>Ga0105045_10002935_pt1 | contig 14492 bp, 15 predicted proteins | sample MAT02_FD_78089 | JGI IMG/M metagenome (GOLD analysis project Ga0105045, IMG submission 78089) | Freshwater microbial communities from Lake Fryxell liftoff mats and glacier meltwater in Antarctica - MAT-02 (megahit assembly) | ecosystem: Environmental > Aquatic > Freshwater > Ice > Liftoff...
ATTACTTGCGTTACATTATTTTGCTCCAAGGGTTGCCATCTCGTTAAACGATTTAGCAATGCTTTTGGATAACCAGACATGTTTAAATATGATTCTAATTCACTCGAATCAAAATTATAAGGATCATAATTTGCGTCAGCAGGATTAGAACTTGAACGGTGTATAGCAACCGAAATGATTTTGTCCGATTGATTTTTTGCTAAATCAATAGCATGGGCCACGCGTGGACAATTTCCGCACCAAGTGCCGGTATAATCTTCAATTAAGACACGTTTCACAAAATTTATTTCTGAACCGTCTTGAAAACTAATAGTTAGTGGTTCTGAAAGAACGCCTAAGTATTCGGCTTGTACGGAATAACTACCAACTTGATTGGAGGTAAATGTATTTCCTTCAATTGGGTTGTTGTTTACCGAAATTTTTGCTTCTTGCGTAATAGTTGTTCCATTATTTGTGCTGACAGTAAAAACAATGGTTTCTCCAATAATTTTGATAGAGCTATCGGCTGTTAAACTAATGGATTCAATGGAGTCAATTATTTTATAATCCGTACTACACGAAAAAAAAGAAAGCATTAAAACGAACAGTCCTATGTAACCAGCTTTTTGCATTATATTAATTTTTGATTAATTTTATTTGAGATGATTTGCCTTCTACTGTTTGAAAATTTGCAATATAAATTCCAGCACTTAGAGCAGAAAAATTAATAGTTTGCGTACCTTCATTAAAAGAATAATCACCAATTTGTTGTCCGTTTAAATTTACCAAAACGATTTTTCCTGAAACAGCCGAATTAAAATTCAACTCGTTTTTAATAACCGTATTTTGAAGCGTTATCCCTAAAGAAGATAATTCTGCCGTTCCATTTAAACTTAAAGTAGCGTCGTAACGATAGGTAAATGTCGTGGATTGACTTTCCGCTCCAACAGCATAAACTGTAAATACATAATCTATAATAGAGCCATTTCCTGGGTTAAAGTTTACAAAGTGCTCGCCTTGCGAGGGGTTGCTTTGTCCTGCTGCAAGAAAGTTTTCATAATCTGGGTAAATACCATTTAATGACACACTATCAAAACATGAACCACCGTAACACAATTCAAATTGAGTACCAGATGTATTTGTTAAGCTCACACATTTTATCTTTATATCTAGTGGAATGGTACTTGTGTTTGTTAATCTAAAATTCAAGTAAGCTCCAACTGTAGAATAAGCTAATACATCACCATCATTGATTGGTGTTCCATTTGATTTTTTAAACTCAAATCCTTGAGCAAAAGTCGCTGTAAATAATAAAGTGAATACGGTCGATAAGATAATTTTTTTCATAATTTTTTTTTAAAAAAGTTTGATGTAGCCTTGGCTACATCAAACTTTGTGTGTTGTTATTTAAGGATAATTTTATCTGTCTTCGAGAAATTATCTCCAGCAAAATTAATTAAGTATAATCCTTTAGAAAGTGAACTTAAATTAAGTGTGGAATCACCTGCCTCAAATAGGCTAGATAAAACCTGTTTTCCTGTCAAATCAGTTAATGTTATGGTTGCTGATTCAGGTAGAGAAATATTTACTAATCCGTTAGATGGATTTGGATAGAATTTAATTAATGAAGCATCGAAATTGTTAACGCTCAAATTGGTATTTACTCCAAATTTTCTAGTATCAATACCGGTGAACGCTCCTCCATTCATGCCTGGAATTAACACACCGTTTGCCGTGATTTGATAACTACCAAAACCATATGTAGCACTACTTATACCATCGCCAAAAGAATCGTTAATTGTAAAGGTATAACAATCGTTAGCTAAAGTTATATTTACATCTGGCTGAGGAAATGCTCCTGGAGCTGCTGTATTAGTATAAGGGCCACCAGTTGCAACATTTACACCAGCTGCATTTTTTAAGTTCCAAGTCGTTTCAGCACCATATTGATCAGTTGTAATTTTGATTGTAATATTTGTTTGTGCTGTTTCAATTGCTTTTGTAAAGCTTGTAAAAGCTGAATTATCGGAGTTATTATCATCATTTGGAATGCTAATAATAAGATTATTATTTTGATTTAATGTAAAACTATAATTTGGTAATGTAACAACAGTACTTGATAATGGAGCAAGATTTCCAGTCCAATTAAAAATCGAGTTTGCACCTGAATTGATGTTATATTCAATTGGTAAACTGGTTAAGGCAGTTTGACTCATATTTTGAATCGTTAGTTTTGGACTAAGCGAAGAAACACATTGCTCACTAATTGCTTCAATACTTTTTAATTTTATATCATTAGTTGCTAAGCCAGTATATGTTGGTATAGCACCATTACCACTGATTACTTTTTGTTGCGTTTCGGTTACAAAAGCAACCAATTCTAATTCGCCAATTTCTGCAGCAATAGAATTGTACGCCGCAGGAATAGTATAATTAAAAGTTTGCGTTGTAAATGAACCAGTTGTTGTTGTCGTAATATCTGTGCCCCATTGCCCAGTTAACATGTGTACTAAACGATGTTGGTGATTGTAATTATTGCCCATATTTCCACCTGTTTGTGGTCCAAATGTATTATTTTGCAAAAGAGCAATATTTAATTTATTTGTGTTAACAGGGCTATTACCAGTGTAATAAATTTCTACAGTTACTGTCAATACTCTGGTTTGAGCATTGATTACTCCTTGAACACCTACATTAACATAAGAACTTTGGTTTTTTGTTTGATTTGCAGCATTGCTCCAATTCCCTCTTCCCATAGCTGTGGTGCCAGGACCCATTCCTAAACCTGCAAATACGGTTCTATTTACTGTTGCTGCTGGAAAACCAGTTGCACCCGACTGGTTCACAATTGGGGTTCCAAATGATGTTCTGAAATCAGGTTGACCCGGATTAGGAGTGGAGAAACCACCAACGTGAATATTAATTAAAAATACATTGTTAATGTCAGCATTCTTAATATTATTAGCTATAACATGTCCATCAGGGCAAAATACACAATTAATTCCCGTGAATTCTTCAATAATTACTTTTTTGTTTTCAGGGGTTGTACTTACAAAGGTTTGAGCATTTGCAAACCCAAAGGTTAACAAAAATGCAGATAGTAAAGTTTTTTTCATTCTTAGTGGTTTGTTTGTTAGTTATTTGGATAAATACCCATTCGTCAAAAATATACATTTTTGATAAATAATATGTTAAATTTTGTGTTATTTTTTTTATTTTTTTTGATTAGTTATTTTTTACGATTTTATTTTTTTATCATTGCGTTTTTATTTATTGATTTAAATGCCACTTTTTTTGAAATTCAATACAACTAATTTTCTAAAATTTTAATTTAACCTTCATGAAAAAAACTATTTTATTTTCTTTCCTATTTTTAAATGTATGGCTTTCTTTTTCGCAAAAACAAATGCCCAATATTAATTTAGTTAATGATAACAATCTGCCAGTCAATATAAAAAATGATTTTAGTGAAAAAGATAAACTTTATGTATTTGCTTTTTGGGCCACTTGGTGTGCTCCATGTTTGAATGAATTAGATGCGATTAATGAAAATTATGAAGCTTGGAAAAAAGAATTAAATTTGGAAGTAGTGGCAGTTTCGATTGATGATACACGAACGCAAAAAAGAGTAAAACCACTATTGAATGGAAAAAAATGGACCTATACCATTTTATTAGATACTAATCAAGATTTAAAAAGAGCATTAAGTATTGCTAATGTTCCATATACTATAGTGGTAAAAAATCAAAAGATTATGTACATTCATAATGGGTATAGTCAGGGTGCAGAAATTGAACTTTACAATAAATTAAAGGAGATGTAACATGTATCTTAAAAAAATTATTTTCTTTAGTTTTTTATTCAGTTTTATATTTTCTAATGCACAAGATAACGATACAATTACCAAAAAAGATTACGGTCGCGTTTACGGTGGTTTCGAATCTACTGTTCAATGGTATTTGAATGACAAAGGAATTGGCACTATTCAACCGGAAGATCCTCTGCGTTCTAACAATTATTTATTTGTAAATTATCAATTAGATAATTGGACTGCCGGAGTTCAAGTGGAAGGCTATCTCCAAGAAGCTTTGCTAAATTTTAATCCTAAATTTTCTGGTGTAGATATGGCTACCTACTTTTTAAATTATAAAACAAGAAAAATTGATGTGACAGCGGGTCATTTTTATGAACAATTTGGAAGCGGAATGCTGCTTCGAGCATGGGAATCTCGAAATTTAGGAATTAATACTGCTATTTTTGGTGGACGAGTTGTTTATAGACCTTCGGCGGATATTAAATTAACTGCTTTATATGGTCAGCAACGATCAGGTTTTAAATTGGCCGATGGAAAAATTTTCGGATTTGATTCTGAATTTCAATTATCCAATGCGTTAAAATTAGAAAATTCAGATTTATCATTGGGTTTGAGCTATGTGGGACGATATGAAAAAATTGATATTCCTGACCCAAATTTTGAAGCGTTAACCAATAGTTTTTCAGGTCGACTAAATTATTCCTATTCCTCCTTTTATTCTTCGTTTGAATACAATTATAAATCGGAAGATGCAATTCTTGACCGCATTAGCAATACGATAAAAAACGATTTTGTTCGATCTGGAAGTGCATTATTATTCAATTTTGGGTATTCCAAACAAGGATTAGGAATTGATGCCACGTTTAGAAGAACAGAAAACATGTTGTTTTTGGCTGAACGAGTTCCTAGCGTTTATGATGGAAATAATACAAGTTTGAATTTTAATGATAAAGTGCTGAACTTTGCACCCGCTTTAACCAAACAACATCACTCACTTTTAGCAAATATATATGTGTATCAATCGCAAGTTGGTATTGATTTTAAATCACCAACAATCTTAAAAGCAGGAGAAACTGGTGGTCAAATTGACGTTTTTTATGAATTTGAAAAAGAAACTTTTTTAGGTGGAAAATACGGAACAAAATTTTCATTCAATGCTGCTTCTTGGTATAATTTACCTGGAGAATATCAATTAACACCAAGTAATTATGAAACTAATTTTTTTGGTATAGGAACAAAATATTATTCGGATTATAACATTGAAATTAAAAAGAAATTATCAGAAAAATGGCACACGGGTTTTGTATATATCAATCAATATTATAACAAACCGTGGATTGAAGATGCCAGCTCCGATGTGAACACCAATATTGTTGCCGGTGAGGTGATCTATAATTTTCAAGAAAATAAATCCATCCGATTCGAAGGTGAACACCTTTGGGCTGATGCCGATTTTAAAAATTGGGTTGGTGGCACACTTGAATTGGATATAAATAATAAATATTCAATCTATGTTTGGGATATTATTAATTATGGGAATGATAATCCCGATAAACGCTATCACTATTATAATGTAGGCGGAGCTTATCGAATTAATTCTACTCGAATAGGACTAAATTATGGACGTCAACGTGGTGGTTTAATTTGTGTTGGCGGTGTTTGTCGTTTTGTACCAGAAAGTACGGGTTTTACGCTAAATATCAGTACAGCATTTTAAAGCACTTTTTTATATAACAATCCCTATATCGCAAAGCTATAGGGATTTTTTTATGCAATATATTTTTTTCGAATACCAATAAAAACAAAGAGTATAATGGTATAGAAAATAAAAAAAATCGCAATAAAGTCGGCCAAATTTAAGGCTAACATCACGGCTATGATTAACAATTGAAAACCTAAACCGTAACCAGATAATAAAGTCATAAACCAATTGGGAAACGTTTTTACTTTGTAGGCTTCCTTATCTAAAAAGTGTATAATTTTATCAAACTGACCATAAACAACCGTATAAGTTTTAAATAAAAAATTCACTAATTCCTGCCTTTCACCCGGTAAAGCTTTCGGGGTTTTATACTCAAATATTTTACTTGTCGAGTCGCCTCCAATCGATTTTGTTCGTAAAATGACATAATAATAATTATACAACGTTCCTTGTAACTGAAGTCCCAAAAAAGCGATAATCATCAGCCAAATCGATGTGTTGGAAATATACCAAATAGCCGTTAAGAAACCAAAATTTAGTATAATATCAAAAATACTATCCAAATAACGGCCGGAATAAGAAGGCGTTTTTTTGATGCGGGCTAATTCGCCATCGGCAGCATCAATTCCTGATTTTAGAATTATGAAAAAACCAGCCAAAAGATAGTGTCCTTGAATGATGCAATAAATTGCAATTAAGCCAGCTAATCCAAAAAGTAACGTAACGTGAATAGGCGTAAAGGAAGTGTTTTTTAATTGTGTAGCAAAAAATTTTCCAAAAGATCGACCATAATCTGATAAATCTAAAAATTTATCTTTTTCGGCAAGTTTAGACATTTAATTTATTCTAAAAATCGGGTGACAATATAGTCAAATAATATTATTTACTGAATCGGTGTAACGAAAATGTCATCGCACTCAGTAAAAAGAAAGCCATCACTTGGTGTATTAATCCAAGCCATAATGGAACGTGCAAAAGTAAGGTAAAAACACCTAATAAAAATTGAATAAAGACAAAAACAACCAAAACAGTTGCTCCAACCGATTGACTTGGAGTTAATGAATATTTTCTGCTTCTAAAAAACAATAAAACCATTAAGCCTACAACAAAATAAGCTAGTGTTCGATGCACAAATTGGACTCCACTTTTTCCTTCGGTTAAATTTAAGAATAAACTCGCTTGCTCAATCCAAACCGTTTCGTGCACAAATTTACCTTCGCTCATCATTGGCCAATGATTATGAATCAAACCCGCATTTAAACCCGCTACAAAACCGCCATAAATAATTTGAATAATTAATACAATCATGGCAATTCGAGCAAGTTTTCGCAAGGGTAAAATGACCGCTACTTTGTTGGGATATATTAAATCCAAGGCAACCCACAACGTATAAGAAAAGGTTAAAAAAGCAAAAGTTAAATGTAAAGCCAATCGATAATGGCTCACGTCCGGATTGTCAATGAGGCCACTTTTTACCATAAACCAACCCAAAAATCCTTGAAATCCACCCATAAATAAAAGGATGAAACATTTTTTGATGGTTGATGTATCTAATTTCTTTTTAATTAAAAAATAAACAAACGGAATGATAAACACCAAGCCAATGATTCGTCCGATAAAGCGGTGAAACCATTCCCAAAAGTAAATAAATTTGTAATCGCTTAACGTAAAATCATTGTGAATATTGATTTTTTGGTATTCTGGAAATTTTTTATATTCTTCAAAAGCATCCACCCATTTTTCTTCGCTCAATGGCGGAAAAGTGTCCGTTACCAAATGCCAATCGGTCATTGAAAGTCCAGAATTGGTCAAACGCGTTATTCCTCCCACGACAACCATAATAAATAGGAGTACGCAACCAGAAAGTAGCCAAATTATAACGGATTTATTCGTTTTCATAGTTTTAAAACTTGATGCAAATTTACATACCTTTTCTAAAATGACTAGAATAAACAAAAGTTAATCTAATCTTTATTTTTCAAGTAATTGTAAACCCATTTTCTCCGCTTTTTTCAAAGAAAATTGATATGCAGCTTAATAATCATTGGGAACTTCTCTTTCTAGAATAGCTTCTTTTAAAACAATGTTTTCATTATTTGCCAATGAACCCATCCATTTTCATAACTTTTAAGTTGAGTAAATTTAATAAAAAGTAATTTATAGTAATCGAGAACGCAGATTAAACTTTCTTTAAAGCTTTTTTTATTTTATAGGAAAATTCACTGGGTTTTGTCTGGTGTCCCAAATGTCTAAAACGATAATTGCTGTTTCAGTGACTTCAAAAATTAGATAATAATCTCTTGTTAAAACGAATCTAACATTCATATCATTTGTAGCTAATGAGCCATCAGAAAAAATAGCTATCCTTTTTAGAGTTTCTTTAAAGATAAGTTCTAATTTTTCACTGTAAGTTGTTGATTTATTTCGATTATTCCAATAGAAAAAAATACTTTTCTTAACGGCTTGTGCATTTACTGACCAAATAATTTTTCTTGCTCTTTGAACCATTCTTGTATGTCTTTTTCTGCTTCCTCATCTGTTAAAAACTCCCCATTCGCAACTTGTTCCAAAGCTATATCAATTCTCTTTTGTTGCCATTCATTAAAAACATATACTTTCTCTTCCTTAGAATAAATCGTTGACGATTCATTTACAGCAGTTACGTTTGAACGATTTAAAATTTCATCAATTTGCATCAATACTTCTAAATCATTACAATCTATTATTTTCTGAATTAGTTCTAATTTCAATACATCCATTTTCATAACTTTTAAGATGAGTAAATTTAATAAAAAGTAATTTATAGCAATCGACAAAGCACGTTAAATTTTATGTAAACCCATTTTCTCCGCTTTTTTCAAAATAAATTGATAAGCAGCTTCATAATCATTGAGAATTTCTCCTTCTAAAATCGCTTCTTTGACCGCTTCTTTTAAAACACCAATTTCTCTGGATGGTTTTAAATTGAACAGCGTCATAATTTCTTCACCTGAAATTGGTGGCTGAAATTGCCTAACATGATCGCGTTCTTCCACTTCGACGATTTTCTCTCGTACAATCTTGAAATTCTGATGGTATTTTTTGAATTTTCCAGGGTTTTTTGTCGTAATATCGGCTTCGCAAAGCGTCATTAAATCTTCAATGTCTTCACCAGAATCAAATAATAAGCGTCTTACAGCCGAATCGGTCACAATATCTTGAGCTAACACTATGGGTCTTGAACTCAACATGACCAATTTGGTGACATATTTCATTTTATGATTCAGCGGCATGTGCAAACGTTCAAAAATTTTTTTAACCATTTTCGCACCCAAAAATTCGTGTCCGTGAAATGTCCAACCTTGTCTTTTGTTGAACTTTTTAGTGGGTGCTTTGCCAATATCATGCAATAAAGCTGCCCATCGCAACCAAACATCTGTAGTATTCGAACAAATATTGTCTACGACTTCTAACGTATGATAAAAATTATTTTTGTGTGTGTGGCCTTCAATTTCTTCCACTTGATTCAAAGCCGTTAATTCTGGAAGAATCAAGTCTAATAAACCCGTTTGATACAATAAAATAAAACCAACCGAAGGTTTCGCTGTGCTGAGAATTTTGTTTAATTCGTCTACAATTCGCTCTCCAGAAATAATCGAAATGCGTTCACAATTTTTAGTAATCGAATCCAATGCTTGTTGCTCAATTTTAAAATCTAATTGTGTAGCAAAACGAATCGCTCGCATCATCCGCAACGGATCATCTGAAAACGTAATATCAGCATCTAAAGGGGTGCGAATGGTTTTAGTTGATAAATCACCCATTCCGTTGAAAGGGTCGACTAAATTTCCATAATTCAATTCGTTTAACGAAAAAGCCATCGCATTGATTGTGAAATCACGACGATTTTGGTCGTCTTGCAGCGTACCATTTTCTACAATTGGATTTCTACTGTCCTGCGAATAGGATTCTTTTCTTGCCCCAACAAATTCGATATCCATATCGTCATAGCGAAGCATAGCGGTTCCATAATTTTTGAAAATTTGTACTTTGGGATGATTCGGTAAAAGTTCAGAAACTTTAAGTGCTAAATCAATTCCGCTTCCAATCGCAACGATATCAATGTCTTTTTTAAAATCGCGTTGTAGCAAATAGTCACGAACAAAACCACCAATGACATAACTTTCAACAGCAAGTTCATTGCTTGCTTGTGCAATTATTTTAAAAATGGGATTATTTAAAGCTTTAGTATAGTTCATTTATCTTTTTCAGGTTTCAGGTTTCAAGTTTAAGGGTAGTTTGAACATGAAACCTGAAACTTGAAACAAAATTTTACTTTCTAATAATCTTCACTTGATTATCTAGCGAAAGTTTAATAATCGTAGAAGGGTTTTTGCAAATTTTTTCGCGGTGCAAATTTACAACATAGTCGACACCTTTTATAATTTCCGGATTAATTTCTCTGAATGATTTTGGCACTATATCGCCAGAAAAGTTGGCCGAAGTTGATACTAACGGTCTTTTCATGCGTTCCATTAGTTTAAAACAAAATGGTTCTTTGACAATACGAATAGCCAAAGAATTGTCTATCGCAATAATATTTTTCGCTACATTTCTAGGATTATCTAATATAAGGGTCGTTGGTTTTTCGGATAAATCTAGAATTTCCCATGCCACTTCTGGAATATCTTTAAAAACGGTATACATCATTTTTTCAGAATTCATCAAACAAATCATACTTTTGCTTTCTACTCGTTTTTTTAGTGCATATATTTTAGCTACTGCTTCTTCATTGGATGCATCGCAGCCAATTCCCCAAACGGTATCGGTTGGATATAAGATAATTCCGCCATTTTGGATGATTTCAAAGGCGTTGTGAATCTCAGCATTGTTATTTTCCATTAATTTATTGTTTGAATTGAAGTGATTCTTTCATTGGTGCTCCACGAAAAATCAGTCCAAACAAAGGTCTGTTTTTTTGTTTGATTATGCTACTTAACCCATATTTTATTAATAAAAATAAACGAACTTTTTGATAGCCACAATAGCCATAATGTTTTTTCATGATGTATAACAATGAAATTTTGAGTTCTTTTTTGATGGCTAATGACTTCGCTGTGCTCGCTCCATGATAATGTATAAATTGAGCTTCGGGAATCAAATAAGCAAAAATACCAATTTTTGCAAGTCTAATACATAAATCAGTTTCTTCATAATATAAAAAAATTGTGGTGTCAAAACCGTTTACTTTTTTAAAATCAGCACTTCTTAAAAACATAAAACTGCCTGGAATAAAATTGACTTGAACAGGGTGTTCATAAATTTTTTTCCTTTTTGGATATTTTTTTGGGTTAATTAGTTCCAAAAATGATCTACCTAGAATTTCTCTCGTCGGAGAAGCAAAATGATCTAATGAAATTAAGAATTTGTGATCTTCTTTAAAGGCTTGAGCCCCAGCAATACCAATGGTCGGTTGAGTGTCTAAGCTTGTTTTAAGTATAGTTAAACAATCGTTTACTAATAACGTATCATTATTTAAAAAAGCAATATACTTGGCGTTAGAATAGTTGAAACCATACATGTTTCCACCACCAAAACCAGCATTCTTATCGTTTTTAAGTAAAACTAAATTTTTATAATCAGACTCGTCGCAGAATTTTTTTAAAGCGTCATAATCCTTTTTTTCAGAACAGTTATCCGTTATAATGACTTGAAAAGTCATAGGTTTCGCCGTTTTTTCATAAATCGTTTTTATACAATTAATCGAGTGTTGGCTAGAATTATAATTAATTAAGATTACGGCTACATCAAACATTTATAAATATTTATTAATTCCATTTTCAATAAAAATGATTTTTTTTTCTGTGGTTTCTTTTTCAATAGCATTATTAATTTCAAGATTATTTTTGTTTTGTTCTTTGTGATAAATATGATAAGCAATTCCGGTTTGTTTCAATCTTTTTCCCTTAATTCCCATGTTATGCAATCGTTGAATCATCTCTGAATCATCAATTCCCCAACCAACTAAACCTTCGTTAAAACCATTTATTTTAATGAAATCTTCTCTCCAAAACGACATGTTACAACCCCTCAATTTACTAGAGCGTTGTTCATGAGCTTCGGCAAATTTCATGAATAAAGGAAATCGAATGGTTCGACTTCTCTTCTTAATGCCTTCTGCAAAAAAACCAAAATGGATTATTTTTTTGTCAAAAATAGTATGAAGAAAAGATTTTTGAATATTAACTCTGGAACCAAAAAGATAAAATCCTTTTACGGCATAAGTCAAATGGTCTTTAATAAAATCTTTATGCATTATAATGTCGCCATCAATTTCAATAATGTAGTCATTTTTTGCTTTTGCAATGGCTTTATTCATGATTTTTGGCTTCTGATTACCTTTGTCTTCATGCCAAACATGAATGAGTGGAATAGGAAAATCTTTCTGGAATTCTTGAATTAATTTTGTGGTTTCTTCTTTTGAACCATCATCAGCAATAATGACTTCATCAGGTAAAACCGATTGATTTTTGATACTTAATAATAAAAGTTCAAGTGCATTTGGCCAATTATAGGTGGGTGTGACTAATGTACTTTTTGGGTAGTTTTTCATCATCATAAATAAAGAGCTAATTTAGAATAATTTTTTGTATTTTTGAAATCCTATTTCACTAGATAATTGGTATAATTAAATTTAAATTTTTACATGAAATATTACGAAAATAAGCCTGCTGGATATTATGATAATGTGCGACACGAGATGTTAAAATACCTTCCGGTAAATGCAAAAAAAATCATGGATGTTGGTTGTGGAAATGGAGCTTTTGCGGCAATTGTAAAACAAAAAAATCAAGCAGAAGTCTGGGGAATTGAGTTAATGGAAGAAGAAGCAAAAATTGCTGAAACGGTTTTAGATAAAGTTTTTGTCGGGCCATGCGAGCAGTTCATTCAAGATTTGCCCGAAGGTTATTTTGATGTTATTTATTTCAATGATGTTTTAGAGCACTTAGCTGATCCTTATACCGTTTTGGATATTTTAAAATCTAAATTAGCCAAAGGAGGAGTTGTAATTAGTTCTATTCCAAATGTTCGATTTTATAGAACTTTTGCTAAAGTGGTATTTTTAAAAGATTGGAAATATGACGAATTCGGCATTATGGATAAAACACATTTACGTTTTTTTACAGGAAAAAGTATTAAAAGAATGTATGAAGACTTAAATTATAACGTAATTACGCACGAACCTATCAATACAACAAAATCATTAAAGCCGATTTTGTTCAATATTCCACTACTGTTTTCTCACATGGACATCAGACATTTACAGTATGCAACTGTCGCTTCAGTAAAATAATAATATGCAGATTGTCTCATCAAAAAATAATCTAATTTTAAAAGTAAATATCAGTATTTTCATTAAAAACTTCGGTTCATCGGGCACTTTGTTTGGTGAAGGAAAGCGTAATAAAATTAAATTATTTGAATTAGAGGGAAATGTAATCAACATCAAATCGTTTAAAAAGCCTAATTTCATTAATAAAATCGTTTATCGCTATTTTAGAAAATCAAAAGCCAAACGCTCTTTTGAATTTGCAACGTATTTATTAAAAAACGGTATTGGAACGCCTCAACCACATGCTTTTGCTGAAAATTTTGATTGGATTGGCTTAGTCGATAGTTATTATGCGAGTGAGCATTTACAAGCCGATTTGACCTTTCGCGAATTAGTAGAAATTCCAGATTATCCTGAACGCGATAAAATTTTGCGACAATTTACCCGATTTTCGTATTTATTACATCAAAAAGGTATTGAATTCAAAGACCATTCGCCTGGAAATACTTTAATTATTAAAAATGAAGCTGGAAATTATGATTTCTTTTTAGTCGATTTAAATCGGATGGAATTCCATGAAAATATGGATTTTAATTTGCGAATGAAAAACCTTTCGCGACTCACTCCTCACAAAGAAATGGTGGCGACTATGAGTAATGAATATTCCAAAGCTTCAGGCGAACCGGAAGAAGAAATCTTCGAAACCTTATGGAAATTTACGGCCGATTTTCAATATAAATTCTACCGAAAAAAAAGATTAAAAAAGAAATTCCTTTTTAGGAAATAGATATTCTGAAAAAACCACTAAATTTCCGTTTTTTAGAACATTGATGAAAGTTTCGATAATCATAACCACATATAGAGCAGAAGAATGGTTGCGTAAAGTCTTAGTTGGTTTTAGCGTGCAATCGGAAACTGATTTTGAAGTCGTGATTGCCGATGATGGTTCAACCGATGCCACTCAAAAAGTGGTAGCCGAATTTCAATCAAAATTTCAATTTCCCATTCAACACATTTGGCAGGAAGATAATGGTTTTCAAAAATGTAAAATCCTCAATAAAGCCATTTTACAAACCAAATCAGATTATTTATTGTTTACGGATGGCGATTGTATTCCAAGAAAAGATTTCGTGGCTCAACACTTAAAATATAAAGAAGAAGGCTATTTCTTGTCGGGCGGTTATTTTAAATTACCAATGGATACTTCTCAAAAAATTACTGTAACCGATATTGAAGAGCAAAAATGTTTTTCCATTTCTTGGCTTTCTAAAAATGGGGTGAAAAAGAGTTTTAAACTTTCAAAACTAACGCACAATCGCTTTTTAGCGACCTTTATGAATTGGCTTACGCCGACTAAACGAACGTTTAACGGACATAATACATCGTGTTTCAAAAAAGATGTAGTAGCCGTGAATGGTTTTAACGAAGAAATGCAATATGGCGGGTTAGATCGGGAAGTGGGCGAACGACTTTTTAACTTAGGGCTTTTGTCCAAACAAATTCGGTATGCTGCTATTTGCCTGCATTTAGATCATAAAAGAGGGTATGCTACAACCGAAAAGTGGGCAAAAAACGACGCGATTAGAAGCTATAATAAAAAGCATAAAATCACAACTATCGAAAAAGGAATCTCGCAACATTTATAAGATTTGTCAAACGGAGCTTGTTTCAGTTTCTTAAAAAAA
>Ga0105045_10002936_pt1 | contig 14489 bp, 13 predicted proteins | sample MAT02_FD_78089 | JGI IMG/M metagenome (GOLD analysis project Ga0105045, IMG submission 78089) | Freshwater microbial communities from Lake Fryxell liftoff mats and glacier meltwater in Antarctica - MAT-02 (megahit assembly) | ecosystem: Environmental > Aquatic > Freshwater > Ice > Liftoff...
CGCCGCATCCGCCGTGGGGGCGTTCGTCACGCCGTCGCCGATCATGGCTGCGGCCGCAGGCGCAGCCGGCGCCGCTGCGCCCGCAGCCCTGACACCGGCCGTTGCCGCAGCAGCCGACCGCCAGACCGCTGCCGACGCAGCGCTGGTGCTGCGCGCGGTGCAGGCCACCTGGGTGCAGGCCGTCGATGCGGGTGGCCAGACGCTGATGGCCCGCCTGGTGCCGGCGGGCGAGACGGTGGCTTTGACCCCGGCGCTGCCGGTTCGGCTGAGAATCGGCAACGCCCGCGGCACCGAGCTGCAGTTCCGTGGCCAGCCGGTGGACCTGGCTGCTGCCGCGCGTGACAACATCGCCACCATCACACTGCCCTGACCGAGCCGCCATGCGCAACTTCGACGACCTGACGCTGATCCCGCCTGCCATGCCGCTGGCCCGCCGTTCGCTGCAGGCCCGCGTGGTCTGGGGCAGCCGGGTGGTCACCGTGGGCGGTGATGCCCCGGTTCGGGTGCAGAGCATGACCAACACTGATACGGTGGACGTCATCGGCACGGCCATCCAGGTGAAAGAACTGGCGATCGCCGGCAGCGAGATGGTGCGCATCACCGTCAACACGCCCGAGGCGGCAAAGGCCGTGCCGCACATCCGCGAGCAACTCGACCGCATGGGCATCGACGTGCCGCTGGTGGGCGACTTCCACTACAACGGCCACACCCTGCTGACCGAGCACCCGGCCTGTGCCGAGACGCTGAGCAAGTACCGCATCAACCCGGGCAACGTGGGCAAGGGCAACAAGCGTGACCGGCAGTTCACCGCGATGGTGGAGGCGGCGCTGAAGTTCGACAAGCCGGTGCGCATCGGCGTGAACTGGGGCAGCCTCGACCAGGAACTGCTGTCGCAGATGATGGACGACAACGCCCGCCGCGCCCAGCCATGGGACGCGAAGCAGGTGATGTACCAGGCGCTGTTGCGCTCGGCCCTGCAGTCGGCCGACTGGGCCACCGAACTGGGCATGGCGGCCAGCCAGGTGATCATCAGCTGCAAGGTCAGTGGTGTGCAGGACCTGATCACCGTCTACCAGGCCCTGGCCGCACGCTGCGACTACCCGCTGCACCTGGGCCTGACCGAAGCCGGCATGGGCACCAAGGGCACGGTCGCCTCGGCGGTGGCGCTGGGCCAGTTGCTGCAGCAGGGCATCGGCGACACCATCCGCGTCAGCCTGACGCCCCAGCCCGGCGAGGCCCGCACGCAGGAAGTGGCGGTGGCGCTGGAAATCCTGCAGGCGCTGGGCCTGCGCAACTTCAACCCCAGCGTGACAGCCTGCCCGGGCTGCGGCCGCACCACCAGCACCACCTTCCAGGAAATGGCCAAGCAGATCGACGACCACCTGCGCGCGATGATGCCGGTGTGGAAGGCGAAGTACCCCGGCGTCGAGAACCTGAAGGTCGCGGTGATGGGCTGCATCGTCAACGGCCCGGGCGAGAGCAAGCACGCCGACATCGGCATCAGCCTGCCGGGCACCGGCGAGGCGCCGGCCGCGCCGGTGTTCATCGACGGCCAGAAGGCGATGACGCTGCGCGGCGAGGGCATCGCCCAAGAGTTCCACAAGCTCGTCGAGGGCTACATCGAGCGCAAGTACGGCGCCGCCACCGCCGCGCATTGACGCTGCGCGGCGCGCAGCCGTCTTCCCTCTGCGCGTCTTCCCTCCACGCGCCTGCCCTCCACGCGTTCCCCGTTTCGACCGACCTTTGCAGTGGCGCCCGCTGGCGCCAGACACCCCATGGCCGACAAACTCGTTGCCGTCAAAGGCATGAACGACATCCTGCCGGGCAGCGTCCCGCGCAAAGACAAGCTGCCCGACTCGGCCATCTGGCGCTGGTTCGAGCGCACGGTGGATTCGGTGCTGTCGCGCCACGGCTATGAGCCTCTGCTCACGCCCGTCGTCGAGCCGACGGCGCTGTTCGTGCGCGGCATCGGCGCGGCCACCGACATCGTCGAGAAGGAGATGTACTCCTGGCGCGACGCGATGAACGGCGACGCGCTGACGCTGCGGCCCGAGATGACCGCCGGCATCGTGCGCGCCATGGTCGAGCACAACGCGCTCTACAACGGCCCGCTGCGGGTCTGGTCCATCGGGCCGGTGTTTCGGCATGAGCGGCCGCAGAAGGGGCGCTACCGCCAGTTCTACCAGCTGGATGTGGAGGCGCTGGGCTTCGCCGGCCCCGACGTGGACGCCGAACTGATCCTGCTGCTGCGCTGCCTGTGGGATGAGCTGGGCCTGCAGGTGGGCACGGATGTGCGGCTGGAGCTCAACAGCCTGGGCCAGAGCGCCGAACGCGCCGCCCACCGCGCGGCGCTGGTGGCCTTCTTCGAGCAGCATGCCGATCAGCTGGACGACGACGCCCGGCGCCGCCTGCACAGCAACCCGCTGCGTATCCTGGACACCAAGAACCCGGCCATGCAGGCGCTGGTTGAAGCCGCGCCGACGCTGGCCGAGCACCTGGGCGAGGCCTCGCGCGCGCACCTGGCCACGGTGTGCGGCGTGCTGGACGCCGCAGGCCTGCCCTACCGCATCAACCCGCGGCTGGTGCGCGGGCTGGACTACTACAACCTCACCGTGTTCGAGTGGGTCACCGACCAGCTCGGCGCGCAGGGCACGGTGTGCGGTGGTGGCCGCTACGACGGCTTGTTCGAGCAACTGGGCGGCAAGCCCACACCGGCCATCGGCTTCGGCCTGGGCATCGAGCGCCTGCTGCTGCTGCTGCAACAGATCGGCGTGCCGGTGCCCGATGCCGCGCCGGATGCCTATGCCGTGCTGCCTGACGCCGAAGCGCTGCCGCAGGCGCTGGTGGCGCTGGACGGATTGCGCCGCGCCGGCGTGGCGGTGCAGATGCACGCCGGCGGCGGCAGCCTGAAGGCGCAGTTCAAGAAGGCCGATGCCAGCGGCGCGCGCTTTGCGCTGGTGTTCGGTGCCGACGAGCTGGCCCAGCACCAGGTGGCGGTGAAACCGCTGCGCGACGCGGCGGCGGCCCAGGTGCTGCGCCCGCTGGCCGGGGTAGCTGGCTGGGCGCATGAACTGCGCAACGCATAATCCGCCCTTCGATTTCAGAGCACAGGCCACAGGCGCTTCATGGCGAACACACTCGATCTGCAGGAGCAGGAACAGCTCGACGACCTCAAGTCGTTCTGGAAGCGCTATGGCAACCTGGCCACCTGGGTCGTCACCGCCGTGCTGCTGGCCTTTGCCGGCTGGAACGGCTGGAACTGGTACCAGCGCAACCAGTCGGTGCAGGCCGCCGCCATGTTCGACGAACTGGACAAGGCGGCCAGCGCCGGTGACGCCGACAAGACCGGCCGTGTCTTCAACGACATGAAAGACCGCTACGCCCGCGCCACGCTCACCCAGCAGGGCGGGCTGATCGCCGCGCGCCTGCAGTACGACAAGGGCCAGGCCGACGCCGCCAAGGCCAGCCTGGGCTGGGTCGGCGAACATGCCCCCGAGGATGAATACCGCGCCATCGCCCGGCTGCGCCTGGCTGGCCTGCTGCTCGACGCCAAGGACTTCGACGGCGCCCTGAAGACGCTGGACGGCGTCACCGCCAAGGACTTCGCTGCACTGGCGGCCGACCGCCGCGGCGATGTGCTGCTGGCCCAGGGCAAGACCGCCGAGGCGCGCGCATCCTATCAGGCCGCCTACCAGGCCATGGACGACAAGATCGACTACCGCCGGCTGGTGGAAGTGAAGCTGACCGCACTGGCCGCGCCGCCGGTGCCGGCCGCTGCTGCCGCCTCCGGGGCCGCCCAGTGACGGCGCACGGCTCGGCGCGTGGTTCGTCGCGCGGTTCGTCGCGTGTCGCGCCGCGTGCGCCAGGCCGCAGCGCAGCGCTGCTGCTGGCCCTGGCAGCAGCCGTGCTGGCCGGCTGTGCCGCCGACAAGCCCAAGCCCACGCCGCTGGAGCCGGTTGCCGCACAGATCGCCGGCCGCCAGGTGTGGAATGCCAAGCTCGATTCGGTGCAATTCCCGCTGGCGGTGACGCTGCGCGATGGCAACTTCATCGTCGCCGGCACCGACGGCACCGTGTTGGCACTCGATTCGCAGACCGGCCGCGAGGTCTGGCGTGGCCAGGCCGGCGCCAGGCTGTCGGCCGGTGTCGGCAGCGACGGCCGCCGCGCTGCGGTGGTCACCGTCGACAACGAACTGGTGGTGCTCGACCAGGGTGCCAGGCTCTGGAGCACCCGGCTGGCCTCGCGCACCACCACCGCGCCGCTGGTGGCCGGCGAGCGCGTGTTCGTGCTCGGTGTCGACCGCGTGGTGCATGCCTTCGACGCACTGGACGGCCGCCGGCTGTGGACGGTGCAACGCCCGGGCGAGGCGCTCACCCTGGCCCAGCCCGGCGTGCTGGCCGCGCACAAGAACACGCTGGTGGCCGGCATCGGCGCGCTGCTGACCGGCATCGACTCCACCACCGGCAGCGTGCGCTGGGAGGTGCCCGTCACCTCGCCGCGTGGCACCAACGAGGTGGAGCGCCTGAACGACCTGGTCGGCCCGGTGCTGCGCCTGGGCGACCAGCTCTGCGCCCGCGCCTTCCAGACCGCGCTGGGCTGCGTCGATATCGCTGGCCCCGACCGGGCCAGCCTGCGCTGGAGCCGCAATGCCGGCGGCCAGCGGGCCATCGGCGGTGATGCCGACTTCATCTTCGGTGCTGACGGTGCTGACCGTGTCAGTGCCTGGAAGGCCGGCGGCGGTGAACTGGTCTGGCAGAACGAGCGCCTGCTGTTCCGCGGCCTGAGCGCGCCGCTGTCGGCCGGCCGCACGGTGGTGTTCGGCGATCTGGAGGGCCAGCTGCACTTCCTCGACCGTGGTGACGGCAAGACCCTGCTGCGCCTGCCCACCGACGGCTCGCCGGTGGTGGCCCAGCCGGTGCTGGCCGGCACCACCATGCTGGTGGTCACGCGCAACGGCGGCGTCTTCGCTTTCCGCCCCGAGTGAAACCTGTCATCGCCCTGGTGGGCCGGCCCAACGTGGGCAAGTCCACCCTGTTCAACCGCATCACCAAGAGCCGGGATGCGATCGTCGCCGACTTCGCCGGCCTCACGCGTGACCGCCATTACGGCGACGCGCGCCACAACGGCCGTGATCTGATCGTCGTCGACACCGGCGGCTTCGAACCCGAGAAGCCCACCGGCATCGTGGCGATGATGGCGGCCCAGACCAAGGCGGCCGTGGCCGAGGCCGATGCGGTGGTCTTCGTCGTCGACGCCCGCAACGGCGTCACCGGCCAGGACCACGACATCGCCCGCTACCTGCGCGGTGCCAACAAGCGGGTGCTGCTGTGCGTCAACAAGGCCGAGGGCCTGGTCGATTCCCCGCTGCTGGCTGAATTCCACGAGCTCGGCATGGGCGAGCCGCACCCGGTGTCGGCAGCCCACGGCCAGGGCATCCGCAGCCTGCTCGATGCCGCGCTGGTCGACTTCTTCGAAGCCGATGCGCAAGACGACGACGCCGGCGATGCCAGCGACAAACCCATCCGCCTGGCGGTGGCCGGCCGGCCCAACGTGGGCAAGAGCACGCTGATCAACACCTGGCTGGGCGAGGACCGCCTGGTGGCCTATGACCAGCCCGGCACCACCCGCGACGCCATCAGCGTGCCCTTCGAGCGCGGCGGCGTGAAGTTCGAGTTGATCGACACTGCCGGCCTGCGGCGCAAGGGCAAGGTGTTCGAGGCGATCGAGAAGTTCTCGGTGGTCAAGACGCTGCAGGCGATTGCCGATGCCAACGTGGTGCTGCTGCTGATCGATGCCACCCAGGGCGTCAGCGACCAGGACGCCCATATCGCCGGTTACATCCTCGAGAGCGGCCGGGCGGTGGTGGTGGCCGTCAACAAGTGGGACGCGGTCGACGCCTACCAGCGCCAGATGTTCGAACGCTCGGTCGAGCAGCGGCTGGCCTTTTTGAAGTTCGCGCCGGTGCTGCACATCTCGGCGCTCAAGCGCCAGGGCCTCGCGCCGGTGTGGAAGGCGATCGCCGATGCCCATGCCTCGGCCATCCGCAAGATGCCCACGCCGGTGCTCACCCGGCTGCTGCAGGAGGCGGTGCAGCACCAGGCACCGCAGCGCAGCGGCGCCTTCCGGCCCAAGCTGCGCTATGCCCACCAGGGCGGCATGAACCCGCCCATCGTGGTCATCCACGGCAATGGGCTGGAGCATGTGACCGACGCCTACAAGCGCTACCTGGAGGGCCGGGTGCGGGAGCATTTCAAGCTCACCGGCACGCCTTTGCGCATCGAGTTCAAGTCGTCGCGGAACCCTTTCGACGCCGACAAGGTCTGACCGGCGGACACGGCCTGATCTGGTCGGTTTCCCGGCGACTTTCCCTGGGTTCTGCGTGCTTTCCCCGGTGTGATAAGGTCATCGCACTGACACTTTTCAACACGGAGTCATATCGTGAGCAACAAAGGGCAACTCTTGCAAGATCCCTTCCTGAACCTGCTGCGCAAGGAGCACGTGCCGGTGTCCATCTACCTCGTCAACGGCATCAAGCTGCAGGGGCACATCGAGTCGTTCGACCAGTACGTTGTCCTGTTGCGCAACACCGTCACGCAGATGGTCTACAAGCACGCCATCTCCACCGTGGTTCCCGGCCGGCCGGTGAATTTCCACGCCAACGAGCCTGTTGACCCGGCTTGAGCCGCCATCCAGGCGCGACCGCCTTCCTTGCCTCCACCGTGAGCGCCCCGCTGCAGGACACCGTGCTGCCGACCAACGGGCAGTTGGGCGCAGCGCGCGTGGTTCTCGTCGGCGTGGACTTCGGCAATGGCCGGCACTTCGACCCCACGCTCGATGAACTGGCCCTGCTGGCCGAGAGCGCCGGCGATGTGGCCGTCGAACGGGTGATCGCCCGCCGCAAGTCGCCTGACCCGGCGTTGTTCGTCGGCAGCGGCAAGGCCGACGAGATCAAGACCCTGGTGCAGCTGCACGGAGCCGAGTGCGTGATCTTCGACCAGGCGCTGTCGCCGGCCCAGCAACGCAACCTGGAGCGCACGCTCGGGGTGGCGGTGGCCGACCGCACCGCGCTGATCCTGGAGATCTTCGCCCAACGCGCGCAGAGCCACGAAGGCAAGCTGCAGGTGGAGCTGGCCCGGCTGCAGTACCTGGGCAGCCGCCTGGTGCGCCGCTGGAGCCACCTGGAACGCCAGACCGGCGGTGCCGGCCAGCGCGGGGGCCCGGGTGAGGCACAGATCGAGCTCGACCGGCGCATGATCGCCGAGCGGGTGAAGTCGCTGAAGGCGCGGCTGGTCAAGGTGAAGCGCCAGCGCGACACCCAGCGCCACGCGCGCCGCAACAGCGGCAGCTTCCGCGTCTCGCTGGTGGGTTACACCAACGCCGGCAAGAGCACGCTGTTCAATGCACTGGTCAAGGCGCGCGTCTACGCCGCCGACCAGTTGTTCGCCACCCTCGACACCACCACCCGGTCGCTCTACCTGGAGGCGCTGGGTGGCACGGTGTCGCTGTCGGATACGGTGGGCTTCATCCGCGACCTGCCGCACAAGCTGGTCGAGGCCTTCGAGGCCACGCTGCAGGAGGCCTGCGACGCCGACCTGCTGCTGCATGTGGTCGACGCCGCCAGCCCGGTGCTGCAGGAGCAGCGCGACGAAGTCGAACGCGTGCTGGCCGAGATCGGCGCGGCCGATGTTCCACAGATCCTGGTCTTCAACAAGCTCGACCAGGTCGACCCGCTGCCGCGACTGTTGCAGGACTGGGTCGAGCGCCCCGGCACTGCGGCCGTGCCGCGGGTGTTCGTGAGCGCGCTGCGTGGCACTGGCCTCGACACGCTACGCGCACTGATTGCGCAAGTTGCGGCCTCGGGTGGCTTGAATCCCCCGGGCCAGTCCCCAACTGATCGGCTGCCTGATACGCCAGCCGATACAGGCCCCGACCAGACCCCTGCAGATGCCCAGTTACCATCGGCGATGACATGACCATGCATTCCAACTTTCACTCCGATGCGGCCGGTACGCCGTTGCCAGCCCGCATCTCTGCGGTGGCACAAGCCGCACGGGCCTTGCTTGCGGGTGTGCTGCACCTGCCCCGCCCCCTGCAGGCCAGCGGCGGCCGCGATGGCGGCCCGCCCGACCTGGACGAGCTCTGGCGAGACTTCAACCGCAAGTTGACTGGCGTGTTCAACGGCAAGGGCGGCGGCAACGGGCAGCCGCCGCGGCGTGACCCCGGCGAGGGCGGCGGCCCGTCCTTCCAGCCCGACATGAAAAGCGCCGGCATCGGCCTGGGCCTGATCGGCATCGTGGTGGTCGTGGTGTGGCTGGGCAGCGGCTTCTTCATCGTGCAGGAAGGCCAGCAGGCCATCGTCACCACCTTCGGCCGCTACAGCAACACAGTGGACGCCGGCTTCCAGTGGCGCATGCCTTACCCGGTGCAGGCCCACGAGACGATCTCGGTCACCCAGCTGCGCACCGCAGAGATCGGCCGCACCACCGTCACGCAGAACACCGGACTGCGCGATTCGTCGATGCTCACACAGGACGAGAACATCGTCGACATCCGCTTCACGGTGCAGTACCGCCTGAAGGATGCGAAGCTGTTCCTGTTCGAGAACCGCGATCCTGAGCTGGCGGTGGTGCAGGCCAGTGAATCGGCCGTGCGCGAGATCGTCGGCAAGAGCAAGGTCGACTCGGTGTTGTACGAGGCCCGGGACGCGATTGCGTCCGAACTGGGGAAGTCGATCCAGGACCAGCTGGACCGCCTGAAGGCCGGCGTCCTGATCGTCAATGTCAACCTGCAGAACGTGCAAGTCCCTGAGCAGGTGACAGCCGCGTTCAACGACGCGCTGAAGGCCGGTGCCGACCGTGACCGGTTCAAGAACGAAGGCCAGGCCTATGCCAGCGATGTGGTGCCCAAGGCGCGCGGCACGGCATCGCGCCTGAAGGAAGAGGCCGAAGGCTATGGCCAGCGGGTGGTGGCCCAGGCCGAGGGTGATGCGCAGCGCTTCCGCCTGGTGCTGGCCGAGTACCAGAAGGCACCAGCCGTCACCCGCGACCGCCTCTACATCGACACGATGCAGCAGGTGTATTCCAACGTCAGCAAGGTGATGGTGGAAAGCCGCAGCGGCAGCAATCTGCTGTATCTGCCGCTGGACAAGCTGATGCAGCAAGCTGCACCGTCAGCCGCCGGCGGCGCGACCATGCTGCCGCAGGCCACACCGTCGGCTGCCGTGCCCACCGACAGCGGCGCCGCCGGCGCCGCAGGCAACGACGCCCGCAGCCGCGACGCCGCTGGCCGCGCCCGCGACAGCCGCTGATTCCGAAAGCCAGATCCCCATGAACCGTATCGGACTCATCGCCGCTGGTGTGCTGCTGGCCCTGATGGTGGCCTCATCCACGCTGTTTATCGTCGACCAGCGCCAGTTGGCCGCCGTCTATGCACTGGGCGAAATCAAGGAAGTCATCACCGAGCCGGGCTTGAAGTTCAAGCTGCCACCGCCGTTTCAGAACGTGGTGTTTCTCGACAAGCGGGTGCAGACGCTGGACAGCCCGGAGACCCGGCCGATCTTCACTGCCGAGAAGAAGAGCCTGGTGATCGACTGGCTGGTTAAGTGGCGCATTTCCGAGCCGCGCCAGTTCATTCGCAACAACGGCACCGACATCCGCAACCTCGAGAGCCGTCTCAGCCCGGTGGTGCAGGCGGCCTTCAACGAAGAGATCACCAAGCGGCGGGTGGGTGAAGTGCTGTCGTCCGAGCGCGACAAGGTCATGCAGGACGTGATGACCCGCTTGAAGGACGAGGCCAAGGCCTTCGGTATCGAGATCCTCGATGTGCGGGTCAAGCGTGTCGACTTCGTCGCCGACATCACCGATTCGGTCTACCGCCGCATGGAGTCCGAGCGCAAGCAGGTTGCCAACGAACTGCGCTCACAAGGTGCGGCCGACGGCGAGAAGATCCGCGCCGACGCCGACAAGCAGCGCGAGGTGATCATCGCCGAGGCGTACCGCGATGCGCAGAAGGTCAAGGGCGAGGGCGATGCCAAGGCCAGTGCCCTGTATGCCGACGCCTTCGGCCGGGATCCGCAGTTCGCGCAGTTCTACCGCAGCCTCGATGCCTACCGCGCCAGCTTTCGCAGCAAGAGCGACGTGATGGTGATCGACCCGTCCAGCGATTTCTTCAAGGCCATGCGGGGCGGCCCGTCTGCGCCCCCAGCCAACCGCTGAACCTGACGAGGGGCCAAGATGGATTGGGTGCTGGGTGCCCTGGCCCTGATGCTGGTGTTCGAGGGCCTGCTGCCTTTCCTCAACCCCAGCGCCTGGCGGCGCGTGTTCGAGCGCGCGGTGAAGTTGAGCGATGGCCAGATCCGCCTCATTGGTCTGTCGAGCATGCTGGTCGGCCTGTTGCTGCTGTTGCTCTGGCGTTAGCCTCGGTGCCTGCTTGCGCAGGAGCGCCATGCGCCGCCGGTACAATCCTGTTTTTAATTTCCTCTGGTTGTTTCATGACCTCTGCTTGGCTGCTGCCCGAGCACATTGCCGATGTGCTTCCGGCCGAGGCCCGGCAACTCGAAGACCTGCGCCGCACTTTGCTGGAAATGGCCCGCAGCTACGGCTTCGAGCTGGTGATGCCGCCCTTGCTGGAGCACCTGGAATCCCTGCTCAGCGGCACCGGCCGGGCTCTCGATCTGCGCACCTTCAAGCTGGTCGACCAGTTGAGCGGGCGGTCGCTGGGCATCCGTGCAGATGCCACGCCGCAGGTGGCCCGCATCGATGCGCATCTGCTGAACCGCCAAGGGGTCACCCGGCTGTGCTACTGCGGCCCGGTGCTGCACACCCGGCCGCTATCGGCGCAATCCACACGCGAGCCGCTGCAGCTGGGCGCCGAGATCTACGGCCATGCCGGCCTCGAAGCCGATCTGGAAGTGCAGGACCTGGCGCTAGATGGTCTGCGCGCCGCTGGCCTGCACAAACTGGTGCTCGACCTGGCCGATGCGCGCATCGTGCGCGGCGTGCTGGCCGGCCTGGCGGTGGACGGTGCACTGCTCAGCGAGGTGGTGGTGGCGCTGGCAGCCAAGGACAACGCCACGTTGCGCCGCCTGTCTGCCGGCTTCCCGGCCGGCACGCGCGAGGCGCTGCTGGCGCTGCCGGGGCTGTATGGTGACGCCGGCGTGCTGGCAGCAGCACGCCGGGCGCTGCCGCCGCGCCCGCTGATCACTGCCGCGCTGGACGATCTGGCCAAGCTGGCGCGCCATGTGGGCCGGGCGCATCCCGATGTGCAGGTGGGCTTCGACCTGGCCGACATGGGCGGTTATGCCTACTACTCCGGTGCCCGCTTTGCGGTCTATGCGCCGGGCGCGGCCGATGCGCTGCTGCGCGGTGGCCGCTACGACGAAGTAGGCGCGGTGTTCGGCCGCAATCGCCCGGCCGTGGGCTTCTCGACCGACCTGAAGCTGCTGGCTGCGGTGGCCGCGCCAGAGACCCAGCGCACCGCCATCCGCGCGCCCTGGGGAGATGAGCCGGACCTGCGCCAGGCGGTGCGCCGCTTGCGCGAGCAGGGCGAGACAGTGGTGTGCATCCTGCCCGGCCACGGCCACGAGGGCGAAGAATTCGACTGCGACCGCGAACTGATCTTGATCGACGGCCAATGGGTGCTGCACGCGCTGTGAGCGCGCCACCCCGATGCATCAACCGGACACTCTGAACATGCAACAAGGCAAGACTGCGGCTGGCGGCCGCAACGTGGTGGTCGTCGGCACCCAGTGGGGCGACGAGGGCAAGGGCAAGGTCGTCGACTGGCTGACCGACCACGCGCAGGGCGTGGTGCGCTTCCAGGGCGGCCACAACGCCGGCCACACGCTGGTGATCAAGGGCGTGAAGACAGCGCTTCAACTGATCCCCTCGGGCATCATGCGCGACGGCGTGCCCTGCTACATCGGCAACGGCGTGGTGGTCGATCCCACCCACCTGCTGATGGAGATCGAGCGGCTGGAGAAGATCGGCCTGGACGTGCGCTCGCGCCTGTACATCAGCGAGAGCTGCCCGCTGATCCTGCCCTTCCATGTGGCGGTGGACAAGGCACGCGAGGCGCTGCGCGAGGCCACGCCAGCCGGCAAGATCGGCACCACCGGCAAGGGCATCGGCCCGGCCTATGAAGACAAGGTGGCGCGCCGCGCACTGCGCGTGCAAGACCTCAAGCACCCTGAGCGCTTTGCCACCAAGCTGCACGATCTGCTGGCGCTGCACAACGAGTCGCTGCGCGGTGCGCTGCAGGGCGAGGCGCTGGAGTTCCAGCCGATCTTCGACCAGGCAATGCAGGTGGCCGAGCAGCTCAAGCCGATGATGGCCGACGTGGGCTACCGCATCCACCAGGCCAGCGTGGGTGGTGCCAACATCCTTTTCGAAGGTGCGCAGGGCACGCTGCTGGACATCGACCACGGCACCTACCCGTTCGTCACCAGCAGCAACTGCGTGGCCGGCAACGCGGCGGCTGGCGCCGGTGTGGGCCCGGGGATGCTGCACTACATCCTGGGCATCACCAAGGCCTACACCACCCGGGTGGGCGGCGGGCCGTTCCCCACCGAACTCGACATCCATGCCGAAGGCGGCGTGGGCCACCACCTGTCCACCGTGGGGCAAGAGCGCGGCACCGTCACCGGCCGCGCGCGGCGTTGTGGCTGGCTGGACGCAGCGGCCCTGAAGCGATCGATGATCATCAACGGCATCTCCGGCCTGTGCATCACCAAGCTGGACGTGCTGGACAAGCTGCCCGAGATCCGGGTGTGCGTGGGCTACCGCCTGCATGGCCAGGTGACCGACATCCTGCCGCTGGACGCCGACGACATCACCGCCTGCCAGCCGATCTGGGAGACCTTCCCCGGCTGGAGCGACAGCACCTTCGGCATCACGCGCTGGGAGGCGCTGCCAGCCCATGCCCGCTCCTATCTGCAACGCGTGCAGCAACTGATCGGCGTGCCGATCGACATGGTGTCCACCGGCCCCGACCGCGAACACACCATCTTGCTGCGCCATCCCTACCAAGCCTGAACCCTGCACACCGAGGAGACCTGCGCATGCTGACCGACGACGGCAAACACCTGTACGTGAGCTGGGATGAGTACCACATGCTCATCGAGCGCCTGGCCTTGAAGGTGGCGAATTCGGGCTGGGAGTTCGACCAGATCCTGTGCCTGGCGCGCGGCGGCATGCGTCCTGGCGATGTGCTGTCGCGGGTGTTCGACAAGCCGCTGGCCATCATGAGCACCAGCAGCTACCGCGCCGACGCCGGCACCATCCAGGGCCGGCTCGACCTGGCCAAGTACATCACCATGCCCAAGGGTGAGTTGGCCGGCCGCGTGCTGCTGGTCGATGACCTGGCGGATTCGGGCGTGACGCTGCGCGCCGTGGTCGACCGCCTGCGCGGCGTGCCGTCGATCAGAGAGCTGCGCAGCGCCGTGATCTGGGTGAAGGGCATGTCGACCTACACGCCCGAGTACTACGTGGAGATGCTGCCCAGCAGCCCTTGGATCCACCAGCCCTTCGAGGACTACGACAACCTGCGGCCCGAAGGCCTGGCCAAGAAGTTCTCGGTTTGAAGCGCGGCCTGATCGACGAACACTCGCGCCAGCAGGCCGCATGCTGCAGTCTGGATCCGCCGCCCGGCCGGCGCGTTGCTGCTGCTGCTGCTGCTGCTGCAACACCGCCGGCCGCTGTGTTTTCAGCGGCCCGGGTGCCCGGCCATGACGGCCACGACACCATTCGAGATGCCAAAGCAAAAGGCCAGCACTTTGGTGCTGGCCTTGATGATTTTGGTGCCCAGAAGAGGACTCGAACCTCCACGCCGCTAAGCGCTAGTACCTGAAACTAGTGCGTCTACCAATTCCGCCATCTGGGCAGGTACAGAAGCAAGGAGCATAGCATCAACAAGATCGAAAAGACAAGCCCGCTGGCACCCGGCGCCACCGGCGCAGCACTGCTGAGCGAGGTGGAGGGCTCGGTGCTGGGGCACCGCGACGGCCACGGCTTCGTGCGCCGTGACGACAACGAACCCGACATCTACCTCGCGCCGCAGGAAATGCGCTCGGTGCTGCACCGTGACCGCATTCGCGTGCGCGTGGTGCGTTACGACCGCAAGGGCCGGCCGGAAGGCCGGGTCATCGACATCGTCGAGCGGCGCAAGAGCCCGATCATCGGCCGCCTGCTGCACGAGAACGGCACCTGGCTGGTGGCCCCTGAAGATCGGCGTTATGGCCAGGATATCCTGATCCCCAAGAACGCCACTGCCAACGCGGCGGTGGGGCAGGTGGTGGCCATCGAACTGACCGAGCCGCCGTCGATGTACTCGCAGCCGGTGGGCCGCATCACCGAGGTGCTGGGCGAGATCGACGACCCTGGCATGGAGATCGAGATCGCGGTGCGCAAGTACGAAGTGCCGCACCGTTTCTCGCCCGAGACCCTGGCGCAGACCGCCGCGCTGCCCGACCATGTGCGCCCGGTGGACAAGCG
>Ga0105045_10002937_pt1 | contig 14488 bp, 15 predicted proteins | sample MAT02_FD_78089 | JGI IMG/M metagenome (GOLD analysis project Ga0105045, IMG submission 78089) | Freshwater microbial communities from Lake Fryxell liftoff mats and glacier meltwater in Antarctica - MAT-02 (megahit assembly) | ecosystem: Environmental > Aquatic > Freshwater > Ice > Liftoff...
CCAAAGCACGGTTCGGATATAAGTTTGGCAATGCGACCTTGGTGGACGGATTGTCACATGATGGACTGATGGAAGCTTACCATGACTTCCCTATGGGAAACTGTGCTGACAACACTGCCAAGAGCATGCATATAAGCAGGGAGGAACAAGATGCCTATGCGGTCAATTCGTATAGAAGGGCGGCAAAGGCTTGGGAATCGGGATATTTCAAGAATGAAGTGATACCTGTAGAAGTCATCGGCAGAAAAGGAGAAATATCCACCGTATCAGCCGATGAAGAATACACCCAAGTAAACTTTGATAAAATAGGATTACTCAAGCCTGTATTTAGCAAGGAAGGTACGGTAACGGCCGCAAATGCCTCTACCATAAATGACGGCGCTGCCGCTTTGGTACTCATGAGTAAATCAAAAGCCAAATCCATGGGTATCACCCCTATTGCCCAAATTTTGGGGTTTGCCGATGCCGCTCAAGACCCCTTGTGGTTTACTACTGCACCAGCTTTGGCCATACCCAAGGCCCTTGCGCTGGCAGGTGTGGCACCTGAATCTGTAGACTTCTATGAAATAAACGAGGCTTTTTCGGCTGTCGCCATTGCAAATCAACGCTTGCTGGGGCTGGATATGGAACGGGTGAATGTCTTTGGAGGAGCAGTAGCTTTAGGCCACCCCCTGGGCTGCTCCGGAGCTCGCATTACCGGAACCTTGTACAGTGTTCTTCAGGCTAACAATGGTACGATTGGCGTGGCGGGAATCTGCAACGGAGGAGGCGGAGCCTCTGCCATTGTCCTTGAGCGGCTATATTGAATACTCCTGGCTATATTGAGTACCCCTGAAATGTACCCCCAGGACAACTTTATCCTCCAATCTATCGTAAATGAGACATGATTTGCACAACCCCTATTAATCCATGAGTTTCACATCCGCAGGTTATTACGGCAAATGTGTGTTCCTGGCCTTACTCTTTTTGTTTCCGGGACTGCTCTCCCCCCTTTTTGGCCAAGAGCGCGCATACACGTATTATGATGAAGAAGAATTAAAGGTCAAAGAAGCTTATTTCGTTGAAAATGGGCTACCTCACGGCGCCTATGAGTTCTTTGATGAAAGTGGTCAGCTGATCCTTGTGGGACACCTTTCACGAGGCAAAAAGGAAGGTAAATTTGCCCATTACAACTTCGGTACAAGGGATACATTACGGCTGCTTAATTACCATGACAACCAGCGTGAAGGGGAGGCTTTTTCTTGGCACATCTCCGGTGAGCTGGCTCAAAAAGCGACTTATAAAAATGATCAACTGGAAGGAGAGGTTACCGCATACTATCCTGACGGAGAGGTAAGAAATATTACCTTTTTTGAAAACAACGTCCCCCACGGTACATTTAAAGACTTTTTCCCATCAGGGGTATTATCGGAATCTGCGACCTACGAAAACGGAGCTTTTAGCGGTGAACGCTTGAGATATGATCCTGGTGGAAATTTGATTCAAAAAGCCACTTATACCAAAGGGGTCTTGGAGGGCATTGAGTATACCTATTTTACCACTGGTGAGATTTCATCTCAGATTTCCTATTTTCACGGGGTAAAACATGGTCTTTCCGTTGCCTATTTTGAAGATGGAAGTGTCGAGAAAAAAGGTCTATATAAAAAAGGGGAACCTGATGGCAAATTTGCTACCTATTGGGGAGATGGGAGCATGGAAGAAGAATCCCGCTTTAAAAACGGGAAGCCTGTAGGAGAAACAAGGACGTTTCATGAAAACGGAAAATTGAAAAGGAGAATTGTTCACAATAACAAAGGACAGTCAACCCTATCAGAAATATTTGATGATGGGGGAAATTTAATTCAAAGGTCCTCCTATCTGGAAGGCCTGCTTCATGGGGAAATAAAAACATATTATGCCTCCGGTCAGTTAAAAGAGAAAATACCCTACAAGTATGGTGAGCTTGACGGCACCTATGTCAGCCATACTGAAGTTGGAGAAATCCACTTGGAAAGAACGTATCAACGAGGAAGGATTACGAAAGAAAAAATCCATAATAAATCCCAACAAACCACTGAATAAACTTCCATTGTTTTTATGTTTGTGCCTACCAATATACTAGCTATGAATTCAGGACTACCCGAAACAAATTTTCGATTTTCAAATCAAATTGATTTTTATAGAGGAAAAGTAAGGGACGTTTATATTTTCGACAAAAAACTGGCTGTAGTAGCTTCTGACAGGATTTCGGCATTTGATGTAGTTCTTCCCCACCCGATCCCTTACAAAGGACAGGTTCTCAACCAGCTTGCATTTCATTTTTTGAATGCCACAAAAGATGTCGTTCCCAACTGGGTCATTGATTCTCCTGATCCCAATGTCACTATTGGGTGGAGATGCGAACCTTTCAAAGTCGAAATGGTCATCCGGGGGTATTTGGCGGGACATGCTTGGAGAACCTATCGGGAAGGGAAACGGATCCTTTGCGGGGTCATTCTCCCTGAGGGTCTCAAAGAAAATGACAGGTTGCCGGAACCTATCATCACCCCTACCACCAAGGCCGATGAGGGTCATGATGAGGATATTTCCAGAGAAGAAATTTTAGCCAAAGGAATTGTTGGGGAAGAAGAATACGAACTGCTTGAGAAATATACGCGGGCATTGTATCAGGCCGGTACTGAAATGGCTCGCAAAAAGGGTCTGATCCTGGTAGACACCAAATATGAATTCGGCACCTATGAAGGAAAGATAATGCTTATAGATGAAATCCATACGCCCGACTCTTCCCGTTATTTCTACGCCGAAGGATATGAAGGGCGGCAACGGAACAATGAATCTCAAAAGCAGCTTTCCAAAGAATTTGTGAGGCAGTGGCTAATCGACAATGGTTTTCAAGGTAAAGCGGGACAAACTATTCCGGAAATGTCTGCGGAAATCATTTTTGGGATTTCCGAAAGATACATTGAATTGTTCGAACAGATAACGGGGAAACCCTTTGAGAAGCGGTCTGCCCTGTCGATGGAAGAACGGATAAAAAATTCCATTGAGGCCAATATGTAAATTTTCGTACATTTGTACCTGCTTAAAAGATAACTTGTTGATGCGCTATGAAATATACAGTAGATAAAAAAGAACAGTACGTAATTTTCACCTTGCTGGAGGAAAAATTGGATACGGGAATTTCCCCGCAGCTCAAATCCGAACTGTTGACTGTGCATGCAGAAGGATATACAAACCTAATTCTGGATATGAGCCAGGTAAAATATACAGACTCAAGTGGGCTCAGTGCCTTATTGGTTGGGAATCGTACATTTGGAGAAGAAGGCGGCATATTCGTCATTGCTTCACTACAGGAACATGTCATGAAATTGATAAAAATTTCCATGCTGGACAAAGTGCTTAAAGTAGTTGATGGATTGGAAGAAGCAGCAGAAGCTATTTTTATCCATGAAATTGATAACGGGGAAGAGGAAGAAGATTTGGAATAAATTGGATTTTCAGGTCACTATTTTAGGCGTTAATTCCGCAATCCCAGCTCATGGAAGAAATCAAACCTCCCAGTATGTTGCTTTTGGGAGGATTTCTTTTTTGGTTGATTGTGGAGAAGGTACCCAACATCAGCTGAGAAGATTTAAAGTGAAGTTTTCCCGGATTGACCACATCTTTATCTCCCATTTACATGGGGATCATTATCTGGGGTTGATGGGGCTTATTTCCTCATATCACCTCAATAATCGAATCCGGCCTCTGTATATTTATGGTCCCAAAGGACTTGATGAAATCATTACGATCCAATTGAGGCATTCCAGTACTTTTTTAAAATTTCCGCTATATTTCAACGAGACCTCACAGGATGGGAAAAAATTACTCGTGGAACTGGAAAATATTCGGATCTTTAGTTTTCCACTCAAACATCGGATAACTTGTACTGGTTTTTCGTTTGAGGAAAAGATGCGCCCCCGTAAACTGATCAAAGAAAAAATTGTGGAAGCAAAACTGGACATTTCTTCTATTCACAAACTTCTCCAAGGGAAAGATGTGTACGACGATTTGGGATTGGTATTCTTTTCCCAAGAGGAATTTTGTCATTCGCCCCTTGCCCCCAGAAGGTATGCCTTCTGTTCTGATACCGTTTTTGATTTGGAGTTGATCCCCTACATTTCCGGTGCGGATTTATTGTACCATGAGGCCACCTTTATGGAAATGGAAGCGCACCGGGCACTTTCCACGATGCACAGTACCGCTCGGCAAGCCGCTAGTATTGCGCTTGAGGCTGGGGTAAAAGAATTGCTAATTGGCCATTATTCAGGCCGATACATGGATTTACAACCCTTGCTTTTGGAAGCGAGGGACGTATTTGAAAATACCCAATTAAGTGAAGAGGGAGAAACCTATACCATTCAGTAATGGAAACAGCCGTAAAAGTCTACCAATCCAAGAAGACAAACCTTTTTATAATCTTGTCGGGAATCTTTCTAACCAATGCCATCCTGGCAGAAATCATCGGTGTCAAAATATTTTCCGGAGAATTGACCCTTGGGATTTCGCCTGTCAATTGGGTTTTTTTTGGCGATTATGCGCTAGATTTTAATCTTACGGCAGGAGCGGTTATTTGGCCTATTGTATTCATCACAACAGATATTATCAATGAATATTTTGGGAAAAAAGGTGTCCGAAAAATAAGTTTTATCACTGCTGGGTTTATTGGATATGTTTTTATTATAATCCTTCTCGTCACTCAGCTGCCTCCTGCTGCCTTCTGGCTTGAGGTAAATTCCCTAGACAAGTATGGGAATCCTTTCAATATCGATTATGCCTTCAACACCATATTTCAACAGGGATTGGGGATCATCCTGGGTTCCTTGGTGGCCTTTTTGATCGGACAACTCTTAGACGTCTATATATTCCAAAAGCTGCGAAAAATTACCGGACCGAAAATGATCTGGCTTCGGGCTACCGGGTCGACTCTTGTTTCCCAGTTTGTAGATTCATTCGTAGTCTTGGGCATTGCCTTTTACCTATTCGGCAATTGGTCTATCGAGCAAGTTATCGCAGTAGGCATCGTCAACTACATCTATAAATTCTCCGTGGCGATCCTTTTGACACCGGTGCTTTACATTGGTCACGGATTGATAGACAGGTATTTGGGTGAATCACTTGCGCTAAAGTTAACCGAAGAGGCCGCAGATGACACATCTTTTTTATAGTGCCTGATTTGCTTCCAAAAACACCGGATCATTTTCAATTAAACCAATAGCTCTTTGAGCAAATTGAAGTGAGAAATCAGGAATGACCTCTCCTGAAATTATCACAAATAATGGCTGTGGCGACAGCTACGTTCAGTGATTCGGCGTTGCCGAAGGCGGGAATGGATATTTTACGGTCTATGCCTCTTGCCACTTCCGATGAAATACCCTGTGATTCATTTCCCATGACAATAATGCCATCTGTGGTAAGCTGGGCATGATGAATATTTTCACCATCCAAAAAGGCTCCATAAACGGGGATATTAGAAGTATTGGCCAGAAATTCCGAAAGTTGTTGGTAGAAAAACTTAATCCTTGTAAACGATCCCATACTGGCCTGCAGTACTTTGGGATTATAAAAGTCTGCAGTCTGGGGTGACAGGATCATTTTCGAAATTCCGTACCAGTCTGCTATCCGTAGAATGGTCCCCAAGTTACCCGGATCGCGGACATCATCGAGTGCGAGAATCAGTTCGCCCGGCTGAACCGAAAAGTGGATTTCCTGCTTCATCTTGGCCACAGCGAGCGCATCTGAATTTGATTTGAATGCCCCCAGACTTTCCAAGACTTGTTCACTTACCTCAACCATGTCTCCCGAATACTTCTTGATTAAGTCCATGTGTGCAGAACCAAATTTAGGTGTGAAAAGTAAATGGGTAATTTCAAAATCTGATTGAAGTAATTCCGTTACATTTTTTGATCCTTCTACAAAAAATGACTGTTCCTGCTTGCGGAATTTTTTTTGGTGCAAGGATTTTATAAACTTAAGCGTATTTTTGCTTAGCATTAGCCGGAAATGTTGAAGTGAATAAAACCAAATATATAAATTTTATACTTTGCATCCTTTTTATATCGGGATGTTCACTTACCCGAAACCTTCCCGAAGACCAATACATCGTCTATGATGTAGAGGTGGATGGAGTAAATAAGAGTGATTCAGATGCCATTAAGAACCTTATCCAACAAAAACCAAATATCAGGATCCCGATTTTTAATTTTTCCCCGGGTGTTTTTCTTTATCAATTTGTCCAACTTTCCTATGATAAAGAAAAAATAATTGCCAAAAAAGAGGAATGGGATGGGGAGAGAGTGGGGCTGCTGGCGAAGATCGAACAAAGCACGAACCGAAAATTAGTCCGTCGGTATAATAAAGTAGTGTCTAACCTTTCAACCTTGGATAAAAAAATCACCTATGGAAACTGGTTTATGCGGACAGGAAATCCACGCATGATCTATGACAGTGTAAAAACAACCGAATCTCTCCGTCAAATTGATTTTTACCTTAAAAACAATGGTTTCTTCGAGGCCACATCGGAAGCATCCATCCAAAAAAAGAAGCAAAAGGTGCGTATAACCTATTCTATTGAAGAGAATAGTCCTTATTTGATAGATTCTGTATCTATCCAAACGGTGGACAGTGCCGTATCGGAGCTACTTTCATCTCAAAATCAAAAGTCTCCTGTCAAAAAAGGAAACCGATATGCCCAAAATGATCTGTCTCTGGAAAGGCAACGTGTCGAAGATATACTCAAAGACAACGGTTATTACACCTTTTCAAAATCCTATGTGGAATTTAATGTCTTTAAGGACTCTATAGCCAAAACTGTTTCCGTTGAGCAGTTCATCCGTCTTCCTGCCTCAGGCACCTCTCATCCCATTTATACCATTGATTCTATTTTGGTTACTATATCAAGTCCCACAGATGCCATCCAAGACGAAAAGGTCGACAGAAAATTTGAGGGCATTCAGTATCAAATGTATAGTGACAAGTATGCCGAAAGGATTATCAATTCAAGGATATTTTTGCAAAAAGACGACCTCTACAACCGCAATGATATGATTGAGACCCAACGGCAGCTGGCGAATTTGGATATTTTTAGAATAGTCAACATCTCCTTTGATACACTCGGTACATCGCTGACGACAAAAATATTTACCCGTCCCAACCAAAAATTCCAGATAACAAATCAATTGGGGGCGAGTGTGACCGAGCAGCTTCCAGGTCCTTTCTTCAGCCACTCCCTGAGAAACCGAAATTTATTCCGGGGCTTAGAAATCTTCGAATTCAACTTTCGGGCAGGCCTAGAAGGGGTAGCATCTGCCACCACGGAAGGCGGGGTGTTCCGAAGTAGGGAATTAAGTGCATCAGGTTCAGTAATTTTCCCCCAGTTTTTAATCCCATTCAATTTTGGCACCCTCGAGAAGTTTGGTAGATACAATCCGCGAACAAGAGCCCTTTTAGGCTACAGCTATGTAAACCGTCCGGAATATATAAGGGATGCCCTAAACACCATCTTAGCCTACAACTGGGGAACCCGAAACATGAGGCAACAATTTTCCTTAAGCCTTTTAGACGCCAATTTGATCCGATCATCATTGGACCCTTTATTTCAAGAAAGACTTGAAGATCTTCAAAATCAAGGCAACAATTTGATCAATTCATTTTTACCATCCTTTGTGAGCAGCATTTCGGGTCAGGTCTTCATTAATTTCAACCAGTACGGGCTTAATCAGAAAAACCGTGCCTCACTTTGGCGGATATTTGTTGAAAGCGGGGGTACAACGCTCAATTTTGTAAATCCCGCCTTTACGGAAGATCGTAGTTTGAAGTATTTTCAATTTCTCAAGTTCCAATCTGATTTTAGGAGGTATTTGCCTATAAATACCCGTAGCACTTATGCCTATCGCATCAATGTAGGACTAGCCAAACCGTATGGAATCAGTGGAGGTGTCCTCCCGTACGAGAAATATTTCTTTGCCGGAGGAAGCACCAGTATCCGTGCCTGGCAGCCACGTCGGCTGGGGCCTGGCTCGTTCACTCCCGAATTGAGAGAGGACGGAACGTTTGACTATCGATTCGAACAGCCTGGGGAGATCCTGCTTGAAGCGATGTTTGAATACAGGCGAAAACTCTTCGGTTATTTTGACGGGGCAATATTTGTTGATGCGGGAAATACATGGAATTTTGAGGTAGATCCAAGCAGGGAAGGAACGGAATTTAGAGTTGACCGATTTTACAAAGAAATAGCAGTAGGAACCGGATTGGGATTACGGATGGATTTTGATTTTTTGGTGTTGAGGCTCGACATGGGAATCAAGGCATACGATCCTGCCCGACCAGAAGGGGAACGGTTTATCTTGGATAAATTGACCTTTAACAGGCCCTTGGGTGAAAAAGGACAGCAGGTTTTTAATATAGGTATTGGATATCCTTTTTAATAGTGTCAGTCAAAAAGGAGAAATCAGAGAACAATTATGATCAGTAAAGAAAAAATTGCAGCAGACTTTCAGGCTATTCAGGCGCATATCTGTGACGCATTGGAGCAGGCAGATGGAAAAGGGAAATTTGTAAAAGATAGCTGGACACGTCAAGAAGGTGGGGGCGGGATTACCAACATTCTCTCAGAAGGCAACATAATTGCAAAAGGTGGGGTCGCATTTTCGGCCGTGCATGGCCCCACTCCTGATAAAATCCTTCAAAAACTCCAGCTGGAGAAGGCAGATTTCTTCGCAACCGGAGTATCCATTGTCATCCATCCGGACAACCCCATGATACCCATCATTCACATGAACATCCGTTACTTCGAAATGAGCAACGGAGTGTATTGGTTTGGTGGAGGAATAGACTTGACACCACATTATATCGATCCCTCAGATGCGAAATATTTTCATCAGGCTTTAAAAAACCTATGTGACAGATTCCACCCCACTTATTATTCCAAATTTAAGCAATGGGCCGATGACTATTTTTTTATCCGACACAGGCAGGAAACCAGGGGAATTGGAGGGATCTTTTTTGATCGGCTAAAAGCCGACAGCGACATGCCTTTCGACAGATTATTTGAATTTGTAAAAGAAGTAGGGTTCTTGTTTCCAAAGATTTATACCTATTTTATGAATAAAAATGCCAACTTACCTTACGGACCACAAGAAAAAGAATGGCAGGCAATCCGGCGGGGCAGGTACGTGGAATTCAACCTTGTATGGGATGCAGGCACCAAGTTTGGTCTGGACACCAATGGACGTACGGAGAGTATATTGATGAGCATGCCTCCGCAGGCGCAGTGGGAATACAACCATGTGCCTGCGGAAGGTTCAAAAGAAGCCTATACCCAAAGTCATTTAAAAAAAGGCCTGAATTGGTTGACCTTTGCGCCATGATGACAGAAATAAAAAAGTGGGATGAATCTTTGTTTCTATATTTGAATGCCCAACGTCTGGACTGGATGGATCCGGTGATGAAAACCCTGACAGGTACCTATATATGGATTCCTCTATATGCGTTCTTGATTTATTTAATCTTCAAATCCCATGGCGTCACGGGCTTTTGGTATGTCGGATTTATGGTATTGCTCATATTGCTTGCCGACAAGTTCACGTCCGACTTTATGAAACCCTATTTTGAAAGACTCCGACCTTGCCATGATCCACGCTGGGAAGGAATGATTCATACCTATGCCGGCTGTGGGGGCAAATTTGGATTTGCTTCCTCACATGCCTCCAATACCTTCGCTGTTGCTTCCTACATGTTTTTGATCTTTAGAGGAAAAATCAAAGCAATGGGGTGGCTATTTCTATGGGCTGGTATAATTGCCTACACCAGGATTTATTTGGGCGTTCATTACCCTATGGACATATTAGTGGGTGCATTGGTTGGCATTGCTTCAGGATGGATCACTTACTCCCTGGTGAAGTGGCTCAGACAATTAACCGAAAAAAGGCCTGAATCGAAAGATCCCATATAACTATTCATATCCTTTGATCATCCGTTGGATGTATTTGCCTACAATATCAAATTCCAAATTGACGATATCTCCTACCTCCAATTGGTGAAATACCGTGTGGGTATATGTATATGGGATGATGGCAACCGTAAAGCCGCCTTTCCGGGAGTTAAAGCAAGTAAGACTTGTACCGTTTACGGTGATGGAACCTTTCTCCACCGTAACATTTCCAAGCCTGTCATCATACCTAAAATCAAAAAGCCAACTTCCGTCCTTCTCATCTAGCCGGATCAATTCACCTGTTTGGTCCACATGTCCCTGCACGATATGTCCATCAAATCTTCCATTGGCAGGCATGCATCGTTCCAGATTTACTTTATCTCCAACCCGCCAGTCCTTTAGGCTGGACTTTTGAAGCGTTTCATCAATGGCCGTTACCCTGTACTGATCAGAAGAAGTTTCCACGACGGTCAGGCATACCCCGTTATGACTTACCGACTGGTCTATCCGCAGTTCGTGGGATATTGGCGAACTGATATCAAAATGAATGTTAGTTCCTTCTGGCTGAATGGATTTGATGACTCCCAGCGATTCAATGATTCCTGTGAACATAGTTTTCTTGGTATCTACTAGCAACTCAAGACCTGCTAATATTGTTGGTTTTATTGGTATTAACCCCAAAATTAGCCTTAACTTAGTAGAATTGTAGACTCATGCTGGCGTATTTTGACGATTGATGCTAAAACTGGAAGACTCCTATATACATAAAGGCCAACGAAAGTCACTGATAGACCTACTCAAAAAAAAAGGTATTACCAATCATTCGGTGCTGGAAGCTATGAATACCTTGCCCAGGCATTTTTTTTTCGACAGTGCCTTGGCAAGTCATGCTTATGAGGACAAGGCTTTTCCCATTGGCGAAGGTCAAACCATTTCCCAACCCTACACAGTGGCCTTTCAGACCTCGCTGTTAGACATATCTTCCGGTGATAAAGTATTGGAGATAGGGACAGGATCGGGATATCAGGCCGGTATTTTGTATCTGATGGGCGCACAGGTTCACAGCATAGAATATAATCATAAACTATTCGATTCGGCCAAAAAATTCTTGCCCAAACTTGGAATTCGAATCCGGCATCATTGTGGAGACGGGAGTCTTGGACTACCGGACAAGTCACCCTTTGACAAAATAATCGTAACAGCCGGTGCACCAGTGGTACCAAAAGCCCTACTTCAACAATTGGCAATAGGCGGTAAATTAGTAATTCCCGTTGGCGATAGGGATACCCAAAAAATGTTGTGTCTCACCAAGAAGTCTGTCAAACAAATCCAACAGGAATCTTTTGACAACTTTTCTTTCGTCCCATTACTGGGAGAGGAGGGATGGAACAAGGCCACCAAGTGACAATAGTACGCCAAAAGATTACCTTAACCCTATGAAAGTAGAAAAATTTGTAAACCAATCCAGGGCAACCATGACTGAAATGGTCCTCCCCAACGATACCAACACCTTGAACAACTTGATGGGGGGCGAATTGATGCATTGGATGGATGTGGTGGCTGCTATCTCTGCACAGCGGCATTCCAACAGCATTGTAGTCACTGCGTCGGTAGATAACATCTCCTTTAAAAATCCCATTGCATTGGGTAACGTAGTAACGTTAAATGCCCAGGTGACGCGGGCCTTCACCACATCAATGGAAGTTTTTATTGAAGTTTATGCGGAGGATATTCCCGCAGGTAAGCGGCTTTCCACCCATAGGGCATTTTTTACCTTCGTAGCTGTAGACAAGGCAGGCAAGCCTGTCCCTGTCCCAATTCTTAAACCCGATTCCGCCGAAGAACAAGCGTTGTATGAAGGTGCACTGAGGAGGCGTCAACTTCGTCTTGTCCTTGCCAATCGGATGAAGCCAGATGAAGCTTCGGAACTTAAATCCATTTTCACCATCGACCATTCCCCAAAAACCCCATAAATAACCCTTCTATCTATTTCGGCGTAATCTATCGGAAATGAATCTAAAAGAAATCAGTTTGTTCCTTACGGAACCTATCCTCCTTATACCCGAGAAAATTTCTGAGCAGGTGCTCACTGGTGTACCTGATATATCTGCCTCCGTCAACGTATCATTGTCATCAGAAGAGGTCCCTTCCGATCCAAACAGGGAAGAAAATGATATTCCGGAATTGGACATAGCTTCTTATGAGGGGAACTTTCAGAAAGGCCTGCTAGTCCTTTATCAGGGAAGTAAACTTTCAGAGGCATCCCAGACTTTTTTGATGAATATTCTGAAAGCAGTCAACCATTCCTTAAAAGATATCGCCCTACTTTCAGAAGCAGCTCTTTTAAATGGACACCCAGATAGCATAACCCGATTAAACCCGCGGAACATGCTTATCTTTGGCAGATTGAACCATTCGATCATGCAAATAAAGAAGGGAGATTATGTCATTATTTCAGAGGATTATAGTTGCCTCTTTGCCGATGACTTGAAAGAACTAGAGGCTAATAAGCCCCTAAAAATAAAATTATGGACATCCTTACAGGTCCTATTTGATATAAAATCTTAACCATGACTAAAGAAGAAAAATTACAGATTCTCAATCGGTTCCGATTCATAAGTATCACAGAAGGAATTTCCATGGTGGTATTGGTTTTCATTGCCATGCCCTTAAAGTGGATTTTTGACCTCCCTGTCATGGTTACCTATGTAGGTTGGATCCATGGGGCTTTGTTTATCGGATATATATTTATCCTATTTCCCACCTCGCGAAAATTGCGCTGGCCTTTCGTGAGGGCTGTATTTGCATTGGGAGCGGCTGTATTGCCATTTGGACCTTTTCTGTTTGACAGAAAGCTAAAGAAAGAAATGAAACTGATACAAGAAGTAGGATAATGTACCTATCATGGCTATCATTAGCAAAAAAAAGACCGTATATCCAATTAGTGCCAATCTAAGGAACTACCTGAAAAATTACGGACGGGAGGTAGATATTCCCATCCACTACAAGGACCTCCTGAGATACAGCGGTTCCATCGCCTTGTATGACTCCAAAGGCAATGACACGCTGTGGGAGACGGTATTTTATGATGAATCAGACCGCAATGACATTCACCTTAAGGTAAAAAAAATCTACGCCTTGCTAAAAGCTGACGGCGATATGACCGTCATGCAACATCTGTACGTAGATCGAATTGACCTTTGTATTTATGGAAATACCCAGCCATTTCGAGTAAGAATCGTAAACCGCATAAATGATAATTTTGACTATTTCTACATCAAAAACGCAGACGCCTCACGCGTTTATGGCCTGGAACTAGAGCATCTGTTGTCTCCAAATAGGATAAGTTACCTGGTGTATAGGGATTCCCTCATAGAAGAACATATAGCAGGAATACCCGCTGACCAGTTTATGAAGCAACACATGCACGATGGGTTGCTTAATCCGATCCGATTATCCAAAGAATTTGTGAAGTTCAATGAGCGTTGTTTTGTCCGTTTATTGGGAGACATGCACTCATCCAATTTTGTAATTGATGTCACGCCGGATTTTGAGGAAACGCACTATCGAATCAGGGCAATAGACTTTGACCAGCAATCCTACGAAGGCAAAAAGTCTATTTATCTTCCCCAATATTTTAAGCAAAACAATGTCTTAATCCAACTGGGAATTAGACACATTACTCCGGAATCCATGGCCCAGTATCAGCGGGAAGAAAGGGCACTGATTGCCACAAGACTCAAATCCTCGCCAAAGGAAATTGAGGATATATTGGTCAGTATGGAATCTGATACCATCTCAACACCTGAAAATACGGCATCGCTGAAAAATGATCTGGCGAGACATTACAAGTCCAATGACTTTTACCGCTGTGAAAATATGGGTCAGGTACTAAGGCTAAGCCTCTATTTAGTCCTACATAAGTAAAACACTGGCACCATTTGTGCTTTCTATAATCTTAAAAACTTCACAATAAAAAACCAATTTGAGAAAATTTTGGTTACAAGTTTAGTAAAAGTCAAATTGTGTAATCTAAATTAAATTTTTAACTACTACCGTTAACAATATGAGCGTTTCTGAAAAAAAAGCATACAAAAAATTGGGATATAACAAAGACGAATCGGAGAAAATTGTTTCATCGCTTAACCAGCTACTAGCGAATTACCACGTGCACTACCAAAAATTGCGAAATTTCCACTGGAATGTAACCGGTGGAGATTTCTTTGAATTGCATAATAAGTTCGAGGAACTTTACACTGAGGCATTCGGCAATATTGATTTAATTGCCGAGAGGATCCGAGTCTTCGGTATGAAGCCATTAAGCCTGATGAAGGATTACTTGGATCATTCCGCCATCAAGGAAGTGAGCACGGATCTTAAATCCAGGGAAATGGTCGAAGAAATTCTGAAGGATTTTCAGATTTTGGTGGATAACATGAATGAATGTGCAGAAAAAGTAGCTGGATTGGGAGATCAGGCAACTGAAGATATGTTGATTTCCTTTATTAAAAATCTGGAATTACACCATTGGATGCTTAC
>Ga0105045_10002939_pt1 | contig 14485 bp, 12 predicted proteins | sample MAT02_FD_78089 | JGI IMG/M metagenome (GOLD analysis project Ga0105045, IMG submission 78089) | Freshwater microbial communities from Lake Fryxell liftoff mats and glacier meltwater in Antarctica - MAT-02 (megahit assembly) | ecosystem: Environmental > Aquatic > Freshwater > Ice > Liftoff...
TCAGCCTGCTTATTGCCGCCTTGTCGGTGGCGTCGTTGCTGCCTTACATGGCGACGTCGACAGAGCTGGTGCGCATGCGCAACGCGTTATTGCTAAATGACCAGCGCAGCGTGAATTTCGATTGGACACCGGCCAATGTGCCCGCAGGCTTTTTGTTGGAGCGCGGGCCGGTCGATCCGTTTTTCGCGGAGGTTGCCAACCGGCTGCAACTGGCAACAATGCCGGACGACTGGGAACGTGCGCTCGCCATCAGCCGACACCTGCTCGGCAGCAGCGCGACGCGTCCTGATGGGGCCGTCATGTCCGACCTTCGCGGAACCTACCGGCGCATCGTGGACAACGGCGACGGGTATTGTGGTGACTTCGTCGACATTTTCGTGGCGATCGCAGTGGCCGCGGGCATGCCGGTGCGCACCTGGGCATTTTCCTTTGATGGTTTTGGTGGCCACGGTCACATCTGGCCGGAGATCTGGAACCGCGAGTTGGCTCGGTGGCAACTGGTCGACATCTTCAACAACACCTATTTCACGGGTGCCGCAAGAACACCCCTTTCGGCCCTGGAGCTTCGACAGGCATTGCTAGGCGACCCGGACCAGGTTCGGCGTTCCCGGTTGCATCCCGCTCGCGAGTTCGGCATGCGTATTGACCAAAAGGCGTGGGACTACTACCGCCGTGGTTTGCCCGAATGGTATATGTGGTGGGGAAACAATGTGTTTACGTACGACGGCGCGTTGCTGGTGCGTGTCGCCGGCGGGGTTTCGCGCTCCCTGGAGCAAATGGGCGCTGTGGTGCAGGGCGTGCATCCCAGCATCCGCATCTTGGCCGAACCTGGCAACCTGGTGCAGCGTGAGCGCATGGGCCAGCTTCGCATCCATCTGTTCGCGGCAGCCCTGCTTGGCGGGGCAGGGAGTCTGGCGGCGCTGGTATGTGCTTTTGTTCTGTTGCGCACACGCCGCGCACTGGTTTTTGGCGAGACGGGTATGAATGACGCGCCGAACCGTTCAGAATTGCAGCATCTGGGTCCGCTCGTCCTGGTTGGGCCACTGCCCCCACCGTCGGGCGGCATGGCAAATCAGACGCGGCAACTGATGGAGTTACTGTTGGCTGAGCAGGTTGAGGTCACCTTGGTACAGACAAACGCCCCATATCGTCCCTCGTGGATTGCACGCTTGCCTGTGGTTCGCGCAGTGTTCCGATTGATGCCGTATCTCTGGTGGCTGTGGACCTCCACGAATCGATGCAAAGTCATGCACGTCATGGCGAATTCCGGATGGGCGTGGCATTTGTTTGCAGCCCCAGCAATTTGGGTCGCATGGGCGCGGGGTGTGGCTGTTGTCGTCAACTACCGAGGCGGTGAGGCAGAGCGATTCCTGGCCCGATCTCAGAAGGTGGTGCGTTTTACGATGCGTAGAGCAACCACTTTGATAGTGCCTTCGGCCTTTCTGCAGGAGGTGTTTGCGCGCTTCGGGATGCCAGCATCCATCGTGCCCAATATCATTGACTTGTCGCGTTTTCGGCCCAGCGATGCCCCTCGAAGCGGCCATGCCCATATCGTGGTGGCGCGTAACCTGGAACCGATCTACGACATCGCAACAGCTATCAAAGCCTTCCGAGTTGTGTATTCCCAGCGACCTGACGCACGCTTGACCATTGCTGGCTCAGGGCCAGAAAGGCAGCAATTGGAGCAACTCGCAAATGAACTTGGATTGGCCCATGTTGTGCGGTTTACTGGCCAGTTGGACCGCGACGAAATGGCAGATCTCTATCGCTCTGCCGACGTCATGCTCAACCCCAGTCTCGCTGACAACATGCCGAATTCTGTGCTCGAATCCCTCGCCAGCGGCGTGCCTGTAGTGACAACCAATGTCGGTGGCGTACCCCACATCGTGGAAGATCGAGTGACTGCCTTGCTCGTACTCCCGGCCGACCAGGCCGCCATGGCGGCAGCCTGCCTCAGTATTCTCCAGAATGAGGCACTTCGGCGTCGGTTGTCAGCGACCGGCATGAGAGAGGTTGAGCGCTACACATGGCCTCGGGTTGGCCCCGTGCTTGCTTGCGCATACGTGCATGCCCTTGGAGCAGTTCGCAACGCATCCGAACGCACCTTATGAGCCCGTACACTCAATTTGTCGCGTCCGTACTCTTCCCGTTGCATGAGCGATTGAAGTCGCACACAACCGTAGCTGTTCGCACGAAACTGGAGCAGTCGCAGTGGATGGGACACGACGCATTGCGTGCGCTGCAAATCGAGCGCCTGCGTCGGTTGCTGACCGATATCGGAAAGAACGTTCCCTACTATCGTCAACTGTTCGAGCGACTTTCTTTCGATCCCTTGATGCTGATGGGTCTAGACGACCTGCAGCGCGTTCCCTTTCTCACCAAGGCAATCATCCGGTCGAACAGCGATGCGCTCAAGCATGCGAACGCCCGAGGGCTGGCTCGATCGAATACCGGTGGATCATCGGGGGAGCCGCTGGTATTTTTTATCGGCAGCGAGAGAGTGAGCCATGACGTGGCCGCGAAATGGCGCGCCACCCGCTGGTGGGATGTAGATATCGGCGACCCGGAGATCGTGTTGTGGGGATCCCCCATCGAATTGGGCGCGCAGGACCGGCTTCGATTGAGCCGCGACAAGTTGTTTCGCAGTGCGTTGCTGCCAGCCTTCGAAATGTCGCAGGCCAAACTGGACCAGTTCGTATCTGCAATCCGCGCAAGGCGACCGAAGATGCTCTTTGGCTATCCATCGGCACTCTCGCTCGTGGCCAGGCATGCGGAAAATTCCGCTGTTGTCATGAACGACCTTGGTATCAAAGTGGCATTTGTCACGGCCGAAAGGCTGTACGACGATCAGCGCGCGGCAATTTCACGGGTATTCGGATGCCCGGTGGCAAATGGTTATGGCGGACGCGACGCAGGTTTCATTGCGCATGACTGCCCATCTGGTGGAATGCACATCACAGCTGAAGATGTCATTGTGGAGTTGATAGATCGCGAGGGGCATCCCGTGCCTACCGGGACCTCAGGTGAAGTAGTGGTAACGCATTTGGCGTCACGCGATTTCCCGTTTGTGCGATATCGAACCGGCGATATTGCCGTGTTGGATGACCGTATGTGCGCCTGTGGCCGTGGGCTGCCTCTGCTGCGTGAAATCCAGGGCCGGGCCAATGACTTTGTGGTGGCGGCCGACGGCACTATCATGCAAGGTGCGGCGCTGACGTATGCCCTGCGCGATATTCCGCACATTGAGGCGTTCAAGATCGTGCAGGAAAGCCTGCAACGTACGCGGGTGTTTTTGGTCGTCGGCGAGTCATTCGACCTTGCCCAAAGCACCGAGATCGTGGCAAATTTCAAGCGGCGACTTGGCGGTGATGTGGACGTGCTGATCGATTTCGTGGCGGAGATATTGCCAGAGCGTTCAGGGAAATACCGTTACATCATTAGTCATGTGGCTGACTCGCATCAACTTTCCGATACCACTTCGGGTCTGCAGTCGTGAATCTCGTCCGTTCGGTCTTCTCGAAGCTGTCGCCGATGGGATCGCGCAGTCGTCTTTCCGTGTTCATTTTTCACCGAGTATTGCCGCAGCCTGATCCAATATTTCCGTCCGAAGTTGATGCCGTTCGCTTTGACCAGATGATGTGCTGGGTAAAGGACTGGTTCGATGTAATGCCCCTTGATCAGGCCGTCACTGGACTGAAGTCTGCAACGCTACCTGCGCGTGCTGCCGCCATCAGTTTCGATGATGGTTATGCAGACAACTTTGCCGTGGCCCTGCCTATACTTCAGCGCCATGGACTGAGTTCCACCTTCTTTATTGCGACCGGCTTTCTCGATGGTGGAAGAATGTGGAACGACACCATCATTGAGTCGATTCGGGCCTGTGCGTTTGCCACACTCGATCTATCGACACTCGGCCTTGGTGCCCACAATATCCGCACGCCCGATGAGAAGCGCTTGGCAATTGCCGCACTCATTCGACAGATCAAGTACCTTCCGGTGGCGATACGAATAGATATGACGGAGAAGATTGCCCAAGTATCGCAAGTTGATCCACCGCGGGATTTGATGATGACATCTGGTCAGGTGCGTGAGATGGACCGCGCCGGCATGCAGATCGGTGCACACACGGTGACGCACCCCATCCTGGCGGGACTTGATTTGCAGGACGCGAGACAGGAAATTGCCGACAGCAAAGCTTGTCTTGAGCATCTACTTGGTCATAGAGTGGGCTTGTTCGCCTACCCCAACGGCAAGCCAGGCGCCGACTATCTGTCCGAGCATGCAACCCTTGTCAGGGAACTCGGTTTCGATGGTGCGTTTTCCACTGCAGCGGGAACTGCAAACCTTGCTACGGACGTCTACCAGATTCCCCGATTTACTCCTTGGGACCGGTCCTATCTGCGATTTGGGGTGCGACTTATGCGCAACCTGCGTTCACAACAGCAGACTTGTGCACTATGAATAAGGCGACGACCACGCGTGCGGCCTGTGTCGGTTCAACCGAGGCACTTCTTGATCGTGTGTCTGGCGACTACTCACCATTGCGGCCACGTTGGGATGTTGGCACGTGGTACTTGACGTTCGGCCGGAAAAGCGCGGCTAACGCACGGGCCGAGTACCTGTTATCCAAGGTTTGTCAATATGCGTGACTTAGCATTGCTGATGATTATTGCCCCGGGTTGTGTCATCGCACTTCGTTATCCATTTGTCGGCGCCATGTTGTGGACATGGGTCAGCATCATGAACCCGCACCGACTGGCATGGGGATTCATGTATAGCGCGCCGGTCGCTATGTACATTGGTTTGTGCACGCTGGTAGGGTTGCTTCTTACTAAAGAGCGGCGCAGTCCCTTGATTGGGGCCCCAACGGTATGGTTCGTCATCCTTATTGGGTGGATGTGCCTAACAACCGCATTTGCATTCAATCCACAGGGCAGTCTGACGATGTTGGAGAAGGTCCTGAAGATCGACCTCATGGTTCTGGTGACACTGATGCTGATTCGGACCAAACGCGAGATCATGGTTTTCGCATGGATTCTGGCGATCTCTATCGCGTTTTATGGCACCAAGGGTGGCATTTTCACCTTGATGTCTGGCGGGGGATCACGTGTATATGGCCCGCAGGATTCGTATATATCAGAAAACAATGCGCTTGCAGTAGCGACCATCGTCGTTTTGCCCCTGCTTCGCTTTCTTCAAACCACCCTCGCAAGGACCTGGCAGAAACTGGCGATGACAGCAGCGATGGTCTTGTGCGGCGTATCGATACTGGGTTCCCACTCGCGCGGTGCAATGCTCGCTATCTCGGCGATGCTGGCCGTTCTGTGGTGGCGGGGCAAGAACAAATTCGTAAGCGGATTGATCATTGTGGTGGTGGGCTCCGCTGCATTGAACTTCATGCCACCGGAGTGGTGGGCGCGCATGGACACGATCAATACTTACGAAGATCAGTCGGCCATGGGCCGACTCAATGCATGGACGATGGCCTTCAACATTGCCAAGGACAACGTATTCGGCGGCGGTTTCAGCATCTACAACCAAGCGATATATAACCGCTATGCGCCAGACCCGACTTTCGTGGTGTCTGCGCACAGCATATATTTCCACATGCTGGGTGAGCACGGGTTTATTGGCCTGTTCATTTACCTATGCATGTGGATATCAACCTGGATGAGCGCTGGTTGGTTGCGCAAACATGGCAGGAAGCAACCGGAAACCGAGTGGTGCGCGCAATTGGGCGGAATGATCCAAGTGTCTCTGGCTGGGTTTGCCGTCGGCGGCGCGTTCTTGAGCCTGGCCTACTTCGACTTGCCTTACAACATTCTGGCTCTGACCGTCGCCGTGCGGTTATGGGTGCAGCATCGCGCGTGGGAACATGAGCCAAAATTCGAACCCAAATGGCGAATTCTGGGGTTCCCACTCTTTTTTGGTGACCGACTATCCCCGCCAGTTCAAAATGCGAGAGCCTCGTAGTTGTTGATGGCGGGCAACCTGCGACCGTTTCCTCTTCTAGCCGTGTTACGCAGGTGACGAGGGGGCAACCTGAACAGCATAGGCGGCGCAAATGCCGCGAAGTCGCCGTGCAGAGAAGTGGCATCTTAGAGCGAAGCCAGAATGAGGGCTTGATGAGATGGGTGTCACCGGCATAGCCATCGCGCTCCGCTCTGGATGGACTTCAATGCGACTTCCGGAACAGGTTTCGCAGGTCGGCCATGAGCGGCTTCATGTCCCGTATAGACCAAACGTAGTAACGAACATTTGGTCGCAGAAAATCTGTGATGAACCGCCAGAGCTCCCAGGTTCTGCGGACGCGGAAGGATCGGTCTGCGATCAGTTTCGGCTGCAGGAAGATTCGGGCCAGGCGTTTGATTTCCGTGGCTACCATGCGGCACCGGATGTCCTGCCTCGGCGGTGGAAGTTGAGGTAGCGCTAGGCCGCTGCCTTCATGGTAAGCGAGCAAGGCAAACCCCGCTTTACAGTGCACTGCCAGTGGGTAACTGCCCCAGTAGCGGCCATTGATTTCCATCAGCACGGCCCGGTCGGTAAGAGGGTCCCAGCGGTATTCGACCATGGCCACACCCTCCCATCCGATATGTCGCAACAGTGCGATCGATTTCTCCTGTAGTTCGACATGGTGGTGGAGTGCAACAGCGTCGCACACGCTTGAAAACCCCCCTTCAGGCGGCCACTCGGCGATACGAAGGTGCTGAAACCGACGGACTGCTTGGCCCTTGCACATGTAGAAAAACTGCCCAAGCCCCATTCCAGCGCAGTAGGCCTGCATCATCGGCCACTCGCCCAACGGCGCATATCGCCCGGCGGCGGCCTGAAACTCAGATGGAGTCTGCACGTACTCTGCCTTGACCAGTTGCAACCCAAGCGCAGCCAGTTTCTTTGCGATCTTGTTCGGATCCTTCCATTTCAGTACGGCCGGAAACGTGAACGTGGCAGCCAACTCCGTCACGTGTTGCATCGATGTGGGCTCCACCGTTTGTGGCACGGTAAGACCCACATCGCGGCCCGCCTGAAGGGTGCGTTGCTTGTCCAGGACGATGGCCAGCGTTTCCTCCTGCGGGACGACCGGGCGTACACGCCCAAAATCTTGGCGGTGTTGTGCCAGCCAGCTCAGATTCGCCTCTGACACGGCCAATAGGCAACATGCACCCAATTCCTCACCCAATGCGTGTATCGCTGCAAGCAGTTGCGCGCTGCGTGGCTCCTGGATGACAAGGCTGCGCGTCAGATAACGTGATGCCAGGCCAATAGCACTTGATTCGTGAGCGATGCCGATCACCGGCACGCCCGCCCGGCCCAGTTCCCGCACGATCCCAAGCCCAATTTGTGTTTCCAAACCCAGCACAATGCAGGGTGGCAAGGTCGTAGAGGAGGGCAAGAAGGGCACTTGGTCAGCGTCGGATACGACGTTGTGCTTGCTCAAGGTGACGTATGCTGGTAGATAACCATGTGGCGCCAGGCGCGTGGTTGGCTGGCCGGGGCTCTGGCAATGAACGCATGTCCGCGGCGAAGCCTCGCACTTTGAACAGGTGAGGATGCTGGGCCAGAAAGGAACACAAACCCTCGAATCTCCGCACGACGATCCAGTCTGGTCTGCTCGTCCCAGCCCTGAGCATTTCGAAGTTATGCGAAACCACCACGAAATCGCGCATTCCAGCGCTTTGCGCGCTCTGCAAAGCCTCGCGCATCTCCCTGAGTCCACATGCACCGACCTGCGCGGGTCGGTCTCTTCCGAAGCCATCCTTGAGGACCGTCGCGGGATACGTGGTTACGCCCTCCAATACGAATGCTGACTCGAAAGCATGGTCCCTGCGCAAATCGGGCCCGCTTACGACAAAGCAGCGGTTCAGGCTGGTGTCGAGAAAAATTTCGTTTCGACGCAAGGCATGGAAAGTGTCTCGGTTCGCCGCGAAGCTGCCAGATCGAAAGGCGCAGATCGGGCCACTGCCGGCGGCCTCCAACAACCTGCGACCATGCGCAATCAGCGCTGTCTGTTCGTCCTGGGTGTAGTAGCTCAGGTGCTGCCGCTTGGTGGCGCAGTTTTCGATAATCGGCACCAGCGCCTCATCGGTCCATTCAGGATGCAGATGCAATTGAACTTCGTGTCCGGCCGTGCGAATCAGTTCGACAATGACCTGCAGGTGTTCTGCACCGAACCGCGTAGCAAACAGCGGTTCGACAAAAAATACGCCCTTGAGCCCATTCCGGTTCAATATGGCCAGGGTCTGAGGCAGGGCGTATTCGCCATCGGATGAGCGGCCATACACATAGCGTTCAAAACTGCCGGGGAACGAGCGATCCAGATCGCCCCAGCCGTTACACCACACTTCGATATCAAAGGTCAGATAGACGTTCATCTGGCAGACAAGGGCTCCAGCGCGCGCGCATGTCGGCCACCAGACCAAGCACCGCAGATTGGATCAGCGTGAAACAGGTGTGAAAGTACGCATCCGACAGCGTGTGCGGGTCATGAATATGAATGCGATGTGGCGATCCCCAATGACCGAGCAATGCAATCGACTCTGGTGGCAGACCCGCGGCTACCAACCGCCTGGCATGGCGAATCTCCATGACCAGCAACAGGTCGGTCGGTTGGAACTCGTAGTCCTTGATATCGGTCGCCCGATGCCCGGACAGGTCGATACCGAACCGGGGCGCCGACTCGATGGCCTTGTGAAACGCCGGCGCGCCGGTCGTGGTGGACAGCCCGATGGAGCATGTATTGGCGCCCAATGCACGCGCAACCTGTTCTGCGAAAGCGCTGCGATTGATGTTGCCAAGACATACAAATACCAGCCTTTCCACCCCCGCGGCGTCTGGGCGGGTATGGCTTGCCAACCTTCCCAAGGCGAATTCGGTTTGCCCCAGCAGGGCCCTGATCAGCCCCCGCCAAGTGCCGTGATTGCCCTTGGTCAAATACCGCAATCGGTCCATGAAGTGATCGGCGGGAACAGATTGGGGCATGCGGTATGGGATATGGACTATTCGGAGGAATATGGCCGCAAGCCCTTGCGTGAGCGGGCTTGCGGCCACGCCGTGTCTGCGGCCAACTTGAAAATACGAGAATTCGGACGCCGCAGACAGGTCGCAAATCCTGCGCAGAGATCATAGCATCGGCCACACCGGGAAAAGCGTCGGCCATCAGGCTTGCTCGACGGTGGGTAGCTTGCAAGCAGCTCTCACGGATCAGTCCTTAAGCGGCAGGCTCACCCTATTGCGCGCCACCGCTGCACCCGATGCCCCGAATAGATCGTGCGCCACATACATTTTCGTCAGGAAGTGTCGCTCGGGAAAAGGCCGGCCTATGGCGACGCCGTGCCAACGGTCCAGCTTGATGCCGTCACAATTTGCATTGAAGTCATCGATGGCTAGCAACTCACCCGCGAAACGATGATTGAACATGAAGTCAATGTCGTCAAAGTGGACCGGCACGTGCCGCAGCATGGTGCTGCCAGGAGCGGTGAAGATCCGAAGCGAGTCGCGGCTCGAAGAGTAAAGGTCGACGTCGACAGAGACGAACCCGATAGGTGGAGGTCGTGTACGTGCCGAAGAATTCCGAGACCGTGTCGCGCATATTGCCGAGGATTGGCGTGGTGCGTGGCGCCAGCCGGGCGCGCAAGCATTCTTCATCCATTGGGAAGTCTCCCGGTTGCCAGGCATCCGGATGGTCGCGATAGTCGCCAATGAAGGCAGGCAGCCCGCTGGCGCCCATGTCAAAGCCGAAGACGCGAATCTTGACGCCCGTCGCCTGCTCCACTGCTTCGGCTTCAATCTGTAAGGCAACCAGCCCATTCCCGCCTGCCACGCCAAACTCGATTACCGAAATCTGTCCGACTCGTTCTCGCAACGCCTGTTTTGCCGCTGCGAGTACACCCAGAAGATAGTGTGGGCGAGGCGAGATTTCCCAGAGCGCACGCTGCTGAACCGATACGGGCAGATATTGCAAAACGCTGCGTACCAAAATGCGGAAAGGTGGTTCGCATGCCAGTCTGTGAAGTAATTGCATTACTTTTCTTCGCATTATTTGCTTGCCTTTCCAGATTCAGGTTGACTGCGCAGATGCATTGGTGGGAGGACTTTGGGGACAACGCTCAAGATGTAAACCCGTGCATTGATGGTCATCGACGCCCTGTGACTTTCCTCAGCAAGTCGCTGAAGCCGCAAATCGCCGCCTCGAATTCGACTTCGTGCACGTCTTCTCCGTCGAGAAACCGAAACAATGCGTGCCTTGGCGTTGAGTGCGTATTGATTCCAGATCGGCAGGTTGTGGAACTCTTTATATTCAGTTCGTCGAGCCAAGGCCACTGTACAGTACAGGATCAAACTTTCCACTGGGATAACAAAAATGCTGCACCGCGTTTCCCACGATGCGCTGGAGTGCGGCGCGGTTCTCGGTGATTTCCTGGCGCGCTGCTTCCCTGTTGTCGACGGGAAAACGGTGCCTGTGCGTATGAAGTCCGACATCAATGCCCGCGTTCGCAAGTTCCGCAAGCTGCTCGGGTCGCATCAATTCCATCACATGGGTGGCGGCCAGTTCCTCGTACGCCAACCCCAGCGCGTCGCCCAGGGCAATGCACAGTTGATGTCGCCGGGGCTCATCGCAATGGTTCTCACCATAGTCAACGATTCGATTGATCGCATCATCCCGCGCAATCCGGTCCGACAGCGCGACCAATCCTTCGACCACAGGCAGTTGGACCGGCGTTCTAACGCCTCGACTGCCTAGCCACATCATGTATTGCACCATCAGCCGGAATACGGGGCCACCCTTCTCGACGTAATACGTGGTCACGTACACGGTCGCGGCGTACCCATGGGGCCGTAGCGTGGGCAAAGCCTCGGTGGAAAAGCTGTGAAATCCATCGTCAATCGTGATTGCCAAACTGTGCGTGCGCGTCTTTTTTGCATACAGATTGGTCACAACCTGGTCAAGTGGCAACACTCGAAAACCCAGGCGGTTTGCTTCGTCTCGAAGTTGGAAAGCGTGATAACAAAGTATTTTCGGGTTGTATCGTGTCACCCAGCGGGTGATTGCAAACAATCCCATGGCGCGGGCCAACCGAAGCAGATGTATCTTTAAACCGCGCATGGTGTAAGCAGTAAGACCGATCACCGAAGCAAATTGTGTAGCGATCTGTACATTGCTCGCCAGTACAGGCTTCGATCACCAGGAAACCATAGATCGGAATGCACACGCGGATTGAGCCCTAGGCCGATAAAGACAAGGAAGGTGCCGATACGCTCCGATATGGTCAAGGAAGAGTCCCTAACGCGAGACAATAAATGACCCACTTCAGCCGGAAAGGTCAGCCGGGATCGAACATCGCGATAACCTGCCGGCACAGCAGGCATTCTGCCGAAAAAGGCGTCGGCCATGGCCAACGGAAAATCTACCCCGGCGAACAAAGCCAGATGCAGGGAACCCCAGAAACGGGAATTGAACTCCAACAGGTAGAACTTGTCGTCGACGGGGTTCCATCGGTATTCGAACCATGCCCACTCCCTGCCAGGTCAGGCATTGCATGCGTCGGCGTGCATCCTCCAGGATGCGTGCGTCGCGCCAGCTCTCGCGGTACGACGAAAAGCCGCCTGTATGGGGGACCTCGTGCAGCCGTCTGTGCATGAAAGCGCCAATCTCCTGGCCGTTCCAACGCGCGAGGAAGGCGCCGACACCTACTCCTGGCACAAAGGCCTGCACCAGAATTTTGGTGTACTTGCCACACAGCGACCGCAGACGTTGCAACGCCTCGTGGCCATCATTGCAGCGGAAAACCTGACTGCCTTGACCTGCTATCGAACAGACCGCGTCCACCTTCACGAACAGCGGCGAGCCCATTGCGTCCAGTTGAGCGGCATCGGGGAGAACCTTGGTATCTTCCAACAGCAGATAAGGGGGAAGCGCGTCGGTAAGGCCATGTTCAGCGCACAATTTGAAGAGGTCAAACTTGCTCAAGCCTGCAAATGCCAACGCCTCGTTCCCCGGTATCGGTAGCAGCGCCTGAAAGTGTTTCAGGTTCGGGCGCAACCGTAGCAGGAACCCTTCAGAAGGAATGATGAGGCCCACATGATATTGAGCAACAACCCTCTTCAACCAGTCGAAAAACTCCGCAGGTTGCTGGGGTTGCACCAGAGGCACCGAGCAATACCTTGAAAGCAGGCCGAGCGCGTCCTCGCTGGTTGAGCAAGCTAGCACGCGGTAGCCGGCCCTGCCCAGTGACCGTATGACTGCGACTGAACCGATTGCCTGTGCGTCGGAGACAAGCACAACCTTGTGCGCCCGCCATGCGTTGAATTCAGCGGCATGTGTTGGCTCATTCATCACGATGGTCATCGGGCGGCATTTGCCGAACCTCAGGTGAGCCTGTAACCGGGCGCTTTGACTCTGAGCCATTGTTCGAGAGTCATCAAGATCCATACCATTTCGCCGAAGTAGCCGGGATGTTCCGGCAACTGTCGAGTCAGCAGGTTTTCAATGAAGTCCCGCCGTACTATGCCGCGTGCGACCAAGCTGTCCAGGGACTCTTTGGCCAGCGCCTTGAGCGCAGGTGTACTGTTGGCCCAGACGCCGAAAGGTAATCCGAAACCCTTCTTCTTCTTGGTGATGATCTCGTCCGGCAAAAAGCCTCGCAACGCCTCCTTGAAAAACCAGCGCAGCTGCATCCCCTTGAGTTTGTATTCCGTTGGCAGCTTGAGCGAGAAGGCCAGCAGACGGTCGTCCAGCATGGGGAAACCCACCTGTATGCCGGCCAGGCTGGTAGCGCCGGTCACCTTGGGAAGATCGCTTTCGGCCAGCGTGAACCGCCAGTCATAAGCCAGTTCCTGGTTCAACGGGCTGCAGTTGCCGGCCATGTTCCATACGCTGCGCTGCAGTTGCAGCGGTGCGGTAATGTCGACCTTGGCCAGCATGGCGGGTGTCAACACCTTGTTCACGCCCAGGCGCATGACCAGGTTGTACATCTGAAGGCGGTCAGGCATGGGGACGCCGGCCTGCTCAACGTAGCTGCCGGCCTTGCGCGTGAGCGGGAAGGCGGCTGCCGCGCGTGTGCTTAGCATCGGCTCCAGCAGGCCCTTCTTGAATACCCTCGGAACATGGTCATAGAGGCCGAACACCCGCTGTTTGGCATAACGGGTGTTTCCGCCAAAAAGTTCGTCGCCCCCATCGCCGGCGAGCAGCTTGGTGGCACCGTCTTCGCAAGCCATCTTCGCGCAGTAGTAGGCAGGGAGAGCGGAGGAATTGCCGAAGGGCTGGTCGAAGTGAGCCGCCACGGCCGGGATGCTGCGCACCAGGTCGTCCGGGGTGACATAGTATTCGTGGTGCTCGGTACGAAAATGCTTTGCCGCAAGCCGGGCAAACTCCATCTCGTCGTATCCCCGGGCGTCGAAGCCGATCGAGTAGGTTGCCACGGTCTGGCTGCTGGCCAGGGCCGCCATGCCAGCCACGGTGGAGCTGTCGGTGCCACCGCTCAGGAAACAGGCAGGTTTACTTCCATCGAGTTGCGCTGCAACTGCGTCCTGCAACACTTGTCTGAACTCAAGCTTCAAAGAGTCGAAGGACGCCTCCCGCTGTTCGTCGAACACCGGCGTCCAATACGGTGCCACGGTAAGCTGGCCGCCTTCAAATACCGCATAGTGGCCCGGCGGCAACCGATAGATGCCTTTGTAGATAGTGCGCGGTGAAGGGATGGCGTGGTAGTAGAGGTAGTCGAAAATGGCTTGAGGGTCTACGGGTGTATCTGCGTCGGAAAGCTCGTCGGCCCGGGGGGCAAACCTGATTTGATCTCCAACGGTCCTATAGCAAAGGCTGTGAACCGCAAATCGGTCGACAGCCATGCTGACGCGCCCTGTCGGTTCGCGCAGCGCAACCGAAAAGTCTCCGGTAACCCCCGCCGCAGCATCGGCCATACCTCTTGCACCGCACGCCATATTCCAGGCGACAAGCGCACCCTCTTTGCGCGCAATCTCGACCAGACGAGGATTCGCAAAGACAGGGGTTCCGGTAGCCAGGGATTGATCGGGTGTGGGCATCGAGAGTTGGTATGTGACTTGGTGGGTCCCGCAATAGTGGCAGTTTCACTTTGCGCCCCAAGAGGCGCGAGGCATGCCCCTACAAGAAGGCCGCAACGTGCTTGGAGTTCGCCCCGGCAGATTCTAACGGGCGATGCCCGGTCCATACGCTATTACTATCGGCAATCCTCGGCGGTAGTTCTTATGCTTCAACTGCAGTCAATGTGCCCTGACGGTAGTCAGTTGTATTGCATAACGATACTGGCCGACTGTCACGCAGATTGCCTCGCTTGGTGCCATAAGCCTGCAGGTGGCGGGCCTAGAAGTGGCTCGGTTTGTTTGAACAACTTTCCCCGAACGATAAGTGAAGCTCTGGGGGTTCACAACAGTGCAGAGTTGTCCACGGCGGCGGTGGTCGCTTGCGACGAACCGACCGACGCGGTGGGCAACTCGGGGCGCACCAACA
>Ga0105045_10002940_pt1 | contig 14483 bp, 2 predicted proteins | sample MAT02_FD_78089 | JGI IMG/M metagenome (GOLD analysis project Ga0105045, IMG submission 78089) | Freshwater microbial communities from Lake Fryxell liftoff mats and glacier meltwater in Antarctica - MAT-02 (megahit assembly) | ecosystem: Environmental > Aquatic > Freshwater > Ice > Liftoff...
ATTTCTAGAAAAATAAACCGTTTCTGCGGTGCGGTCAAAACAAACAGGACCTTCGTGGGTAGGGGAAGAAAGTTCCTTAGCGAACGGCTCTGGAGTGCCCAAATCGCCTTCTGCCGTCCGTTTGGAACGCAGAACAGACATAGAAGGGAGTTTCAACTGAGTGTCGGTGATTTTTGTTAAACCAGCCGAATTGGTAGAAATGAAAACAATGCCGTCTTCGTAAAAAGTTGGACTAAATTCCAGTCCAGTTGTATTAATCGCTACCTCGTTTTTTACCTGCACTTTTACGGGATTGCTTACGCCGGGAACCGTTTGGGCAAACAGCCCAAAAGTGCCCAACAGGCAAACAACCATCAAAGAGATATGCTTCGTGGATTTCATAATGCTTTGATTATATGGTTTGATGGGTTGCTAATAGGCAACCCAATGATGCTTAGACGAATGGAGCCAAGTTCAAATCGCGCCCAAAAAGGACGGTTTACATAAAGAAACGAGGATTTGAAAACTTTTTATTTTTTTTGTTGCTTCCACTGACTTGTTTCAGGTCGTACTGCAGCAATATTTCCACCGAACCAGCACTGTAATCTTTCAGTCGGCTCAGGGTGAAATCGTATGCGGCACCGATGCCGAATTGGGGTGCAATTTGCCAAAACGCCAGCAAATCAATGGATTCACCGAAGCCATCACCGCCCATTCGATAAGAAACCCCTGCTGTTACTTTTTGCTTAATGTCCAAATTGATGTTGATATCAGCGCTAAACGGAGCGTTCTCCACATATTTCAGCAGTACGGCTGGCATCAAATTGATGTCGTCGCTCAAAGGAAGAATCGCACCGGCCATTCCGTAAAAGTGTTGTGACTCCTTAGCCAAAGTAAGCGCGTTGCCGTTGGCGAGGCCAATGGTATTGGAATAGAGGCGAGGAACCGAAACACCAAAATAATAGCGATTCATGATCGTACTGTAAATGCCGGCCCCAACGTTGCCATAAAAATCATTAATACGCTCATCTTCAATGGATAGGTCGCCCGATTGAGCCGGATTTGCATCGTTGTAAGCAAATCCCAAGGAGCGCACAGAGCCAGAAAGGCCGATACGCAGCGAAACCTCTTCTTGTGCCACTACATCATAAGAGTAGGACAATGCCGCTTGAAAATCCCGCTGCAAGCCAATCCGAACGTGTGAAACGGTCGCACCAACTCCTACCCGATTGGATAGAAAAGGGCCATTAAAACTAGCCAACGTGGATTGTGGTGCCCCATCAAACCCTACCCACTGACTGCGGTATAAAGCCGTCAGACTAGGCACCCCACGCGCACCTGCATACGCGGGGTTAATGTTCATTTTGTTGTACATGAACTGGGTAAAATGGGATTCCTGCTGAGCCGTAAGGGACACGCAGAAGGCCATTAAAATGGCCATTGAAAATAACAGTTTTTTCATTGTGTAATTTTTATTTAGAGCAAGAATGGGGTCTGATTCTGAGATGAATGTTGGTAGTGTTGGGTAGATAAATTTAGACAAAATTACCCACCCAACACCTTGAATATTAACGGAATACTTCCACAAATCCCTTCATTGGCTTTATGGTTGGCCCGGCTTTGAATATGTAGAAATAAACCCCGTCGGGTAAATCTTTTCCGGCCTCACCGTTCAATGTACCGCCCCACGCTTCGGTCGGATCGTTGCTATACGGCGACGCTTCATACACTTTATCGCCCCACTGACCGTACACGACTAAGGAATTTTCGCGGAACAAGCCCGTTTCCAAACATGGTATCGTGAAAAAGTCATTCATATTATCCCCGTTCGGTGTAATGATATTGGGGATAAATGCACACTTCGTGTCGTTGATCGTAATGGTTACCGCCGCCTGCGATTCCAAATCGCAGGTTCTGGAGCAAATGGTGTAAATGAACGAAACCATGCCGGGACTATCTCCTGCTGTATAGGTAAAGGTACCATCGAATGGATTGACCATCAGGCCAGACAAGGCCGTTGTATCACACATACTAAAATCAAAAGCCGGAGAGAAAACATCGTTGTCAAATACACTGGGGAAAGTAATCGTCTGCCCAGGGTCAATGGTAAAGTTCAAATCATTCATCGCCGTCGGTTGCATCACCAAATACACAATCGCACTGTCGGGCGGCGTTGAGCAGCCATTGATGGTGGCTGATACGATGTACAACCCGTCGTTCTGACTATTCAGGCTATTGATGGTCACAACATTGGTGCCAGAGGACACTGGCCCCGTCCAATTATAGGTCGCACCTGGGATGTTTTGAGCCGTAATCGTGATTACTTCTCTGTCACATCCAGGAATTGGATCCACAATGGGGGCCAATGGCGACAAGGCTATTACTTCAATAAATATGGCACATTGGGCCAGATTCCCAGAAGGATCAACCGCTCTGAACACCAATTCATTAAATCCAAGTCCAAATTGCGCGCCTGTTGGCATACCCTGAATCAGGGACACCGTGGGCGTAGCACAGTTGTCGGTTGCATTTGGCAAATCATACGTTAATAGGACGCCATCGCAGTTGGCCGTAGCCGCCGCACTGTTCAAAAACTCGCTGGGGTCGGAAAGAATGACCCCACCCACATTTACTAATATCGGACTTACCGGACAATTAAACACAGGTGCAATGCTCTCCGAAATGGTTACATTAAACGTAGCCGTAGCCGTATTGCCCAAAGAATCCACCGCCAAGTACGTTATCGTAGTGGTACCAAATGGGAATACATCGCCCGGCATCAAGGGTGAAACGGTGATGATGGTGGGTGGACAGAAGCCTACTGCATCAGGGGCAACCCAACTCACTACGGAGGCGCAGTCATTGACTATAATATTGCTGGGAACATTGACAAATGTGGGTGTTTGCCCCTGCAAAATAACGGTAATGTCGCATTCAATAAAGTTGCCGCTGGCATCCGTCACCCGAACTGGGAACACCGTTGTACCAAGCGGGAAAATGCTCAAGGTATCGTACGTAGCCTGATAAACGAGTTCACCCTGCGGAGTGCAGTTGTCGGTACCAATCGGGAAAGTCCAATCCACTACCATGCCACAAGGATCTCCATTGGGTACCACAAAAGGGCTGGTAGGGCAGTTATTGCCAAAAGTAGGCGGTACTACATCCTTTACCGAAATATTAAACGAGCAGGTTGAGGTGTTTCCGAATGCATCCGTGGCGGTAAATACCACCATGGTATCTCCTGTTGGGTAAACACCGGGCTGCAGGTTGGAAGTCAAGGTTACACCCGCACAGTTATCAGACACCGTCGGATTGGACCAAGTAAGTGTAACGGTACAAGAGTCAACAGGCAAAACCACGAGTACAGGTGCGGTCGGACAGTTTGTCAAAACCGGTGGGGTTGCATCCGTAACGGTTACATTAAACGTACAAGTCACTGAATTGCCCAAATCATCGGTTGCTGTATAGATAATGAGGTAAGGATTCACCTGCGCGGCAAAAAAGGTGCCGGAAGGAGGTACAGAAACCAGGGTGGGGCTTTGTAGGCAGTTGTCCATCACTTGTGGGTCCGTCCAGGTAGGATTCGCGCCACAGTTGCCGGAAGCCGAAACCACCGTAATATCTGCCGGACACCCATTCGGGAAGGTCGGGGCAAGTGTATCAGGGATGGTAATGGTAAAATTGCAACTGGCTAAATTTCCAGCATCATCCAGCACGGCACAAGTAACGGTGGTAATGCCAGAAAATACGCTACCAGAGACGCTACTGCAAATGACATTCAAGGTCATATCGCAATTATCCGTAGGAACGGGTTCCACAAAATTCACTACTGCGGTACAACCACTCAGGGGCACTATCACCGTATCAGCCGGACAAACAATTGTTGGCGGCGTTACATCACGCACTTCTACTTCAAATGAGCAAGTGCTGGTATTGTTAGAACCATCCGTAGCAGTAATATTGACTAAGGTTGTGCCGAGTGTAAAGAGACTGCCCGGCAAATAGTCGGGTATCACGGTTACCATCGTATCACACAAATCAGCGAACGTCGGGAGCATCCAAGTGGCAGTTCCCTGGCAGTTTTGATCGGCATTTACTACAATTGGATTCGTTGGACAGTTGCTAACCACAGGCGGCGTAAGATCCGCAACCGATACCATAAACGTACAAGTGGCCGTATTGCCTGCATCGTCGGTGGCGGTGTAGGTAATTACCCTCGGCGTAGCCACCGTGAATACGCCCAAGGGCGGCGAGAATGTGAGGCTTGCAATGCCCCCGCAATCATCTGTTGCGACCGCTGCAGCCACCGTATGCAACACCTGACAAGCCAATGCCGGTGCCATCAGTACCGTATCGGAAGGACAGGTAATGGTGGGCGGTACATTGTCGAGGGTAAAGGTGAAGGCTCCGTTGATGGTCTGCACGGCAACGGGGTTAAAGTTCACATCCAAGGCATCAAAAGGTGCCAAGAAGGACAAGAATGTAGCCGCTAAGCCATTGACATCCAACACATTAAAGGTCAAGGTCAAAATAGAGTCGCCGTTGGGAACGTCCACCCAGCCGGGGTGTCCGCCAAAGAATGAAAGCGTACCCGCGTTTTGGTTCACAAATATGGGGAATGGGCCTTGAGTAAGGTAATGAACGGGTACTGGCGTGACCAATTCTAGTACTGCGGGGTCCCATTCAAGGCCAAATTGAAGGCCAATAATATTGACAAAATTCTGTACTGTCAAATTAACGGTTACCGTGGTGGGTGCTCCTTGGCATCCCAGATCCACGGTGTCCAGTTGCAAAATGACCGGATTATCCGCATTGACTACTACTTGAAATGAGCAGGTAGCGGTATTTCCGTTGCCATCTTCGGCGGTATAAACCACCGTTGTTATACCCGCATTGTACACACCATCGGCATTGCCCACACCACTATTACTACCCGCACCTGATTGGGTGTAGGAGTAGGTGAGTATTCCGCTGCAATTATCTGAAACCACGGGCTGAAGACCCGTTACCGCTGCGGTCAGTTGACCTTGTGCCGCATCCACAGGAGCGGGCATCGGACACACGATGGTTGGAGGCTCCGTATCTTCAATACTCACCAAACCATCCACTGTAAGCATATCAATTTGATCAAATGTGCCCCCGTCAAACGCCACACGAATGGTCGGGTCATCGCCAAATTGGATATTGCCGGGCATATTTCCAATGTTCGTAAAGTTCAAACTTAACAAAATGTCTCCATCATTGATGGTCAGTCCATTCAGGTCGCCACTAGTCCAGCCAAAGGTGATGTACCCAACGCCCACACTGTCCACTCCGATATTACTAATTACAATGCCCAATGGCAGGTTGAGGTTGTCAACTGAATTATATTGAAAGAGAGCGATGTCCCATTGAATGGTAAACTGTACGCCCGCGATGGTTTCAAAATTGAGGGCCGAAATATTTACGGTAAAATCGCCGCCGCAAGGAGCCAAGGCACTATTGGCTATAATCACCAAATCGGTGGTCATAATGCCAAATTCTACGGTCACTTGGAATGAGCAGGTGCTCGCATTGCCACTGGCATCCGTCGCAGTGTAGGTCACCACGTTATTGCCAATGTTAAACAAAGCACCACTGGCGTTGGGGTCGTTGGGGAAATTTCCGCTGGTTGCACCCGTCACCGACCAGCCAACATTGGGGGCAGCACAGTTGTCGGTTACACTTAGCGGCGCTATGCCCGAAACGGCAGTTGCACCCAAGCCTTGCACCGTAATATCGGCAGGGCAAGTGAGTACGGGGAATTCGTTGTCAATAATGGTAATGTCGGTTCCAAAGGTTTCAAACGGAATTTCTTCCGGTGGAAAAACTGTGCCGGTAAATGCAACTTGTGCCGTAGGATTGTTGCCAAAATTGACACTTCCTGAACCTAATACATTGAATGTCAACGAAAAAAGCAATTCATTATCGGGAACACTGGCTCCAAAAATGCCTGCACTGGTCCAAGCAAAAGACAAAAGGCCTACGCCGGTGGAGTCTTCGTTGAAGTTACTTGCCAATAAATTAAGCGGAACATTCAAATTAGAAATGGACGTAAATTCCAAAAATACGGGCAGCCATTCCATTGAGAATTGAAGCCCTGCAATACTATCGAAATTAAAGGCAAATACGTCAATGGTAATGGACTCGCCGCAGGCTGCAGGGACACTTGAATTGGCCACTAAGGTAAGGTCGGAGGAAGAAATTCCAAATTCAACCGCTACATTAAAAGAGCAGGTTGCCGTATTACCGCCCACATCTGTGCTGGTGTAGGTCACGGTGCTGCTTCCAATATTAAACACGGCATTGCTCGCGTCTGGGTCGGTGGGGAAATTTCCCATCGAGGCCCCTACAGACGCCCAACCTGCTGCGGGGATGCCGCAATTGTCCGTCAGTACGGGCGGGATATTTGGGATGGCCACTGGGCCGGATGAGATGGCCGCTACATTGGCTGGGCAAGTGACACTGGGCGCTTCATCATCAATCGGTTTGACGGCTCCGGGAAATGTTTCGTGGGGTATTTCGTCAAATTGGTTGTTAAAGACCAGGACTGCAGTCGGGTCGTCCACAAACGAAATAGGCGTTTGAGCACCTCCAATGCGTACAAACGCCACTTTAAACAGGACAGTATCGGTCGGGAATGATAGCCCAACAAGGTCTGTCCAAGCAAATGTCAGGATACCTTGCTCAATGGTTGCAGGGAGTGTATCGAATCCAACCCCTTGAAAATCAGGGTTTAACATCGTTACATAGGCAAAATCGAGCCGAGCAGTATCCCATTTTAATGTGAATTGTAGCCCAGATACGTTGGTGAAATTTCCAATGGTGATGGGTACCAAAAAAGTATCGGTAGCAGCACAGGAGACTTCAACGGTATCGGCTTTTAGGATGACCGCTTGAGCGGAGGATTTGTTGATAAAAACCCCTGCTGTCAGCAGAAATAGGATTAAGAAAATATTTCTCATGGTGTTCAATGTCAAACAATTAAAGATGGGAGGGTAAGCGCCTCTTAGAATTGTAAAAGGTGTGCCATTCTGAGCGGCGCGGAAATTGCTAAAAAAGGAATTTCCACACCACTCAGAATGACACACGTATTTTTCAAATTCAATCAATCAAAATCATCTTCTTGCGATCGCTGTGTTTGGGGGTCTCTAGTTCATAGTAGTAAACCCCTTTAGCGCCGATTTCGTCTTGGCGGAATTGAATGGTGTTCATACCTTCGGCAAATTCACCAATCACGGTTTTCACCAACCGGCCTTCTACACTGAACACACGCAGGGTAGCACGACTCGATTCTGGCAAGCGGAAAGAAATACTGGTTTCCGACTGGAACGGGTTGGGCTGGTTCTGATACAGTGCAAACACCTTGCTTTCTACTTGAGTAGTAGCAACTGCGGTTACAAAGGCAAAATCAACACCCAAAGACTGTCCAGTTTCATCAATCGCCAAGGCTTCGGTAATGGCTGAACTGCTGTGCAGTACGCTCGACAAGGTAGGAACATTTTTCAACGCCTTAAACGTAAGGGTGAATAAGGTTTCATTATCATTGAAAGTAGTAGGCTTACCACCTACCCAAAGTGTGCTAATCAAACCATCTAGCAAGTAGTTGGTGCCGAAATTGCTTTCACTCAAACCGGGCAACACACCCGCCTGAATATCCTGCAATTCAAAGGCTTCAGGATCAAATGAAATGGTCATTTGATACGCCTGCATATTGGTGAAGTCTGACGATTTGAATGGAATCTCTACGATTTCACCCATTTGCACTGCCTGGTTGTTGAGGCGGAATTTAAGTGCTTGCTCTGATTCTGCGCCACCACCATTACCGTTGGTAAAGGAAGGTGTTACCGAACCATTCACGTCGCCCATCAAAACACCCACAAAATTATCCATCAAGAAATCCATCATCACACCGTTACGGGTAATATTGGAAGGTGGAGGTGGGTTGTTGAGCGGATTAGGAAGGGGTCCCTGTGGGTTGCCCGGAGGAAGGGGCATAAACATAAACGTTTGAGGAATGAACTTCCAATCTGGGCCAATCTGCAAGCCAGTTGGGCCTGTGAAGTGTGGATTATTGCCCAGTACATATTTTTGTACAAAAGCGTAGTCCGCCAAATTCACCCGCATGTCTACGTTTACGTCGGCGGCTACCCACTGGTATCCGCTGGTGAATGCTACTTGCTGTGCAGCGTGGGCCTGAATGCCCAACATGTCGCCTACGTTGATTTGCTGGTTTTTAACCGTATTAATCTTGACGGCATTTACGACTGTGTTGGCATTGTCGGGTACTAAGAAACTGTACTCCGCATTCGGAAGCGCGGTTACGTCCGTGCCCATGATAGTACCATTCAGGTTTACATCTACACCCGGAATTGGCTTAACCGGTGCTTTCCAAGTAAACACATTACCAGCCACTTCCAAGTCATTGGCAACACAACTGATGGTTATTAAACCGATGTTGAAGTTCACCGCTGGGGCTTGAACCGTTCCGTCTTGCAAGAAGATGATGGCCGGAATAGCCGCCAATACTACATCGCTGGTGGCACCTTGTGCTGCTGCTCCTAGCATGATTTCTACATTGAACAACACGGTGCCGTTTGGAAGCGTAACCGTATTCAAGTTGGGGTCAGTCCACAATACCGTATTCACGCCCACTGCAGCACCTACAAATGCAGGGTTCAGGTTGCTGATACCAGTAATAGTACCTACGACACCATTGGCTAGGTCAAGACCAAAGTTGAAGCCAGAGACGCTGATAAAGTTGTCAGCCGTAACCGCGATGGAAATGGTTTCTCCCTGACAGCCATCGTCCGTACCCACGTTAATGGTTACTGTAGGGCCATCCAGAATTATTACCGTGCCGATTGAGAAACAACCACTGTTAACATCCGTAACCGAGACGGTGTAAGTGCCAGCAGCCAATCCAACAATCATAGCAGTAGTGTTCGTGGTGCTCCACAGGTATGAGAATATGCCTGCGCCGCCCGTAGCAACCACCATAGCCGATCCGTTGGTAGCGCCCAAGTAAGAAACTGGTGTGCCGGTAACGTTGAGGCTAAAGCCGGCATTTATACCCAAGGTAACCTCTACTTGCACTGCGCAAGAATTAGTGTTTCCATAGATGTCGGTAGCCGTCATCGTAACCGCTTGGAAGCCCAAATCGGCACAATCAAACATATTCTGCGAAAGAACCAAAGTATCAATCGCACAGTTATCGGTGCTACCAAGATCAATATCCATCGCATCAATCGTGGCCTCGCCATTGGTACCGAGTGCAATGACTATATTGTTGTTGCACACGAGGGTTGGAGCACTGTTGTCGCGAACGATCACGACGATGGAGTCCAAACCTACATTTCCGCAAGCATCTGTAGCCACAAAATTGACCTTATACGTTCCAATCGGATAATTGCCACTCAAACTGAGCGCACCATTACCAAATGGACCATTATTCGTAACAACCATAATGCTGTCGGGCGAGCAATCTTCCAAGAACTGAGCCACATTGAAGTTCCAAGGCACCGAGCAGGTTGTGTTCGGTGGGAACTGAGCAGTATTCAAAATTAGTGTATCGGGCATACCCACAAACTCAGGGGCTGTCGCGTCTTCTACATTAATCAAGCGAGTATGTACTTCCGCGTTACCGCAATCATCAATAGCAGTACGAGTACGTACAATCGTGTAAGTAAACTGACCGCAAGGGCCCTGTGCCACATTGATGGTATCTTGTTCAAACAACACATCTAACATGGACGTACAGTTGTCGGTAGCCGTGATCACCGCAGGGGCTGGCAATGGCTCTGAGCAACTGATGCTTACATCTGGTGTGTAAGCACTCAATACTGGCTTTGTGGTATCCTGCAAACTAATCGTTTGTACGCAAGAAGACACGTTGTCAGCCAAATCGGTGGCCGTCCAAACGCGCGACAAGACTTCGCAGAAGTTACCTGTTCCGGCACTTAAAGTATCCGAGAAATCAATGGTAACATTGTTCGGGCAGTTATCCATTGCCGTAGCAAATCCGAGGATTTGCGGGGCTGTGTTGGCTGCACAATCCAAGGTGTCGTTGGCTGGACAAGTGATGGTCGGGGCTACGTTGTCTTGAATTACAATATAAGTCAAGCACATAGACATATTGCCGATGCCGTCTGATACAAACAACTTAACTGGGTGTTGTGTCACACCATCTGCATCTGCGCAGGTGTATTCTATGTTAGGCGTTGGTGCTACCAAAGGAATGGCGTCCAAACGCTGAATCAGAAGTGACAACGGACCAGGGCAGTTGTCATAACTGTTGTTATTAAACTGGTTGAAGGTCACATTTACGGTTCCAGAAGGCTGCAAAGAGGCACTGACACCATTGATACAAACCGCCGTAGGAGGCGTAGCATCTACTACCCGAACGGTAAGGTCTTTGGTAGCACTATTGCCGCAGTTGTCCGTGGCTGTAAAGCGCACGACGTACACCCCTACTGGGTAATTTGCCGCGCTGATATTGGCGCCAGAAGGAATCACAAACTGGTTCCCCATAGGTGCTGAAATCAGGGTATTGGTAATGGTCAAATCAGCCGCCACCTGACAATCGCTCACAAATGTGGCCATATTGAAATTCACCGCTGCCTGACACATCAAGGCATTGGCTGCCGTGTTGAACGTGGCCGTAGCAGGCGTATTCGCTGCAAATACAGGAGCTTGGGTATCGGTTACCACGATTTTCTGCGTGCGAACGGCTGTGTTGCCAGAGTCGTCGGTAGCCGTCCAAGTGCGGTTCACCATGAAACTATACTTGGCACAACCAATGGTGTCTTGCGTTGAAACCTCTACAAGGTTGATATTCACTGCAATATCACATTGGTCAGCAGCCGTCTGTGGGAAAGCAACCGCCTCTGGTACTGGTTGGCAAGCCTGAATCAAGGTATCCATTTGACCAGCCGTCCAAGGATTTACAAAAGTGGGCGGTGTTACATCTGTAACGGTTACAGTGGTAGAGAATGTTGAAATATTACCGTTAATATCGGTTACCGCCAATACTACCGTATTGACCCCCAAATTGGCCAAATTAGCACAATCCAAATCGAGGGTATCTACGTACACGAAATTGGGTGCAAGTCCTGTGCGGATTGACAGATCAATCGGGCCACAATTGTCTTGGTCAAAAGAACCATTATTGAGTTGAACAGCGGTTACAAAACCATCCCCCATTGCATTCAACACCACATTAACTGGTTGAGCAATGGCTACGGGTGGGGTGTTATCCACCGTAATCAAGACCGTTTGCGGCTGTGTGGTGGTGTTGTTTTGTGGGTCCGTATAAGACCAAGTAATGACGTAGTTGCCAGGGTTGAGGATGTAACTGGGCGGTCCACCAAGATATGCCGGAGGCAACACCATCATAACAGCCACCGAAGGCGTGCCCCAAAGGGTATCAATACTGACTCCATTACAATCCGTAGCACCGGGTGCTACGACCGTATCTTTGGTACAGTTGCTCACAATGTTCGGAAGGCTGGTAATCAGCGGCTGTGGAGACTGGCTGTCCACCAAAGTCACCGTAAAGGTGCAGGGAGCAGACGACAAATTATTGGGGAAATTATCTCGTGCAACCAAAGTCACATTAAAAGTATTTCCTGCTACTACTGGCACAACGCCAGACACCAAAGATCCCGGAACAGGCGACTGCATAATCGAGACGTTGTTCGGGCAGTTGTCCGAGATTGAAGTCGGAGCGTAGGTGGGTACCGTAGCCGCTGCTGTACAACCAGCCGCAATGGACAAGTTCGAGTTGGGTGGGCAGGTAATACTAGGAGCCTGTGTATCCAGAATTTTTATAATAAAGGAACAAGTGCTCACATTGGTGCCTTGCGTAGCGGTATAAGTTACGGTCGTCTCCCCTACTGGGAATTGCGCTGTAACGGTTGCATGCGGATTCGTTGCATAAGGATTTAGCAGACTCACAAACGACTGAACCGATTGATTGTTAATCGTTTCAATTACGTTGGCCGTGCCACAATCCACGATTTCACCCATGGCAGGACGTGTCCAAATAAACAACTGATCGCAGTTGTTAGTGGTATTGGGCAGCGTGAATACTTTGCCGCAGTTGCCCGCAGGAGCCGCAGCATAGTTGCCTTGGAACACGGGTGCTTGATTATCCGTCACCACAATGTTCACCACTTTGGTGGTCGGATTTCCGCAGCCGTCTGTTGCCGTCAAAGTGACAACGTTGGTACCGATCGCAAAACTTGAAACTGGCAGGGTAAATACGCCAGCAGCGAGGCTCAAAGAGCCGGAAGACATCATGCCGACTGGTGGATTCAACGTGTATGCAATACCAGAAACGCCATTGCAAGCATCGGCCACATCAGTCAAGTTATTGACATTCAGGGTGTAATTACCTGTACAAACCAAGGGCCCCGTTACGTTGATATTCACCATGCCGCTTGGAATAAAGGCTGCGTTAAACACAGGACCCGTGACATCTTGCACGGTAATTACCTGACTAACTGAAACCGTATTGGCCGGTATGGCGTTATCCGAAGCCACCCAAGTGCGGGTGATGGTAAACACGCAAACACCTGGGCTAAAGGTCTCACCAGAAAAAGTAACCGCAGCCGTACCGCAGTTGTCGGTGGCCGTTGGATTCGTGATCGGCGGTATTGTGGTGCAACCAACCGTAACATTGGCCGGAACACCCGCAAAAACAGGAGGCGTCACGTCGCGGACAGTAATACTGTATGAGCAAGTGCTGCTATTGCCTGACACATCTGAAGCGCGAAGTGTCACCACATTTACGCCCAATGGTAGTGCTGGAATACTGCTCAGGTTAGCCGTCAAACCATTGTTTAACAATTGGAAATTAACGGCAGCCGGAGGATTTACATCATATTCATATTCAACCACGGCGCAGTTATCGGTGGCGGTAGCCGTTCCGCTTACTGGGCCAAGGCAAATTGCATTGGCATTCACCGTTACGTTTGCAGGGCAAGTAAAGGTGGGCGCCGTATTGTCTTGTACCGTTACTACGGATGTACAACTATTCGTATTTCCGGCATCGTCTGTAATCGTTAGGGTGTAGTTATTAGAACCTATGTTCGCACAAGTGTACAAAACGGGGAAATTCACATAAGAATACCCACAGTTGTCGGTACTAGAATTGTCCACACTAGCAGGTGGCACCATCATAGCACCCGCGCCAATCGTGGCACTGAGGTTTACTGAAATATCTTTGCACTTGGCTACTGGTGGCTGGTTGTCCACTACTCGTACATTAAAGGTGTGCGTGCTTAGGTTGCCAGCGGCATCTTTAAACACATACGTAACGGGGGTGATGCCGCCATTGTCGGCACTAAAAATGGTTACATTAGAAAATGCCGTTTGAGACACAATCATCACAGCACCCGGACACTGATCTACAAAAACAGGATTTGCCCAAATTGCTCTGGCCGAGCAAGAACTGATGTTGAGCACATTGGCAACGACGGTTGAACCTGCTGCTGGGCCGGGGTTGCCTGGTGTGGCATACGTTGGACCCGTTTGGTCTTGTACACTTACCGTGAAATTACACACGGCGATATTACCAGAGCCATCTTGGGCGCGCAGGGTAACTGAATTGTTGCCCGCCGGTAATACTAGGAACGATAAATTAACCGGATCACTTACAATGACATCTGGTGGCAACATTGGGTTGTTCGCAGCATTGTAATTGACAAAGGGATTTGCATTTACCTTATAATCAAACAACAAACCGCAAGGATCCACTGCATTATCGTAGTACTCCATAACCGCTGGGCTAGAAGTACCAACATTAAAAATAAGACCTGGTACGGTAGCCTGACACATCGCATTGGCCGCCACTACAAAAGAAGAGGGGCAACCAATTACTGGCAGGGTATTGTCAGAGAGGAAAATTGTGGTAGTACAAGTGGCTGTATTGCCTGCATTGTCTGTAACCGTTAAGGTAACCATTGGCGTACCCCCTAAGTTGTTACAATCAAATAAAGAAGGGGTTACCGTAAGGTCGTCAATACCACAATTATCCGTAGAACCATTGTTAATGATTGAAGGCGTTACCAAGGCTACGCCCAACAATGGATCTAAGGCCACTGGAACTGGACCAGCAACACATTTGGCTACAGGCAATTCCAATTCAGACACATTTACCGTTACGGTAATGGTTGTGGTATTGCCCATACCATCTGTAAAATTGTACGAAATAACGCTGGTTCCTACCGGAAATTCAGCAGAAACAGGGGTAACCCAATGCAAAGGATTGGTTTCAACATAAGGATAAGGCGTAACACCATTGGTAACAAAGAAATTCGGGTCGTTCACACAAGACATACCCGGGCAGTTGATTGAAACCGTGGCACTTTCTGTCAAGGTTACCGGACCGCTACAATCAGTAGCCACGTGGGTCAACACGCTGGGGCGGTACCAGCTCACGGTTTGTGAGCAAGAGCCCGGCGCCGTATTCACATTAAACACCG
>Ga0105045_10002942_pt1 | contig 14478 bp, 12 predicted proteins | sample MAT02_FD_78089 | JGI IMG/M metagenome (GOLD analysis project Ga0105045, IMG submission 78089) | Freshwater microbial communities from Lake Fryxell liftoff mats and glacier meltwater in Antarctica - MAT-02 (megahit assembly) | ecosystem: Environmental > Aquatic > Freshwater > Ice > Liftoff...
CTTCAACGGATCCATTAGAAATACAGAACCCGCACGCTCAGTCACCAGAGCTGATGTGATCGCAACCGCCTATGCCTACACTCAAGTGATGTGGACGTCCGAGGATCGGCAGTTACCATCATAATCGAATGGACACAACGTCACCGGTTGATCCCTTGAGGGGCTTGCTCACTTGACGCTCCCGCATGTCTTTGCTTACGCTTCATTATGCACAAATTCCATTTTTTCGGCTTCATTCTTCTGTCTGTAATCGGAATGAATGCGGCCCCACAGGAAGACGCCGATGCCTACCATCGTGATTTTCAGGCAGCCGGGGAAGGTGTTGTAATCGGCTCCGCAAAAGAGGGGGAGATTTCGTTCGGACACGCCGGTCATCTCATGAAAGATGGCCCGGCAACCGATCCCGACACGTTGTTCGAGATGGGCTCGATCACCAAGGTCTTTACCGGAATATTGCTGGCGGATATGGTGAACCAAGGCAAGGCGGCTCTCGACGATCCCATCTCAAAACACCTCACGAACGATCTTCTTGCTGACGATTCCCCGCTGTATTCCATGACCCTGCTGGATCTTGCGACTCACACTTCCGGCCTTCCCCGCTTGCCTGCCAATCTAGAAGCGGGAGCGAATCCTAACGATCCCTACGCCCACTACTCGGTGGAGAAATTGCATGCCTGCCTCCGGGATTTCAAAGAATCCGATTTAGAAAAACGCGGTGAGGTAAACTATTCCAATCTCGGCATGGGTCTGCTCGGCCATCTGCTGGAACGGATCGCTGGGAAACCTTATGATGAACTTATCCGGGAAATGATTTTCACGCCGCTTGGGATGACTTCTAGCTTCATCCGCCGCTCGCCGAGTTCCGTGCCCGCCGAATTGACAGATCGGATTGCCACGGGGCACAGCGAGGGCCGGTCGGTCGAGCCCTGGCACATCGACTCGCTATGCGGTGCCGGAGCGATGGTTTCCTCCGCGCGGGACATGATGAAATTTGCGGAGGCGCATTGGTCAGTTGATACGCCGGGGTCTTTGAAAAAGGCCATGGAACTCGCCGTCAAACCGCAGCGGGAGGGCGTTGGTCTAGGTTGGTTCATCGGGGAAGGCGGAGTTCATCACGACGGAGGCACTGGAGGTTTTCGCAGCGAACTCGTGGTGAATCAGGAGAAGAAAACGGCCTTGTTTAAATTCATGAACAGCACCAGTCCTTCGGCTGCGGGTGGCATTGTCGGCGATTTCAAACCCCTGGCCGGTTTCTGGGAGGGCACGCTCGATACCGGCCAATCTAAGCTGCGGCTGCTGCTGCGGATCACTGCGGAAGGCGGCATTGTGATGCACAGTCTTGATCAGGGAGGGGTTGGCATTCCGGCAGGCAAGGCGGTCTTCGCGGATGGCTTGCTGTCCGTAGTTTTCAGTTCGATCGGCGGGAAATTCGAAGGGAAACTGATCGATGGCAAGCTCACTGGGAAGTGGCACCAAGGTAAGGCTCTTCCCCTCGATCTTCTCAAGCGGGAAGGCATTCCGGAGGAGCTTAAGGAATCGCTCAAGCGTCGGATGAAAGGTGATGTTGCGCGAGTTGCCGGGTTCTGGTCCGGCTATCTTGGAGGGGAGGCGGGGCTTTTCCTCATTTTCGAAATCGAGTCCTTTGACGGCACTGGAGAGGCTCGCATCTACAGCCCGGATCAGAGCCCGGAACCCATCGCGCTAAGTTCCTTTTCTTTCGATGGCGAAACTCTCTCGCTTGCAACTGCCCAATTGAATGCCAGCTACACTGCCCGACTTAATGCGGCAGGTGAACTAAAGGGAAGCTGGACGCAAAATCAGGCGGTACAGCCGCTATATCTTAAGCGATCCGCGAAACGTCCTGGGCGTGAGTGAACGGCTCCGGGGTAAATCGCCATGCAGGTCGCGATTTCTAAATCGCGGTTCCTCTCCTAAAGTCCGTGCTGTGCTTTCACCTGCTCGATCTCTTCGGTGAGAGAAGACCAGCGGGTGAAGGAGAGATCGAGTGTTTTGGTGATTTTCTCGACGGCGTTTGTGGTGTGGCGAAGTTTTTCGGAATCTTCAGAGACCTCGGGAGAGGAGAGCGCGGTGGTGAGGGTCGCTTGGGTGGCTTCTTGCTCGGCGATTTTTTCTTCGAGAGAGGTGAGCTCTTTTTCTAGGGGGGCGAGGATTTTAGTTTTCGCTTCGCGTGCTTGGGCTTCGAGCTTGCGCTGTTCTTTCCGATTTACGCCGGGGGTGGACTCTTGTCTCGGAGCTTCCTTTTTTACCTCGGCATCCGCCGTGGTCGCTGGCGGCTTGCGAGTCGGGGTGTTTCCGGAAGATTTTTCCTCGGCCTTCTTGTCGAGATAGTAGGCGATGTTTCCGTGGAAAAGGCGTGGCTCCTCGCCGGGGCGGAACTCGAGAGTTTTGGTGACGAGTTCGTCGAGGAAGTCCCGGTTGTGAGAGACGATCATGACGCTGCCAGGGTAGTCTAACAATGCGCGCTGGAGGACACCTTGGGACTGCATGTCGAGGTGGTTTGTCGGCTCATCGAGGATGAGGAAGTTCGCAGGTTTCAGCAGCATGCAAGTGAGTGCGACCCGAGAGCGTTCACCACCTGAGAGGACTCCGACTTTTTTGAAGACGTCATCGCCCGTGAAAAGGAAGCAGCCGAGGATGTTCCGCACCTGCGGCATGGCATCGCGGGAGGCGACGGCCTGGACGGTTTCCAGAATGGTGAGATTCGGATCGAGCTCGTCGGCGTGGTTCTGGGAGAAAAAGGATGGGGCGACGTTGTGGCCGAGGTCCACGTTGCCGGCGTCTGCGTCTTCCTGTTTTGTGACGAGGCGGCAGAAGGTAGATTTGCCGGCTCCGTTCGGCCCGACGATTGCGAATTTCTCGCCTTTGTTGATCTCGAAATCGAAGCCGTTGAAGATCTGGAGCGGGCCGTAGGCTTTGGAAACGTTTTCGATTTTCGCGACCGTGTGGCCGGAGTTGGGCGGGGCCGGGAATTTAAAGTTCATGACCGCATCGTCTTGCTCGGGCTTGGGGATGCGGACAACTTTGGCGAGGAGTTTGATACGGGATTGGACGAGGGTCGCTTTGTTCGCGGATGCCCGGAAGCGGTCGATGAAGCGCTGAGATTCGGCGATCTCGCGTGCCTGCGCGGTGTATTGCTTGAGCTGGATCTCTTTCCGCAGGACGGACTCGCGCTCGAAGTAGGAAAAGTTTCCGGCGTATTCTTCGGCACGTCCGTGGGCGAAGGCAATGGTGCGGGTGCAGAGCGTATCGAGCAGTGCGCGGTCGTGGGAAATGAGAAGGATCGCACCCGGGTAGGTGACGAGGTATTGCTCGACCCAGATCTGCGTTTCGATATCGAGGTGGTTGGTAGGCTCGTCGAGCAGGAGGATATCGGGCTGCTGGAGGAAGAGCTTCGCCATCGCGATGCGCATCTGCCAGCCGCCGGAGAATTCGGAACAGTCGCGCTTGAAATCCTTTTCCATGAAGCCGAGGCCTTTGAGGACGGATTCGATCTTCGGCTTCATTAGCTCAGGATCGTTTGCGTAAAGCTTCAGTTCCAGCTCGCCGATCTCCTCGAGTAAATCGCCGTAGGGAGAGGATCGTGGATCCATTTTCACTAGCTCATCAGAAAGGCGGTCCACCTTTTCCTTGATCGCCATGATCTCTCCGAAGGCGGACTGTGTTTCCTGCCAGAGCGTGCGGCCTTTGACGTGGATGCCTTCTTGGGGGAGGTAGCCGACTTTTGTGCCCTTGGGTGCGGAGATCTGTCCGCCGGAAGGAGGGATGATCCCGGCGATGCATTTCATGAGCGTGGATTTCCCGGCACCGTTGTGACCAGCGAAGGCGATACGCTCGCGCGGTTGGACGGAGAAGGAGAGGTTGTTGAAGAGAACGCGCGGGCCGAACTCGACGCGAAGTGCTTGGACAGAAATCATGGACGGGGGGAGGTTGCATAGCCAAAGGGGGACGTCAAGAGTGTCCGTAGGTGGGATAGCCGAGTTTGATTTCTGCGAAGCTGTATTGATGGCGGAAAATTTTCCTTTAAGGTAGCGGTGAAATGAACCACATCGTCCTTGTCCCTTTCGGTAGCGCGGGAGATGTATTTCCATTCATCTGGCTTGGGAAAATTCTGAAAGCGCGGGGACATCGGGTCACGATGGTCTCGGCCTGCCTATTTGCGGATGCTGCAGGTGCGGCGGGGATTGATTTCGTGTCTCTGGGGACGGAGGAAGAATTTCTCAAGATTGCGGAGGATCGGCGGATCTGGAAGCTGGGAATCGGGACGAAGGTGGTGCTGGATTACGCAGTCGGGTGGTCGGAGAGATATTTGGAGGCAGTGGAGAAACTCGATGGTGTGGATCTGATGATGGCTCCGCTAACGGCGTTCGGCGCGAGGATGGCGCGGGAGAAGCTGGGGATCCCTTTGATCACGGTACATTTGCAGCCGATAGTCTTCATGAGCGCGTATGATACTCCGCTGGTGCATCCTTCTGTGGCTTGGCTCGGGCGGCTGCCTGTGGGACTGAAACGATTCTTGTTCTCACTCCCGAATCTTGTAGATGTCTTTGCTCTGTCCAAGATCCGAAAAATCTGCAATGCGCATGGGATCAGTCCACCGAAAAGCATCTGGAGGGAATGGTGGGATTCGCCGGACGGGGTATTGGTTTTATTTCCCGAATGGTTCGCAAAGCCGCAGCTGGACTGGCCACGAAATATTCTCCAGTGGGATTTTCCGTTGGAGGATCTTGGGACAGAAATTGAGATGAGCGGGGAGCTGGTGACGTTTCTCGGACAGGGGGAGAAGGTGGTCGTATTCACGCCGGGCAGTGCGAACGTGCAGGCGGAGCGATTTTTTGAATCGGCAGTGGCGGCGGTGAAACGACTGGGCGTGAGGGCGGTTTTTATCACGCGCATGAAGCTGGCCGTGCCGGATGATATGGCCGGGAGAATTCTCGTGCAGGAATATGTTCCCTTCGGGAAAATTTTGCAGCACGCGAGCGTGTTTGTTCATCACGGCGGAATCGGGACGATGGCGCAGGGTTTCCGGGCGGGGGTGCCGCAGTTGGTCATGGCGATGGCTCATGACCAGCCGGATAACGGGAACCGGCTAGAGAAGATGGGGGCAGGGATCATGCTTACTCCTAAAACTTTCACGGCTGCCAATGTGACAAAAGAACTGGGCAGACTTCTAAGAGAGGATACCTACAGGGAAACTGCCATGGAGATTTCGTCGAAGTTTCTGGCAGTGAAGGATCCCGGGGAGCTGGTGCAGTGGATTGAGGGAAACAAGCTAGAGCCTTCGGAGAAAAGTTTCCGCTGAGTCGCGGAGCTTGGATTGTTTCTCGGTTGAAAATTTCTGCCAGTTTCTCGCCATCATGGAGGAGCGTGGATTCTTTAGAAACAGCTCTTGGTGATCGGCGACGAAGGTCCAGAAAAGCGAGTCCCATACTTCGGTCCACGGGCCTTTCTTTTCATCGGACATTTTGAGGACGTAGTTGGAGCCTGAGATATAGGGCTTGGTGGTGAAGGTGCCGCCATCTGCGAACTGGGACATGCCATATACGTTGGGCACCATGACCCAGTCGTAGGCGTCGATGAATAGCTCCATGAACCATTTGTAAACGGCGTGCGGGTGAAAGCGGCAGAGAAGCATGAAGTTTCCCAGAATCATGAGCCGTTCAATGTGATGACAGTAAGCTTCAGTTTCCAGCTGCTGGATGATGCGGTCGATGGGCGGTATGCCGGTGGTGCCATCGTAAAATGACTTCGGGATGGGACGAGTGTGTTTGAGAAAATTCATGTTCCTGATCTCCACTCCTCGATGCTTGTAGATCCCGTGCATAAACTCCCGCCAGCCAATGACCTGCCGGATGAAACCTTCGAGGGAATTCAGCGGGATGTCTTTTTTCGCGAGGGCGGCGTCGATGATTTCCTGAGGGGTGAGAAGTCCGATGTTAAGCATCGGGGTGAGGATGGAGTGATTGATGAAAGGGTGTGCGGTCGAGATGGCATCTTCATAGGCACCAAATTCTTTGAAGCGTTCCTCGATAAAGCATTTGAGCCAGGCTTTCGCATCGGCCCGAGTGACAGGATAGCGGAAGTCGTTAGCCGATCCGGGATTTTTCGGAAAATACTCCTCGATATGTCCGCAGGCTACCTCGACGTAGTAGGAGTGCGATGTTTCCGGAGGTGCGGGCGGAGTGTAGCCTTTGGGGAGTTTCTTGCGATTGTCTTCATCGAAAGACCATTGGCCCCCAGTCGGGTTTCCGTCGTTGTCAACGAGGATGCCCATTCGTTTCCGCTGTGCCTGGTAGAAGGAGGCCATGAAGGGCTTTTTCCGGCTGGCGATATGCTCTTCGAGAAACTCCGGCGGAGAGAGGAAAGCCGGAGTCGGAAGGATGTGAAGTTCGATGCCCCGTTCTTCGGCGAAGCTGCGGAGGCGTTTCTCCAGAATAAAATCGTGGGGATCAACAAGGTGGAGATTTACCAGTTCTTTCGGAAGATCCTCTTGGAAAGTGCTGGTGTGCGGGATCGTTTTTACCAAATGACCGGCGTCTCGAAGTTCGTCCGCATAAGCCTCAATTGAGGCGCGGTGGAGGATCAGTTTCTGTTTGTGGAAGGCTACTGGATAGCGTTTGTCGTTTCCAAAAAACAGAGGGTCCTCAGCAAGGTAAACAGGCCGCGCTTTTTTAATCGACGGATGATTCTCGAACAGTTGATGGGGGAAAATGAGCGTCGCGCTAGTCATGGGCTTGCTGCGTGCTTGGGCTCCGCGTAGGGGAGGCGGGTTAGCTCGTTGATCGTGAAGTATGTGTCGAGAGCAGTGGAGGCGAGCGAGCCTAGGGCGGTGAGATTGATTGAGCCGTCCTCCGCGAGATGTTCTTTGGGGACCTGGACGAGGACGACTTTTCCGATGATAAGGATCGTGTTGTTCGCGCTGATCGGGATGGTTTCGACGAGTTCGAGGGCAAAGCGAAATCTAGATTCGGAAACGAATGGCGCAGTCACTCGGTCTTCGAAGTGCGGTGTGAGGCCGGTTGCGGTGAACTCCGATATTTCCTTCGGGTATCGTGCGGAGCAATTGTGTGCCTGTTCGACGAAGTCGGAGTGGACGTGGTTGATGGTGTAGGATTTCGTGGAAAGTATGTTGGCGAGCGTATGTCGATCCACAAGATCCGGTCGCGATACCAGACCGATGAGCACTGGATTCGATCCCAGATGGGTTACGGTTGAAAATGGTGCGAGGTTGGTTCTGCCTTCGGAGTCCACGGTGCCCACCAAGGAGATGGGTTTTGGGCCGGGAAGGGAGTTTGCGAACTGGACGCGAGCTAGCTTTTCCATGCCCTCAATATCCGCTAGCGTGATGGATCTCATGTAAAGTCTGGTTTAGAAGATCCTAACAGATGAGAGACCACCGTCCGGCCGGTGGATCTGTCCGGTGATGAAGCAGGAGGAATCCGAGAGCAGAAAGGCTACGAGTTTTGCCACGTCCTCCGGACTGCCAACGGATTGCAGAGGGTGGCGTTTTTCAGCGGCTTCCTTTTTGGCGTCGCTGCCTAAGATAATGGAGGCGAGAGGTGTGTCCGTAAGCGAAGGGGCTATGGCGTTTACACGGATTTTCGGGGCGAGCTCGGCTGCAAGGGATTTAGTCAACCCTTCGACAGCTGCCTTCGCTGCGGCGATGGAGGCGTGGAATGCCATTCCTTGGGCGACGGCGACGGTAGAAAACATTACGATGGATGCAGTAGTTTCGTTCTTCAGTGCAGGCAGCGCTTGGCGGATCACGTTTGCTGCACCTAGGCAGTTGATTTGGAAATCGTTTATGAAATCCTCATCGGTGAGCCTGTGGAAGGGCTTAAGATTGATAGTGCCGGGAAAATAGACTAGACCGCCGAGAGCATCGGGTAACCGAAGTTCAGTAGGATTTTGTGCGTCAAAAGGCTGGACTGGTATTCCAAGAGACTCGAGCTGGTCTGTGGAGCGGGATGCGGCGAGAAGGGCGTGGCCCTGGGAGAGGAGGAGTTTCGCGGTGGCGAGGCCGATCCCGGAATTGCCGCCGATGAGAAGAATTGTTTTTGACATAGAGGAAGGTGGGTGAGGTTCCGCCTGTGGCAAGGGGCTTTTTGAAAACCTGGATTCCATCAAGCGAAATCGACGATCTCCCTCAAGGGAAAGAGGACGAAAGGTCTCTCGCGGATGCGTGGGTGGGGAATTGTGAGTAGTGGATGTTCGAGATGCATATCCCCGAAGAGAAGGATGTCGATGTCGATGATGCGGGGCGCGTTGCGGACGGGGTTGCGCTCTCGGCCTAAAGCCAGCTCGAGTGCTTGCATTTTTTTCAATAGCTCCAAGGGATCGTGGCCATTGTAATGCATTTCAATGACTGTGTTGAGGAAACGCGGCGAGCCGGGAGGGCAATCTTGCGGTTCTGTATCGTAAAGAGAGGCTGTTAGAAAAGGCTCCCCGGGGGCGGCTAGATCGCGGAGAGCCTGCGTGGCCGCCGCGATGTTCGCATGGCGGTCGCCGAGGTTGGAGCCGAGAGCGATGGCTGTTCTGGGCAAAACGTTGAGCGCTGGACTGGACCGAAGGAGGGTTTAGTGACTCAGTCTTCGAGGTTATAGAGCTTGCTGATGCCGTAGGCGTCTTGCACACGCTTGTTCGCTTCTTCGACCTTCGCGGAAGGCATGATGATGGGGCGGTTTGCTCCGTAAAGGTCGATCACGTGGAATTCGGGCGGGTTCTCTGCGTGAAGCAATTCGTAAACTTGCTTCAAATCGCGCACGGGGAGGCCATCGATCTTCTCTACGGCGAGTCCAGTGAAATCACCAATGCGCGAGGTAACCGCATCCGCCTCCATTCGGGTGAGAATCACGATGTCCTTTTTCTCCTGGAAAATGCCTTTGGAAACGTAGTCGGAGTAGAGACGGCGGACGGTAACGTCCTTGAATTTCGATGTGGCGAAAAGGTTGGTATCGAGCGGTTGGAAAACGAGGCCGGCAAAGACAACATAGCGGGGCTTCTTTTCGTATTGCACCGAATACATGCGCGAGGGTGGGAGCGGTTTGAGGACTACTTCGACGTCGTTCCACGAACCGTCACGAAGGAAGCGGATGGCGACCTTGTCTCCTGAAAACTTCCGCTCAACGATTTCGTTCAGATTGACCTTTTCCCCGTCAACAAGAACCTGTCCGCCGGAATCGACTGGATTTCCATCCAATGAAATAAGGACGTCGCCAGTCTTGAGAAATCCATCCACAGAGCTTTCCGGGATCACATTGGTGACGAGGACGCCGATGCCGTCATCAGGTAACCCGAGGGCCTTGCGCATGGAGGGGTTGTGAAGCGGAAATTCGTTAATGCCGAGTTCCGCATAATGGTCGTAGGAACCATCGGAGATGTCTTTGAGAAAGCGTTTCACGACAGGCATCGGGATGATGTAGCCGGTGTTGTCAGCTTGGCGGAGACCTTGGAATGCGACTCCGACTACTTTGCCATCCTGCAGGACAGGGCCACCGGAATTCCCGGGATTGATCGCCGCATCGATCTGGACGACCAAATGGGAGTCAGCGCGACTATGGGAATAAGGCTGGAAGTCGATGCGGGAGACGATGCCTTTGGTAACCGAAAGCCGTTCGCCACCCACGGGGTAGCCGATGACTGTGACTTGGGATTCGAGTAACGGAATCTCTCCGAGTGGGAACACGGGGAAATCCTCGAAGGCGGAGAAATCATCGAGAGAGAGCAGCGCTAGATCGCAATCATGGGCGATGAATTCGACCTTTGCAGGATATTTTTCTGGAGAACCGTGGACGGTGACAAGAATACGCTGCTGGTTGGAGACAACGTGCGCGTTAGTTAGAATCTGGTTTTTCCCAATCAGGAAGCCAGTGCCGATCCCACCACTGAAACGTCCGGAATTCCAAGGGGTTTCATAATCTGGATTTTGGGTCGCGACTTCGATCCGGAGCACCGAGCGATAGAGTTTCGAAGACCCATTCTGAGCCGAGGCTACTACTGTGGAAATTGCGAAGATTGCAAGGGCGAGGCGGAGCATGGTGGAAGGATGTTATGAGCGGTGACGAAAATGGCAAAGGAGAACTCGTCAGAGTGGGATGGTTGAATTTTAGTAAGGAAGAATTAAAGAGTTTTAAAAACGGTCTTGCGGAATAAGCCGATTGGCGCACACTGGCTCTCGCCTCTCACTCCGCGCAGTGCTGTCATATTCCGGGGGGAGAATGATGGCCGCGTGGGGTGGGGGGTCTTTATTTTTAACGATTTCCAACTGCGAGCAAGGTTTGGAACTTTGGCGGAGCCTCCTCTTTGTCTGCAATCAAAGTCTCGATCCCGGAAAAACCGGCTCTCTCTAACATTGTGGCGAGATGGCTCTCGGAAAAGCCGAGCCACCGGTCGCCGTAAAGCTCGCGCGCTTCTTCGAAGGAATGTTGGAGGAGATCGAGAATGATGATGCGGCCTCCTGGTGCGAGGATGCGGTAAGCGGAATCGAGAGCCTTTTGGGGATGCTCCGCATGGTGGAGCGCTTGGCTCAGAATGGCGAGGTCGATGGATTTTTCCTCGATGGGAGGCTCTTCGATATCACCGATGCGGAATTCTAGGTTATGGAGTCCGTTTTTGATGGCGAGATTCTGCGCGTATTCGACCATTTTCGGGGAAAGGTCGATGGCGATGACCGATTCCGCACGTTGGGCGAGGAGCTGGGACAGGGTTCCTTCACCAGCGCCAAGATCTGCGACACGGCGATAGTTAAGAGACTTGATTAGTGCTTCCGCGAGAGCTTTCCATGAGCGGCCGGGCACATAGTCTTTCCCGAAACGGCCTGCGAGTTCATCGAAATACGAGCGGGCGGTGTCCTTGCGCTTACGGAGTATGTGGCGGAGAGCGAGCTCATCGGACGGCACTTCCAAGATCTCCGAAGCGGCTTGGACTGCGATCTCGCCGAGCTCCACCGGGAGTGTGGCCGAATACATGTTGTTCTTCCCGCTCCGCTCGTCACTAACCAGCCCGGCAGATTTTAGCTGGGAGAGCTGCGTGGAGATCCTACTCTGACCCATGCCGAGGATCTCTTGGAGCTCAGCAACCGAAAGCGCGTCATGGTGTAGCAAAAGCAGAATCCTTAGCCTTGTGGGATCGGAAAGAAGTTTTAGAGATTTGATGATTGACGACACGGGTCGGACGATACATCAACGCATCAAGATTTGACGATACGAAAATCAAAAAACTAATGAGCACCTACATTTTTTCCTCAGAATCCGTTGGCGAAGGCCACCCAGACAAAGTTGCAGACACCATTTCCGATGCGATCCTCGACGCCTGTCTTGCGATAGATCCAAAGAGCCGCGTGGCATGTGAGACTTTTGTGAAAAGCAACATGGTGGTTGTCGGTGGTGAGATCACGATCCCTAAACTCCAAGATAAGAAGAAGGGCACCACCAAGCCCATCGACGAATTGATCAACATCGGCAAAGTGATCCGCGACGCGGTGCGCGGCATCGGCTACACGAACAATGACGACGTGTTCCACGCCGACAGCATTTTCATCAACAACTACCTTACCATCCAAAGCCCAGACATCGCGCAAGGCGTGGATGCGAAAGCTGCGGAAGGAAAGAAGACCGATAAGCAAGGTGCGGGCGACCAAGGGATCATGTTTGGGTACGCTTGCAATGAAACTCCCGAGCTGATGCCGGCTCCAATCATGTTCGCGCACCGTCTCGGTCGCGAATTGACCCGGATCCGCAAGGCCGGAAAACTGGCTCCGTGGCTCCGCCCTGATGCGAAGACCCAAGTCTCCGTCGAATATGTGAATGGCAAGCCGACGCGTATCGTCAACGTGGTGATCTCCACCCAGCACACCGCTGACGTGACCCACGCGGAGATCGAAAAATTCTGCATCGAGCAAGTCATCAAAAAGGTGCTTCCGAAAGAAATGCTCACCTCCAAGACCGAGTTCCTGATCAACCCGACGGGTAAGTTCGTCATCGGCGGACCTCAAGGCGATAGCGGCCTGACTGGACGCAAGATCATCGTGGATACCTACGGTGGCAGTGGTCGCCACGGCGGCGGAGCATTTTCCGGAAAGGACCCGTCCAAAGTCGATAGATCCGCAGCTTACATGGGCCGCTGGGTTGCGAAGAATGTTGTCGCAGCGGGTCTCGCTGAAAAATGCGAGGTGCAGTTTGCATACGCCATCGGCCATCCAGAGCCCGTCAGTGTCCACATCGACACTTTTGGAACAGGTACCGTGGATGATGCGAAGATCCTCAGCGCGGTTCTGAAAACCTTCTCTTTCAATCCAGCGGACATCGTCAAGCAGCTCAACCTGCTCCGTCCGATCTATTCAAAAACCACAAATTACGGCCATTTCGGAAAAGAGGATTCCGATATCACTTGGGAGAAAACCGACAAAGCTGCGGCTCTCAAGAAAGCAATCGCTTAACACCAATCCACCCCTAGATAAATATGAGTTTTAACGACTACAAAGTAAGAGACATCGGCCTGGCCGACTTCGGCCGCAAGGAAATCGACATCGCCGAGCACGAGATGCCTGGCCTGATGGCGACTCGCGAGAAATACGGCAAGACCAAGCCACTACAAGGCGTCCGCATCATGGGCTCCCTGCACATGACGATTCAGACTGCGGTTCTCATCGAGACTCTCGTGGATCTCGGTGCGGAAGTGCGCTGGGTTTCCTGCAACATTTTCTCCACTCAGGATCACGCGGCTGCCGCGATGGCTGCCAAGGAAGTCCCTGTCTTCGCGTGGAAAGGCGAGACCCTCGAGGAATACTGGTGGTGCACATGGCAGGCGCTCGTCAACAAGGACGGCCTCGGCCCGCAACTCATCGTCGATGACGGCGGCGATGCGACCCTTCTCATCCACAAGGGTTATGAAATGGAGAACGGCTCCAACTGGATCGAAAGCCCCGGCGAAAGCGACGAGGAGCAGGTCATCAAGGATCTTCTTAAAGACATCAAGGTCAAGCAACCTGGAATCTTCCATACCATCGTGAAAGACTGGAAGGGCGTTTCCGAAGAGACCACCACCGGTGTGCACCGCCTTTATCAGATGGCGAAAGCTGGCACGCTCCTCGTGCCTGCGATCAACGTGAACGACTCCGTCACCAAATCCAAATTCGACAACCTTTACGGCTGCCGTGAGTCACTCCTCGATGGAATCAAGCGCGCTACCGACGTGATGATTTCCGGAAAAGTCGGCGTGGTCTGTGGCTACGGCGATGTCGGAAAAGGCTGCGCACAGGCTCTTCGCGGTGCGGGTGCTCAAGTCGTCGTCACTGAGGTCGATCCGATCTGCGCCCTGCAAGCCGCGATGGAAGGTTTCCGTGTTCTGCCTATCGAGGACACCCTCGGCTGGGGCGATATTTACGTCACCACAACCGGCAACAAGGATATCATCACTTTCGATCACATGTCGAAAATGAAAGACCAGGCAATCGTTTGTAACATCGGACACTTCGACAACGAGATCCAGATGGACAAGCTCAACAAGGCTAAGGATGTGACCCGCCTCAACATCAAGCCGCAGGTGGATAAATACACCTTCGCTACCGGAAACAGCATCTACATGCTCGCCGAAGGTCGCCTCGTAAACCTCGGTTGCGGCACAGGTCACCCGTCCTTCGTGATGTCGAATAGCTTCACAAACCAGACGCTCGCTCAGATCGATCTCTGGGAAAATCGCAACACTTACAAGGCTGGCCAAGTCACTGTTCTTGCGAAGCATCTCGACGAAGAGGTTGCCCGCCTCCACCTCGCCAAGATCGGTGCGAAGCTCACGAAGCTGTCCCAAGAGCAGGCCGACTACATCGGTATCTCTCCGGATGGCCCGTTCAAGGCGGATCACTACCGTTATTAATCGTTTCCGTAACGATTCCAAAGAACCAGCCGGGTTTAACTCGGCTGGTTTTTTCTTGGAGAAAACGCTCGCAATGTTTCGTATGGAGGTTTACAATGTTCCATATGAAACGAAAGAAGCACAAGTATGAAGACGCACCGATTGAGGGTTGTGTGCCACCGCCACACCAGCAAGGAAGCTCGGAGAAGGACGGCGTTTTGAGAGAGCCGGAGGCACCCTATATGGTGAACCGGGTGCGGGACGGGCTTCCGTTTGACGAGTTCCACGCGCTTCAGGAAATGCTTGGAGTGACGGAGGAAAGGCTGGGCGCCCTAGTGGGGATGTCGCGTGCAACTCTGCACCGCCGGAAAAAAACGGGTTTCTTGGATCGCTCGGAATCGGATCGCCTAGTGCGGTATGCGAGAGTTTTCCACACAGCTGTGAACTTTTGCGAGAGCAAGGAAGCGGCGGCTCATTGGCTCAATCGTCCAGCCATGGCATTCAATCACGAAACCCCTTTGGACTATGCGGATACCGAGATTGGCGCACGGGAAGTGGAAGCTTTGATTCTAAGACTCGAATACGGAGTGGCTACCTGAGATGGCATTC
>Ga0105045_10002943_pt1 | contig 14477 bp, 15 predicted proteins | sample MAT02_FD_78089 | JGI IMG/M metagenome (GOLD analysis project Ga0105045, IMG submission 78089) | Freshwater microbial communities from Lake Fryxell liftoff mats and glacier meltwater in Antarctica - MAT-02 (megahit assembly) | ecosystem: Environmental > Aquatic > Freshwater > Ice > Liftoff...
CCGGAGTTCGGCACCGGCTGGGTCGACGATGACAACGACGGAATGCTCGACGGCTTCGTCAACGGCAGCTACGACTGGTTCGAGGACACCCTGCTCTACCGGCGAGACACGAACTGAGGCCGATCACGTTCGATCCTCCACCTTGGGGGTGCGTAGTTGATAGGCCTTGCGGACGATCTCCACGCTCACGTCGAGCGACTGGACGGCCCGGCCGGCGTAGATGCCACGGAACGGCGCCACATCGTGATAGTCCCGACCAGCGGCCACGCGCACGTGGCGTTCGGCCACCGGATGCATGCTGGTTGGGTCCAACGGCCAGACGGCGCCGGTGAAGGCCGCCACCCATGCGTGGCTCTCGCCCACGATCGACTCGCCGATGGGCGCATCCTTGGTGGGGTGCAGGTATCCCGACACGTACCACGACGGAATGCCCATGGCCCGCAGGAGCGCCAGGTTCACATGGGCGAAGTCCTGGCAGACACCCGCTCCGTGGGAGAGCACCTCGTTCACGGTGGTCTGGACTCCAGTGGATCCGCGGCGGTACTCGAGGCGGTCGTGGACCCATGCCGACGCCGCCTCGGCTGCGGCAGCAGGCGTCTCCGAGGCCGCCACGATGTCAGCCGCCACGGCAGCGAGCTCGTCGTCCCAGGTCACCGTCGGCGTCGGAGCAAGAAGCTCTTCGAACTGATCGAGCACCTCGCGATCGCGCAACTCCTCCCATCCGGCGTCGCCGGGTTCGGCCGGTTCGCTCCCGGTCTCGACCACGGCGCGGCCGGTCACCTTCAGCTCCTGGTGGGGCATCTGGAGGTCGAAGTGGTGCACAACGGAACCCCAGTAGTCGACGTGGCGGATCACCCTCGTGGCCGGTTCCACTTCGACACGACTCGACAGCACCGCCTGGTGACGATCGCTGCGCGGCTCGAGGCGGGCCTCGTTGTAGGACTGGGCAACCGGCGTGGAATACCGGTACCGCGTGGTGTGAGTGATCTGGAGTCGCCACGTCATGGAACGAGCCTCATGCCGGCTGGTCCACGTTCCACTCGATGAACGCCACCCGCTGGAAGTAGCGCTGGGTCACAAGCTCGCTGGCGTGGGCGCAGGCCGCCTGAAGTCGGGCGACGGTGGCGGGCAGGTCGTTGGCCAGCGCCACCGGGTCGGTGTAGGCCAGTTCGCTGCGAATCCGTCCCACCTCGCGGGCCGCTGCGGACACCCGCGGCTGGGACTGCCGACGCCCGTTCGACAGCAGGCGACCACCGCCGTCGACCTGGTCGAGGCACTGCTCGGCTTGGGCCAGCGAGTAGTTGACCGATCGGGGAAAATCAGGGTCGAGGAGCAGCACGCTGAGCGCTTTGGCCTTGTCGATATCACCGCCGTAGGTACGCAAGAAGGCATCGTTCGCGCCACACGACACCAAGACGCCGCTCCAGCGCGAAGCGTCGGCGGACTCGGGAACCGCACCCAACAATCGTGCCGTCATGTCGACCCGCTCCAGGCAACGACCGATGGTGAGAAAGCGCCACCCATCGTCGTGGAGCAGCACCGTGTCGGTGAGCCCGCCCACCAGTGCAACGCGGTCTCGCACCCATTGGAACAGCAGGTGGGGCCCGAGCGTCCGTGCTGCGCGCACGTGGTTGTCGAGCTCGTGATAGGTGCGATTGAGCGACTCCCACACCTCGGTGGCCAAGATCTCGCGCAGGCCGCGTGCGTTCTCGCGAGCGAGCCGCAAGGACCCGACCACCGAACTCGGGTTGTCGGCGTCGTAGGCGAGCAACTCGGTGGCCTGCCAGAGGTCGACCGGCCCATCCTGCTCGGCGCGGATCCGGGAAAGCTCCTCGGAGTCGAGGCCCATGGCCGCCAACAGCGACTCCCCGACGTGGTCGTCGTTGGCTTGGACCACCATCCGGTGCACGTACACGTCGAGCAGCCGGGCGGTGTCATCGGCACGCTCGAGGTAGCGGCCCATCCAGTACAGGGCCTCAGCGATGCGGCTCAACACGGCGCCACCTCCGGTGTCTTGTCGGCGGGTTGCTGCTGCTGCTGCAACTGCTGCTGGTGGTGACGCTCGTGATCGTCGGCGGGGCCGAACTGGAGCGGGACGGGGGCGGAGGGCCGCGATGCCGCTGCGTTGGGTACGGGCATTGCCATATCCATCCCGTACGACGAATTCTCGTCGGCCAGCACCCAGGTGTCCTTGCTGCCGCCACCCTGGCTGGAGTTCACCACGAGGCTGCCCTCGGGAAGCGCTACCCGCGTCAGGCCACCGGGCAGCACCCACACGTTCTCGCCGTCGTTCACGGCGAAGGGGCGCAGATCGAGGTGACGGGGACGCAATCGGCCGTCGACGAGCGTCGGTCCCGTCGACAGCGCCACGACCGGTTGGGCGATGTAGCCACGGGGATCGCCCAGGATGTTCTGGCGGCAGTCTTCGAGCTCCTCGTCGGATGCGTCGGGGCCGAAGACCAAGCCGTAGCCACCCGAGGCGTCAACCGGCTTGACCACCATCTGGTCGAGGCGATCGAGCACGAACTCGCGCACGTCGTCTTCGCCGAGTCGGTACGTCTCGACGTTGCGCAACAGGGGAGGTTCGCCGAGGTAGTACTCGATGAGGTCGGGCACGTAGCTGTAGATGAGCTTGTCGTCGGCGACCCCGTTGCCCATCGCGTTGGCAATCGTGAGGTTCCCCGCACGAGCGGAGTGCACCAGGCCAGCGCATCCCAGCACCGAGTCCGGGCGGAACTGCACCGGGTCGAGGAACTCGTCGTCGATGCGGCGGTACATCACGTCGACGCGCTCTTCACCGGTGGTGGTGCGCACGTAGGTCACGTCATCGCGACAGACCAAGTCGCGGCCCTCGACCAGGTCCACGCCCATGAGCCGGGCCAGCAATGCGTGCTCGAAGTAGGCGGAGTTATGGACACCCGGGGTCAACACCACGATGCGCGGATCCGATGCCCGCGCCGGCGCGGTGGCCCGCAGGGCGCTCAGTAGGTGCCTGGGGTAGTCGTCGACGGGCGCCACGGCGTGCTCACCGAACAAATCCGGAAACACCCGTGCCATGACGCGACGGTTCTCCATCACATACGACACGCCGGACGGACTCCGCAGGTTGTCCTCGAGCACGCGGAATTCGCCGTGGTCGTCGCGGATGACGTCGACGCCTGAGACGTGGATGCGCACACCCCCGGCTGGCTCGATGCCATGAACCTGACGGTGGAAGTGCGGCGAAGAATGCACCAGCTTGCGGGGCACGACCCGATCACCGAACACCTCACCGGGGCCGTACACATCGGCGAGGAAAGCCTCGAGCGCCCGCACCCGCTGGCGGATGCCCGCTTCGAGGCGCCTCCACTCCTCGGCCGACAGCACCCGCGGCACCAGGTCGAGCGGGAACGGACGCTCCTGACCCGAGAGGGCGAAGGTGACACCTCGGTCCCGGTAGGCGCGGCTCAGGCCATCGGCGCGGGCGGCCAGGTCGGCGGTGGTCTGAGGCTCGAGCGTGTCGTGCACGGCTCGGTACGTGTCGCGCACCCGGCCGTAGCGGTCGAACATCTCATCGAAGGTGCGTCGGATCGACCCGGCGTCATAGTCGTCGAAGAGGTCGCTCACGTGGGCGAGCCTGGCCGCGACCGGTTTCTCGTTGGTTCGCACTTCGTGAACGGTACGTGAACCAGAACGGGGCGTTCGACGGCGGGCAGCGGGTCACCCCGCAACGGGCTCCATCCGAACCTCGCGGGCCATGCGCCATGCGCCAAGGCCGCCGAAGACGGCCATCCACGCCACGACGCCCCACACCACGTACGGCGGGAGGTGACCGGCCGATCGCAGAACGTAGAGGTAGGGGGCCAGGAAGGAGAACAGCACCATGGCGATCCACGGCATGGCCTGGCGCATGGGGCGCCGGTCGTCGCGCATGATCTTGACCCCCATGGCCTGCCCCACCCCGTAGAAAGGGGCGGTGCCGACGTCGAGCACAAGAAACCACCAGGGGTTGATGTTGTGCTCCAAGAGCATGGGCCACACCACGACGGCTCGAGCGATGCAGAGCACCACCACACCGAAGGTCCACATCTGGCCGAGCGTGCCGAGGCTGCGAAGTTCCGCAAGCAACCCAGGGCACTCGTCGCGCTCGTCGAGGACGAGCAGCTCACAACTCTCGGACACACGTGCTCCAGGGCTTCGTTGGTGGCCCGACGCTACCGGTGCCGTCCTCCAAGCTATCGGCACCGCCGGGTACGGCTTGAGTCCTGAAACAAAACGGCACGTCAGCGAGGCTGATGGCGCTCTCGGTCGAGCCACCCCAACAAGACGGCAACGGCGCGCGGATCGTGGCGAAGGTCGTGAGCGGCTCCCGAGATGATGCGGAGCTCAGCGCTGCCGTGCCCATCGCCGAGCACCCGCGCATCGAACGACGGAACGGACTCGTCGTCGGACCCGTGCAGGATCAGCAATGATCGGGGTGCCACCATCGCAGCGTCGTCGACGGGCCGGATCTCGTGCAGTCCGCGCGCCCACTGATCCGTCGACAACGGGAAGTCGGGACTCCTGATGGCGCCGATCTCACGGGCGTGCTGCACCAAGCGCCTGGGGTGATTGGCCCAATCCTTGAAGTCGGCGGGCGCACCGAGCGCCGCCACCCCGGCGATGTCGGGCCGACGAGCCGCCGCGCTGATGCACAGACCCCCGCCGGTGCCAAACCCCGCGAGCCAAGTGCCACGCGTCTCGGCCATCGCTCGAACGTGTTCCACTGCGGCGCCGATGTCGCTGAGCCACCCGGCAAGCTCGAAGTCTCCCGTGGAGCGGCCACATCCACGGAACGCGAACGTGAGGACGCGCCACCCCTCGTTGGCGATGCGATCGGCCAGTTCAGGGTAGGAGCGATTGGTGGCTGAAGCGCCCAACACGGTGGAGGGGTAGCCATGGCACAGCACGAGCGTGGGCGGCCCGGCATCGGCCACGGGCGGGTTGGCCAAGTAGCCGACGAGGCGGGCGTTCCCTGAGACGATCTCGACGTCCACCGGTCACCACGTTCCGCAAGCCCGACGAAGGGCGATCACTCGGCGGCGGCCACCGCAGAAGCGTGCGGCTTGTACCCCCGGTTGCGGGCCTCGACGAGCGTGTCGGGACCGAACGAGAGGTACGTACCTGCTTCCATCAGCTCGTCGACGATCTCCTGGGGGGCGGTGTCAAGGTCGTAGACAACCTGGGTCCGCTTGTCGCCGACGTACTTTCTGTGCTCGAACTTCGTGGGGCGGGACATGCGCACACGGTACGCGACCAGCGAACAGACCGAACAACCCTTCGGCGGCGGAGCTAGGCCTCGGGTCCGATGGCACCGATGGCTTCGAGGTAGCTGAGTCGAGCATCGAGCACGGCGACGACGTCCTCGTCGGCGAGGTCCCGGTCCGCCTCGTCGGCGAGCGCCAGGATCCGGGCGATGGCCGCTTCCTCGTCGACGACCTCGACGGCGGCCTCCGCGATCTTGGCCGCAGGCAACTCGGAGGTGGCGGTCTCGAGCAGGTCAGCGTCGGCGAGAAGGACCCAACGCACGTCCTCGTGGCTGATTCGGCCCTGCGTCTGTTCCGGCAGGCGGTCGGCGATGAAGGCCACCGCTTCGTCCATCTCGAACACGGCCGGGCGGCCCGACGACGCGAGCCGGGCAGTCTCGCGGCCGACCACCACCAGCCCGATCACCACGACGATCACCAGACCCAACAGGGCAAACAGCCAAAGCACCTCTGCAGGGTATCGCCCGTCTGGGGATCAGCCGCCGAGGACGGTCACCGGCTCATCGAATCCCTCACCTCGGGCTCGACGGTCGAGGGCGTAGTCGACCAACGACGTGTACAACAGCATGACCTTGGGTCCGTAGGTCGGGTCGGTGGCCCACACGGTGGTCAGGTCTCCCCAGGTATCGCAGCAGCCGGCCGGGCCGCGGAGACGGCGGTCGACCAGTTTGTTGACGTAGTTCGGCTTCTTCACCGCATAAGACTTGAGGAGCTGGATCTGTGCTCGTACGCCGAGGCGTGGCGACGGAAACTTCCAGCCGCCGTCGCACGAATCGCAGTGCCCGATGCCCGAAAAATTGTTGGCGTTGACGGTGTCGTTGTTGGCAAACCCGCCGGTCTCGAGCACGGCCTGGGCGAACGCGATGTCGCCGCGGATCCCTTCGGTGCGGCCCTCTTCGATGAACCAACGGGCGTAGTCCGCTATGGGGGTGCTCACTCGCGGCCGATAGGGGCTGGCCTCGAACCAACCGGCAAGGTCTGCTGCGCTGAGGCGGGGCAAGCCGATGATGGCGATGTCGAGCGGCACTGCCTCGATGGGTCGGCGACCAGCAGACCGCAGCTCGGCCTCAGCCGCCTCAGACTCTGCGATCGCCCTGATGTGCGCCTGCTCGGCGGCCGCGCGCACCTGGGTGAGTTGGGCGGCAGTGCTCAGCCGTCGGGCGGCTTCGCGCTCGGCGGCCGCCACCACCGCTCGAACGTCACGCAACTTCGATCGCGCCGCTCGCAGGTCTGCCTGAGCCTCTTCGGTGATGTCCTTCTGCCGCTTGAGCACCTGCCCGAAAATGATGCCTCGTCCCGCCGCTCCATTTGTGGTGTCGCCTTGGACGAGAGCATGGAACTGCTCGGTCTCGGGCGATCCACCGGTGATGTAGGCCTGCACGCTCAGCTCCGACAAGCGAGCGCGCTCCGTCGAGAGCACGTCGATGGCGTCCTGACGCACGAGGATCGCCGCCTCCTCTTTCGCCTGGGCCGATTGGAGGTCGGTTGCGGCGGCGAGCGCCTCCTCATTCGCGCCATTCGAACGGGCCGTTGCGTCGAGGCGGAGAACGGCAGCCTCTTCGACGACCTCCGCGGTGGCGACCACGTCGGCAAACGGGTCATCGGAGGAGCGTGGGGATTCAGGGGCGGCGGCAAGCGTCTCGAGGAGGGCGGCGTCGGCCCGGGTCTGTTCCGCCTCGGTCCGCGGCGGATCATCGTCGGCGACCTGCGCGGAAACCGGACCACCGAGCACGCCGAGTGCGAGCGCGCCGACCACGCCCACTACCCACACGGCGCGGGCCGCGCGCGTGGGGTTCGACGTGGGGTCGCGGCGCATGGAGGTTCCTGTCGGCACGTTGGGTCGCTCGGTCAAGGGAGGGTCCGCCTTTTGATCGGCCGAGGAAGGCTAGGGCGCCACGGCGGCCGAGACGCGCCACGACCCGCCCCTGCGGGCGGGCCGTGCGCCGAGCGGTGGAAACCCGATCAGATGCCGATGCGCTGTGCGAGCAACTCGCGATGGTACGTGGGATCGCCGAACAGCAACTCCGACGACTTCGCCCGCTTGAAGTAGAGGTGCGCCGGGTGCTCCCAGGTGAAGCCGATGCCTCCGTGGATCTGGATGTTTTCCGCGGCGGCGTGGAAGTACGCCTCCGAGCAATACGCCTTGGCCAGCGAGGCGACCGACGGCAGTTCGTCGTTGAGCTCCGATGCGGCCCAGCCGGCGTAGTAGGCGGCGGACTTGGCTGACTCGACCTCGAGCAACATGTCGGCGCACTTGTGCTTGATGGCCTGGAACGAGCCGATCGGGCGACCGAACTGCACGCGATCCTTGGCGTATTGCACGGCCATGTCGAGGCACGCTTGGGCGCCGCCGACCTGTTCGGCCGCAAGGGCCACTGCCGCGAGGTCGAGGACCTGCTCGAGCACGGCCCAGCCGCCACCATCGGCGCCGAGGAGGGTGCCGGAGGCATCGACCAGCTCGACCTTGGCCTGCTTGCGGGTCTGGTCCATGGTGGCCAGCGCCGTGCGAGTGACACCAGTCGCATCACCATCCACGGCGAACAGGCTCACCCCAGCATCGGTTCGCGCCGCGACGATCAGCAACGAGGCGGTGTGGCCATCGAGCACGTACATCTTCGTGCCGTTGAGCTTGTAGGTGTCGCCGTCGGCCGTTGCGGTGGCGGTGATGCCGGCCTCGTCCCAGCGGCCGTTTTCTTCGGTGAAGGCGAGCGTCGCAATGGTTTCGCCCGAGGCGATGCCCGGAAGGTACGCAGCCTTGGCCGCGTCGTCGCCGGAGTGGATGAGGGTGTTGGCGGCCAAGACCACCGACGAGAAGAAGGGGGCGCACAGCAACGCGCGACCCATCTCTTCGAGGATGACGACGAGTTCGATGTAGCCGTAGCCCGACCCGCCGAACTCCTCAGGGATCACGAGGCCCTGGAGGCCGAGTTGCTCGCCCATTTGCTGCCACACGGCGGCGTCGTAGCCCGCTTCGGTCTCCATCTGCTCGCGTACGGCGTCCTCGGATGACTTGGCGTCGAGGAACTGACGGACGGTCTTGCGGAGCTCTTCCTGCTCCTCGTTGAACGCGAAGTTCACGGTGATCCCCTTGGGTCCGGTGGTCGTTTCCGCCATGGTGCTCTACCCCATCACCGCGCCGCATCTCATTACGCGTACACATGTGTACCTGAACGGGTAGTCTGGCGACGTGGAAGACGCTCCCCGACTTGGCATCCGTGAGCTCCGCAGTCGCCTCGCGTCGCTCGTGCGACGAGCGGGAACCGGCGAGCGGATCATCATCACCATCGCAGGCCGCCCCGTTGCCCAACTCGGTCCCGTCGAGGCAGCGGGAACGTCGGTTTCCATCGACGACCTCGCCGCTCGCGGTCTCATCCAGCCCGCCCGTCGAGAAGACCGGCCAGCCGACCCGAACACGCGCATCGACACCTGGACTGGCGGGCGCCTCGACCGCGCCCTGCGCGAGGTCCGAGGCGCATGACCCTTGCCCTTGATACGTCTGCCCTGCTCGGCCGCTACCTCTCCGGTCCGCACCGGGCGGTCGTGCTCGACGCCATGGCGAACGATCCGGTCTGGTGCGCATCGGCGCTGGCCCAAGCCGAGGCCCTCGGGATGGTCGATCGCGTGTGCGACCTGCCCACCGACGGCGACCGCGTCCGCCGAGCCCTACGCGACGACTGGGAGCGCGTCCACGTCGTTCCGGTCGATCAGCGCTGCCTCGACCGCGCCGCCGAACTCACTCGCCAGCAGCCCCTGCGCACCGTCGATGCCCTCCACCTGGCGGCCGCTGATCGCCTGCCCCGGCCGCTGACCTACCTCACGTTCGACCCCCGCCAGATCCCGGTGGCGCTGGCGCTGGGGTACGACGTCATCTCCACCTGAAGACGCCGTGAACTGGGATTACAGCAGAGTTACGGGGGCCTGACGCCACCTGAATCTCGCGTCGATCGTTCACATCTCGCCGACGAACTCCGATGGGAACGGGCAACCTGACATTGCAGCCACTGCCCCGGCCAACGGTCGGGGCAGCGGATTGTCCGGGCGGCGGGCACACTGGTTGGTGTGGACACGCTCCTTTGGTCCGATACCGATGCCGAGATCCATAAGGTCGTCGTCGGCCCCATGGACAACAACGTGTACGTGCTGCGATGCCGCCAGACCGGCGACGCAGTACTGCTCGACGCGGCCAACGAACACGACCGCCTCCTCGAGCTGTGCCAGATGCTCAACGTTGGCCACGTCCTCGAAACACACGGCCACTGGGACCACATCCAGGCCGTCCCCCAGCTGCGCGATGCCGGATACTCGGTGCACGTGGCGGCCCCCGATGCCGCCCTGCTCCCGAGCTACGACGAGATCATCGCCGACGAGGATGTCATCGCGGTGGGCCGGTTGCGTTTGGAGACGATGCTGACCCCCGGGCACACGCCGGGTTCGATGTGCTTCAAGATCGCCGACAAACCGGTGCTGTTCAGCGGCGACACGCTCTTTCCTGGCGGCGTCGGCAATGCGACCTTCGAGGGCGGCGACTTCGACACGCTGATCCGTTCCGTCGAGGATCGTCTCTTCCGCCCGCTTGGCGCGGACACATTGGTGCTTCCGGGCCATGGAAACTCGACCACGATCGGTGACGAGTCTCCCCATCTCCAGGAGTGGGCCGACCGGGGCTGGTGATGGAACCTTCGAACCCCCGACCCGTGAAGCCGACACCGGCAGAGCTGCGCCCGATTGACGACCGTCCGATTCGCACCGCGGACCTGCCGGACACCCCGACGCGCGACCGGTCTATCCCGGCGACAGCGTGGATCGAGGCGCCGCCCGAACTCCTGGCCCTCGCCGCCGACCTCCCGGCGCCCACTGCCGGCGACACCGCCCGCTACCTGCGCCGTGTCGGCCCCTGGCTGCTGTGGCGCGCCGGACCGGCCCGGGGCGCTGACGCGCGCTACTGGGTGGCCCGGTCCGATGACCTGACCACTCAGTTCACGTTCGACCTGCATCCCGACGGATCGGGCTCAGGCCGCGGGCCCACCGAACACCACACCCGCTTCCGCACCTGGAAGGAAGACCTCCGCGACCACGCGGGCGCCTGACCCCCCGGCCCCGCCCGTTCTTGTCAGCCACGGAGGACCAAAACCGCGCCCTGTGCTGACAAGAAGTGGCCGGCATGGTTCTTGTCAGCCACGGAGGACCAAAACCGCGCCCTGTGCTGACAAGAACGGATCAGGCGCTGGTGCGATCTGACTCAGGATCGAGGTCGAGCGCACAGCTGTTCAGGCAGAACCGCAGGCCACCACGGTCACGAGGGCCGTCAGGGAAGACGTGGCCGAGGTGGCTGTGGCACCGGCCACAGCGGACCTCGGTGCGGGTCATCCCGTGCGACTGGTCCTCGATGAGCTCGATGGCCGTGGGCGAAACCGCCTCGGTGAAGCTCGGCCAGCCGCTCCCTGAGTGGAACTTGGTATCGCTCGTGTAGAGCGGGTTCCCGCAGGCCATGCACCGATACAGGCCGGGTTCTTCGACATCGGTGTAGGCACCAGCAAACGCCCGCTCGGTGCCGGCCTGGCGCAGCACCTGGTACTGCGCAGGGGTGAGCCGCTGCTTCCAGTCGTCGTCGGACTCGGGGAGGGGCTTGAGCTTCGGATCGTCGGACACGGTGTCCTCCTTGGGGATGGGGTCGATGGACGCGGCATCGAGATCGACATCGAGATCGGCGGCCGGCCTCGGCAGCTGACAGACCACACCGGTGCCCGACAGACCGCAGTACCCGTTCGGCACCTTGTGGAGGTACTGCTGGTGGTACTCCTCGGCGTAGAAGAACTGACCGGCAGGGGCCAGTTCGGTGGCGATGGGTCGCTTGCCGGCCTCGGCCAGTGCCCTGCCGAACACCTCGAACGCAGAGGTCGCCTCGGCGAGCTGGTCGTCGGTGGTGGCGTAGACGGCTGAGCGGTACTGGGTGCCGTGGTCGTTGCCTTGCCCGTTGACCTGAGTGGGGTCATGCTCGGTGAAGAACACCTCGAGCAGGCGTCGGTAGCTGATCTGGTCGGGGTCGAACACGACCAGGACCGCTTCGGTATGGCCAGTGCGCCCCGTGCACGTTTCCTCATAGGTGGGGTTCTCGGTGAACCCGCCCGCATAACCAACGGCGGTGGCGGACACGCCGGGGAGCCGCCAAAAGATGCGCTCGGCACCCCAGAAGCATCCCATCGCGAAGACGGCGGTGTCGTGGCCCGCCGGCCAGGGCGGGATGATCGAGTTGCCGTTGACGGCGTGGATGCCGCTGATGTCGTACAGCGGCGCGGCCCGCCCGGCAAGGGCGGTCTCGGTGGTCACCATCTCGGGCTTCGAACGACTGAACAACATGGGGGTACCTCCTAGGCACCTCGGGGAGCGGGCCGGCGGTATGTCCAGCAGGCGTATCCATCCAACAGCCTGCCAGCCCCGTTTTGGTTCCGACGACCCACCGAGTTCACGGGTTCGTCAGAAATTGGGCCGACGGGCCGAAGATCCTGCTGGGGCATAACCACTATCGACGTAGGACTAATAGACTCGACTCCATGGCCAGAGCTTCCCTCTACGAGATCGACGGGCGGATCGTGGCGGCGGGTGTGTCGTGAACGCCCTTGTTTCCTTCGACCCGCAGAAGGTCAAAGCCGACTTCCCCCTGCTCCAGCGAGAGATCAAGGGCCAGCCGATCCGCTTCCTCGACTCGGCTGCGTCATCGCAGAAGCCCCAGGTGGTCATCGACGCAATGTCCACCTACTACGAGACCATCAACGCCAACGTGCATCGCGGCGTCTACGAGATCGCCGAAGCGGCGACGAACGCGCTCGAGGCCGCTCGGGTCCGCATCGGGCGGTTCATCGGTGCGCCCCACCCCGAGACCGAAGTCATCTTCACCAAGAACGCTACCGAGGCGCTCAACCTCGTCGCCCAAAGTTGGGGTCGCACCAACCTCGGACCGGGCGACGCCGTCCTGCTCACACAGCTCGAACACCACGCCAACATCGTGCCGTGGTTCCAACTCCAGGCCGAGAAGGGTTTCGAGATCCGTTGGATCCCGCTGACCGCCGACGCCCAGCTCGACCTCTCCAACATCGACACGCTCCTCGACGGGGTGAAGCTGTTCGCGTTCACCGCCATGTCGAACGTATCGGGAGCCATCACGCCCATCGCCGATCTCACCCGCAAGGCACACGATGCCGGTGCTCTCGTGGTGCTCGACGCTTGCCAGTACGTGCCGCACCTCCCCACCGACCTCGCGGAACTGGGCGTGGACTTCGCGGCCTTCTCTGGCCACAAGATGCTCGGGCCGACTGGGGTGGGGGTGCTGTGGGGTCGCGAAGAGCTCCTCGAGGCGATGCCGCCATGGCTCGGCGGCGGCGGCATGATCCTCAACGTCACGCTCGATGGGTTCACCCCAGCGGCTCTGCCCGCCAAGTTCGAAGCGGGCACGCCGCCGGTCGCCGAGATCATCGGCCTGGGAGTTGCCGTCGACTACCTCGAAGCGCTGGGCATGGATGCCGTGCGCGAGCACGAGGTGTCCCTCACCGCCTACGCCCTGCGCACGCTCACCGAGCGCTTCGGTGATCAGCTCACCATCCATGGCCCTGCGGAGCCGGCCGGAAGAGGCGGCGTGTTGTCGCTCGCCATGGAGGGCATCCACCCCCACGACCTGTCGCAGGTGCTCGACGAGCACGCCGTGTGTGTGCGCCCCGGACACCACTGCGCCAAGCCCCTCATGAAGGTGCTGGGCGTCGGCGCCACCGCTCGCGCCTCGTTCTACGTCTACAACGACATCGACGACGTGGATGCGTTGGCGGACGCACTGGCCGACGCGCAAAGCTTCTTTTCGTTCTGACCGCCTCAGCGGTCGATCCCACCCAGAACCACCAGCGAGGCTGACCCATGCCAGGACTCGAGGATCTCTATCGCGAGATCATCCTCGACCACTACCGCAACCCCCGAAACCGCGGTGAGCTCGAAGCACCTCCTGCCACCCGCACCGAGGGCTTCAACCCACTGTGCGGCGACGAGATCGTGGTCTTCCTCGAACTCGACGATGCTGGCGTGGTCACCGACATCCGCATCGGCGGCACCGGCTGCTCCATCAGTCAGTCATCGGCTTCGATGATGTCGGCCGTCGTCAAGGGCAAGACGCTCGACGAGGTCAAGGCGCTCACCCACGCGTTCAAGGCCATGATGAGCATTCACGAGTCCTCGCTCGATGCTGATGGCGAGTCCGGCGAAGACGTCCCCTCCGATCTGTCCGAGGGCGTGCAGCTTGGCGACCTCGAGGCCCTGCGCGGCGTGGTGAAGTTCCCCGTCCGCATCAAGTGCGCCACGTTGGCGTGGAACACCCTCACCCAAGGCATCAGCCAAGCCACCGCCGACGCCTGATCATTTCGCCGGGGTGATGGCCTCGGGATCGTTGGGGTCGATCCTCACGGGGACGACCTTGCCGACGGGGTAGGCCGCGGCCCCACGCCGGCCCCAGCAGTACTCGTGGCCGACCCTGCGGGGCGGGTCCTCGAGCAGCTCGAAGCGGATGTTGATGAGCGGGATCCCGGCGAGCGTCCGACCATTGACCGAGTTCGAGAGCACCCTGGCTTGCACCTCGCGCCCGGTGGCGAAGATGCGCTCGGCCTCCACCCGCCGACGCTCCAACTCCGCCGCCTCCTCGGGGCTGACCGCAGAGGCCTGCGCGGCATGGTCCTGGGCGGTGAAGCGCTGGCGGATGTCCACGTTCGTGGCGTCCTCCTCGGCGATGCGCTGCTCCACCAGCGCCGCCTCCGCTGGCGTCACGTCGCGGGTGAACGGATTGGAGAAGATGCGATCGAGCGTGCCGTTGACGCCGCCGCGCCGCTTGGCCATCTTCTTGTCGATCGCCGCCTCCTGCTCCCAGGCGACGACGTGCTCCTCGTAGGCGGCGTCCCAGTCGATCCAGATGTTCGAGACGTTCGCCGGATCGACGAAGCAGGGGAATCCGAGCCGTGCCAGCATTCCGGTCTGAGGCTTGAGCCGGACCTGATACCAGCGCTTGCCGCTGGGCCACCCGACGTCGAGCAGCCACTGTGGAACGACGCGGTCGTCGTAGAACGTGTGCTCGGTCCGGCCTGGGACGACGACTCGGAAGTCGGCCTCGAGCATCGCCGAGAGCGACGACACCCGTCGATCGTGGTACACCCCGGTCTGGGC
>Ga0105045_10002944_pt1 | contig 14476 bp, 2 predicted proteins | sample MAT02_FD_78089 | JGI IMG/M metagenome (GOLD analysis project Ga0105045, IMG submission 78089) | Freshwater microbial communities from Lake Fryxell liftoff mats and glacier meltwater in Antarctica - MAT-02 (megahit assembly) | ecosystem: Environmental > Aquatic > Freshwater > Ice > Liftoff...
CGTCGCCGGGCAGGCGCTGTACCGGCGTCCGGGCGGCTGAGGCGGGGCGGCGGCGGCGGCGGCGCGGCGCCGCCACCGGAACGCACCCGTCCTGACCGCAGCATCCTCAAGTCTGCCGCTGGGTGGCCGATAAGCCGGCCACTCCGAGGCCAGACATCCTGCCCGCGCCTCAGGGCGCACCACACCCGTGCGTCACCGCAAGGCATGCAGCGTGCCGGACACCCCTGCGGCGCCCACAGGCCGCCGGCGGGCCGCTCACGAGCCGCTGACATGGGTCGCTGACACAGCGCGCCCTGACCCCACCCTGCGCGCACTGCGCGGATCCTGCGCCACCGCACCCTGCAGGTGGCGCCGCCGCATGGCCGGGGGCCGAACAAGCGGCTCATTTCCCCTCGATTCCGGCGCAGCGCCTGCTCAAGTCCCGGGCCTACCCCCCGATAACCCGAAGACATGAACCGGTCAGGCGGCGCGATTGCACCCGCCATCCGCACCGCCGGCACCGAGACCCGACCAAGGACAGCAACATGACCACCCCGATCCCGAACTTCACCACCGCGCAGATCGCCGTCATGACCTCGGCGCAGATCGCGGCGCTGACCACCGAAGACTGGGTGGCTTTCGGAACGCATCAGATTCCCGCGCTGACCACGGCGCAGGTGCCGGCGATCTCGCTGGCCGGCATACGGGTGCTCAACGGTGTGCAGATCGCGGCCTTCGAGTCGGCCGACGTCGGCCACTTCACTGCCGCCCAGGTGCAGGCTTTTTCGACCGCCCAGATCCAGGCGATGACGAGTTTGCAGTTCGTCGGCTTCCAGCCCACGCAGCTGCAGGCCCTGAGCACCGCGCAGCTGCGCGCCATCGACACCGCCGACCTGGCCTCACTGCCGACCCACTCGATCTCGGCCATGACCGGCCTGCAGGTCGGTGCACTGAGCACGGGCCAGGTGGCCGCCTTCGAATCGCAGCAGATCGGCGCGCTTTCCACTGCCGCGGTGCGGGCGCTGAGCGCGGGCCAGATTTCTGCGCTGGCGACTGAAGACATGGTCGCGCTCGGCGCGGCCCAGGTAACGGCGCTCAGCTCGGCCCAGTTGCGCTCGCTCAGCCTGGCACAACTGCAGGCGATCGAGATCGGCGACATCGCCGCCCTCGGCACCGCCGGGGTCACGGCGCTGAGCAATGCTCAGATTGCTGCGCTGACGACGGCGCAGATCGTTGGCCTGGCGACGCAACAGGTGGCCGCGCTGGGCACGGCACAGGTGGCCGCGCTGGGCACCGCGCAAGTCGCTGCCCTGGAGACGGGCGACGTCGCTGCGCTGTCGGTGGCCCAGGTGCAGGCCCTGGGCACGGCGGGCATCGCTGCCTTCGGTGACGCGTCGATCACAGCGCTGCGCACGGCCCAGATCGCGGGACTGACGGCGGCACAGGTGCGCGCCATCTCGGTGGACGCCATCGATGCGCTGGAGACGGCCGACCTGCGCGCACTCGGCAGCGCGCAGCTGGCAGCGCTGACGACGGCGCAGCTTGCGGCCCTGACGACCGCCCAGATCCCGGGCCTCGCGCCGGAGCAGATCGCCCGCCTGAGCACGGCGCAGCTTGCCGGCATGGAGTCGGCTGACATCGGTGCGTTCAGCCCGGCGCAGCTCGCCGCCCTGAGCTCGGCGCAGCTGTCGTCGCTGGGTGCGACGCAGTTCCAGGGCGTCGTCGCCGCCGGCCTGTCCAACCTGGGCACCGCGCAGGTGGCGGCCCTCAGCACGGCAAGCATCGTCGCGCTGGACGCCACCAGCATCCAGTCCCTCAGCGGCGCGCAGGTCGCGGCGCTGAACACGCGCCAGTTCGCGGCCATCGAGTCGCAGGACTTCGCGGCCATGACGACGACCCAGTTCGCTGCGCTGGCGACGCGGCAGCTGGGTGCCCTTAACGCAGCCCAGGGCGCGGCCTTCGAGACCGCCGATCTGGCCGTTTTGAGCACGGCCCAGGTGCGCGCGCTGAGTGTGGCCGCCGTCGATGCGCTCGACGCCAGCCAGATCGCCGCACTGACGCCGGCGCAGCTGGCCGCCATGTCGACGGCGCAGCTTGCGAGCCTGGACACCATCACCGCCGGCCAGCTGGCGGCCCTGTCCACCGCCCAAGTGGCCGCGCTGGGCGCGGCCTATGGCGCCACGCTGGGCACCGCCGACATCGCAGCCATGTCCACGGTGCAGCTGCGCCAGCTGAGCTCAGCCGCATTTTCGGCCCTGGACAGCCAGGACATTGCCGCCCTTAGCACCGATCAGTTCAATGCCCTGACAACGGCCCAGCTGCGCGCCATCAGCACCGCCGCCATTGCCGGCCTGGACAGCAGCGACATCGTCGCCCTGGGCACCGCACGCGTGCAGGCGCTCAGCAGCCACCAGATCGCTGCCCTCGGCACCGACCAGCTCGAGGGCCTGAGCACGGCGCAGATGCGCGCCTTGCTGCCGGCCCAGCTGGACGGCTTCAGCGCCGACAGCCTTGACCACCTCGGCAGCACGCGCATCGCCGCCCTGATGCCGACGCAGGTCGCCAGCCTGGACGCGGCCCAGATGCCCGGCCTGACGGCCCACATCGACGCCCTGAGCTCGCAACAGATCAACGCCATCACCAGCAGCGCCATTGGGGCGCTGGGCACGGCCCTGCCCACGGCCAGCATCCTGACGCTGACCCCCGCTGGCATCGCGGGCCTGACGACGGCGCAGATGGACGCCATCACCAGCACCAGCGCGCTGCAGGCCTTGAGCGCAGCGCAGGTGGCGGCCCTGTCCACCGACGTCATCAAATCCTTTGACGCCAACGAGATCGCAGCACTGACGACGGCCCAGGTCAAGGCACTGACGACCAGGCAAATCGCCGCCATCGAGGTGGCCGATATTCCGTCTCTGGATACCGAGGACGTGGCGGTGCTGGCCGCCAACCAGGTGGCCGCGCTCAGCACCGCCCAACTGGCCGCGCTGACGGGCGACGCCGACCTGCGCGCGGCCCTGGGCACGGCCCAGATCAGTGCGTTGACAACGGCACAACTGGCCAGCCTGGCTGGCGACATCCATGCCTTCTCCACGCTGCAGTTCAGTGCGCTGACTGGCGCACAGGTCGGCAGCCTGAGCACGGCCCAGATCACGACCCTGCAAGCCGAGGACCTCGCGGCGCTGAAGCCGGCACAGGTCGCGGCCATCAGCACCGATGCCATCAAGGCGATGGAGGCGGCGCAGTTCCAGGCCCTCAGCACCGCCCAGGTGGCGGCGCTGACGGTCAACCAGATCAAGGCCATCGAGACCCAGGACATCGCGGCCTTCGAGACCGCCGATCTGGCAGCGCTGACCGCGGTGCAGGTGAAGGCGCTGAGCCTGGAGCAGATCGCGGCCGTGTCCGACCAGGCCGCGGCCTTCGGCTCGGCGCAATTGGGCGCGCTCAGCAGCACACAGCTGAACGCCCTGCTGGGCGGCGCCAGTGTCGGCAGCCTAGGCGGCGGCCAGATCGGTGGCCTGGGCACGGCAGCCATCGCGGCGCTGGGCACGGACGACATAGCCGGTCTGGGCACCAGCCAGATCGCCGGCCTGTCGGCGATGCAGATCCGTGCCCTGGGCACGGCCGGCATCCTGGCCCTGACCGATGAACAGTTGGGCGCACTGCGCTCGGGCCAGCTCGGCGCACTGACGACGACCCAGCTGGCGGCCCTCGGCACCGAGGACCTGGCGCTGCTGAGCAGCGCGCAGTTCACCGGCTTCACCGGCGCGCAGGTCGCCAGCCTGGGCGTGGAACGCCTGGTAGCGCTGGGCACGACGCAGTACGCAGGCCTGAGCTCGCTGCAGCTTTCAGCGCTGAAGACCGAGCAGTTCGCGGCCATGGAGTCGCAGGACCTGGCCGCCATCCGTCCGAGCGAGATCGGCGGCATCAACAGCGCCGGCATCGTTGCGCTGAGCGCGCAGCAGCTGGCGGCCCTGGGCACCAACCAACTGGTGGCGTTGAGCACCGGGCAGATCCGCGCTATCGAACTGGAAGACCTGGCCGCCCTGCCTACCGCGCAGCTGGCGTCGCTGCTGCCCAACCAGATCGCATCGCTGACGAGTATGCAGCTCGAAGCCCTGGGTGGCGCCTCGCTGCCCGCATTGACGACGGCACAGACGGCGGCCCTGACGGCAGCACAGATCGGCAGCCTTGCACCCGAGGTGCTGGCGAGCCTGGGTACCGCTGCCTACGCCAGCTTCGGCAGTGCCCAGGTCGCAGCCTTCAAGGCCGACCAAGCAGCCGTGCTGGAAGGCGTCGACCTGGCCGCGTTGGGCACCGCCCAGGTGCGGGCCCTGTCCACCGCCGCGATCGCGGCGCTGGACGCGTCGCATATCGCGGCCATGGCGTCCGAGCAGATCGGTGCACTGAGCGTGGCGCAGATCAAGGCCATCGATGCCGCCGATCTGGTCGGCATCGCCAGCGAGGACCTGCGTGCGCTGTCGACGGTGCAGCTGGCGGCGCTGAGCACGGCGCAATTGGCGGTGCTGGACGGCTCGCAGCTGGCCGGCCTGGCCAGCGCGCAGATGGCGGGCCTGAGCACGGCGCAGATCGCCAGCATGGATCCGTCGCGCCTGGCCGAACTGGGCACAACCCAATTCGCCGGCCTCAGCTCGGCCCAGGCCGCTGTGCTGTCCACCGCCCAGGCCGTGGCGCTGGAAGCTGAGGACCTGGCCGCGATCGGCACGGCCGCCCTGCGCGGCCTGTCGACCGCCAACATCGCCGCCCTCAGCGGCGACCAGATCGGTGCGTTGACGGCCACCCAGGCCGGCGCGCTGACCGGCGCTCAGCTGCGCGCCATCGACAACGAGGACATCGCCTTCCTGTCGACCGCCAGCCTGGCAGCCCTGAGCAGCGCGCAACTGCTGGCCCTGCGCCCCGAGCAGCTGGCCGGGCTGTCGGCCGAGCAACTGGCGCAGATGGGCACGGCACAGGTGGTGGCGCTGAGCACGACCCAGATCGCCGGCATGGGCGCTGACCAGCTCAACAGCCTGAGTACCGATCAGATTTCCAGGCTCAGCACGGCGCAGATCGCCGCGCTCGGCAGCGACCAGCTCGGTGCCCTGCAGGCAGACAGCCTGGCGGCGCTGACGACGGCCCAGTTCGCGGCCCTGAAGCCGGCGCAACTGGCCGGCCTGGGTGCCGACACCCTGCCTGCCCTGACCACCGCGCAGGCTGCGGTGCTGAACAGCGCCCAGGTGCGAGCCCTGTCGGCAGAAGCGCTGGCGGTGATGGAGACGGCCGATCTGGCCGCGCTGGGCACGGCCGCCGTGGCCGGCCTGCTGGACGCGCAGGTCGACGCCCTCACAGGCGAGCAACTGTCTGCGCTGACGACGGCGCAGGTGCGTGCACTGGGCACGGCCCAGATCGCCCGCCTGGACGCCGACGACATCATGGCCCTGGGCACCGCCCAGGTCGCCGCCTTCAGCAGCGCCCAGGTGGCGTCGTTCAGCGCGGGCCAGGCGGCGGCGCTGGGCGCCGACGACCTGGGTGCGTTGGGCACAGCGCAGGTTTCCGCGCTGGCCCCGGCCAACATCACCGCGCTGTCGGCGGAGGCCATCGCAGGCTTCACGACCGCCCAGATGGCGGCGCTGACGACGTCCCAGGTGGCCGCCATCGACCCTGAGGACATGGCGCTTTTGGAGACCGCCGACCTGGCCGCGCTGACGCCGAACCAGATCCGCGCGCTGTCCGTCGCCCAGCTCGATGCGCTGGACGCCGTTCAGCTCGCCAGTCTGGCCACGCAGCAGGTGGCGGCGTTGACGACGGCGCAGTTCGCCAGCCTGCAGGCCGATGAACTGGCTGCACTGGGTACGACGCAGTTCGTGGCCATGGGCACGGCGCAGCTTGCCGCGCTGACCACGGCCCAGGCCGCGGCATTGGAGGCCGAGGACCTGGGGGCCCTGTCCACGGCCCAGGTGGCCGCGCTTTCGGCCGAGACGCTGACCGCACTGGACGGCACGCAACTCGCCGCCTTCGGTACCCACCAGGCAGCGGCATTGAAGGCCGCCCAGGTGGCCGCCATCGAAGCCGCCGATCTGCCGCAAATGGGCAGCGCCAACCTCGCCGCCCTGAGCACGGCCGCGGTGCGCGCCCTGTCGGCCGACCAGTTGGATGCGCTCGAGCCTGAACAGATCGGACAATTGCGCACTGCCCAGGTGGCGGCGCTGAGCAGCGACCAGATCGCCGGGCTACGCCCAGACCAGGTGGCCGCCTTCGAGAGCGTGCAGATCGGCGCGCTCGCCACAGCCCAGGTGGCCGCCCTGACGACGGCCCAGGCTGCCGCGCTGGAAGGCGCCGACCTCGCCACCTTCAGCACCGCGCAACTGCGCGCACTGGGCAGCGACCAGGTGTCGCAACTGTCGGCCGAGGCCGTGCAGGCGCTGACCACGCAGCAGATTCCGGGTCTGAGCGCGGCCCAGGTCGCGGCCCTGACGCCGGAGCAGATCGCCTACCTCGAGACCGCGGACGTCGGCGCGATGAGCAGCGCCCAACTGGCGGCGCTGTCGCCCACGCAGTTCGCGGCCTTCAACGACGAGCAACTGGCCGCGCTGGGCGGGACGCAAGTCAAGGGCTGGACGCCGGCGCACATCGCCTCGCTGTCGCCCGAGAGCCTGGCGGCGCTGAGCAGCGACCAATTCGCCAGCCTGAGCACGGCGCAGGTGGCGGCGATCACGGCCCTGCAGGCCGCGTCGCTGGAGACGCTGGACCTGGCGCAACTGTCCACCGCACACATCCGCGCGCTGTCGGCCGACGCCGTCGGCGCGCTGTCGGGCGACGCCATCGCCAGCCTGGGCACGCACCAGGTGGCCGCCTTCACCAGCGGCCAGCTGGCGGTGCTGAGCGCCGAGCAGCTGCAGTCCATCGAAACCGCCGATCTGGCTGCGATGGGCACGGCGCAGATCGCCGCCCTGTCGTCTGAACAGATCGACGCGCTGGACGCCACGCGTCTGGCCGCGTTGACCACGCGCCAGGTGATGGCACTGGGCACGGCGCAGATCGCCGCGCTGCAGCCGGAGAATCTGGCCGCCATGAGCAGCGACCAGTTCCGCGCCATGGGCACGGCCCAACTGGCGGCGCTGAGCACAGACCAGGCCGCCGCACTCGAAAGCGCCGACGTCGCCGCGCTCAGCGTCAACCAGATCCGCGCGCTGACGCCGGCCGCCCTCGGCGCGCTGTCCGACAGCGCCATCGCCAGCCTGCTGACTCAGCAGGTCGGCGCCCTGGGATCGGCGCAACTGGCCGCGCTCAGCGCAGACCAGGTGCGCGCGCTGGAGGCACAGGACATTGCCGCCATCGCACTGCCGGTGGTCGCCACGCTGGCCACAGCGCAGATCGCGGCCCTGGAAACGGCCCAGCTCGACGCGCTGGGCACACGCCAGATCCGCCTGCTGACGAGCGACCAGATCGCGGCCATCGCGCCCGAGAACCTGGCGGCGATGAACAGCGCGCAATTCGTGGCCATGACCACAGCCCAGCTGGCCGCGCTGTCCACCGACCAGGCGCTGGCGTTGGAGTCGGCCGAGGTCTCGGTGCTGTCCACCGCGCAATTGCGCGCGCTGTCGGCCGATGCGGTGGGCATGCTCTCGGCCGAGGTGATGGCCGGACTCGGCTCGCACCAACTGGCGGCGCTGTCGACGGCGCAGCTGTCCGCCCTCAGCGGCGAGCAGATGCAGGCGCTGGAAACCAACGACCTGCGCGCGCTCAGCACGCAGCAGATGCAGGCCCTGAGCACGGCCCAGCTTGACGCGCTGAGCAGCGAGCAACTCGCCGCCTTCAGCACGCGCCAGCTGGCCGCGCTGACGACGACACAGTTCGCCAGCCTGGCGGCCGACGAGTTGCCGGGCCTGGGCACGGCGCAGTTCGCCGGGCTGACGACGGCGCAGATCGCGTCGCTGACGGTCGAGCAGGCCGCCGCCATGGCCGATGACGACCTGGCCGCTCTGAAGACGGCACAGATCCGTGCGCTGTCGGGCGAGGCCCTGGCCGCGATCAGCGACAGCGGCATCGCCGCGCTGGGCAGCCAGCAGGTTGCGGCGCTGACGACGGCACAGGTGCAGTCTCTGACCGCCAGCCAGATCGCTGCCATCGAAACCGACGACGTGCAGGCGCTGAACACGGCGCAGCTCCAGGCCCTCAGCGTCGAACAGATGCAGGCACTGGGCAGTGACCAGCTGCTGGCGCTGAGCAGCAAACAGTTCGCAGCGCTGAGCACCGAGCAACTCGCGGCGCTGGACAGCGGCGTGCAGGGCACCCTGGGCACCGCCCAATTCGCGGCGATGAGCACCAACCAGGTGGCCGCCATCACGCCCGAGCAGGCTGCGGCGCTGTCCACCGACGTGGTGGCCGCGTTGCGCACGGCGCAGATCCGCGCGCTGTCGGCCGAGGCCCTGAACGAGCTCAGCAGCGACGCCGTCGCGGCCCTGGGCACGCACCAGGTCGCGGCCCTGAGCAACGAGCAGATCACCGGCCTGGGTGCCAATCTGCTGCAGGCAATGCAGACCGAGGACCTGGTCGCACTGGGCACGGCGCAGGTGCGTGCCTTCAGCGTCGAACAGCTGGGCATGTTCAGCGACGCGCAGATCGGCGCGCTGGTGTCACGGCAAATCCGCGCACTCAGCGACGAGCAGATCACAGGCATGGGACCGGCGCAGCTGGCCGCGCTGACCTCGGAACAGTTCGCAGCGCTGAGCTCGGCACAGATCGCGCTGCTGACGGTCGAGCAGGCCGCAGCTCTGGAAACCGCCGATGTGGCTGCGTTGAGCACGGCACAGATCCGCGCCCTGAGCGTGGACAGCATCACTGCCATGACAGCCGAGGCCCTGACCGCGCTGACCACCTTGCAGGCCGGTTTCCTCACCGCCGGGCAGGTGGCCGCGATCGCGCCCGAGAACCTGGTGGCGCTGGAGACCCGCGACCTGGTGCGCCTGGGCACGGCCCAGATCAACGCCCTGGGCGCCGACAACCTGGCACTGCTGAGCACCGGGCAGCTGTCGAGTCTGACGTCGGGCCAGGTGGCCGGCATTGGCGAAGGCATGCTGTCGGCACTGGGTGTCGAGACGCTGAACGCGTTCACTCCAAGCCAGTTCGCCGCCCTGCGCACCGCCCAGGTGGCGGCGTTGACAGAAGACCAGATGGCGGGCCTTGCCACCGCCAACCTCGCCGCGCTGAGCTCGGCACAACTGCGCGCCTTGGGTGACGGCCAGATCGCTGCACTGACGGCCGAGCAGGTGGGCGCAATGGGCACGGCGCAGATCGCCGCGCTCAGCACCAGCCAACTGGCCGCGCTGGAGGCCGAGGACTTCGCTGCACTGGGCACCGACCAGGTCATGGCCCTGAGCACCGCGCAGATGGCCAGCCTGACGGCCGAGCGCCTGAGCACGATGGAGACCGAAGACTTCGCGGCGCTCGGCACGCGGCAGATTCGCGCCCTGAGCGTGGACGCCATGCCCGGCCTCACCGCCGACAACGTGGCCGCACTGACCACGCTCCAGGTGCCGGCACTGACGACCGCGCAGATCGCAGCCATCGACCCGGCCGCGCTGGCCGGCATCCAGACCGCCGACCTGGTGCGGCTGACGAGCGCCCAGGTGGCCTCGCTGACCGGCGATCAACTGGCGCAGCTGAGCACCGAGCAGTTCTCCGTACTGACGACGGCGCAGGCCCTGGCGCTGACGCCGGCACAGCTCGCAGCGCTGGACCCGGCCTCGCTGGCGGCCCTGGGCACGGCGCAGTTCGCGGCCCTGGCGACACGCCAGATCGCGGCGCTGACGGCCGACCAGATCGCCGGCATGGAAACCAAGGACATCGCTGCGCTGGAAACCTGGCAACTGCGTGCACTGAGTGCCGAACAGCTGAACGCACTGACCACCGCCGCCGCGGCGGCGCTGGTCAGCGCCCAGGTCGCGGGCCTGAGCACGGCGCAGATCGCGCAGCTGGAAGGCGAGGACCTCGCCGCGCTTAGCACCAACGTCTATGCCTCGCTGAGCGCGGCCCAGGTCAAGGCCATCACCGCCGAGCAGGCCCCGCGCCTGGAGACCGACGACCTGCGCGCCCTGGGCTCCACCCAGATCACGTCGCTGGCCCCGGCCACCATCGCGGCGCTGGAGACGGCAGCCATCGCCTCCTTGGCGACCGCACAGGTGCGAGCCCTGACATCGCAGCAAATCGCGGCCATCGAGGCCGATGACTTCGCGGCGCTCACCACCGACCAGTTCCGGGCCTTCACATCGCAGCAGATCGCCCGCTTCACGCCCGATCAGATCGCGGCCATCGAGACCGACGACCTGCGTGCACTGTCGACCTACCAGCTCAGCGCCTTCAGCACCGCCGCCATCGCGGCGCTGAGCACAGCCGCTGCGGCCGCGCTGCACACCGACCAGGTGCGCAGTCTGAGCAGCCGGCAGATCGGCGCGATGGAAGCCGAGGACCTGGCCGCCCTGAACAGCGACCAGTTCCGGGCGCTGGGCACCGGGCAGCTGCCGGCCCTGACGGCGCTGCAGGCCGCCGCGCTGGGCACCAGCAGCCTGGGGCTGCTGGACACGGCGCAGGTGGCCGCCATCGGCACGGCCGCCATCGGCGCGCTGGCCACGGCCACCATCGCCGCGCTGACCTCCGACCAGGTCGCCGGGCTGACCGCAGGCCAGCTGAGGGCGCTGGGCAATGACGCCATCGCCGCTCTCGAGACCAACGACCTCAACGCGATGCGCACCGAGCAGGTAGCGGCCCTGCTGACGAGCCAGATCGCCGCACTGACGACCGACCAGCTCAGCCGCCTGGGCACAGACGAATTGCGTGCACTGAGCACGGCGCAGCTGCGCGCCATCGCCACCGACGACCTGGCGACGCTGAGCAGCGAGCAGCTTGCCGCGCTGCTGCCTTCGCAGATTGCCGGCCTTCACCCCGACCAGGTCGCGGCCATGCAGACGGCCGACTTCACCGCCCTGGGCACCTTGCAGATCGGCGCGCTGTCGACGCTGGCCATCGCGGCGCTGACCACCAGTCTCTCGGCGGCCTTCACCAGTGACCAGTTCGGGGCCCTGTCGGCCGGGCAGTTGCGTGCGCTGAGCACCGACGCCATCGCTGCGCTGGAGACCGACGACCTGAATGCGCTGAACCCGACGCAGATGAGCTACCTCGGCATCGCCCAGGTGGCGGCGCTGACTACCGACCAGCTCACCAGCCTGGACAGTAGCCTGCTGGCCGCCATCGGAACGGCGCAATTCGCCGCCATCAGCCCCACCAACCTGGCTGCGCTGGGCACGGCCGACTTTGCCGCCATGAGCGCCGCGCAACTGAAGTCGCTGAGCACCGCCCAGGTGGCGGCGCTGGAGGGCGAGGACCTCGCAGCGCTGAACCAGACCCAGCTGCGCGCGCTGTCCACCGACACCATCGTGGCGCTGAGCGACACGCAGTTGCAGGCGCTGACGACGACGCAGATGCAGTGGCTGACGACGGCGCAGATCCGCGCCATCGAGACCGCCGACCTTTCGACGCTGTCCACCAATGGCATCGCCGCGCTGCTGGTGAGCCAGCTGCCAGGCCTGAGCACGGCCCAGGTCAGCGCGCTGACGGTTGATCAGTTCACGAACCTGAACAACAACCAGCTTGGCGCGCTGAGCACGGCGCAGCTGAACGCCGTGGCCCCGGCCACGCTGGCGGGGCTGGAGACGGCGCAGATCGTGGCGCTCGGCACGGCACAGATCGCCAGCCTGTCCACGGCCCATGTGGCGGCGATGGAGAACGAAGACATCGCAGCGCTGAGTGCCAACCAGGTGCGCGCACTCAGCACCGCCGCCGTCCAGTCCCTCAGCGCGACGCAGTTGCAGGCGCTGACGACCGAGCAGGCCGCGGCCCTTCGCACGCAACAGGTGCAGGCCATCGAGACCGCTGATCTGACGCTGATGGAGACCGCCGACCTGGGGGCCTTTACCACCGCGCAGATACGTTCACTCAGCGCCGACCAGGTGGCGGCCCTGACGGCCAACCAGCTGACGAATCTCGGCACACGCCAGATCGCAGCCATCCACACGGCCGCCATCGGCGTCATCGCCACAGAGAACCTCAATGCGCTAGAGACGGCGCAGTTCGCGGCCCTGAGCACGGGCCAGATCAGCAAGCTGGCCACCGCCCAGTTGGCAGCCCTGGAAACCGAGGCCGTGGCTGCGCTCGGCACCGGCCAGGTGCGGGCCATCAGCACCGCGGGCATCGCGGCGCTGTCCGCAGGCTCGATCGAGGCGCTGAGCAGCGCCCAGATCGCGGCCCTGAGCACGGCCCAGGTGCGTGCCATCAGCGTCGACACCATCGACGCACTGCAGACTGAGGACCTGGCGGCCATGAGCATCGTCCAGGTGGGCGTGCTGACTGGCGACCAGCTGGCAGCGATGACGCACGACCAGCTCGCCAGCATGACGACGCGCCAGGTGACGGCGATCAGCCGCGGCGTGCTGGCCACGCTCAGCGCCGACGACCTGGCGGCCTTCACGACGACGCAGTTCGCGGCCATGACGACGGCGCAGATCAACACCATCGGCGCAACCCAGGCAGCGGGGCTGGACACGGCCGACATCGCGGTGCTGTCGGTGGCGCAGACGAGGGCTCTGTCGACGGCGGCCATCGCGGCGCTGACGACCGACGGCATCCGCGCGCTGACGACGGCCCAGGCCGCAGCATTGACGACCCAGCAGGTCCGCGCCATCGAGACCGAGGACATCGCGGCGATGCAGACCGCCGACCTGGCGGCCTTCACGACCACACAGATCGCGGCCATGTCCACCGATCAGGTCGATGCCCTGAACACAAACCAGCTGTCCAACCTGACGACGGCACAGATCGCGGCCCTCTCGACCGACCAGCTGTCGATGTTCAGCGGCGCTGAACTGTCGTCGCTGGATGCAGCCCGCATCGGGGCGCTGACGACGGCGCAGGTGGCCAGTCTGAGCACCGACCAGGTCTCGACCCTGGACATCGCCGATCTGGCGAGCTTGCGCGCCAACCAGGTGGCGGCGCTGTCCACCAACGCTATCGCGGCACTGGACGCCGACCGCGTGCAGGCCCTGACGACGGCACAGGTGGTCGCGCTGACGACGGCCCAGGTACAGGCCATCGGCACCGACGAACTGGCGGTGATGCAGGACGAGGATCTGCTCGCCTTGACGAGCGCCCAGGTGGCAGCGCTGAGCAGCGACCAGCTTGACGCGCTGAGCGACGCCCAGCTCGGCCGATTGACGACCCAGCAGATCGGTTGGCTGACGACCGGACAACTGTCAAGCTTCGACAACAGCGAGATCGGGGCGCTGGGCACGGACCAGTTCGCCGCGCTGAAGACCGACCAGATCCGCTCGCTCAGCGAGAGCCAGATCGCGGGCCTGAGCACCGATGCCATCGTCGCGCTGACGACGGCACAGGCGCGCGCGCTGACGGAAGCGCAGATCGTGGCCCTGGCCACCGAGCAGGTGGCGGCATTCGAGACCGAGGACCTGGGGGCGATGACGATGAACCAGTACAACGCCTTCGAGGGCGAGGACTGGGCTGCGATGAGTACCGCGCAGTTCTATGCCCTGCAGGGCGGTGACGCCGATCATGCTGGACCTGAACGGTGACGGCGTGCGCACCCTGGCCGCGGCCGAGGGCGTGATGTTCGACATTGACGCCAGCGGCCGGCAGACGAAGGTGGGCTGGGCCGCCGGCGGCGACGGCCTGCTGGTGCGCGACTTGAACGGCGACGGCCAGATCAACGACGGCCGTGAACTGTTCGGCGGCGCGACGCAACTGGCCAATGGTCAGCGCGCGGGCGACGGCTTCCGCGCCCTGGCCGAACTCGACAGCAACGGCGACGGCAGGATCGACGCCAAGGACGCCGCCTTCGGCGAGCTGAAGCTGTGGGTCGATGCCAACAACGACGGTCTGACCGACGCCGGCGAACTGCGGGGTCTGGCCGACTTCGGCGTCGTCTCGCTGAACCTGGACTTCGCCAAGGGCAGTGAGATGGACAACGGCAACCTGCTGGGCCTGGTGTCGGACTACAGCCGCGACGACGGCAGCCAGGGCGCCATGGTCGACGTCTGGTTCGCCAAGGCCGGCGAGGCGGCACCGACGGCTGCCGACCTGCTGGCCGGACCGGCCGAAGAACTGCTGGGCAGCCCGGCGGGTGGGGGCACGGCACCGACCCCGGTCGCGGCGGCGCAGCCTTTGGGCGGCATGCGCCAGTCGGGCCTGCTCGACGATGACCGCATCGTGCCGCTGATCTGAACGGCAGCCCGCCGGCGCTGCCGGCGGGGGATAGACGACGGCAAGAACGAAGCGATGAATGAACAAGGGGCCCGCGGGCCCCTTGTTGTGCTTGCATCGACCAGGGCCTGCGGGTGGCTCAGGCCACAGCCTGGCCCGGTCTCAGGCCGGCACGGCGCGCAGCACGTACTGCAGAGGCAGCGCGTCCTGCACCGCCTGCTCGGGGTCC
>Ga0105045_10002945_pt1 | contig 14474 bp, 13 predicted proteins | sample MAT02_FD_78089 | JGI IMG/M metagenome (GOLD analysis project Ga0105045, IMG submission 78089) | Freshwater microbial communities from Lake Fryxell liftoff mats and glacier meltwater in Antarctica - MAT-02 (megahit assembly) | ecosystem: Environmental > Aquatic > Freshwater > Ice > Liftoff...
CGGTAATTACAAATGAATTATCTGATTTTAAAAGCGGTACAGGTGCCGAATCGTCTATGTTTTTTATCGTATTTTTAACGCCGCCACAAGCAAAGAGTAGCAGCAATAAAAGTCCCAAAAAGAAATATTTAAAGTAATTCATAGGGTTTAATTCTAATTTGTGTCAAAGGTAAAAGTTTTTTCTTTTACATGGCTACGATTCCATTTGTAATAACGCTTTTCAAAATGTATTTTTGTAAAAAAAATAATATGGAGTTTATGTTTCAAACGTGGCATTGGTCTATTTCAGGCTTTTTGATTGTAATGGTTATGTTGTGCTTGATTTATTTCGGAAAAACATTCGGAATGTCTTCCAATTTGCGTTCGCTTTGTTCGATGACTGGTGTTGGACGATTTCTTCCTTTTTTTGATTGGGACTGGAAATCACAACGTTGGAATTTAGTACTGGTTGTAGGAGCAATGCTTGGCGGCTTTGTAGCCGTTCATTTTTTACATGATGGGTCTAATGTAGATTTAAATCCTAAAACAATTGAGCAATTAGCCTTATTAAACATTGATGCTCCAGCAGGTAAATTATTGCCTGACGCTTTATTTAATGACAACTCTCCCAAAACGATCGTTCTTTTAATTCTCGGTGGTTTACTCATTGGTTTTGGAAGTCGTTATGCTGGCGGATGCACCTCTGGTCATGCTATTTCAGGGTTGAGCAATCTACAAATACCTTCTTTAAAAGCCGTTGTTGGTTTTTTTATTGGCGGTTTAGTAATGGCTCATTTTATTTTACCTTTAATTTTTTAAGTTATGAGAATTTTAAAATATGTACTTGTCGGATTTTTATTTGGAATTGTATTAACCAAAACCGAAGCCGTTTCGTGGTACCGAATTTATGAGATGTTTCACTTTCAATCGTTTCACATGTATGGCATCATCGGGACAGCTATTGCTACTGGCATCATCGGAATTCAGTGGATGAAACGTTCCAATTTAAAAGCAATTAATGGTCAACCTATTGAAATTTTAGACAAAGAATCGGGAAACATGCGTTATTGGGTTGGCGGTATTTTTTTTGGACTAGGCTGGGCTTTGGTTGGAGCTTGTCCAGGGCCGATATTTATTCTTCTTGGTGCAGGATTTTATAACGTAGCATTTGTTTTGTTTGGAGCATTAATCGGCACTTTTTTGTATGGTTTGTTAAAAGACAAATTGCCTCATTAATATTTTTAATGCGTTTGTAAACAACATTCTAAGGTAATAAAAAATTTATTAATGCTCCAAAAGGCTTACATCGATAAAATATATTCTACAAGTCCTTGTTCGTGCGTTAAATCTATTTTCTTTCGCAAACGGTACCTTTTAATTTCCACACTTCTAACCGAAATATTGAGCAAAGGAGCTATTTCTTTAGAAGATAAATTAAGTCGCAAGTAAGCAGTTAATCGTAAATCATTCGGTGTTAGAGAAGGATGTGCTGCTTTTATTTTTTTAAGAAAATCTTTGTCGGCATTATTAAAAGCATCGGCAAAAATTGCCCACGAATCTTCTTCATTAATATTTTTGCTGATTGTAGAGATCACTGATTTTAAACTTTTACTCACACTTGAAGAATCAGAAGTGCTTTTTAAATCATCTTTAATCATCGTCAATAGTTCGTTCTTTTTGATTAAACTCATTGTTGAAGCAGCTAGTTCTTTGTTTTTAATTTCAAAATCTTGCTCTAATTGCTGATTTTTTACGCGCATTACTTCTTGTTCGTTTTCTAATTCTTTTATTTCGAGTAAGCGGTTGTTTTCTTCAATTATCTTTTCGTGTTGTACCTTGTAATAATTATGATAGGCTTTGTTGATAAAAAACGCTAAAATCAATAAAAAAATTGAATAGATAATAAGGGCTAAATTAGTAATGTACCATGGTTTTAAAATAGTAAACGTATATAATTCTGTATTTTCTGTGATAGAGTTTCCAATTTTGGCTCGCACTTTAAACGTATATGTTCCAGGTGATAAGTTTTTAAAATTAATAGTGGATTTCGCACTCCATTCGCTCCAATCCTCTTGAACTCCGTCGAGCAAATACTGATATTCTGTCATAATATACTTGTTGTAACTTGGGACAGTGTAGAAAAACAAAAAATTATTTTCGTCAGATTTGTATTCTCCCGCTTTCGTTAATGGAATTATTCTGACAGATTCATTTTGTTTATTGGTAGCAATTTTTGTGAGATGAATGCGGTAATTACCAAAATTCAATTCATTTAAATTGAAAGTATAATAGCCATCTGTCGTTCCAATCAAATAGACAGATTCAGAAAGTTGCGTTATATTTTCATAACCCAATAAGGATTTTGTTAACCTCGCAGGAATAGGAATCAAGTGATGCTCTAGTTCAGGCGACAATTTTCCGTAGGTGAAATAATTAATATAATTTTTAGAAAACAACCATAATTTTTTCGATTTATCAGCAATTAATTTACCCGATTTATATTCGGTGTTTTCAATGATTTTACTTAATTTTTTTTCTCTTTTAAAGCTATTCGATTGCTCGTCATAAGAATAAATGCCTTCCTTATAGCAATAATATATTTTAGAATTGAATTTTGCTAAACCAGCATTTTTTCCTTTTGAAGGGGTTTTATACGCTTCAAATTCGACTGTTTTTGTGCGGGCCGCATTAAGTTTTATGCGAAATATACCTTTATATTCGTGACTAATAATGATTTCATTTGGATTGATCCATTCAAAATATTTAGAAGAATAGTCAAAACCTTCGATTTTATTTAAAAATCGCCAAGTTCCATTTGTTTTTTCAAGCAGCGTTAAACCATGATAGTTGCCTTGGAGCAGTTTGTTTTTTGAGCCTAATACGGGTTCAAACTTCCATGTTCCCGATTGCTTATAAATAGAAATAGCCGAAGTGCCGTCAATCAGAAAAGTGCCATTATCGTGTCCGCAAAAAAGGTCTCCTTCGTGCAGAAACAGTGACCAAACTTGCCCTTTTGTACCAGAAATTAATTGAAAGGAATTAGAACCATCAATATCTTTATAAAATAATCCCTGATTGGTGCCAATATAAACCTTGTTTTGGTATAAAATAGAACAATAAACGGTTCCTAACAAGCCACTATCGTCAGAATAACTTCGAATAGGTGAAGTTAAATTCAGACAATCAATACCGTTATCAAGTCCAACCCAAATGTTTTTATCGGCATCTTCAAAAAGTGATAAGGCAGTATTGTTACTAATTCCTTTGTTTTGAGTAATCTGATATTGTGTTTTTTTATTGGAATCAATGATAAAAATTCCATTTGAAACAGTTCCAATAATCAATTCCAAACCGCTGTTTTGTTGAGCACAGTAAATACTACTCGCATTTAATTCTTGGTCGGCATCCGTAACCCATTTTTCTATCTTATTATTTTGTAATTCATAAATTCCTGCATATTGGGTAATCAATAATAAAGAGTCATTACGTTTAAATACAGAAACAATTTTATTTTTTATAAAAAAGGGGTCGTTTGAATACAGTTTGCTTAAGCCATTTTCTATTTCATAAAAACCATTGGAAAGCGTTTGATAATAAATTGAATTTCCAACTACAAAAGCCTTTGTAATGGCTGTTTTTGGATTTATAATTTGAAATGTTTCTTGCTTGGTGTCGTAAATGAATATTTGAGAAAGCGATTGAAATATCACCCAATGGTCAAATCCTAGTATGTTCCAAAATTGCTCTTCATCTTGAATTTTAGATTTAATTTTTTGAGTGAGCGAGGTGTATTTTAAAACCCCATTAGATGCTTTTTTCCAATACCCAAAATCCATGTAACAACCAGTATAAATTAAGTCATCAATGACTTTTACCGAACGAATAATCGTTTCGTTTGGCGATGGATATAAACTCCAGTCCGCTCCATTATATTCTAATAAGCCTTCATTATTGGCAAAATATAGGAACTTGTTTTTTGCTTGGCTAATCATCCAATTTTGATTTCCAGCATTGTAGCTTTCTGGCGAAAACGTCATGATTGGAGGCAATTCTTGGGCAATTGCTGTAGTGTAAAGCAATAAAAACCAGACAGATAATAGTTGTTTCAATTGAAAAATTGTTAGTTTTTGGACGCTAAATATACGTTTTAAGTTTTTTAAAAAGAAAATTTATTTAAAAAAGCTTTCTGTTTTCTATAAGACGACCATTTTTACGCACTTTGATAATAAATCAGCACAAAAATAGAAAAGCGTTAAATACTTTATTCAGCTAGTGCAGTATCTGTAACTTTGTATTTTTAAAACTATAAAATCATGCAAAAAATTATAACAGTCCAAAATTTAAAATGTGGAGGATGTGCAAACACCATCACCAAAAAACTGCAAACGTTTGACGATATTTCAAACCTCAGTATTGATATCGACGGTAATACCATTGCGATTGTGTATTCAACAGCCGAAACCTATGCACAAGTTATTTCTGCTTTAAAAACAATGGGTTATCCGGAGGAGCTTCAACCCAATACGCTACGCAATAAAGCAAAATCGTATGTTAGCTGTGCCATTGGAAAAATGGATTTGTAAAATTCAACTTAAATCGGAGCAGTTAGCATACCAAATAATAGTGGTGTCCTACGATTTTGAAAGAACCGCTTGCACCAAATAGTAAAAGAAAAGACGCAATTAAGCGTCTTTTTTTTGTGTTTTATCTAACAGGACTATTCCGTAAACGAGCAAGAATTGAGCCGAAAGATAGGTGCTCATGACCAAAAGTGAATATAAATAAATAGGCGAGTAAAATTTATTAACAGCCAAAAGACTATTCGATAATACAAAAAAGAAGGCTCCTAAAACAATTAATCGACTCGCCTTATTTTGCCGCGATAAATTGATTTGAATGGACACAAAAAGCATCAACGAAACGACTATGGCATAAATCATGATTGAAATTTTCATTTCGTCTAAAAAATCCCATAAAAAATAAAGAAATCCAAAAAGGTATAATAAAACCAATGATGTAAACCGATTGAAATACCGATGGGCATTAACTTGAAGTTTAAAAAATAAGATGATATAAAACAAATGGGCAATTAGAAAGGAAAGCAATCCCAATAAAAAGAAGCTACTATCTTGGGCAACAAATAGAAAAAAAACATCGCCTAGCCATGAAAATAGCAAAGCAAGGAGCAACCATTTCTTTACGGTTAAATTATTGATTTTGAAAACAGCAATCGCCAATGCAGGAATTAAAAATGGTTTTAACCAAATTTCGACTATTTCAGATTGAAAGAGTGTCGATAGCAAATAGATTATTGCAAAGCCAAGAAAGATAACAACTGAATTAGTACGCATCTATTTTGAAAATTGAATAGGATTATTTTTAATAATTTCACGATTCACAAAATAGAAAGTAAGTCCAAACGAAAGACAAAAATAGCAAATCAAAACATAAAAAAATATAATTGAAGCAGAGAATATAGCAAACCAACTTTGAAAATAAAGCAAAATACCAAATGCAAAAAGCACCCGAATTCCTTCCCAAAAAAGCACATTCGGATTGCCATCCATTAATTCAGACAAACTGTAAATACTGATAAAAATAAAAAGACCATATAAAAATAAATTTGGCAAACCGATTGCTGCAATGTTGGCAAACATAAAACTCACAAATCCTAAAATTATAAAAAGTTGCAATACGGCCCAATATTGTCTTGTTTTGGACATGTAAGGATTATATTTCTCAAAATGATACACATCGTTAATTTTTAAAACAGGATATTTTTCTTCAAAATTTGCAGGCCGCCAGCCCGTTGGCATAAACCAAATTCTGAATTTGTCTTTCCAAAGTGGAGCTCGCCAAGCGTCTTGAATTAACAACCACAAATGCTGAAAATTAATCTTTATCGGATTCCACGTTTGAGCGGGTCTTGTAATTCCATAAACAGCTGGAACTTCTTTCAATTCTTCTTGAAATGTGCCAAACCATTTGTCCCAAAAAATAAAAATCTGGCCATGATTTTTGTCAATATATTCCGGATTGATGGCATGATGGACCCGATGATGAGAAGGCGTAACAATGATTTTCTCTAAAAAGCCTAATTTTTTGATGTGTTGCGTATGGTACCAAAACTGCAAAAACAAATGTAGTGGAAGCACAACGGCAATTACCGTGGCGGGAACACCAAATAGAGCAGCGGGCAACAATAAAAACGTAAATAAATTAACAAATGACGAAATGGATTGCCGCAGAGCACAAGGCAAATTGAATTCTTCGCTGCTGTGATGAATGGCGTGCTTGTTCCAAAAAAAGTTAATTCGATGAGCCCAGCGGTGTGTCCAATAGCCATTAAAATCAATGACTACAAAGGCGATAATATAAATCAGGAATGTATTTTCTATGGTAAAAAGTGCCATTTTAGAAACCATCCATTGATATGATAAAATGGAAAGACTAATGCCCAAAACATCTTTTACTGAATTGGTTATGCCAGAATTCAGACTAGAAACAGTGTCCATTAACGGAACCGTGTCATTACCTTTTGAGTAGCCATATATTTTTTCAATAATAATAAATAGCAGAAAAATCGGCATCGCAATTACTAGTATTTTTCCGTATTCTTCCATTTATAGACATTATTTTTTTTCAATCGGATTAATGTGTCCCCAATTTTCGCCTCTTTTGATGCGACAAAGTTGCATTTCGCTAATACCAAATTCTTTTGCAATCAATCGCAAACGCGTTTTTCGATTCGGATCGTTAATTCGTTTCTTTAACCGGAGCACTTGGGTCGATGTCAATTTAGTGCCAACTCCCTTTGATTTTTTTGTTTCTATTCTTTTAATTCTTCCTTGCAGAACAGCCGGATTTTTATATTGATGGGCTTTCATTTCCTCTTGCGTAGCCCATTTTAAGTTAGAAACATGCAAGTTTTGTTTGTCATAATCCAAATAGCTAACAAAAATATGTTTTTCTGAAAGTTTTTCTAAAAAATACTCGCCAATTAGTTTGTGAAATAGGTAGGTTTTGTAGACTGGTTTTCCATTTTTAATTATCTTAAAACCAATTGATTTGTATCCTTCTACCAAACTTCCTTTGAGTTCAAGAGCATTAGCTCTATTTTCATAATAGCTTACTAAACGACCGTGATTAGAGATGGCATAGTTTTTTTTTGGTGTAAATCCATCTTTAAAAACTAGTTCTTTCCAAGTCTCTCCTCTATAATTATGCAACATTTTGTGGTATTTTATACAATTTCTGCACTCAATCCTGCTTCTAAAAGTTGGGTGCATTGCGGTTTTAATTCGTCGAAAACACCCGTTTTTACGGTGCACTTTCCTTTATAATGTACTAGAATAGCACATTGTTCGGCTTGTTCACTCGTGTGACTGCAAACACGAATCAAGGTGTCAATCACATGATCAAACGTGTTCACATCGTCATTATATAACAAGATTTCGTTATTTATGCCAACTTGCTCTTCAACGGCAACATCTTCTTTTACTTTTTCAATCGTACTCATAATGCTAAAAAAACTAATTATTTGTATATTTTAAACTAACCCAATTATTTCGTTCCAACCTTTTTTCTAATTTCAATCCCAATTCGATGCAACAAGCATCGATTGCCGAAATATCTTCTTGATAAAAACCACTCAAAAATAATAAACCTTTCTGGTTTAAACAACTAACATACGTAGCCATATCATTTAAAAGTATATTCCGATTGATATTGGCAATAATTACGTCATATTTTTTATCCGCTAAAAGCGATGCGTCTCCTTCATAAACGGAAATTTCTTTACAATTATTACGCTCCGCATTTTCAATCGAATTTAAGTAACACCATTCATCAATGTCAATCGCATCAATTGGCTTTGCACCTTTCATTTCAGCTAAGATAGCCAAAATTGCCGTGCCACAACCCATATCGAGTGTTTTTTTATTGGTTAAGTCATTGTTTAACAACTGTTGAATCATCATGTGTGTTGTTTCATGATGCCCTGTTCCAAAACTCATTTTAGGTTCAATGATAATATCAAATTCGGCATGTGTTTTTGGATGAAAAGGAGCTCGAACGTGACAAATGCCATCAACATCAATGGGCTCAAAGTTTTTTTCCCATTCTTCATTCCAATTCACTTGTGCAATTTCTTCAACGGCGAACGATATAGTAAATTCGGGAGAGTTTAAAATGTAAATATCGTCTAGAATGTTCTCATTCCAAAGGGTTTTTTGTACATAAGCTGTTACACCAAACTCGGTTTCAATAAAACTTTCAAAGGCTTTTTCGCCTAATTCAGCTACTAAAATTTCACATCCTAATTCTTTGGGTTCAACTGTAAAATGATAGCCTAAATAGGTATTCGACATAATTTATTTTTTTACAAAGGTAGTAAACCTTTCACATTGCAAAAATTAAATTACTTTTGCACCATAGTAATAAATGTAAATGATGAAATTTTTTTTTATTATCCTTTTCTTTTTATCATCCATTGGTTTATGGGCACAAGACGTCAAATTTAGTACTAAGGATAATGACGTGAAATTAGCAGCTTTGCCTTATTATAATTTTGGTAGAGGTCTTGGACTTACTGCTCCCGATAGTTTATTTCAATTTAATATCCGATTTCGAATGCAAAATAGAATGTCGTACTTGCAAAATGATGCGGGCGAAGAAATTTTTGACGGACAAATTCGTCGCTTGCGTTTGCGATTTGATGGGTATGTTGGAAATCCAAAATTTTTATATGCCATTCAGCTTTCCTTTGCACCAGGCGATGTAGGCTCTATCCGCGAAGGTGAAAATGTAAATATTATTCGTGATGCTGTTGTTTTTTACCGTCCCGATCGGAACTGGACGTTTTCTTTTGGTCAAACAAAATTACCTGGAAATAGGCAGCGTATCAATTCCTCTGGAGCCTTGCAATTGGTTGATCGATCGATAAACAACGCCCGATTTAATATTGACCGTGATTTTGGTTGGCAAGCTTATTTTTTAGAAAGAAGCGAAGACAAATTTTCTTATAATATTAAAACGGCAGTCAGCACTGGAAACGGACGAAATGTAACTAAAAATCCCGATAACGGTTTTGCCTTAACCGGAAAAGTAGAAATATACCCGCTGGGGGATTTTACAAAAGATGGTACCTTTTTTGAAGGCGATATTTTGCGAGAATCGACACCAAAAGTAATGATTTCAGGTGTTTTTCATCGCAATGTGAATGCTCGTTTAACACAAGGCCAATTGGGAACTGAATTATTCGAAAAGAAGAATATGGAATCTGTTTTTGTAGATGCCATGTTTAAATACCAAGGTTGGGCATTTATGTCGGCATACATGAACCGAATGTCTGACAATCCAATTGCTCGAAATCCGCTGGATGCAACAGAATTTAATTATGTTTATGTAGGCCATGGTTTCGATTATCAATTGAGTTATAATTTCTTAAATAACATGGAAGTTATTGGTCGGATTTCTACTCAAAATGTAGAAGATAAAATTCGGCAGTTCACACCAAACGTGAATACTTTTACGCTGGGTTTTACTAAATATATTTGGGAACATGCCTTTAAAATCCAAACCGAAATGACCTATGAACAACAAAATTATTTTGATGGTACTACAAAGAATGATTGGTTAGTTCGTTTTCAAATTGAAATCGGGATTTAAGCTGAAAGTAGTCGTTGCTACTTGATATTTCTGCCGTTTATCAAATCATTTTATTGAATAAAAACAGAAGATAAATGAAGAGGATTGTCATGCTGAATTTGTTTTATCAGCTAAAAAAAAAGTAAAAGAGATTGAAACGAGTTCTTTTTGACCACTACTTTGTGTCATACTAAACGATTTAATTTTATTTTACCACATTTCTTTTTTCCATTTTCAAGATTATCGCTATTTTTGTCCATGCAACACAACGTACTTATTTTAGATTTTGGCTCGCAATACACACAACTTATTGCACGCCGCGTTCGCGAATTAAATATTTTTTGCGAAATTTTTCCTTACAACAAAGTCCCTGACGATTTATCGAGCTATAAAGCAACTATCCTTTCGGGAAGTCCATTTTCTGTTCGTGCTGACGATGCTCCACATCCTGATTTATCTCAAATTAGAGGCAAAATGCCTTTGCTTGCTGTTTGTTATGGAGCTCAATATTTAGCTCATTTTGATGGTGGCGAAGTAGCTCCGTCCACTATCCGAGAATACGGACGGGCGAATTTAAGCTTTGTAGACACAACCGATTTGTTTTTTGAAAAGGTCGATTTACATAGTCAAGTTTGGATGAGTCATAGCGATACTATCAAAAAATTACCCACAAACGGTGTTTGCATTGCCAGTACAAAAGATGTAGAAAATGCCGCTTACCACATTAAAGGTGAGAAAACCTATGCCATTCAATTTCATCCAGAAGTATATCACTCGAAAGACGGAAAGCAAATGCTCGAAAATTTTTTAGTTAAGATTGCTGAAGTTCCTCAAAATTTCACGCCGAATGCTTTTGTGGAAGAAATTGTAGCCGAATTAAAAGAAAAATTACAGAATGATAAAGTTGTTTTAGGACTTTCTGGTGGAGTAGATTCGACAGTCGCAGCGGTTTTACTGCACCAAGCCATCGGAAAAAATTTGTACTGTATTTTTGTCAATAATGGTTTATTGCGTAAAAATGAATATCAAAGTGTTTTAGACCAATATAAAGGAATGGGTTTAAACGTGAAAGGCGTAAATGCCGAAGACCGATTTTTAGACCAATTAGCTGGAATTGAAGAACCTGAATTAAAAAGAAAAGCCATCGGACGTGTTTTTATCGAAGTTTTTGATGACGAAGCTCACCAAATTGAAAACGTAAAATGGTTGGCTCAAGGAACCATTTATCCGGATGTAATTGAATCGATTTCGGTAAAAGGTCCATCAGCAACAATCAAATCACATCATAATGTTGGCGGTTTACCCGATTTTATGAAGTTGAAAATTGTAGAACCGCTTCGAATGTTATTTAAAGATGAAGTGAGACGAGTAGGAGCAACACTAGGAATTGACCCCGAATTACTTGGACGACATCCTTTTCCCGGACCAGGTTTATCCATTCGAATTTTAGGTAATATTACCAAAGAAAAAGTTCGTATATTGCAAGAAGTTGACGCCATTTTTATTGAAGGGTTAAAATCCCATGGCCTTTATGATAAAGTGTGGCAAGCGGGAGCCATATTACTACCAGTAAATAGCGTTGGAGTAATGGGCGATGAACGCACTTATGAAAAAGTGATTGCCCTGCGAGCCGTAGAATCTACGGATGGCATGACTGCGGACTGGGTGCATTTGCCGTATGACTTTTTAATGAAAATTTCGAATGAAATTATCAATAAAGTAAAAGGAGTCAACCGAGTGGTTTATGATATCAGTTCGAAACCACCAGCAACAATTGAATGGGAATAATTTAATTTTTTATGATATGAAGAAGTTTTTGTTCTTTGCAATTTTATTGCTAGTCGCCCCAAATACTTTTTCTCAAACCACCATCAAACCAGGAATGAATGCGATCAAACATCAAATTGTTTCTGGTGAAACTATTTTGTCTATTTCAAAAAAATACGATGTAGATCCTGCCGAAATTTATCGAGCAAATCGTTTTGCCATAGATGGAATTAATGAAGGAATGACTTTAGCGTTTCATGCTCCTCAAAAAGGAGACGAGATTGAAATCAAACCGGAACGATATGTAACAAATCCAAAATCCGAGCCCACTGTGGTCGTTCCTGCTACTCAAAAAGAAAGTAGAAGCGAAATGCCAGAACCAGTAAAGGTTACCAATCGGGGATTTCATTTGGTTAAACCTGATGAAACTTTATACGGATTGTCAAAACGTTATCAAGTCACGGTAGACGCTTTTAAAAATGCCAATACCATTTTGCTGGAGAACGATTTACAAGCCGGTCAAAAATTAAAAATTCCAGATGGCATGCTTATTGGTAAGCCTAATACAGAGGCTAGAACGGAATCCGCTTTTCAAAAAGTTGTTCCCGTAGCCAATTCAAGTGTTTCTGGAGAAATTATTAAACATAAAGTAGCTTCAAAAGAAACATTATACGGTTTGTCTAAAAAATATAATGTAACCGTCGATGAAATTACGGAACAAAATGCGAAAATCTTAACCAATGGATTGCAGATAGGCCAAATTATAACGATTAAAATAAATTAACTGTTTTTAAAAGCAGCTCAAAAACATGAATCTAGGATTTAAAATTGCTCTAATTTTTTTAAGCATTGGCCAGTTTCTTTTTGCTCAACCTACAAATTTGAAAAAGCATACCGTTCAAAAAGGGGAAACAATCACGCAAATTGCTCAAAAATATAAAGTTACACCGTTCGATATTTATCGGCTAAACCCGGATGCTCAAAATGGCATTCAGGAAAATGCGGTTTTGATTATTCCGTCTTCCAACGTTGCTTCCACATCCGCACAGGCTAAAACCCATGAAGTGCAACCCAAAGAAACCCTTTACGGAATTTCAAAACAGTACAATATCGGGATTGAAGAGTTGGAAAAACTGAATCCTGAATTAAAAGACGGCCTAAAAATAGGTCAAATAATTCAGTTATCAAGTTTTAAGCCTTCGGAAATTGAAACGTTCCCAAGCAAACCCAAACGTGGAAAAACGCATGAAGTTTTACCTAAAGAAACATTGTATAGCATTGCTAAACAATATGATACATCCGTTGAGGTATTGGAAATGTTAAATCCTGAAGTTAAAAGTGGATTAACCATTGGTTATCCTTTATTGATTAATTTAGGAAATGCGGCAAAAAACGTTACTGCGATTGCTGATGCAGATAAAAATTACTTGAATTATGAAGTTAAACCAAAAGAAACACTTTATGGATTAACAAAACTTTTCAGAATCAATTCAGAAGAATTAATTAGTTTAAACCCTGAATTGAAAGATGGTGTTCAGGAAGGAATGATTTTAAAAGTGCCCTTAAATGCTTCGTTAAATACGGGACAAGTCAGAGAAATTACAGATTTGCAAAAAACAATCTCCAAAACGGAACGAAAAGAACTGGTTTTATTATTGCCTTTTAACATTTCAAATATTGAAGGTGATTCGACGTTGTCTACGCAGGCTCGCTTAAAAAGAGATGGTTTTTTAAATATGACGTTGGATTTGTATTCTGGAGCTTTAATGGCGATAGATTCTGCCAAAACTTTAGGATTAAATTTTAATGTTAAAATCTTTGATTCCCAAGAAACCAAAAGTTCTTCGGCTGTAGAAACTATAATCCGAGAGAATTCTTTAGAAAATGTTGATGCAGTGATTGGTCCATTTTATCCGCAATATGTTGAAAAAACAGCTGCGTTATTGCAAAATGCTAATGTGCCTGTCATTTCTCCATTACGGGAAACTACTCGGTCTTATCCCAATTTATACCAATCGTTGCCTCCAAGTGATTTAGTAAAAAATTCGATGTTAGATTTTATTAGAAATAAGAAAGGAAACATGATTGCCTTTATTGATCAAAAGAAAAGTTCGTCTAAACAATTTATCGAGTCGAACCACAAAGATGTTTATGTTGTTCCTTTAAATGAAAAAGGCGGGTTAGTTGCCGATAGTATTACGCCAAGATTATCCAGAACTAAAACCAATTATTTTTTATTAGAAACGGCTTCTACAAGTATGATTTTTAATGCCTTAACCCAATGTAATGCTGCAAAAGAAAATGGGTTTGACGTGGCGTTGGTTGCTCTCGATATGAACGATACGTTTGAAACAACCGAGGTTTTTCAAAAAGTACTCAAGCAGAAAATAATCTTTCCATCGGTTTCCAATTACAAAGAAACGCCAGAATCCATTCGGTTTGCAAGTCAATATCGAAAATTGAATAATGTCAATCCAAACCAATATGCGATTCGCGGATTTGATTTAGTTTTTGATACGCTTCTACGCTTATCACAAAATAGTTCGTTTGAAGAAACGGTTGCAAATAGTGCCACCGAAGGTGTTGAAAATAAGTTTGATTATGAGAAAAAATTAGCTTCGGGCTATTCAAATAAAGGGATTTACATTTTGTATTTCGATGAAGATTTAACTATAAAACCGGTAGAATAATGACTTCAAAAGTGACTTATTTAGGAGATTTGCGAACTTCGTCCATCCATATTTTATCAGGAAATGAAATTATTTCTGATGCACCTTTAGATAACAACGGCAAAGGAGAAGCTTTCTCGCCAACCGATACTGTTGCGAATGGCTTGGCTAGTTGCATGTTTACCGTAATGGGAATTAAAGCCCGTGATTTAGGAGTAGATTTTTCGGGTTCAACGGCAGAAGTAACCAAAATAATGGGTACCGACCCGCGTCGGATAACTACAATTGAAATCGATTTTAAGTTTTCCGTTCATCCAGACGATAAAACAAAAACTATTTTAGAACGAACCGCCATGACTTGCCCTGTTTGGTTTAGTTTGCATCCCGATATCGAAAAAAAGATTAAATTTC
>Ga0105045_10002946_pt1 | contig 14474 bp, 14 predicted proteins | sample MAT02_FD_78089 | JGI IMG/M metagenome (GOLD analysis project Ga0105045, IMG submission 78089) | Freshwater microbial communities from Lake Fryxell liftoff mats and glacier meltwater in Antarctica - MAT-02 (megahit assembly) | ecosystem: Environmental > Aquatic > Freshwater > Ice > Liftoff...
AAAGCGGGGAATTGGTTCTAAAACTATACACGAATAAACCTTACGGGTTGCTCGTTCAGGTAGGAATTACCAAGTATTGGGATTTTGAGAAGAAACAATGTCTTTTTTAACCTTTAACTGCTTGAGAATTAAAATATTAATAATATTTTTTTCAGTAAAAAATGCTATTTTTAGAGTAAACTTAAATTCTCGCCTTAAAACATAAATATGATCCCAAGACCTTACCTTAATAGGTCTGAAATTAGTTTTTTTGGCTAAAAACTAATTTTTATATGCTAATCCTCACAATTTGCGGACTTAAGGAAAGGTATTAGCAAAAATGGATTTACAAATTTTTGGCCGCAGTTTCGCCCGAGCGGGCCTTTATTGGCTCTGGGGCAAAATTTTGGAGTAGGCCAAGCGCAGGCTGAGGTCGATCTGCTCCTCAAAGGTAATGTTGGTAGTATTGATCACGACGGCATCCGCAGCCTGTCGCAGGGGGCTTTCAGATCGGGAGGTATCTATCTGGTCCCGCTTGCGCAGGTTGTCCACTATCTCATCAATATTAACCAATTGCCCGTGCTCCAGCAGTTCTACTTGGCGGCGGCGACCCCGCTCGAGCAGATCGGCGGTCATGAACAATTTTAGCTCCGCTTGGGGAAACACCACCGTGCCAATGTCCCGGCCATCCATCACCAATCCCTTGCGCTTGCCCATCTTTTGCTGCTGGGCCACTAAAAAATGTCTTACCTCAGCGAGTCGGCTCACTTCGCTCACTTGATCGGATACATACATTTGGCGGATTTCCTGCTCCACTTGCAGGCCATTGAGATACGTTTCGCTGTGTGGGGCCTCCCCCGCCGCTGTATGGGCCAGCCGGAATTCAATGTCAATCCGGTGGAGGGCGTTGGCGACTTCGCGCGGGTTATCGAGACTGATGTAGTTTTGCAAAAAATAGAGGGTGACGGCACGGTACATGGCCCCACTGTCGATGTAGGCGTAGCCCAGGGCGCTGGCCACTACCTTGGCGGTACTGCTCTTGCCGCAGGCCGAATACCCGTCAATGGCAATGATGATTTTGTTCATAATTGGATCTCCTGCACAAATAAAACAAAAGCTGGCCGTTTTCCGAAGCGCGGCCAGCTTTTTTGCCCCATAAATTTGTCCAGCAACTATTTTTTGAGGAATTTCTCTTTCCGATCATTGAACGACAGGTGGTACAGACCGGCAGGAAGTTGCCGACAGTCGACCATTTTGCTGCTGCCCTTCAACAACACTTTGCCCGCGGGCGTGGTGATCTCGTACTTGATCAATTGGGAAAAATTGAGGTTGTCAGTCACGCTTGTCGGATAAAATGTGATTTCTCCGGCCAATAGGACAATCTCGTCCGACACCTCCTCTTTCCATTGGGGAGCCATGAATTTGATGCGGTAAGTGTTCCCCGCGCCGGCTTGGCGGAGCTTGAGCGAATAACTGCCGCTGGGGCTGCCCTTGGCTGGTAGCACTTGCTCGGAGATCCAAGCACTGTTGATCAAAGCTTCCACCACATATTTGCCCTGAGCTTTTTCACCGGTCACTTCCCAACGCAGTTCACCATTGACAATTTTTATAGTCACAAAATGAAAATCCATGACCGTTCTGGGTTGGACAGTACGATAAACCAATAAATTCGGGGTGGACTTAACTGCTGAGCTGGCGATAAATGCCAACCAAGTACCCAGCAACAAGCCGCTCAACCAAGTAGCCTTTGGAAAAATCATTTTTGAAAATTTAACCACACAAAATACAAAAGCTTGATTCGGTGCCCCACAGTTCAAAGTTCTTGAAATAAGATCAGCAAAAAAAACCGTGCCCCCCAAATTCATTTTATAGCCAAACTAAAACTTGCATTTGTCATATCCATTCCCTAAAAACGCCTTAAACTCACCACTGAGGTCAGAAAACCCCTTGGCAAATGGCTGTTTTCAGGGGAAATTGCAGAAATTTGCCCCATGAGTAAACGATAGGCCGCTGCCGTGAGCCGTTAACATTTTGCGAAAGATTGGCTTGGCGAGTAGCCCAAAGAAAATTCATTTTCTACAAAGGCACCGACCTTAACAAACAAAAGGAATCCAAATAGGTTAGAAAAAGAAGAACTTTGGGCAAAGGCCCAAAATAAATTTAATGACAAAAAATGGCAAAGCGACTTGATTTAGTACCAGAGCCAGCCACCACTTTGGGGATGCACCCCAAAAAATTTGCTATGTGGCTCTTCATAGTAAGCGTTATTATGCTGTTCGCCGGGCTTACCAGTGCCTACGTAGTGCGCAAAGCGGAAGGCAACTGGCTCGAGTTCCCAATGCCCACAGTATTTTATTGGAGTTCGGTGGTTATTTTGGCCAGTAGTGCCACCATGCACTGGGCAGTGGCCAGTGCCCGCAAAGATGAGATTGCCCGACTGAAATGGGGCATGCTCCTTACATTTGCGCTGGGCACCGCCTTTTTGGTGATGCAATGGCAGGGCTGGGCCGATCTGGTGGGGGCAGGCATTTATTTCACCGGTTCAACCTCTAATCCCTCGGGTTCGTTCTTGTATGTGCTCTCGGGCCTGCACGGCCTGCACATCATCAGTGCACTGATATTTGTTGCCATTATTACTTTTGTGTCGTTCCGGCTGCAAGTCCACTCCAAGGCAATGGTGCGGATCGAGATGTGCGCCAATTATTGGCATTTTTTGGATTTGCTCTGGGTGTATCTTTTCATTTTCCTGCTGATCAATAGCAACAATTGAGGCGGTGTGTCCCTGGCTTGGCCGGCCGTTTTCTCTCTTTAGCTACCCATGAAATATTTGATCGCAGGTCTGGGCAATAATGGGCCCGAGTATGCCGAGACGCGGCACAACGCTGGGTTTATGGTCTTGGACAAGCTGGCCCGCGTGCACGGGGCCACGTTTTCATTTGAGAAACAGGCCTATTTGGCCGAGGTAAAAGCGAAGGGCCGTAGCTTGTCCCTGATCAAACCAACCACTTATATGAACCTGAGTGGCAAAGCAGTCAACTATTGGTTGCAAACCCTCAAGATCCCGATCGAGAACTTGTTGGTGATTGTGGACGATGTTGCCCTGCCGTTTGGCAAGCTCCGTTTGCGCCCGGCTGGCTCCAGCGCGGGACACAACGGACTGAAAGACATTGAAGCCACGTTGGGGCACCAAAATTACCACCGCCTGCGGTTTGGGATCGGCGACAACTACGCCAAAGGCCGGCAGGTGGATTACGTGCTGGGGAAATTTACAAGGGAAGAGACCGCAGAAATCGATTTTGTGTTGCAAAAGGCCATTGAGATGACCCTGTCGTTCTGCACGGTGGGTGCACCGCAAACCATGACCCAGTTCAATGATTAGCCAGGCTGCCAGTTTAAGTTAACTTGACATAACTGCCCAACCATTTGATGTATTCTTTGTGCTTTGCCATTACCGGGGCAACGTGCTCATCCTCAAAATGACCGTCGAAATCGATCAAGAACCAATATTTAAAGTGTTTGTCCTCTTTGGAAGGGCGGCTCTCGATCTTGGACAGATTGATTTTTGCTTTATTGAAATCACTCAAAAAATCGGCTAGACTGCCCGCTTCATCGGCTACTTTAACCAAAATACTGGTCTTGGAGCCACGAGCGCGTTGGTTCAAGATGTCCTTGCCAAGGATCAAAAAGCGGGTGCGGTTATTGACACTGTCTTCAATATTATCAAATAAAATGGGCAACTGATGGATTTGGGCCGCTACTCGCGCACAAATGGCCGCCGCGTGGGGTTCTTCGGCCGCCAGCCGGGCCGCTTTGGAGGTGGATTCTACCGGGATAAATTCCACTTGGGGTTGCTCACCAAAATATTCGTCCAAAAACCGCTTACATTGGCGGAAAGCAATGTCCTTGGAATAGATCTTGTGAATGTGGGGAATGCGATCCTCTTTGGAAGCAAAGGTGAAATGGATATCGAGCGGGATCTCGGCCACGATCTTGATATCGGTGGTCATCAACAGATCGATGGTTTCGTTGACAGAACCCTCGCGGTTGTTCTCGATGGGCACAATCCCGAAGCGGGCGCGGCCCGTGTCCACACTTTCAAACACCGACCGGATCGAGCTGAGCGCAATGTAGTCGCTCACGCCCCCAAACCGGCTCTCCGCCGCTTGGTGGGTGAAACTACCCTCTGGGCCTAGGTAAGCAATGCGTTCGGGCAGTTCAAAATTTCGGCTGGCCGCAAAAATTTCCAAAAAAATGGCCTCAATGGCATTTTGGTTCAGCAGCCCACTATTGAGTTTCCTCAACCGATCGAGGATCTGTTTTTCGCGCTCGGGCCGATAGATGACCGCCCCGTTGGCCCGTTTTAGTCGGCCAACTTCCTTCACCAGTTCCATGCGTTGATTGAGCAACTCCAGCATTTGATCGTCAATGCCATCGATCTTATCGCGTATTCCCGACAGGATAGCTTCCATCGGCTTACTTGACCCTCAACTTTTTCCCGGACCTGAGCAGGCTGCGGGGCGACATATTGTTCAATTTGCAAAGGACAGGGACCGAAGTGTGGTAGCGGCGGGCAATTCGGCCCAGCGAATCGCCCGGCCGAACGCGCACAAACACGGTTTGACGCTGCTGCGACAGGTGGCGAAAATGCTGGGGCTTAAGAGTAAATATATTGGTAATGAGGCGGTTGTTTTCAAAATCATAGATATACTTAGGGTCAAAAGCCAAGCCATTGTAGCGGACTTCGTAATGCAGGTGCGGCCCAGTGCTTCGGCCAGTATTGCCCCCCAGACCGATCAATTGGCCGGCGCTCACTTCTTCGCCCGTAGTTACCAATTGCTTGCTCAAGTGACCATAGAGGGTTTCCAGCCCGTTCCGGTGCCGCAAGACAAGGAACTTGCCATAGCCGCCCCGTTCTGATCGGTTGATGCGCACAATGCCATCGAAGGAGGCATAAACCGGATCCCCAACAGTCAGATCCAGATCCACCCCGTGGTGCCAGCGCCAGCCGCGCATCCCAAAATTGGAGGTCAATTTATTGGCGGCCAGTGGTGACGACCAAGCCCCGACCTTGGCCGAGTCGAACAGTGTAAGATCTAAGCTGTCTTTAAACTCGTTTAAATCAAACTTGTACGGATTAATATTGCGTGAGTCCCAAACGGCGTAGTAGTTGGTCAATGTCAGCCAAACTGAATCCACTTGGATTTCTTCGGAGACTTCCACTATCTCTTCTTCATCCACTTCATCATACAGGTCGGTCGTATCCTCTCTCACCAACGATCGGGTTACGCTCAAATCAACGATCTGAAGTGAGTGGGTGCGGGTGTCAAACAAACTTTTTACCACCAAAGTATCTTTGACAAAGCTGTTACGGAGCGATCGACGGATGTCGCCATTGTTGTTGCCAAAGTTTTCGGATCCCAAAAAACCACCCCCCAGATTTGGGTTGGCCTGACCAGAACCTGACATGAAGCCTTTAGCTACAAGTGTGTGGGTACCTGAATCTGAGGCAACTAGTGAGTCTTGAAGGGATTTAAAATCTTTGCCTTCCTTGGTCCCTTCAGCCAGACTGATGGAGAATTGTGAAGAATCGGCTTTGCGGAGGGAAGGGGCTTTAATATCTATAAAATCACCAGTCATCTCCTTTTTGGGTTTACCCGGCTGGGCCATGCTCTGGGCAAGCGACAAAACGGAAAACAAAAAGGCTAACAGTAGAGCTGTTCGCACCATAAACATCGTAAAGTTAAGTATTCCTAATCTTAAAATTGGTTAGTTTGACGGGGCCACCAAAAGTACTCCCTCTTTTTCCAACTGTAGCCATGACGACTGCATTGGAACGGTGGTCAAGATTTCAAAACTAAGTAAGTTTTGGAGTTAATTGTTGTTTTTTAACATAAAACTTGAGTTTTTAAGGGAATTAATTGGGCACTGTGCGGAAAATGGGCCTAATTAACCAGTAATTGGAACCGCCAAGGGCCAGTGCTGTCCCTCGGCGGCCATGACCTAGTGAATGCCTTTGACCACTAAAAAGCGCTCGGCATCCAAGGCCGCCATGCAGCCAGTGCCTGCCGCAGTGACTGCTTGCCGGTACACGCTGTCTTGGGCATCGCCGGCGGCAAATACCCCTTCGGCATTGGTGCGGGTGGTACCCGGGACGGTTTTGAGGTAGCCAACGGCATCCATGTCCAATTGGCCCTTGAAAATATCAGTATTGGGTTGGTGGCCGATCGCGACAAAGAAGCCTTTGATCGGGATGGTGCGCACTTGGCCAGTTTGGCGGTTGACCACCCGCATGGCTTCCACCTCTTTTTCGCCCAAGATTTCCTCGGTTTCGGTGTGCCACAGGATCTCGATATTGGACAGGCCCTGGACCCGTTGTTGCATGATTTTGGAGGCCCGCATCTCGCCCCGGCGCACGATCAGGTAAACTTTGGTGCACAGTTTGGATAGGTAGCTCGCTTCTTCGGCAGCGGTGTCGCCGCCCCCGACCACGGCCACGTCCATGCCCCGATAGAAGAAGCCATCGCACACCGCACAGGCGGAGACCCCGCCGTTGTTGAGGCGCTGCTCTGACTCCAAACCAAGCCACTTGGCCGAAGCCCCAGTGCTGATAATGACCGAGTTGGCAATGATCTCATGGGATTCATCCACGATCACTTTGTGGGGATAACCGGAAAAATCCACCGAAGTGGCCAAGCCAAAGCGCACTTGGGTGCCAAAGCGCTCGGCTTGGGCCTGAAAATCCATCATCATTTCCGGCCCGTTCACTCCCTTGGCGTAGCCGGGGTAGTTTTCTACATCATTGGTGATGGTGAGTTGGCCACCTGGCTGGTTGCCGGTGTATAGCACTGGCTTGAGGCCAGCCCGGGCAGCGTAAATGGCCGCTGTGTAGCCGGCTGGTCCTGAGCCAATGATCAGGCATTGGACAGTTTCTTGGGTCATGGTTGAGCAGTATGTGATGCAACTGGAACACCAGTGCAGTAAAAACAAAATTGAAATGGCCCACCATCCACCAAAATACTTGGCGATGGGGCGCAGCAAAGTTACGACTTTTCAAGTGGCGAAAAAAGGGCAGCTCAGTCCGAATGGGATCAATAAAGTACCCAAGTGTCCTTGCTGCCCCCGCCCTGCGAGGAGTTGACCACCAATGAGCCTTTGCGCAACGCGACCCGGGTGAGACCGCCGGGAATCACCGAAATATCCTTGCCGTACAAAATATATGGACGCAAATCCACGTGCCGGCCTTCGTAGCCGTCGTTGGTGATGGTGGGCACCCGCGACAATTGGATGGTGGGCTGGGCAATGTAATTTCGTGGATTGCCCACGATTTTTTTTCGGAACAAGTCATGCTCGGCCTTGTCGGCCTTGGGGCCAATCAACATTCCATAACCGCCCGCTTCATTGGCTTCTTTTACCACCAGTTGCGCGATGTTGGCCAGCACATATTCCATGTCTTTGGCATCTTCGCACAAGTAGGTCTCCACATTGGGAAGAATGGCTTGTTCGGCCAAGTAATACTCGATGAGCTTGGGCACATAGGAGTAGATCACTTTATCATCGGCCACTCCCGTACCCGGGGCATTGGCCAGGGCTACCCGGCCCTTTTTATAAACCTCGAACAGGCCGGGCACGCCCAGCATGGAGTCGGGGTTGAACGCCAAGGGATCCAAGAACGTATCGTCGATCCGGCGGTAAATCACATCGACCCGTTGCAGGCCGCTGGTGGTGCGCGTGTAAACAAACCCATTTTTGACTACCAGATCGGAATTTTGTACCAGTTCGACTCCCATTTGCAGGGCCAGATAGGAATGTTCAAAATAGGCCGAATTGTAAATACCCGGCGTGAGCACCACCACGTTGGGGTCGGGCCGATCCGAGATGTATTCCAGCATTTCCAACAGTTTGATTGGGTAGCCGTTGACAGGCCGGACCGACAGCTGGTCAAATATTTCGGGGAAGGTACGCTTGAGTACTTCCCGGTTCTCGAGCATGTACGACACGCCCGAGGGGCACCGCAGGTTGTCTTCCAGCACCCGGAAAACCCCCGCCTGATCCCGGATCAGATCGGTGCCAGTGATGTGGCACCAAATACCCTTGGGCGGGGTGACGCCCAAGCAGGGGGGCAGAAAACATTTGCTCGACAAGATCAGCTCTTTGGGCACTACCCCATCCCGAAATACTTTTTGCTCGTTGTAAACGTCGTCGATGAACAAGTTGAGTGCCCGGATCCGCTGCTCCAACCCTTTGACCAAGCTGTCCCATTCTTTGGCCGCAATAATCCTGGGGACAATGTCAAGGGGCATGATGCGCTCAGTGCCGCCGGAGTCGTTGTATACATTGAAGGTAATGCCCATGGACATGAGCGAGCGCTCGGCGGCAAATTGCAGTCGTTGCATCTCCTCTAAAGAAATGTGCTGGGTCAGATCTTTGAATGTATCGTAACTCTCGCGGACGCTGCCATCTGCGGCAAACATTTCATCGAAAAAGTCGCCGGGTTGATAGTTCTCGTAGTTCATGGGCCGATCTGGGAATAATTTGCCAATTTTAGGAAAAAGCCAGCACACTTCAATGCTTCTTTCCTTGGTTTTGGCCAATTTAGGGAGAAAGTTGGCGGAAATCAAACCAAAAAACAAAAAAGTCGAAATTTTGCAGCTTCTCCAATGCCAGCGCCCAATGAGATCTGGGCCGTACCCCTTGCAAATCTGCCCAATCTTTACGTAATTGCATTCCTAACCGCGATTGCTTGCCCCAGCCAACTGGCCCCGGCAAGAAACGCGATTGGCCACTTTAGATAATTGGAGACATGAACGTGATCCGACTTGCCCCGGGAGAATTCCGGGAAAAATTGATTGAAGCTCCCGGAACCATCCTTGACGTGCGCACCCCAGCCGAATACGAGGGCGGCCACTTGGAGGGATCAACCAATTTGGATTTTTTGGGCGGGGTGTTTGGCCAAGAGTTTGAGAACTTGGACAAAAACCAGACCTATTACCTGTATTGTGGCTCGGGCAACCGGAGCGGCAAATCGGCCCAGTTGATGGTCGATGCTGGGTTTACTGCGGCCTACAACGTGGGCGGGTTCCAAGAACTGGCCTCGGCTGGCTTCCCGGTTGATTATTGACCCATCAATTGGGTGACTTGGCCCTAATGCTTCATTTTTGGTAGCCTAAAACAACAAAACATGAAACGCGCCTTTTTAGTGATCGGCCTTTGGAGCTTTGCGGCGAGCATAGCCATGGCCCAAGATTCTTTCCAGTTTTTCAGTGGTTCATACAACGAATTGTTGGCCAAGGGCCGTAAGGAGAACAAACCAATCTTTTTGTACTTCTACACGAATTGGTGCCAGCCGTGCCGAAAAATCAACAATGAAGCGTTAAAAGATCCCAGCTTGGTGGCATTTGCCCAACAAGAATACATTGGCTACCGGATTGATGCCGAGTCAACGATTTCGGAGGGCAAAAAACTGGCCAAATACTACAACGTCTATTTTTTCCCGATGTTCGTCGTCCTCACCCCGCAGGGCAAAGTGATGGAGAGAATGGACGGTTACCAAACCCCCAAGCAACTCATGGCCACCCTTAAGCGGAACGTTAGTTTTAAGGGCGAGCCAACGGGCCAGTACCTTTACCTGAACGATGACCCCCCCATGAGCGGAAATTTGGATCCGATTGGCAAAGGGCTTTACAAATTTTCGTTCGAGGCCCTGCCTTCCGAGGGATATGGCCTCCAAGTGGGCGTGTTTGAAAATTATGACGGTTTGCTGCGGCAAGCCAATGAGTTACAAAAAAAGTTTCACCGCAACATCTTGGTTCATGTGGACGAACTGAAGGGGGTGACCGTGTATAAACTCATTCTTGGGCCATTCAATTCTCACCGGGCGGCCCTCACGTATAGGGAAGTGCTCCTGTCTAAAGAAGGGACGGAAGGGGTTGTGGTCCACTTGGCCACCATGAAATAAGTTTTCCATTGGCGCCATCAACCAATCGCCGTTGGGTAAAGTCTTGGACTTTACCCAACGGCGATTGGTTGATGTTATAAAAATGGTAGACCTGCCCAGATTTAGACTTCCCAATAACTCTCCTTGGGCAATGCCACCGATAAAATGATATAGAGGATGATGGGCATCCCAACCCCAAAGAAGGTACAAACGACAAACAGGATGCGGATAATGGCCGCATCAATGCCAAAGGTTTCACCTAGGCCACCACAAACCCCTGAAATCATTTTATGCTCAACTGAACGGACAAGTTTCATGTTTTTGATAAGTTAAATTTGACGAAATACGATTCAAAATCATTGCGGCTTGCCTTATTGGGCGGTCAGCTATGCCTGAATTTAATCGATTATACGCAGTTGTTACCTGTAGGTTTTGGGGAAATAAAAATATTTGGGTGTTTCGCCAAATTACGCTTTTATTTGTTGGTTACCTCTACTTTTTTGAAGTCAATAGACACTGAATTGACGCAATACCGCTGCCCAGTGGGCAAGGGGCCATCATCAAAAACGTGGCCCAAGTGGCCATCGCAACGGGCACACATGATTTCGGTGCGTTTCATGCCGTGGGTCACATCGGTCACGTACTTGATCCGGCCTTTGTCCACTGCGTCGTAAAAGCTGGGCCAACCGCAGTGCGAGTCGAATTTTTGCTGGGAAGTGAAGAGTTCAAAACCGCAAGCCGCGCAACTATAAACGCCTTCCGCTTTGTTGTTCAATAGTTTGCCAGTGTACGGCCGCTCAGTGCCCTTTTGCCGCAAAATTTCATATTGCTCGGGCGTGAGCGACTTGCGCCACTCGGCGTCGGTTTTTTCCACCCGCTCAATCGGGGTGGTGGTATTGCTTTTATCGGTCATCGTGGTGTTGGTGGATGGTTGTTGGGAGGTGGTATTTTTTTGTTGCCCACTGGTACAATTGCACACAAACAGGCTCAAAACCAATAATCCTATGTTTCTCATGTTTTATGAATTTGATCTGTTAACCCCTTATACTATCGAAGTGTTCCAATGGTCAGGGTTTTGATACTTTTTAACACCTTTCGGGAACGGGCTAAATGTAAGTAATAATCCCAAAAAAATTCCCAAATTTGTGAGATGGAAAAAATGTCTCTGCTGAATGGCGCCTTGTTGGATCTGACAATGAACCGCCTGTGCCAACAATTGATCGAAAACCACGGCGATTTTCGGGGCACGGTCCTGGTGGGCATGCAGCCGCGCGGCCGTTTCTTTGCCGACCGGATCAAGCAACGGCTGGACGTGCTGCTCCAAATCCAAGTGCCCATCGGCTACCTCGACACTACTTTCTACCGCGATGATTTTCGGCACCGGCCCGAACCACTCAAGGCCAGCCAAACCTTGATGCCATTTTTGACCGAGAAAAAGAAAGTAATCCTCATCGACGACGTTCTCTACACCGGCCGTACCATCCGGGCCGCGCTCTCCGCGTTGAGCGAATATGGCCGCCCGTTAAAGGTCGAACTGTTGGTCTTGGTGGATCGGGTCTATAGCCGCGATTTGCCAGTACAAGCCAACTATATCGGCCGAACGGTGAACACCATCCAGTCGCAACGGGTAATGGTGGAATGGACCGAACAAGGCACTGGCCAAGATGCCATTTGGCTGGTGAACGAATAACGCGTGTGGGGCACAGGGCTTGCCCACACGCGCAGTCATTTACTGGCCAAATTTACAGAGATGGATAAAAAGTATCCAATTGATCCACTACAGCTTTGAGCCTTGGCAAGTTGATGGCTTTGTTAATCGCATCAATGGCCGTATTTTTCTCTTTCTCCAACCGATCCATTTGTACTTTCACTTTCGAGTTGTCATCACTCAGGCGGTTGGCCGAAACTTCTTGCAGCACTACGAGCATCTCCCGGTTGTTTTTTTCCAACATCGAGATGTACTGCGAGTATAAATATTCAAATTCTTTGTAGAGGAAAATAACTTCACTCACGCGTTTGTTCATGTCCACCAAGTTGCCGCTGCGCACCAATTTGTTGTAGTTGACTTGGCCATTTTCCATTGCCCCGCGCTCCAGACTAGCCAAGTAGTTGCGCACCGAATTGGCGTTGTACGTGTTGAACAGAGTGGTCAAGTAGGCAGCCGAGGAACCGGCCCGTTTCTCTTCGTTTGGATCCAGTTTGGTGCCAATTGCTTGGATATTTTGTGCCACAAAATCCTTGAGCTTGGTTTGCAAGTTGCCCGTTTGGACTTGGTAGTTGTTCACATTGAGGGCAAAAGTCCGGTTCAGATCGTTTAAACGGACATAGTACTGGGTAAACTTGTTGAGGTCGTCCCGAAATTTGACCAAGTTTTCTTGGCTAACATCGGTCCGGCTTACAAACAGCGAAGTGGCGAAGCCCAATAGTGCATTGCTCACGCCCATGATCGGGGCCGCGATCGGCCCGCCAATGGTTCTCATGATCGGGCTTTCCAACACAATCTTGGCAGCTTCCAGGATCTTGGGCCGATCCCGCTTGGTGTTGGCCGCAATGTACTGGTCCATCATCATGGAGACTTTCTTGTTGTAGGAAAATCCCAAATCCTCATTTGCCGGGTTGTTCAGGTTGATCAGGATGGCCTGATAATCTTCAATCTGGTTGATGGCTTCCAGGATGTTGAGGCGCTGGTTGAGCATATCGAACAGCTCCACCGAGTTGATCAAGTTTTTGCTGATAATGGCGTACCGATCCCGATCGGTGATTTTCATGCGCTGATCAAACTCTCGCACCCGCATATCCACTGCGTTCACCGTGGAGCCAAAAGTGGTCGCCTGATCGCCAAGCGCCTTTTGGAGCTCCACAATCCGGGTGCTGTCAGTTCTGCGCTGGGCATCCATCCGCTTCATAACGTCCATATTGGCCGACAATTGGCGGAATAGAAAAGTGAGGGAATCGTTCCGGTTTTGTTGGGCGTGGGCCACCGAGGCAATGACAAAAAGCCCCAGTAAGATTGATATTTTTTTCATTGTGCAGCGATAACTTGGAAATACAGCGGGCAAGTTAATAATTTTACGGCAAGAAGAAAACCTTTGTGGAAAGCAAGGTAAAGGCAAGGAGGCCTACTCAGTCAAAGCGGTTGATCGATCAGCAAAATGGGCCAACCCTTGGAAAATGATTACTGTACCAATCCCCAACCATTTTCACCTTGGCGCAATAAAGGGGCGGCCAAAAAAATTAAATGAAACTCCCGAAGATCGAGAGTTCCCTTCCACTTTAATCTACTTAATTAACAAATAAACTTCGTTGCTATAACTTTCCAAAACATATATTGTTCAACTTTTTTGTTTCACCCGACAAGGTTCGCGCCAAAAACAAATTTATTGCTCAAATGTCCCGTTTGAAAACAAGACTTTGGCAGTTAAATTTTATAAACCCGTTGTTCATGGTTGCAAACCAGCCCTTTATGGCATTTTATTTTTAACTTTTTTAGCTAATTTATTTTCCGCAACTGCACTGCTTGAACACCCAGTCAACAATTACTTCGGTATTGGGCTGCAAGTAGTCGGGGGTGGCGGCAGTTTCGCGGTTCCATTGGTACAACTGAGCTAGCTCAACTTTGTGGATTCTGGCCACCATGGTCAGGGTTTGTCCTTCCTTGACTTTATAGACGACTGGCTGATTGCCGGGTAGGGGATGCTCGGGATCATCGACCCGTTGCCAATCGGCCCGGCGGCAAACCTTCACCCTGCTCCCCTTGGCCAGCACCGGCGATGGGACAAAATTCCAGTCATAAAGGCACTCGACCGATACATCATATAGTTTGCCAATGCTTTCCAGCGTTTCGGTCTCGCCGGTGGTATGGATCACAAACTCCGCATTTTCGGTATCGGTGGCCCCGATGGGCTGGACAAGCCGGCGCAGCAGCGCAACCGCTTCCGTGGCCGGACTGGGCAGCAACTCGGGGCGGGTCAAGTCTTGGGCAAAAAGGTTCATAGCTTTGAGGGTTTTATTGGCGTAAGCAATGGCTTTCTCATTTTGGCCCTTCTTTTCGTACAACTGGGCCAGTGCAAAGGCTTGCTCCGGGGGAAGCACAAAATTGCGTTTTCGGCAGGTTTGTTCCACCCCCAAATAGGTTTGCTCGGCTTCGTCGGTTTTGCCCCAAGCCGTGTACAACCGCCCTATCCGCCCGTATTGGGGCAGCACAAGCCGCCACTTTTCCTTGTCCAAGTAAAGGCGCAAATTTTCTTGGTAAATCTTCAATGCCTGTGGGAAGCGGCGGGCCGCCAGCTCATTGTCAGCCATTAAGTTGGTTATTTCATCGGGGAGCAAACAAGTCTTACAAGGAAACTTTTTTAGGACTCGGCCCAGTTCAAGGTTGGCTTTGGCCGGTTTGCCCGCCTGAGCATGGAGCTGGGCAGCGGTTAACCAAAGTTCATAGGCCACTTCCTTGGTCAGGGTTGGTTCCTTTTGCTGGGCAAATTTCGCCAAGGTGTCGGCTAAAGCGGCAGTGCTGATCCGAGATGACCGTACGGCCATTGGATCCGAGGGGCGATCGGGTGGG
>Ga0105045_10002948_pt1 | contig 14473 bp, 12 predicted proteins | sample MAT02_FD_78089 | JGI IMG/M metagenome (GOLD analysis project Ga0105045, IMG submission 78089) | Freshwater microbial communities from Lake Fryxell liftoff mats and glacier meltwater in Antarctica - MAT-02 (megahit assembly) | ecosystem: Environmental > Aquatic > Freshwater > Ice > Liftoff...
AAATATCCAGCGATATAAATCGGTTGAAAAGCTCCAACAAATCTTTTGTAGTTTCCGTTTTCGTCAAACTCAGTAAAATACTTGTCAATATCTGTTTTGCCTCTAACTCGCTCTCCTGTATGGTCATACCCCCAGTAAGAAACATAAGAAGCACCAGCGTTCAACAATTCATCTGGTGAAAACATTCCAAGATTTAGGTCATTCGGATTCATCGCATCAATTTGAATAAAATCAGAACCGCCTGGATTTAACCCTAAAGCTTTACGCGCATTGTAGTCAAAAAATGATTGCGTATCGCCATTTTCGGCACCACCATACTGACCATCATTCGTGGAAGCATACGATAGGTTCTGTCTGTTATAATTAATGATATCAAAGCCTAAACCTTCTGTTACGATTGGATTATTTAAATCTAACTCAGTTATGTGCGAATTAGCTAACTGTCTTGCAATTGCCCACAAACCTTGGGGGCCGTTATTTCCACCGCCTAATGTTGTGCCCGAAGTCCAGCCTCTGTCCCAACGTTGCTCATACTCAAAACCTAAGGAAAGGGAATGATCTCCAATATTTACCGCTCCCGAACCAGTTACACGGAACTGATCGTTATTCGTTTTCCCAAAAAAGTTATAAGGACTACCAATCGTATTCCAAATATTATATACGGATAGAGGTGCATCACCATTCAATAAAGCATTTCCTGCACGTAAAGCATCATTGTTTTCAAAAGGTCCAACAGCGTTGCTGAAAGGATTATCAGTAATATCACTTGGAGCATCGGAAAATATATTGTAATACTGTTGGGTTACAGCAGCTAGTCCTGGATTTATTTCTGATGGTGTAAAACTAACGTTTGATTGCCCTGGCACAGCTTGCTGTTCTAATTGTGTTCCATTAAAAGCATAATTAATATTATTATATTCGGAAACAAATGTTCCAACATGTCCATAATTGAACAAGTTGTAATCATGTCTTGGATCAAATCTATCTGTCGTTGACTTAGAGAAATCAACCATTAATGAGTAGAAAGCTGATTTCACTTTGGAAGCAGAACCCTCACGGTCATTAGTAAAACGTTGCGTTATCCGACCAAATACCCTCCAGTCTAATGCGTTTCGTTGTCCAAAATTCTGAAAATTGAACAATGAATTATCTCGACTAAAAATACTCCCTCGACTAAAGTTCATTGAACCTCCAAACGTTAAGTTGGCAGAAGGACCTACGTTAAAGTCAATTTTTGCTTGCGCTGATAAATCAGAAGAACGTGCATTCATTCTCCATGGAGTTTTTTCAAAATCATCTTGACGCAAGTAGTTTGTAGCAAAATTTGTACCCGTACCTGATGCCGTAGGCAATAATGGCTTAGCCAATACTGAATCACGAACATCTTTTTTGACGCGGTAACTTCCACCGTTTAAAGGTCTATTATCTAATTCATCGGTATAATTCACCGAAACTAAGAAACCTACCAATGGTTTTGTTTTGGCTCTCGTTGAATCTTTTTTCATAATAAGTGGCCCAGACAACATTCCCTCAACGAGGTTGTACCCAAACTTATCTAAACCGAAAACTTTACCATCATATCCATCTGGATCTTTTCCTTTAAAATAAAAACCAGAAGATACTGCCTCAACACTTCCGAAATATTTTGCTGAAGGCCCTCTTGTCGTAACACTAATAACACCACCTGTAATATCTCCATAATTTGCAGGCAAACCTCCAGTGATTACAGACACCTCTTCGATTGCTGATTTTGGCAAGTTAGCAGAACCCCTTACCTTAATACCATCTATAAAGAAATAAGAACCGTCGGATCTAGAACCTCTTACTGAAATATCTCCGGTGCCTTCATCTGTGTTTATACCTCCAACCGTTTGTGCAACACCTGCGGCTGAACGAACGGGTAAACGCGCTATATCTTCACGTGTAATAACTGCTCCTGAAGCTCCACCATCTTTATCGATTAGAGGGACACGGTAAGCAACCACAACCATTTCTTGTACTTTCTGTACTTCTTTCGCTTTGGAAATTTTAAGGTCATCTAAAAAGGTAATTTTATCCGAAGAAATAATAACACCAGTTATCGCCGTTGGTTGATAACCTTCTGTTTCATTTCTTACCTCAACATCATAACTTCCTGGAGAAATTGAGTTGATTTGAAATTTACCGTCAAAATCTGTGTTCGCTCCACCTTTTATATTACCATTTTCGATGATAACAACTTTGGTGAAGGGCACAGGTTGTTTTGTGTCGCCATCAATTACAGTGCCTTTTACGGTTCCTAAACCCGACTGACCGAAACCATAAGTAGCTGTCAGTGCGATTGTTAAAATTAATAAGTTGAATTTTCTAAACATAAGTACAATCTATTTTTAAACTTTTTCTATACTCTTAAAGCGGGTAAATATAAATAAATTAACCGTGACTTAATTAATTGTTAAAAAAAATTAATTCAGAAAGGTTTAACTTTCATTAACAAAAGTAGCTTCTCTTTTTGGAATTGGAAAGTGATTTTGAATCAAATTTTTAAACTTTTATACACGTCTAACTTCTTCAACAGACAAGGGTTTTTTCATCAAAACTAGTTATAAAAGAATCATATTTACCTACCAATTAATTAGTTGAAAATATTCGACAATCTAAATTCCTTGTATCTTTGGGGAAACAAAAAACCAAAATGTTAAAAGCGAAATATGTTGTTCGACCGTAAAATGATTTCATTGGGAGCTATAGAAATTAATTTAATTTATTTTCAAGATTTTTTGCCAGAAGATTATTTACACTTATTAAATGAGCCTGATCGGAAAAGACTTTCTTCTTTTAATCATATTAAGCGCAAAAGGGAATTTGTTGCAACAAGACTAATGAAACAGGAAATTTATGGTGACAAACATATATTGTATAAATCACACGGTGCGCCCTACATTGAAGATGAAGGATATATTTCAATCAGTCATTCTTTGAATTGCTCGGCAATAGCTGTATGTCCAGATTTCGCAATTGGGCTTGACTTAGAAAAAAGATCGCCCAAAGCTAAACGCCTAAATAAAAAGTTTCTTAATGCACAAGAATTGGAATTTTTAGATGCTGAAAATGAATCAACTATGACGGAAGCTTGGTCTTGTAAAGAAGCAATGTACAAACTGGCTGGTCGCAAGAAAATTATTTTCAAATCAGATTTGTTGCTGAAATCCAAAGTGAATGATTGTTGGGAAGGCGAAATTATTAACCTATCTGAAAAGTTTTTCGTAAAATTGCTTTCAATTCCCGAAAAGCAAATGATAATAACAATAAATACACAAGGCATTGAACGCATCACTTATTAATCGATTCAAGAAAAAGAAACAGGTTGCTATTCTTGTTGATCCTGAAAAATGTCAGCATAAGGAATCACTAATTGATTTAATTCACAAAATCAACATCTCTGGCGCACACTTTATTTTTGTTGGAGGAAGCACCGTTACAGCCAAAGAATTTGAGTTTACTATTTCTATTTTGAAAGAATTTGCAAAATCTCCCATTATCATTTTCCCAGGCTCTTCCAACCAAGTTTCTGCAAAAGCTGACGGAATACTATTTTTAAGTTTACTTTCTGGACGAAATCCAGACTACTTAATTGGTCATCACATCCAGGCAGCCGTAAACATTGTAGAGAGTGGAATAGAGGTAATCCCAACGGCTTATTTGTTGATTGATGGAGGTTCACAATCATCTGTTGCTTATGTCAGTCAAACAACTCCAATCCCAAGAGATAAAGTTTCAATTGTAAAAACAACTGCTTTAGCGGGGAAACTTCAAGGCAAACAAGTTCTTTTTCTAGATGCTGGAAGCGGAGCAACTTACAGCGTGCCTATTGGAGTTGTTCAGGCCGTGCACAAGCTTGAGTTGCCAATTCTAGTTGGTGGTGGAATTCGCTCAATAAAAGAAATGGAAGATTTGCATAGCGCTGGGGCGAATGTTATCGTGATTGGAAATAAAATTGAAAATGATATTGACTTTTTATTGGATGTCAAAAATTACATTTCTCAATTGCAAACAATCGCAAAATAAATCAAACAAAAAATGGGCAAGTTAAAAAACCTGCCCACATTCACTATTTATATTCGTTTTACTTAACTAAGCTTCAACTAATTCTGAAGGAACTAAAATTCTTCCGCAGTGTTCGCAAACAATAACTTTCTTTTTTGATTGAATATCTAATTGACGTTGCGGTGGAATATGATTGAAACATCCTCCACAAGAATCTCTTTCAACAGGCACAACAGCCAGGCCATTCTTGGCATTCTCGCGCAAACGAGTGTATGCAAAAATCAAACGACCATCGATATTTTTCATTGCTTTCTCAGAAGCCTTAATCAAAGAGTCTTCCTCTTTTTGAGTTTCTGCAATAATTTCATTTAGTTCAGATTTTTTTGTGTTTAAATCTTCTTGTCTAAATTTAAATCTAGCTTGAGCCTCATCCAAGGTTTCTTTTTTCGAAATAACTCGAATCTTAGCATCCTTAGATTTTTTATCGTGCAATTTAATTTCTAATTCTTGAAACTCAATTTCTTTTGATAAAGAATCATACTCACGGTTATTTCGAACATTATTTTGTTGCTCTTTATATTTTGCGATCGCTGTTTCAGAATCTTTCATCGCATTTTTACGATCAGAAATTTCAGTATCAATTTCTTTAATTTCTTCTTGAATTTTATCGATACGCGTTTCCAATCCAGTAATTTCATCCTCAAGGTCTTGAACCTCCAACGGCAATTCACCCCGTATTGTGCGAATACGATCAATTTCTGAATCTATTTTTTGTAATTGATATAAGGCGTCTAACTTATCCGCCACAGTTGCATCTTTTTTAGTTGCAGTTGCCATATATTATAAATAATTTATAGGATTTGTATTAATTCCCGTTAAATGAACCGCAAAGTTAGGAAATTTTTTCTTCAAAATACGTTCTAATAAATTAATAGTAAATTGTTCGCTTTCGAAATGACCAATATCCGCAATCACAATTTTATGCTCCGCATCAAAAAACTCATGATATTTAAAGTCGGCCGTGATGAAAATATCCGCTTTTTGGCGCATTGCAGCTTGGAGTAAAAAACTTCCCGAACCACCGCAAATCGCAATTTTTTTTACTTTTTCAGATATCGGACTCGTATATCGAATAGCTCCACAATTAAATTTCTTTTTCAAACTTGTTAAAAAATCCATGAATGGAACTTCCTTCTCTAACTCTCCAATCATTCCAGCTCCTTCGTATGGGTGCGTGTTTTTCAAATCAAAAACATCAAAAGCAATTTCTTCATAAGGATGGTTTTGTTTCATTGCATTCAGAGCATCATAAAGTTGATGTGAACTGACAATAAATTCAAGCTTCACTTCATCAACAGAACTTCTTTGATTGGCTTGACCAAGCACTGGATTTGCCATTAAATTTGGTTTGAAAGTTCCGGTTCCAGCCGTTAAGAAGCTGCATTCTGAATAGTTTCCTATATTCCCTGCCCCCGCCTCAAAAAGTGCTTGAGAGAACTTAGCAGCATTTTCCTGTGGAATAAAAACTGCTAGTTTTTTCAGTACATCTTCTTTTGGAGCTAAGATTTTAGTGTTTTTCAATTCCAATCGTTGACTGATTTCAAAATTTACTCCGAATTGATAATTATCTAAATTCGTGTGGATTGCATAAAGCGCAATATTATTTTGAATACATTTTAGCACTACGCGTTCAACGTAGCTCTTCCCTGTAAACGTTTTCAAACCTTTAAAAACTATCGGATGATGCGCAATCACCAATCCACAACCGAGCGAAATTGCTTCGTCAATAATCGTTTCGATGCTGTCTAAACAAATCAATGCACTTTGAATCATCGTATTTGGACTTCCGCAAATCAACCCAGAATTGTCATAATCTTCCTGACTCGATCTGGGCGCCAAGGATTCCAAATGATTGATTATTTCTGAAATTTTTACACTCATTATTTAAAAGGATTTAACAATTCCAAATCCTACTCCAAAGGCGTTGCCGAAATGTTTAAATTTTGACGTTTTTAGCAAGGAAGAACTCAGTTGGAATCTATATTCAGGCATTACAAACAAACTCCATGATGGTAAAAATTCATACTGTACACCCGCATTCGCCGCAACAGAAAAAACGAAAGAACTCATTCCAATTTTCGATTTTATATCTACCGTCGTTTCTTTATTATTACTGTCGATAAATGTTGCATTTTGCTCAAATTTCAGAGCCATTTGAGGAATAGCTCCTACACCAATTTGGAACCGCCATTTTTTTTGTCCAAAAACACCGTAAAGGCGAATTGGCATCCCGATGAATTTGTAAGAATTCGTATAAGTATGGCTTGTGTCAGTGCCTTGAAACTCATATTTTTCTCCATTCTGCAGGTACGAAATCCCTCCTTCAAACATCAAATATTTATTCAATTTAGAGCGGACTCCTAGAGAAAACGACCACTTACCAACTGATGTTTCATCTGCTCGCGCACCAATAGAATCGCCAAAAATATTGTTATTTTCAACCAAATTACGAAATGTTGAAGACCTATTAAAACCAATGAAAATTTCGGTTCTTTCTGCTGAAATTAACGAATCAGAGGCTCCTTTGGCTTTCTCTGTTTTTGTTTTGTTATCTTTCTTAACAGTTTCTTCTTCACCACCAATTTTTATCTGACCAAAAGTTGTTAAAGAATTGAGAAAAACGAGAATTATGAATGCTTTTTTCATAGATTTGTTCAAGAATATAAAAATTGAAGTTTTACAAATATCGAAAAATTCCATTCACTATGTACTCAAAACCTGCTAAAAAGAAAAAAAGTATCTTTCGTAGAATCCTAAAGTGGACTGGTATTTTATTCCTTTTGCTCATTGCTGCCATAATTTTGATTCCTTACTTTTTTAAGGACGAATTAAAAGAAATAGTTATCGCCGAAGTAAACAAATCAATGAATGCGAAATTGGAACTAGATGACTTTGATTTAACCTGGTTTAGCACTTTCCCAAATCTATCTATCCAATTAGAAGGAGCTAGATTGAAAGGGAAAGGTCAATTTGCAGGAGTTACACTTGCTGATATAAAAAATTTCCGTGCGGATGTTGGCTTATGGAATATAATTAAAGGTGAACAAATCGAAATTGATGCGATTCACATCACCGACCCTAAATTTGACGTTCGTGTGATGTATGACGGTAAAGCGAATTATGACATCATGATTCCCGATTCATTAAAAAAACCTGAAGACCTTGAAGAACCCTCGAATTTCAAACTTTCGTTGAAAGAATATTCAATTACGAATGGTCAGATCAGTTATGATGATCATGCTTCAAATATGTCGGCGGAAATTAAAAATTTAAATCACGAAGGCATAGGGGATTTGACCGCCAATGTGATTGATTTCGAGACAACTACGAAAATGGACGAACTGACTTTTAGCATGGATGGAATTTCTTATTTAACGAAAGTAAAAACAGATGTAGTCGCAAATTTATTAATGGAATTCACGGATAAAACTTCCAAATTCACTTTAAAAAGAAATACTTTCCAATTAAACGCATTAAAATTTGCGGTTGACGGCTCTTATGAAATGCTTGAAAAACATGATCAAATCGATATGAAATTAAAAGCAGATCAAGCTACGTTTAAAGAATTTTTATCACTTATTCCGACATTCTATCAGTCTGGATATGAAGGCATGCTCGCATCTGGATCGATGGCATTGAAAGGTGAATTGCAAGGAAAAATAGATGACAAAAATTTACCTCGTTGGGATTTTGGCTTGAATGTTAAAAACGCATCTATTAAATATCCTGATTTACCCGGAAAGATTACCAATATTGTTGTTGACGCAGGTTCAAAATTTCCAGGTGGATCTAATTTAGATGCCATGACAATTGATGTTGATAAATTCCATGCTGATTTTGTTGGAAACACTATAGATGCGACCTTAAAAATGCGTAATCCAATGACGGATCCCTTGTTGAAATCGCACATTAAAGCAAAGGTGAATTTGGCAACTTTGGGGCAAGTTGTACCAATGGGTGAAGATAAATACTCGGGAAAACTTGACGCCGATGTGAATCTAGATGGAAGAATGAGCGCGCTGGAAAGTGGCAACTATCAAGGGTTTAACGCAAACGGAACTGTTGAGCTTCGAGATATGAATCACAGTTCAAAAAGTTTATCGAAAGAAGTAATAGTAAATGAAATGTTGTTGCGTTTTTCACCTCAAAATCTTGCTTTAGAATCTTTGGATGGAAAAACTGGAAATTCTGATTTCAAAATGTCAGGTAAAGTTGACAATTACATGGGGTATATTTTCAAAGATGAATTACTGAAAGGTGACTTTACTATCAATAGTAACTATTTGGATTTGGATGAGTTAATGAATCTTGTTCCAACAAAAGAAGGTGCTCCGGCTCCAGAAACAAGCGCAACATCTGAACCAACTTTAGTTCCTGCGAACATCGATTTCGACATGATGACAACAATTGGAAAAGTGAAATATAATGGCATCGATATTAATAATTTGAATGGGAAAATCACGTTAAAAGATCAGGTTGCAACACTTCATAATTTAGACATGGACGCTATGGGTGGAGCAATTGGTTTAGGAGGAAGTTACAATACTCAAAATCATGATAAACCTAAGGCGAATTTCAACTATACATTGAAAGAACTTGATATTGAGCAATTGACAAAGAATTTCTTAACGGTAGGGAAATTGGCGCCAATTGCGAAATATGCCAAAGGAAAAATCTCATCCACTTTCAATATGAAAACAGATTTAACAGCGAATTTAGACCCAATTTTATCTTCACTCTCTGGATTGGGTGATTTCTTTTCTAGCTCAATCACATTGAGTGGTTTTAAACCCTTGGATAAAATTGTTGAGGTCACGAGGTTGAAAAATGTGAATATGCAAACCATCAACAATATTAAAACAAAGTTCAAATTTGAGAATGGAAAAATGGCCTTCAATCCTTTTGATGTTTTGTTGGGCGGCATTAAAACCAATGTTTCGGGGACAACAAGTTTGGAACAAGCGATTGATTATAATCTGAAAATGATTATTCCAAAGGATAAAATTCCTGCGGAAATGGTTAAAATGGTTGAACAAGCTGCTGCGAAAATTAATTCACTTGCGCCTAAACTTAACATCTCAGCGCTGCCAAATGAATTACCCATTAAAGTAAATCTAATTGGAACTATTCTTGACCCGAAAGTAAATACAAACTTCAAAGAAGCGTTGATGGAAGCTTCGGGAAACATGAAAGATGCTTTGCTTAATACTATAAAAGAAACAGTGAAGGATACGGTAAAAGCAGTAATCAACGACGTAAAAGAGACTGTAAAAGAAAACGTTGAAGAGAAAAAACAGAAAATCTTAGCTGACGCACAAAAACAAGCCGACAAAGTGAAGGAAACTGGGAAGAAAGCAAATGCTGATATTCGTGCGGAAGCAGACCGGAGTTATGACCAAGCGGTTGCTGCTGCAGGCTCGAATCCGATTCAGAAAAAACTGGCCGAAGCTGCTGCCAAAAAAGTGAGAGAAGCCGCATATAAAAAAGGTGACCAAGCCGAAGAGGAAGCGAATAAGAAAGCTGATGGAATAATGGCGAAAGCGCGAGAAGAGGCAAATAGGATTTAAAGGATTTAAAATTAGCAGATTGTAATCTGAAATTCGCATTTTCAATGCACTCTAAACTTACAATACTTTATCACTTCACCTTTTGCTGTGAATAGCTTTTCGTAATGCGTTTTGATGTGAAAAATGTCCTTTGTGATTTCGTCCAGATTCTCGGGAAGTTCGTTGTATAAATCCCAAGTTAGTTCAAGTTTTTCATAGTTGTGTTCGGCAATTTGCTCTTCGGTGTATTCGAAAAGAATGTTGCTGTCCGTTTTCAAGTGGATGATTCCACCAGGTTTGATTAGTTTTTTGTATCGAGCGATGAATGGTGGAGAAGTCAATCTTTTATTTGGTTTTTTTCCTTGCGGATCTGAAAAAGTGAGCCAAATTTCATCTACTTCATTTTCGGCAAACGCATCATTTATGAAATCAATTTTTGTTCTGCAAAAAGCCACGTTCTTAAGTTCGTATTCCAGTGCTTCGGTTGCTCCGATGAAAATTCGTGCGCCTTTTATATCAACACCAATAAAGTTTTTTTCAGGAAAATGTTTTGCTAAACCAAGGGTATATTCGCCTTTTCCGCAACCCAATTCTAAAACAATCGGGCGTTCATTTTTGAAGTATTCTTTATGCCATTTTCCTTTGATTGGAAATTCATTGGGAATGTCGTGTTCAAAGGTATTCGTATATTCTGTAACGGCTGCAAAGCGACGTAATTTATCTTTTCCCATTATTTTTATTCTGAAATCTCCACAAAATATCCTGTGTGCTTGCGCATATTAATCACTTTTCCTTCCTCAAAAATCAAGTACTGTCCTTTTATTCCCATCAGTTTTCCTGATATTTCAAGTGTTTTGTCAAATGACATACTTAAAACTTTCATTGGAAATTCGAGCGCTGGGAAATTAATTTCAATCACCTCATCATTTTCGGAGAAATATTCCCTTAAATCTGAAGGCAATTGATCATGTAAAGTCCATTTTTCTTCAAGTAAATCAATGGATTCATCGACTTCATTTTTGAGCATTCGTTGCCAATTAGTCTTATCGCTGAAAAAACTTTTTAGCTCTACTTCAAGCCTTCCAGCCTCATAACGATTTGGAGTTTCCGCAATAATTATTGCCGCAGATGCGCCTTGGTCAATCCATCGTGTTGGAATTTGAGTCACTCTTGTCACTCCTACTTTCACGATATCTGAAGCCGCTAAATAAACGACATGAGGTTGATTGTGATGTGCCTCTTCCCAAGCAACATCTCGACCTTCGCCCAAATGCGCTCGGCATAACTCAGGTCTAAGAATACAATCCGAGCCTTGTGGCGAAGAGATAAAACAATTATAGCACAATCCATCGCTGAATGTTTTCTTAATTGATTTTTCGCAATTTGAACACACGATTTTGCCTGTCCATTTTAGTGAAATATTCTTTCCAATTAAATCATTCATCAAGAGTTGATTCGAAAGATTGAGCGAATAATTCACTTCGTCTTTTAGCTCAACTCTCATTTTATGCAATAAACCTTCAGCTAGCAACATGTTCTATTTTTCAGGTAAAATATTCATTTTTTCAGCAAAATGAAAACAATAATCACGCAAATCTTCCGAAATATTTGATTCACCCGTCGCTTTTTCGAATGTGTCTGCCATCGTCAATAAAGTTTGATGAAAAAACTGTTTCATTTCTTCTACGGACATATCTTTCGTCCACAAATCAATCTTCATTGTGTTGTTTTCCTTCGCATCCCACAATGATAACAACACTGCCTTAGCTGGAGCGTTTTCCATCCCACCGTCAGGTGCAGTCCACTTCATTGCGATGGGTAAATTATTCTCGTTCAATCCAATTTGGACTTCAATTTTTGATGTTTTGACTATTTTTTCTTCCATTTTTTTGTTTGAATATTACGGCCTGTAGGACTAAGATACAAAGCACAAAAGACACATTACTTTTGACTCAATCGCTCCGACTTCGAGGGCCTCTGTTTTAGTTTTCACTCTATCACTTTACTACTTTCCACTCTTTCACTTTTCACTTTAAAATTTTATTACTCTTCAATTCAATCAAAATTCATAAGTCCTAATTCATAATAATTAATCGGTTTCATACGATTGTAAAATCTCATTGTACTCTGTTTTTAGTAAATTCTCGAAACTCGTTTCAGTTGATTCCATGAAATTTTTAACCATTCTCCATCCCAAATATTGACCTAATCGATCTGGAGCCTTCTCAGGCAAACCAGGCGTGAATGGACCGTCGGCAATCATGTTACTTATCAATTGTTCATCCATTTTAAAAAGCATTTCTTCATCAATTAAATACTTCCAAAAGAAGGCTTCGTTTTCTTCCGCCCATTTAAAATCCGTTTCGTTGTATCTTAAAATAATCGATTTATCCACTTTCGGATAGGCTGCCTCTGTCAAGTACAATATTTTTCCCCAATGAATAATGTGTTGCGCTAGGTTTCCTCTTTCTTCAGGCACAACGTGCGTCATAACCCAAGAAGCCATTGCGTCTCGTTCAAGAAATTTTTCGTCCATTCCATCCTTCACCCAGTTGTAAAAAGGCTCAGCAGGAAGTTGCTTTATGGATTGAGAATTCACACCAAGATATCGATCCAGCCCAATTCCTAAATCTTCTTTAGATGAAAAAGCATTTGACGCAAAAAGGGAATTCATATAAACAACTGAATTTGGGGTTTTTGCTTTTGGTAAATGTGTCTTTAAATAGTTAAATCCTTGAGTGATTGAAGAACTAAATTTCTCCGTATTTGGAAATTTTTCGCTGATTTCTTTTTCCAATTTGCGAATAAATGTATCCTGCTTGTAAGTCAAATAGCGGCTTGCGAATTCAGAAGGGGTTGTTCTCCCAATTTGCATGCAATATCCAACTTGGTAGTCAAAAAGTTCAGAAATTTCTTTCGTCATCTTTTGATGCAACGAAATCAACTCCAATGAATCAGCATTTATAAGCAAAGAATCTAAATAAACGAACTTAATTTGTACATTTGTCTTGGACGTGTCAACGTCAAATGGATCATGCTTGCAAGCGGTAAAAAAAACCAAAAGGCTGAGTAATAAAAAAATACTTTTTGATGTCATTAAAAATGTTTAATTTTGCCCTCAAAAATAGTCAAATCATGTTGATTTTGACATAACAATGAATTACAAAATACTAATTTATTATGAAAAATATCTTATTTACTATTATTTCACTTGCTATTATAACACCTTCAAATGCACAAGAAGCAGCCGGTAAGAAATTTCAAGCAGGTCTAGTTTTTGGAACAGGAACGAGTTTTTCTAAAATGGGAACAAAAGTAATGCAAAACGATGGAGCTGGCGCTGATCTATTGATTGGTGGGAACTTTAATTTTATGTTCACAGAATCAATTGGTTTAACTACAGGTGTTGAAATTGATTTTTCTACATCTAAATTTAAAGCTGGAGATAAACCTGTTTATTATTACTACAATGACACCGAAATCTTAGAATACCCGGCTGATAAAAATGGAAAACAATTGTATGAGCTAGAAAGTCGCAAGCAAAAATCAACTTTATTGACAATACCAACAATGCTTATTTTCCGCACAAACTTTATCGGATATTTCCGTTATTTTGGAAAATTAGGATTAAGAAGCAGCTTTTTATTAAGTCAAAAAAGCAATGATGAAGGATTTAATTTTGATCCCGACAATGAATTTGGGGCGCGGGTGGCTGCTCCAAACGACAACATGAAAGCGAAAAACGAAATGATATTCTTCCGTTCATCTGTTGGTATTGCTGGTGGTGCAGAATGGAACTTTACGGGTTCTACAAGTTTAGTTGCTGAAATAGGTTATTATTATGGTTTTGTGCCTTTGTTTTATAACCGTAAAGACCCGTACTTAAGCACTTCTGGAGTAAACAATGGAACGGGAGCTGATGTGCCATTTAACAATAGCGCAACACAAAGTCAGCTGCAATTAAAAATCTCTATTTTATTTTAATTTGAGCACCTCACTTCTTGCAGGGCATATTGAAGCTTGGCTGAACGATTATGTCGAATCAGCAGAGCTTTCTGGTTTTATAATCGGTATCTCTGGTGGAATTGATTCTGCTTTAACATCTATGCTTTGCGCAAGAACTGGCAAAAAAACAATCTTGTTGAGTATGCCAATTCGCCAAACGAAATCCGAGCATTCTAGAGCAATGAATCATATTGCTGACTTGAAAGCGCGGTTTCCAAATGTCGAATCTTTCGATATTGATTTAAGTTCAACATTCACCGATTTTGAATCGAAAATGCCATTTGATATCGAAGTGCAACATTTAGCAATGGCTAATTCTAGAGCTAGATTGCGCATGACGACTTTATACGCACTTGGTCAAGCGAATCGTTGTTTAGTTGTTGGAACGGGAAATAAAGTCGAGGATTTTGGCGTTGGATTTTACACAAAATATGGCGATGGAGGTGTTGACCTTAGTCCAATTGCCGATTTAACGAAAACGCAAGTTTGGAAACTTTCAGCCGAAGTTGGCGTAATTCAAGAAATAATTGATGCTAAACCAACTGATGGACTTTGGGAAGATGGACGCAGCGATGAAGATCAAATTGGAGCATCATATCCAGAACTTGAATGGGCAATGGATTTTGTTGGTGATGAAAACCAGCTTTCTAAGCGACAAAAGAAAGTTTTATCTATTTACATGAAACTAAACCGAATCAATAAGCATAAAATGAATCCAATTCCTGTATGTGTGATTCCAAAACATTTAATATGAGTTACTCATGAAACTAATTACACTTCTTTCTTTACTTTTAATTGGACAAGTTTCACTTTCACAAACCAATTTTGACCGATAC
>Ga0105045_10002949_pt1 | contig 14472 bp, 12 predicted proteins | sample MAT02_FD_78089 | JGI IMG/M metagenome (GOLD analysis project Ga0105045, IMG submission 78089) | Freshwater microbial communities from Lake Fryxell liftoff mats and glacier meltwater in Antarctica - MAT-02 (megahit assembly) | ecosystem: Environmental > Aquatic > Freshwater > Ice > Liftoff...
CAGGTAGATCGCGATGACCACCCCACGCAGCTCCTCGAGCACCACGAGCTGGATGGTGGTGTTGATCGTCGAGGCGATGGACAGATACGCGCCGCCGAAGCACAACAGCGCCAGGATCGACCAGGCATAGGTCGGCGCCAGGCCCATCGCAGCGACCGACACCCCGTACAACAACATGGCTGCGCCCAACAGCCTGGCCCTGGGCAGCCGTGGCGCGACCGACAACAGCAGCGGCGTGAACAGCACCGACCCGATACCCGCCGCCCCGAACAGCAGTCCCAGACGCACGCCGTCGACGCCGTAGACCGACTCGCCGTACACCACCAGATAGCTGAACAGGGGGCTTCCCAACCCTGACACCGCGATGATCGCCAGGCAGCACGCCAGGATCGCCGGGCTGCCCAGCACGTGGGACGCGCCCCGTCGGATACCGGCCATTGCGCCGCCGCGCGCCGGTCGGCCACGGCCGTCGCTCGTGCCACGGATGACCACCAGCACCCCGATCACCACCAGGAACGACACTCCGTTGATCGCGAACGCCGTCGCGGCGCCCCATGCCGCGATCACCAGACCTGCCAGGAACGGCCCGAGCGCCCGGGCGGCGTTGAACTGCGCGCTGTTGAGCGTCACGGCGTTCAACAACACGTCCCTGGGAACCAGTTCGGTCACGAACGACTGCCAGATGGGCGTGTTGACCCCGCCCGCCAGGCCCGACAGGAACGCCAGCGCCGCGAGCGACGTGGTGGTCGCGGAGCCCGATGCCACCAACCCCCACAGAGCGAAGGCGCACAACGCCTGCGCGATCTGCGCAGCGATCAGCAACGCACGTCTGGGGTATCGGTCCGACAGCGTGCCGCCGACCAGCCCCATCACCATGAACGGCACGTACTGGAAGAACCCGGTGATGCCGACGTCGCCCACGCTGCCGGTCAACGTGAACGCCACGTAGGGCACCGCCGCGTTCTGCATCCACCCGCCGGTGTTCGACACCAGCGCACCGACCCAGAACCAGCGGAAGTCCCGGTGCGAGAACGCCACCAGGGCCGGGCGATCGAACGGGTTGGGCACCTCGGGGGGTTTAGCATGTGCCCATGTCGCCGCCACCCGAGGGTTCGACCGGCCGAACCTCCCGGTCCTCGAAGTCCTCGAGCCCGCGTGCGACGCGCCCCGCCACCAGCACCGCAGCGAGCGCCGCCGGCCCGAAGCGTCAGGCGACGCCGTCGTCCCGCCAGCGCCCACGCCCTTCGGCCCGTCCTGCCGAACCCACCGTCACCGACCCCCACGAGGTCGAGGTGCTGGCCCCCGGAGCGGATCAGCCCGACTCCTACCTGCCGGTGCGCAAGGAGTACGACGACCCTGACCAACTGGCCACGGACCGCATGTCGGACGTGAACGAGTGGGGCCGCTCGGAGCACATGCGGGAGCTGGCCCGACGTCTGTACGACCCCGTGTACCGCAACTGGTTCCGTGTCGAGTGGGAGGGACTCGAGAAGATCCCGACCGACGGCGGCGCCCTCCTGGTGGCCAACCACGCAGCTGCCATCCCGTCGGACGCACCGGTGATCATGCACGGGATCGAGACCGAGCTGAATCGCCCCTGCTACGGCCTGGCCGACAACTTCTTCCGCACGCTGCCGGTCCTGGGCACACTGTGGAACCGGTTGGGCGGACTGCCCGCGCACCCCGACAACGCCTACCGGCTGCTGCACGACCAGGGACAGCTGGTTCTGGTGTTTCCCGAGGGTGTCAAGGGTCCTGCCAAGACCTACGACGAGCGGTACCAGTTGCGACGGTTCGGTCGGGGCGGGTTCGTCGAGATCGCCATGCGGGCGGGCGTGCCGGTGATTCCGATCGCGGTGGTCGGCGCCGAGGAGTCGATGCCGACACTGCTGCGGATCCCCTCGATCGCCAAGGCGTTCGGTCTGCCCTACATGCCGCTGACCGCCAACATGTTGGTCGCCGGCCCACTCGGTGCGGTCCTCTACTTCCCCGCCAAGTTCAAGCTCAAGGTGCTCGACCCGGTGCACTTCGACGTGCCGCCGGGCCAGGAGCGCTACTCACGCTCACGCATCATGGACGAGTCGGAGCTGATCCGGGACCGCATCCAGGTCGCGCTCTACGAAATGCTGCGCCGCCGACGATCGGTGTGGTTCGGATGAGCTCCGCAACCACCGCGTCGCGTCCCGCACGCCGCGTGCTCGTGACCGGTCTCGGCACGTTCTGGGGTGGCCGCATCGCGCAGGCCCTCGAGGCCGACCCCAACGTCGAGGTCATCGTCGGGCTGGACACGACCGAGCCGACCGTCGAGCTGGAACGCACCGAGTACGTGCGGGTCGATGCCAACTACTCGATCCTGTCGCGCATCGTGCATGCCACCCAGGTCGACACGATCATCCACACCTTCCTGGTCGTCGACCCGACCCAGATGTCGCGCCGGTCGATGCACGAGATCAACGTGATCGGCACCATGAACCTGTTCGCCGCGGCGTCCGCACCCGCCTCGACGGTGCGCAACGTGATCGTGAAGTCCGCAACGATGGTCTACGGGTGTGCACCCGAGGACCCGGTCTGGTTCCGCGAGGACACTCCTCGTTCGCGTCCCGCGCGCGCACCGCTCGAACGCAGCCTGGAAGCGGTCGAGGGCTACGTTCGTGACTTCGCCGAGGACAACCCGCACGTCAACGTCGCACTGTTGCGGTTCTCCAACGTCATCGGCTCCCAGATCCAGACGCCGCTCACCCGACTGCTGAACCTGCCCGTGGTTCCGTCGGTGTTCGGGTTCGACCCGCGGTTCCAGTTCGTGCACGAGGACGACGTCATCCGGTCGATCCAGTTCGCGTTCGAACACGACCTACCAGGTGTGTTCAACGTGGCGGGCGACGGACTGATCCCGTGGTCCGAGGTGGCGAAACAGTGCGGCAAGCGCACGTTCGCGTTGCCACCGGTCGGTACGTCGCTGCTGACCAGCCCGTTCCGCAGCATCGGCCTGGCGGACGTCCCCGAGGCGTACCACGGGTTGTTGAAGTACGGCCGTGGCGTCGACAACCGCCGCCTCAAGGACTTCGGGTTCCGCTACGACTACACCTCGAGCCAGGCCGTCGCCGCCTTCATCGAGGCGGTGCGCCTGCGCCACACCATCGGCGACAGCGAGCCGGCCTACCGCTACGAACGCGACGTCGAGCAGTTCTTCCGTCACTCACCAGCGGTGGTGCGCGATCGCCCCTGAGCACTCCACCGGACCTGAGGGCCAGCCCGGGGCGAACCGCTCGGGATGTCGCCGCTTCAAGGCCTGCGGCCGGCGTGGGCCTGCCGGGCCAGCTCACCGAGCTGGAGCTCGATGATCGCCCAGTCGTAGCGGTCGGCAAAGAGTTGCGCACCCGCCTCGGTCAGCCGCTGACGGAGCTGCGGATCCGTGGCCGCCCGGACACAAGCATCAGCGAACCCCTGCGCGTCGTCAGCGATCAACGCGTCGACATCGTGGGTGACCTCGATGCCCTCACAACCGATCGTCGTGGTCACCAGCGGGAGCCGATTGGCGAGTGCCTCGACGACCTTCAGTCGAGTGCCGGCGCCGACACGGATCGGCACGATCGAGACATCGGCCCGGTCGAGCTCGTCACTGATCTCGTCCACGGCGCCGATCAGATCCACCCCGGGCTGCCCGGCGACCCACTCGACGCGCTCGGAGCCGCGTCCCACGATGCGGATCCTGGCCGACGGAACCCGAGCCAGCACCGATGGGAACACCTGGCGCACGAACCACTCGACAGCTTCACTGTTGGGCTCGTAGTCGAGCGCGCCCACGAACAGGAAGGTCGGCGCGTCGCTGCGCAGGGCGGAGCGGTCGATGTCGACCCGCTCGGGCATGGACGATCCGTTGCCGATGACCGCCACGTTGGCCAGCCCGGACCGCTCCCGGTCCAGCTCGCTGCACACCGTGACTCGATCGACCAGCGCAGCGCAGTCGCGCTGTACCCGGTCCCAGCGACGCTCGTCGACCAGGTCGAATCCCCGGGACACCGCCCAGCGGGCCACGATCCGCGCCCTCTGCGACGGTTCCGAACCGGGTGGGAACCGCGGCGGTGTCGATCGCCGCAGCCGTAGGGCCAGGTTCACCAGGTCGTAGAAGTCTGCGACCGAGGCGACATCCGGTGCGATGTCGCGCACCGGCCACCACGAGTCGACGTGTGAGTACCAGACCAGATCGACCGGCGGGCGGGGGTCCGTCGCGTCCATGGCCGTCGGCACCGACATCCGCTCCCGGAACGTCCTGGCGACGCCGGACCAGTCAGCCTCCATCAGGCGCCGGGGCGGCCCGCCGCGCAGCCAGTCGGGCAACCACTGGCGAAATCCCGGCTCCGGCCCGGCGGGAACAGCGACGACGCCGACCAGACCGGGAATCTCCGGCGGCGACGCGACGGCACCCTCCGTCGCGCTGCGGCGGTCCAGTGCGATCAGCTCGACCTCGCCGACCGCAGCAAGCCCACGGATGACGTGGTCCAGACGCTGGCGGATCCCGTCCACCGCAGGCCACGGATAGTGTTCGGCGATCACCACGATCCTCACGGCGTGGCACCGTACCCGCTCGCCGGCGACGGCGGGACACATCGGGAGTGCGGAGCCGGGGCCCGAGCGTGAGGCCGACCACACCAGGAGTGCTCGTGCCGTTCATCCGCACAGAACGAGAAGGCCGCGTCGCCGTGGTCGTCCTGGACGATCCGCAGCGCCGCAACGCACTGAACCTCGAGTTGTGCGATGAGCTGGCCGGGACGATGGACGGACTCGAGTCCGACCCCGGGGTGGGAGCGGTGGTGGTCACCGGTGCGGCGCCTGCGTTCTGTGCCGGAGCCGACCTGTCCCAGCTCGGCGAATCCCGCCGCGAGGGCCTGCTGCGGATCTACGAGGGTTTCCTGCGTGTCGCGAACTCGCCGCTACCGACCATCGCAGCGGTGAACGGCGCAGCAGTCGGCGCAGGCATGAACCTGGCGCTGGCAGCTGATGTGCGTCTCGCCGCACGATCGGCACGCTTCGACGCCCGCTTCCTGGATCTGGGGATCCACCCGGGCGGAGGGCACACCTGGATGCTGCGCCGGATCGTCGGGCCCCAGGCGGCGATGTCGATGGTGGTGTTCGGCCAACGACTCGACGGCGCCGAGGCCGAGCGGGTGGGGCTGGTGTGGCGATGTGTCGAGGACGACGAGCTGCTCGACTTTGCGGTGCAGATGGCTGCCCGCGCCGCCGATGCGCCAGCTGAGCTGACCCGGCGGGTCAAGGCCACCATCCGCGACGTCGCCGACATCGATGCCCATGCCGATGCGGTCGATCGAGAGCTGACCGACCAGCTGTGGTCGATGGACCAGCCGGCGTTCGCCGAACGCCTGGCTCAGCTCCAGGCCCGCATCTCCGGCAGCTCCTGAACGATGTGCGGCGGGACCCTCAGGTGCCGTCGCGGCCGACCTTCCAGTACCCGCGGATGGTGGCGTGCGAACGCGGCACCCCTCGCTCGTCGAAGAAGTACTTGCGCAGCCGCTGCACCGCGGCGGCCTCGCCGGCGGCCCAGATCCGAGTGTCCGTGGCCAGTTCGGCGCGCTGCGCCGCGACAGTCAGGGTGTCGCCCGGCGGCGCACCGGGGGCCAGCTCCGCCCAGGTCACCTCGGCCCCGGGATGCTCGGGCAACTCGACAGGCTCTGCGCCCGGCCGGCGCTCGAGCAGCACCCTGATGGCGGCTCCCGCCGGCAACGCCGGCAGCAGCGTGGCAACCGCAGGAACAGCCGACTCGTCACCGAGGAGCAGATACTCGCCCACTGAGGAGTCGACGGTGTAGCCACTGCCGGTGCCCGACACGGCCGCGCCGTCGCCCGGCGCCGCGGTCCGCGCCCACCGCGTCAACGGCGAGTCGTCGTGCAGGACGACGTCCACGTCCAACTCGCCAACGCCGTCGACGACCCGCACATCGAGTGGGGTGAGGGTCCTGATGCGCGCACGGGCGCCGTCGGTGTGCAGGAACTCATTGCCGTTCCATGTGGGCATCTCGAACGACGTGTCGTTGCGGGGCAACAGCAGCCGAACGCTCGCACCTGGGTCTCCCGGGTCCAGGCCCACCAGCTCAGGACCGCAAAGGGTGACCCGCAGCATCGACGCGCTGCGTGGAGTGACGCCGTGCACCTCACAACGCCGGAACGCTGGCGGTTCGCGTCGCGCCGGCACCTTCGGAGGAGCGTTCATGGCGGCGAGCTCACCAGATCCAGGCGGTGAGCAACTCGTCGCGACGTTCCTGCCACTCCTCGGCGGTGATGGCGTAGCGGATGTGGTCCTCCCAGACGCCGTTGATCTCGAGGTACCGCTCGGCGACGCCCTCTGAGCGCAACGCCAGCTTGTCGGCCACGCGACGGCTCGAGTCGTTGCGCGGGATGATCGAGATCTGCACCCGGTGCAACAGCAGCTGCTCGAAGCAGAACTGCAGCACCGCGACCACCGACTCCGGCATGTAACCCTGGCCCGCCAGGCGCTGGTCGACCCAATAGCCGATGTAGGCGTTCTGGTGTGCGCCGCGATGGATCGCATTGACGTTGATCTCCCCACCGAACGCACCGTCGACGAACACGCCGAACCCGTAGCCGGTGCCCAACTGGATCTCGCGCATGCGCACCGAGCACCGGGCCGAGAAGGCCTGGCGGTCCTCGACGGTGTCGGGCTGGCCGGGGATGCGCTTCGGTTCCCACTTCGTGAGCCAGTACTGGCAGCGACGCCGCACCTCGCGCCACTCGTCGAAGTCGTGCAGTGTCAGCGGTCGCAGCAGGACGCGGCGCCCGTGGAGCAACGCCACAGAACTCATCGGGTCGTAGATCGTCCTGCGGCGCAACACCGCTGACAGCCTACCGAGTCATCGTGGTCGAACCGGAAGCGGAGCGGTCACGGCATCTGGGACAGGATCAACCCGTCGAGGATGTCGGCCTCGCTCACCACGCAGCTGTCGAACCCGAAGTACCGGAAGATCCCGACCAGCACGCAGCACCCGCCGACGATCACGTCGACGCGACCCGGTTCCAGACCCGGGTTGTGACGGCGGTCGTCCAGGGATTCGGTCGCCAGGGTGCGGAAGACGTCCTCGGCGGCGGCGCGGGTCAGCTCGAAGTCGTGGATCGCCTCACGGGAGTACTCCGCCAGGCCGAGTTCGACCGCCGCAACAGTGGTGACGGTGCCGGCCAGGCCGACGAACCGATCGGCGTCGCCGGCGCCGGGCACCTCGCGGGCGACGTCATCGAGATGCTGTTCGACCTCGGCCAGGCAGTTCGTGAGCTCCTCGGGCAGCGGCGGGTCGTGGAGCAGGTACTTCTCGGTCATGCGCACGCAACCCATGTCGACCGACACCGACCCCTCCAACTCATCGCCGCCCAGGGCGAACTCGGTCGAGCCGCCACCGATGTCGACCACGAGCGAGCGACCGGGCACCTTGGGCAGGTCGCTGGTCGCTCCGTCGAAGCTGAGTCGGGCCTCTTCGGTGCCGGTGATGAGTTCCGGCACCGCACCCAGGATGTCGGTGGCCGGACCGAAGAAGTCCTCGCGGTTCGCCGCATCGCGTGAGGCCGATGTCGCGGCGATCCGCACGCCAGCGACCTGGTAGCGGTCCATGATCTGGCGGTAGTCCCGCATGACCGCCAGGGTTCGATCCACCGCATCAGGATCGAGCCGACCGGTGCGGTCGACCCCCGCCCCCAGGCGGGTCACACGCATGTGGCGCTCCAGCTGGGAGTGGCCATCGGAGATGAGTAGCCGGGTCGAGTTCGTGCCGCAGTCGATGGCGGCGTACAGCGGCTGGGTCACGGTTTGTCTCCAGGTTCTGGGTCGGCCGGGTCGGGTACGGTCGACCTGACCGGGTCGGGGTCGGTCGATGTGGCCGGGTTCGCCGGTGTCGGTGGCGACGCCAGACGATGATGCACCCACCGTCCCACGGGATCGTCGCCCCCGACCAGGTACCAGGCGTAGTGGGTGTGGAGGCATTTGACCCCTCGGCGGGTGCCGCCGACGCCGCCGAACGGCGTGGGTCCCCGCCACCCGGCGGGAAGTGCAGCGTCGCGCTCTGCACGGTAGCGCTCGTGTGCCGAACGCAGCTCGTCGCCATCGACCGCCGCTTCCGCTCCACGTACGCCCCCGTCGGCCTCGAGGCGTCCGATGCGACGGTTCAGGTCGCGGTCGACCAACCAGTACCGCGTCGGCATGGGCGTTCCGTCATCCAACAGCGGGTGGTTGCGGATGACCACGGCTGCGCCACCAGAGTTGCGCAGCACCACCTCGAAGCCACCCCGCGGTGCCCGCCCCAGCAACTCGGTGATCTCTGCGACCTGCGCGGGGTCGTTGGATCCGGCCGACCCGGGCTCAGGATCCACCGGTGGCCGAGCGCTCCAACGGGCCGCTGAGGCGGTTGAACGGCCAGCCCGCCGGCAGGACGAGCCCAGCGGTGGCCGGAGGAAGGATCGCATAGGACTCCTCGCCGGGCTCAACCAGTCCGTAGTCACGCCGGGCGAGGCGTTGGATCTCGGCCGGTTCGTCGAGACGGGCCAGGTGGGCAGTCAGTTCGTCGTTGGTCCGGTCCACCTCGGCCAGGAGGGCTTCGCGCGCAGCCAGTTCACCGCGCTGGGCCCAGTAACTCCGGGCGGGAACCGCGAGAACCGCCGCGACGACGAGCATCAGCCCGATCGCGATCAGGAACCGCCGACGGCGGGCGCTCGGCTCCACGTTCAGCGTGGCCCGCCGACCGGTGCGAGCGCAGCACGCCCGCGGTACACCGCAGCAGCCCCGAGCTGCTCCTCGATGCGCAGCAGCTGGTTGTACTTCGCGACACGGTCCGAGCGGGCGGGAGCGCCGGTCTTGATCTGACCGCAGTTCGTGGCGACCGCCAGGTCCGCGATGGTGACGTCCTCGGTCTCGCCCGATCGGTGCGACATGATCGACGTGTAACTGTGCCGGGTGGCCAGATCGACGGCGTCGAGGGTCTCGGTCAGCGAGCCGATCTGGTTGACCTTCACCAGGATGGAATTCGCCACGCCGTCGGCGATGCCCCGACCGAGACGCTCGGAGTTGGTCACGAACAGGTCGTCGCCCACCAGCTGGACGCGGTCACCGAGCCTGGCGGTGAGGTCCGCCCAGCCGTCCCAGTCGTCCTCGGCCATGCCATCCTCGACCGACACGATCGGGTAGCGGTCACACAGGTCGACGAGGTAATCGGCGAACTCGACCGGGTCGAGCGAGCGCCCCTCGCCGGCCAGGACGTACCGGCCGTCCCGGAAGAACTCCGTCGACGCAACATCGAGCGCGATCGCGATGTCGTCGCCGGGCACTCGGCCGCTGCGCTCGATCGCCTCCAACAGGAGCTGCACAGCGGCTTCGTTGGACTCCAGGTTCGGAGCGAAACCACCCTCGTCGCCGATCGCAGTGGACAGGCCCCGCTCGTGCACCACCTTCTTGAGCGTGTGGTAGGTCTCGACACCCCACCGAAGCGCCTCGGAGAACGATGCCGCGCCGACGGGCATCAACATGAACTCCTGCACGTCGACGTTGTTGTCAGCGTGTTCACCGCCGTTGATGACGTTCAGCATGGGCACCGGCAGCACACACGCATTGGGGCCGCCGACGTACCGGTACAACGGCAGATCGAGCTCGTCGGCAGCGGCGGCGGCCGCCGCGAGCGAGACCCCGAGGATGGCGTTCGCTCCCAGGCGGGCCTTGTTGTCGGTCCCGTCCAGCTCGCAAAGCAGTCGGTCCAGATCCCGCTGGTCGGTCGCGTCCAGGCCGATCACGGCATCTGCGATCTCGCCGTTGACCGCGTCCACGGCAGTCAGCACACCCTTGCCCAGGTAGCGCTCCGCATCACCGTCACGCAGTTCGACGGCTTCGAACGCACCCGTCGAGGCGCCCGAGGGCACCGCGGCTCGCCCGAGCGCACCCGAGTCGAGCTCGACCTCCACCTCGACGGTGGGGTTGCCGCGGGAGTCCAGGATCTCACGACCGACGATGCCTTCGATGATGCTCACGCACGGACTCCTCGTGTGGTGCCGCCGACCCCGACGACGACGAAATCTACCGCCGGCATCATGCCAGCCCCATGACCCCCGACCGAATCTGTCGATCCGAGGAATCCCGGCGTCCCCGGGTCCGCCCTGTCGGGCGGCGGACGAGCGGCGCTGTGGACCAGCGGCCGGGACAGCAGCGGGTCAGAGACTGGACCGGATGAGGTCCGCGTAGGCGCGTGCACCATCGGGGCGCAGGTGCGCTCCGTCGGCGGCGAACCACTCGGGATGCGCCGAGGCCAGCGAGAACCAGTCGACCAGCACGGCGTTGGGGTGGCGTTGGGCGCCAGCGGCCATGCGCTGGTTGACCAGGTCCTGCCAGGGCCGCGAGACCTTGGCATTGACCAGTACCACCCTGCGGTCGCCGGCGCGTTCCATCATCGTGTCGAGGTCGGCATCGGTGAAGGTGCCGTTGGTCCCTGCGTGCACGACCAGCGTGCCGGGGATCAGCCCTTCGCCCGCGTACCACCCGACGACGTCGCTGACCGCGCCGAACTGGCGCCCCACCTTCGCGTCGACGCGGATGCCGGGCATCGCCTCGGTGAGCGCTGACTGTGCGCCCAGCATGACCGAATCACCGACTGCGACCGCATCGCTCTGTCCGGCCGGCGCTGCGGTGGTCGCAGGGGCGACCGTCGGAGCTGCGCCGGCCACGGTCGTGGTGGTGGTCGTCGTGGTCGTCGGTGCGGTGGTCACCGGCGCCGAGGGATCGTCACCCTGTTCGGGAGTGGGCGTGCCACTCAGCTCGGCGGTGTCATCACCCATCGCTGCGAGTTCGATGGCGCCGCGCCCGGGATCGTTGCTCGCGCGGTGGAGTCCGATCCCGATGAGGAGCACCAGCACCGCGAAGGTGCCGCCGACCGCCATGCCGCGACGAGCGAGCGCCTCGCGTCGCCGCCCTTCGCTGCTCTGCAGGTCGGACCACCAACGACCCAGCGCACCGGTGCGCATGGGGGTCTCGACGTAGCGGAACGACAACTCGGCAGCGCCGAAGGTCAACGCCATGCGGAAGACGAACAACGCGACGCCCGACAGCGGCACGTCCAGCTCCGGGCGGGTCACCATGAAGATCGGCCAGTGCCACAGGTACAGCGAATAGGACCGCACACCGATCCACACCAGCGGCGGCCAGGCGAGCACTGCGGACAGGCGGGCCGCCGGGTGCACGAGCACCGCGATCACCACGATGCAGACGATGTCGAGCAGCAGGAATCCGCCCCGGTAGATGAACGGGTCGAACGCGTTCACCCGGGTGACGAACCAGCCGATGATCACCAGGCCGACCACACCAATGACGTCCAAGGTCGGTCCGGCCTGTCGTGCTGCCGGCCCACGGGACCGCCACGGTGTCCACACCATTGCCAGGACCGATCCCAACAGCAGCCCCGACAGGCGCGTGTCGGTGCCGTAGTAGACGCGGCTGGTGTCCACGAAGGGCTCGTAGAGCACTGCCATCCAGATCGCCGAGGCAATGGCCGTACCCAGCAGCGCCCAGCGCACCCGCACGTGGCCCAACTTCACGAGTCCCAACACGAACAGCGGTGGGAACACCAGATAGAACTGCTCCTCGACCGCGAGGGACCACAGGTGCTGCAACAACGGCGGGCGACCTGCCTGGGCGAAGTAGGACTCGTCCAGGAAGATCTGCCACCAGTTGAACACGTAGGCCAGGGCAGCCAGCACGTCGCCGCCCATGCGGCCAGCGGCGTCTCGGTACACCAGTAGTGACGCAACCGATACCACCGCCAGCAGCAGGAACAGCGCCGGCAACAGACGTCGTGCCCGCCGGATCCAGAAGCTGCGGAGGCTGATGACGCCGTTGTGTGCCTTCTCCTCCAGCAGCAGGGAGGTGATCAGGAACCCCGAGACCACGAAGAAGATCTCGACGCCCAGGAAACCGCCGGGCATCCACGAGACATCGGCGTGGTAGAAGATCACCGCCGCGACCGAGAGCGCGCGCAGGCCGTCCAGGGACGGTCGGTAGCCCAGCTTCGTGGGCGCGAGAGAGCGGGTGGCCACAGCCATCGCCCCCATTCTGGCCCAGCGAGGACCATGTGCCGTGACGTCGATCGAATACGAGTTACAGACAAGTGCGGTGCGGCCGGGTCATGGCCGAGATCGGCGACGCCGCGCCCTACTCCTCGGCGTCCGAGCGCATCGTGACGTGGACCGGGTTCCCGCGGTCGGGGCCCACCCGGGTCACGGCACCAGGAAGTAGTTGCCGGCCTCCTGGTACCCGACCGGGACCTCACGCAGCGACGAGGTCGCATCGTCATAGACGTGGACCGTGTAGTCGAACCCGCGGAACATCTCGAGGCACTCCGTCGTGCGCTCGTTGTCCCACAGCTCGGTGTAGACCAGCGGTCGGTCGCGCCGGATCAGCTCCGTGCCGCCTCGGAAGACGAACACCTCGTGGTTCTCCACATCGATCTTGATCGCCGCGACCCTGCCGGCGTGCAGTTCGATGTCGTCCAGACGCCTCACCGGAACCGAGTACCGCTGTCCCGGCTCGTCGTCATCAGAAACGACGTGGCTCAGTCCCTGCATCCGCACGTTGGACTCCTCGGGCATGATCATGTCGAGATCGCCGTCCTGCTCACCGAGCGCCGTCTGACGCAGAGTGACGTTGGCCAGGCCGTAGTGGTCCACCATGCGGGTCAGCGCCCCGAAGTTCTCACCAATGGGCTCGAACGCCTCGACGTGACCATGCGGCACCCGCCGCGACATCAGCACGGTCATGAGCCCGATGTTCGCCCCGATGTCGAGCACCAGGTCGCCGGGGCGGATCATGCTCAAGAAGTGGAACAGGTCCCTGTAGCGGCGTTGGCGCGGCATCGCGGCCAAGGTCACCCGGGCGAAGACGAACAGGTACCGCTCGAAACCGAGTACGCGCTGCATGACCCGCTGCACCGTTCGCTTCATCGTGATCGTCCCCCTGACCGCAGGCGGTGCGCCAGACCCGGCCGCAGCGTAGCGGCGCTGGTCGAGGTGTCGGTCCGCAACCGGCTCAACCGGCCTCGGAGTGGGTGACGGGCGACTCGCCCATCCACTCGCGCAACGTGTTCTTCAGCTTCGTCTGCTGGATGAAGATGTCGTGCTCGGGTGGCACCTCCCCGGTGGACTGGGGGGCCTTCCAGTAGAAGCTCAGCCATTCCTGCACGCCTGACTGTCCGGCTCGCTGGGCCAGGTCCAGGAACAGCGCCAGGTCCAACACGATCGGCGCCGCCAGGATCGAGTCCCGGCACATGAAGTCGACCTTGATCTGCATCGGGTACCCCATCCACCCGAAGATGTCGATGGCGTCCCACCCCTCCTTGTTGTCCCCACGCGGCGGGTAGTAGTTGATGCGCACCACGTGGTCGATGTTGCCGTAGAGCTCCGGGTACACCTCGGGCTGCAGGATGGCGTCGAGGACACCGAGCTTCGAGACCTCCTTGGTCTTGAAGTTCTCCGGGTCGTCGAGCACCTCACCGTCGCGATTGCCCAGGATGTTGGTGGAGTACCAGCCCCGCATGCCCAGCATCCGGGCCTTGAAACCAGGAGCCAGGATGGTCTTCATGAGCGTCTGACCGGTCTTGAAGTCCTTGCCCGTCACCGGGACGCCCCGGTGGAGCGCCAGTTGCTCCATGCACGGCAGGTCGACCGAGAGGTTCGGTGCGCCGTTGGCGAACGGCACACCGCTGGAGAGTGCGGCGTAGACATACATCTGGCTGGGTGAGATGTTGGGGTCACTGGCGCGCAACCCTGCTTCGAAGGCCTCGACGGTGTCGTGCACCGCGGTGGGCTCCTGGTAGGCCTCGGTCGACCCGCACCAGACCATGACCAATCGGTCACAACGCTGCTCGACACGGAACGTCTCGATGTCGGCGATGATCTGCTGGGCCAGATCCCACTTGCTCTCGCCGGTCTTGACCCGCACCCCGTCGAGCTTCTTCACCCACCGCTGGTCGAACACGGCCGGCATCGCGTTGATGCCCTCGAGCTCACCCGACAGGGGCGCCAGATCGCGCTCGTCGAGCACGCCGCAGGTACGAGCGGCCTCGAGCGCGTTGGGCGAGATCGGGTCCCAGCCGCCGAACACGACGTCGTCGAGCCCGGCGAGGGGCACGAAGTCCTTGATCATCGGGTTGCGGCCCTCGTCGCGACCACCCAGGCGGATGTGGGCCATCTGGGTCAGCGAGCCGATCGGCTCTGCCAGACCCTTGCGAACAGCGAGCACCCCGGCGTAGGCGGTCGAGGCGACGGCGCCCATGCCGGGGGTGAGGATCCCCAGGCGGCCGGTGGCGGGAGCGATCTGCAACGGTTCTGACATTCCCGGGACTCTAGGTCCCTCGCCCACCCTGCTCATGCTGGAGCCAGCTCGCTCCGGTCGATCAGCACCCTCATCGCCCGCCGAACGCCACTC
>Ga0105045_10002950_pt1 | contig 14471 bp, 14 predicted proteins | sample MAT02_FD_78089 | JGI IMG/M metagenome (GOLD analysis project Ga0105045, IMG submission 78089) | Freshwater microbial communities from Lake Fryxell liftoff mats and glacier meltwater in Antarctica - MAT-02 (megahit assembly) | ecosystem: Environmental > Aquatic > Freshwater > Ice > Liftoff...
AACCAAAGCCATTACATGCCTCCAGCCGGTACAGGGTCCGCTCCAGGCTCCAATCGGTCTTGCCGGTAAAGCCGAGCAGGCGCAGCGCGTCCTTCGCGCTCGATGCCCGGTCGGCCGGCGTGCCCAGGCGGTGCCCAGGCCAGCGGGCGGCCTGATGGCACCTGCCGCGTCCGCTGACTAAGCGGATGGTCGCCGTTGTGCAGGTGCGCACGAAAGTTGAAACTTGCCTCCGGCGCATGGATGACGCCGATAAAATACCATGGCACGCCGGTCTGTTTGCTCACGCTGACATATTTGGGTTTGGATTTGCGCAGCATGGTCAGATGCCAGCCGATATTGTCGGCATAGTCACGCGCGGTTAAGCGGCGGCTGCGGCGGGCTTGGCGGCGGGCACTGGCAACGGCGATCGTGCCGGGGTGGCGGCGGTTTCGCGACAAGGCGTGGCAGCGCTGCACGGTAAAGCGACCCGGCCAGATCGGTCAGCGGCAATTCGGCATCAAATCGCAGCGAGAGTTGTCGGCGTTCCGCGCCGGTCGGCATCGCTTTCCAGTGCCACCGGACTTTCAGTGATCCGGACATAACCAAGCGCCTGTCTGCTTACCGGCTCGCTCCCCACGAGCCAGCATAACGCAATTACACCAGATCGTCCCACATGCCCTTCAACCGGTCGAAAAAGCCACGCGATTGCGGGCACTCCTCGCCGGTTTCGGTCTTGCGGAACGCCTCAAGCAAATCGCGCTGTTCGGCAGTCAGCTTGGTTGGCGTCTCGACGTCGATCTGGATCACCAGATCGCCGTGACCGCGCCCGTTCAACACCGGCATGCCCGCGCCGCGCTGGCGCAGTTGCTTGCCCGACTGGATGCCCGGCGGAATACGGATTTCGTGGCGGCTGCCGTCAAGGCCGGGAATGGCGATATCGCCGCCCAGCGACGCTGTGGTAAAGCTGATTGGCGCACGCGTGAACAGTGTCGTGCCCTCGCGCTCGAACAGGCGATGCCGCGCCAGATGCAGGAAAATATACAGGTCGCCCGGCACCGCGCCACGTGCGCCGGCCTCGCCCTCACCCGACAGCCGGATGCGGGTGCCTTCGTCGACACCGGCGGGTATATTGACGGTCAATGTCTTGCGTCGTTCAATGCGGCCATCACCAGCGCAGGCGGGGCACGGGTCCTCGATCACCTCGCCCGCGCCCTGACAGGCGGGACAAATACGCTCGACCATGAAAAATCCCTGCTGGGCGCGCACCTTGCCGGCGCCGCCACAGGTTGAACAGCGCCGGGTTCCCGTGCCCTTGCGCGCTCCGCTGCCATCACACGTGTCACAGCGTGCGGCGACATCGACCTGAACCTCGCGGTTGCAACCGGTAAACGCCTCTTCGAATGAAATCTCCAGGTCATAGCGCAGGTCTGCTCCGCGCGCCGGCCCGCGCTGACGCTGGCCGCCGCCAGCAAAGGCTGATCCAAAGATGGATTCGAAAATATCGCCAATGTCACCGAAATCGCCACCTGCGCCGTCACCCTGGCCGCCGTTCTGGAACGCGGCCTTGCCATAACGGTCATAGGCCGCGCGCTTCTGCGGGTCTTTCAGGCAGTCATAGGCTTCACGGATCGCCTTAAACCGCTCCTCCGCCTTGGCATCGCCGGGATTGCGATCGGGATGATATTGCATCGCGAGCTTGCGATAGGCGACCTTCAGCGCGGCATCGTCGGCACCGCGCGGTACTTCCAGCAATTCATAATAATCAATGTCGAGTGACATGAAGCCCCCAGCCACGTGTCAAACCCCGCCTGCCCTGATCTTGTCGCACGGCTGTCCTGCTCCACAGGAACAAGGACAGTGCTTTGACAGGCCCAGCACAGACGGGGAAAGCATGGTTCTTCTTATTTCTTGTCGTCCTCGACTTCGGAGAATTCGGCATCGACGACATCGTCATCGGCCTTGGCACCGGTGTCGGCGGCGGGCGATGCGGCGGCGGCCTGTTCCTTCTCGTAAATCGCCTGACCCAGCTTCATCGCAACCTGTGCCAAGGCTTGCGACTTTTCGGTCATCGCGGCAGCATCGCCGCCCACTACCGCAGTTTTCGCTTCGGCCAGCGCGGCTTCGATTTCGGCTTTGAGCGACGCATCAACCTTGTCACCATGTTCGACAAGCTGACGTTCGGTAGTGTGGACCAGGGATTCGGCGTTGTTCTTTGCCTCGGCTGCCTCGCGGCGCACCTTGTCTTCTTCGGCAAATTTCTCTGCGTCCTTGACCATCTGATCGATGTCGGAATCGGACAATCCGCCGGATGCCTGGATTTTGATCTGCTGTTCCTTGCCCGTACCCTTATCCTTGGCATGGACCGACACGATGCCGTTGGCGTCGATGTCGAACGTCACTTCGATCTGCGGCACGCCGCGCGGCGCGGACGGGATGCCGACCAGGTCGAACTGGCCCAGCGCCTTGTTGTCCGCCGCCATTTCGCGTTCACCCTGAAACACGCGGATCGTCACCGCCGACTGATTGTCGTCGGCGGTTGAATACACCTGCGACTTTTTGGTTGGAATCGTCGTGTTGCGGTCGATCATCCGGGTGAATACACCGCCCAGTGTTTCGATGCCCAACGACAAAGGCGTCACATCAAGCAGCAGCACGTCCTTGACATCACCCTGCAGCACGCCCGCCTGAATCGCCGCGCCGATGGCGACCACTTCGTCGGGGTTGACGCCGGTGTGCGGTTCCTTGCCAAAGAAATCCTTTACGACTTCGCGCACGCGCGGCATCCGGGTCATGCCTCCGACGAGCACAACTTCGTCGATTTCCTTAGCCGAAATGCCGGCATCCTTGATTGCCTTGCGGCACGGCTCCAGCGTGCGCTGAACCAGTTCTTCGACCAGCTTTTCAAGATCGGCACGGGTGATTGTCTTGACCAGATGCTTTGGCCCGGTCGCATCGGCGGTGATAAAGGGCAGGTTGATCTCGGTCGTCGCGGCCGATGACAGCTCAATCTTGGCCTTTTCGGCGGCTTCCTTTAGCCGCTGGAGCGCCAGCTTGTCGGTCTTGAGGTCGATGCCTTCTTCTTTTTTGAAACTGTCGGCCAGAAATTCGACAACTTTCGAATCAAAATCTTCACCGCCCAAAAAGGTGTCGCCGTTGGTCGATTTGACCTCGAATACGCCGTCGCCGACTTCAAGAACCGAAATATCGAACGTGCCGCCGCCCAGGTCATAGACCGCGATGGTCTTATTTTCGGTCTTGTCGAGGCCATAGGCCAGCGCCGCCGCCGTCGGTTCGTTGATGATGCGCAGCACCTCAAGCCCCGCAATGCGCCCGGCGTCCTTGGTTGCCTGGCGCTGGGCGTCGTTGAAATAGGCCGGGACGGTGATCACCGCCTGCGTCACCGTTTCGCCAAGATAGCTTTCGGCGGTTTCCTTCATTTTTTGCAAGATGAACGCGCTGATCTGTGACGGCGAATAATCCTCGCCGCCCGCCTTGACCCACGCGTCGCCGTTGGCACCCTTGGTGATGTTATAGGGGACCAGTTCCATGTCCTTTTTGGTCATGGGATCGTCAAAGCGGCGGCCGATCAGGCGCTTGACCGCATAAACGGTGTTTTCGGGGTTTGTCACCGCCTGCCGCTTGGCGGGCTGACCGATCAGGCGCTCGCCATCTTTGGCAAAGGCAACGATCGAGGGCGTCGTGCGGGTGCCTTCAGAATTTTCGATAACCTTCGGCTTGCCGCCTTCCATCACGGCAACACAGCTGTTGGTGGTGCCGAGGTCGATACCAATTACTTTGGCCATAACTGTCATTCCATCCTTGAATTTTAAGCGCGATGTCCGCCAAAAGCGCACCGCATGTCCCCACATGATGGGGGCGATATAGGTTGGCTTTGGCGCGGAACAAGGGCTGTGGCTTGCCAGACATCTTGGCACCCGGCGCGCCAGCCCCTATTTGGCCGATATATCGGTTCAACGCTCGCGATAAGGACGCCCCATGATGAAAGCTCTTTCCATTGCCACAATCGCCCTTGCTGCGATGTCGCTCAGCGCATGCGATGACGGTCCCGGCGACCGCCAGATTCTGCGCGTGGTAAGCGGCCATATCGTGCTTCCGGCGACGCCCGACCGGCCGGCGGCGGGATATTTCACGGTCGAAGGCGGCAACGCGCCGGTCGATCTGGTCGCTGTCACCGCCGACCTTGCCCAACGGATAGAGATGCACGAAACGGTGCGCGAAGACGGCATGACCAGCATGCGCGAGGTCATGCGCGCGCCGGTGCCGGTGCAGGGCAAGCTTGAATTCAAGCCCGGTGCCAAACATCTGATGATCTGGAACATCAACGGCGCGGCGGTGCGGGCCGGGCGGCTGCCGATGGTGTTCATCTTTTCCAACAATGACCGCATCATCTTTGACCTCAAGATCAAGACGCCAACTGCGGCAGGCAAAGCCGGCGACGATCATAAGGGACATTGACGATTAAGGTAACCGTTGACCGGCCGCTGACAGCGGGCGAGATTGCGCTGGCGCAAAGCGTGTTCGGTGATGCCATCAACTATGCCCCGGTGCGCATCCGCACGCGTAAATGGGCATTTTTCCAACCGCGCGCCATCGTTATGGCGCCAATGGGGCATGTGCATTTTCACCCCGACGGCGGCCTATATTGTGACGATTTTTCGTGCCCGCCGGGCGATGAACGCGACGCGGTGCGCCAGGCAAAAGGCCTGTTCCTGCATGAACTTACCCATGTGTGGCAGGCGCAAACCCGCGGGCGCTGGTATCTGGTGTTTATGCGCCACCCCTTTGCGCGGTATCACTATGCCCTAATTCCCGGTTGGCCGCTGGTGCGTTATGGACTGGAACAACAGGCTGAAATTGTGCGCCATTACTGGCTGCTGACTCAGGGCGTGACCGTGGCTGGAGCACCGGGGGCGGCAGCGTACCGGGCAGTGTTGCCACGCAATTTTGGGGTGCATGCTGAAAGCTGATCTGCGGCTCATTTGACTGCTAGCCAAACACGCGTTGTTCAGTCTATGTTCCATATATGGATCTGACTCTCATTTTGGTATCGTTCGTTGTTTTCGTTGTTGGCGCCCTGATTGGCTGGCTGTGGGCTGGACGGCAGTCGGCCGCACTGGCGGCGGCGCGTGATGCCATTGTTGGTGAGCGCGATGCGCTGAGCGCGCGGTTCAAGGCGGCGATTGTTGATCTGGAGAGCGAATCGCGTGCGCGCCAAAGCGCCGAGCTGCGGTTGGCTACGCTCGAGGCTGAGCGCGGCGCGCGCGAGGTTGCGTTGGGCGAACAAATTGCCCAGCTCAAGGATGCACAGGCCGCGCTGACCATCCAGTTTCGCGAGGTTGGGCAAGCCATGCTCGACACCGCGCAAAAATCCTTTCTCGAACGCGCTGAGGCGCGTTTCAAGGAAAGCGAGACCAGCGCGGGACAGAACCTCAAAGCGTTGCTGACGCCCGTCCACGACCGGCTTGCCCGCTATGAGGAGGGCGTCGCCAAGATCGAGGCTGAACGGCGCGAGGCTTATGGCAATCTGACCGGTCTGATCGACACGATGCGGTTGGGGCAGGAGGAAGTGAAGACCGTCACCGCCAGCCTCAACAACGCGCTACGCAATGCGCCCAAGGCGCGCGGGCGCTGGGGTGAACAGCAACTGCGCAACGTCCTGGAAAGCTGCGGCCTGTCCGAACATGTCGATTTTGTCACCGAGGTCAGCCTTGATACGGACGACGGGCGGATGCGCCCCGATGCGATCGTCAATGTGCCCGGCGGACGCCAGCTGGTGATCGATGCCAAAGTGTCGCTCAACGCCTATCAGGATGCGGTCAGCAGCGCCGATGAAGCGGACCGGCTGCGCCACCAGCCCGCGCACGCGACGGCGATGAAGGCGCATGTCACCACGTTGGGGGCCACGGCATATCAGGACCAGTTCGACGACGCGCCCGACTATGTCATCATGTTTGTGCCCGGCGAACATTTTCTGTCCGCTGCGCTCGAAAGCGAACCGGGGCTGTGGGATTATGCCTTTGGCCGCCGCGTGCTGCTCGCCACGCCAACCAATCTGGTCGCCATTGCGCGCACCGTCGCTGGCGTGTGGCGGCAGGAAAAGGTCGCAGGCCAAGCGCGCGAAATCGCCGGGCTGGGCAAAGAGCTTTACGCCCGAATGGCGACGATGGCCGCCCATATCGTCCGGCTGGGCCGCAATCTGGATCAGGCGACGGGGGCGTACAACGCGTTCATTGGCAGCTTTGAATCGCAGGTACTGTCGCAGGCGCGGCGGTTTGAAGACCTTGATATCGACACAGCGGGCAAGGATATGCCCGACCTGCCAGCGGCGGAAACCGTGGTGCGTCCGCTGACCAAATTGGCGGTCGGCGACGGCATGCGACTGCCGGGGACGGCAGACTGATGGTCTTGGGGCGTGATGACGCTAGATCAATCTAACGTCATCACGCTCTAAAACCCCGATCGTCGTAATGCTTGCCGCCAGGCGCGGGATGGGCCACGTCCCCATGATGGAAGCTTTCCTTGCCTCGACCATATTTGTCACGCTGGCCGAAATCGGGGACAAGACCCAGCTTCTTGCCATTGTGCTCGCGGCACGCTTTGGGCGGCCACTGCCGATCATCGCAGGTATTGCTGTGGCGACACTCGCCAACCATGCGCTGGCGGCATGGGCTGGAACGCTGGCGGCGGGCTGGCTGGATGGACAGGGTTTTCGCGTTGCGCTGGCGGCGGGGTTCATTGCAATGGCGGCATGGATCTTGGTCCCAGACACGCTTGACGATGCCGAGGCACCCGCGACGTCGGCACGCGGGGCGTTCCTGACCACGGTCATTGCCTTCTTCTTTGTCGAGATGGGCGACAAGACCCAGATCGCCACGGTCGCGCTGGGTGCCCAATATCAACAGCTGCTGTGGGTCACTGCGGGCACTACGCTGGGCATGCTGATCGCCAACGTGCCTGCGGTGTTGTTCGGTCAGGCGCTGGTCAGGCGCATTGCGCTGGTGACGGTGCGGCGCGTTGCGGCGGCGATGTTCCTGGTCACCGGCCTGTGGTTCGGAGCGGAAGCGCTCGGGTGGGTTTAGAGCGTGATGACGTGGCCGCTGTTCAGCGCCGCCGTTGGTTGAGCACTTCATACGCCATAACCGCCGCCGCAACGGCCGCGTTCAGGCTGTCGGCCTTGCCCAGCATGGGTAGCTTCACGCGCACGTCGGCGACAGCGGCATAGTCGGCGGGCAACCCCTGCGATTCATTGCCGATCAGGATGAACGTCGGGGCGGCATAGCGCACCGCTTGATAATCCTCCGCCGCCCCCAGATGCGTTGCAACAAGCTGGCCGGGGCCGGCCCGCAGCCATGGCAGGAAATCCTCCCACGACGTTTGCACCAACGCCTGGGTAAAAATCGCCCCCATGCTCGCGCGGACGGCCTCGACACCATAAGGATCGGTGCATTCGTCGATCAGGATCAGCCCGCCCGCCCCAACGGCATCGCCCGTGCGCAGCATGGTGCCCAGATTGCCAGGATCGCGCAGCCGTTCGGCGACCAGCCAGATCGTGGCAGCTGTGCGGTCAAGATCGGCAAGCGCGGTGTGGGGTTCGTCATAAATGCCGACCACCGTCTGCGGGTTATCTTTGCCCGACAGTTTGGACAACACACGCTCGCTCGTTATCACCACTTCGCCGCCCGCTGCCAGTGTCGCGGCGGCGAGCAACGCTGCCAGCGGATGCGCTTCGCTGGCAGCGGTCAGGAACAGCCAATGGGGCAATACCCCTGCTGTCCGCGCCTCGGTTGCAATACGCAGTCCTTCGGCCAGGAACAGCCCCTCGGCGCGGCGATGCCGCTTTTCGCGGAGCAGCCGGAATCGCTTGATCAGCGGGTTGCTCAGACTGTCGATGCTGCTGCGGCGGCCGGGGGACGTCACGGCGCGTTCAATCCTCGCCAAAGCTGTCCTTGACCAGCCCCACCAGCTTGCGCAGCGCGTCATCCGCACCGTCGCCGCGGGTGTGGATGGTGATGCTGTCGCCTTTGGCTGCGCCCAGCATCATCAATCCCATGATCGACGTGCCATTGACCCGCGATCCGGATTTTTCGACCTCAACCGCTACCCCCTCGGGCAGGCGGCTGACAAAGGTCACGAATTTGGCGCTGGCGCGCGCATGTAAACCGCGTTGATTGGTGATTTCGACGGTTTCAGAAATCTCGCTCAAGGTGCAGCACCAAGCAGTTCAGACGCGACCGAGATATATTTCTGACCGGCCTCGCGCGCAGCGCGGACGGCATCCTGTACCGGCATTGTTTTGCGTGCGCTTTCCAACCGGATCAGCATCGGCAAGTTAATTCCAGCGATCACCTCAAATCGTCCGCTGTCCATCAGGCTGATGGCCAGATTCGACGGCGTGCCCCCGAACAAATCGGTCAGCAGGATGACCCCCCGCCCGCCATCGACCTGTTTGATTGCTGCGGCAATCTCGCTGCGGCGGGCCTCCATATTGTCATTGGGGCCGATGCAAACCGTGGCGATCGCGCGCTGGACGCCGACAACATGCTCCATCGCCGTCACAAATTCCTCGGCCAGACGGCCGTGGGTGACGAGCACCAGGCCCAGCAGTGGCAATGCTTTTGTGTCAGGCATAGTCGTTTTTTCTCATCGCGCGGCCACTGGAGCCGGTGGGGGTGCGCCCTCAAGCCCATCTTGCGGGGCAGAGTCAAGATTGCGATGTGTCAATATGGGACTATACCCTCGTTCGCGCAGCGTTTGTGTGATCCGTTCGGCAACATGAACCGAACGATGACGGCCGCCGGTACAGCCGATGGCGATGCTGATCTGGCTTTTCCCTTCCTCGACATACCGCGGCAACAGCGTCAGCAACAGCGCCTCGATCTGGCCAACCGCTGTCGCATAGTAAGGATCGTTGGCGACATAGGCGGCGACATCGGCATCCAGCCCGGTCTTGGGTTTCAACGACGGCACCCAGTGCGGATTGCGCAAAAACCGCATGTCGAAGACCAGATCGGCATTGCGCGGCAGGCCGCGCGCAAAGCCAAAACTGGTGATGGTCAGCACGGGCTCGCTAATTGTGCCAATGGAAAAACGGCGGCGGATTTCATGTTGCAAATCATTCGACGAATAATTGGTTGTGTCGACCACATGTTCGGCGCAGCGGCGCATGGGTTCCAGCATCTCGCGCTCGCGCGCGATGCCGTCGGCTATCGGACGATCATCAGCCAGCGGGTGGCGGCGGCGATTCTCGGCAAACCGCCGCTCCAGTTCGGCACCAGCACAGTCGAGGAACAGGACCGCGACATCACGGCCCAGGTCGGTGCGCATTTCATTCAATGCCTTGACCAGCGTTGCGGGGCGAAATCCGCGCGAACGGCTGTCCAGCCCGACCGCCAATGGCCGCTCGGTCGCGCCGCGCGGCTTGGGTGTGCCCAGCAAAGGCCCCAGCAGCGACACCGGCAGATTGTCCACCACTTCCCAGCCCAAATCCTCCAGCACCTTAAGCGCGGTTGATTTGCCCGCACCAGCAAGCCCGGTCACAATCAGCAGCGGGGGTTCGGGGGATGTCATGCGGCGGCCAATACCTCGGCGGCCAGGGTTCCCGCCAGCGCCAGTTCGACCTTGATGGCCGCAGTGGCTTCACCGGCCGATAGCATCACGCCCGTCACCGCGACTCCGTTTAATTCCTCTATGTGGCGGTCGGGCATGCGCGCGTAACGTTCGGCCAGCCGCACCGCCAGCCGCACGGGCACCGGGCCTTGCCATGGCCGCTCAATGATTCCGATCCCGCGGACTTCGATTTTTCCGGCCAGCGCGGGGGGCGGGCTGCACATCAATGTGCCTTGCAGTATTTCCAGTACACAGCGGTCATCCGCAACGAGCACTGCGCCGCGATCAATCAGCCGCAGCGCAAGATCCGATTTGCCAGCGCCCGATGCGCCGATCAACACAACCCCCACGCCGCCAATGGCGACACAGCTGGCATGGATCGTTTCGGGGGGCAGGGCCATGACGATGGTGTACCGGGACGCGGGGAGTGCCGCAACCGCTACGCAGCGGGCAAACTGATCAATATTGAAGCACCGCTGTGACCATCTTCGCGGTCGAGTGCGGCGATGCTGCCCTGATGTCCCTCGACAATGGTGCGTGCGATGGCCAGCCCCAGCCCGCTGTGCTGGCCAAAAGCTTCAGCGGCTGGGCGCTCGCTGTGAAAACGGCGAAAAATCGCCTCGCGCTGAGTCATGGCGATGCCGGGGCCTTCGTCGTCGATGCGGATACGGACAGTTTCATCGACCACGGTCGCTGACATGCACACCAGCCCACCCGGCGGGGAAAAAGACAGCGCGTTATCGATAACATTGTCGATAGCACGTTCCAGCCGGTGCCCGTCGCCCATTACGACGGCAGCGCCTTTGCGCGGGCGGGCAAAGGCAATGCGCGGCGCATCCGCCAGGGTGCCGCGCCGGGCCGCACGAGCGTTTAGCATCGCCTCGATCATCGCGCCAAGATCAATCCGTTCAAACCGCGTCCGCGATAATTCGGCATCGACGCGCGAGGCTTCGCTGATGTCCGAAATCAGCCGGTCAAGTCGCCGCACATCCTCACCCGCGATAGTCAGCAGTTGCGAACGTTGGCCGGGATCCGTGACTCGCGTCAGTCCCTCGATGGCCGACCGCAGCGATGCGATGGGGTTTTTCAACTCATGACTGACATCGGCGGCGAAATGCTCGCCGGCATCGATACGTTCGCGCAGCGTCTGGGTCATGTCGGACAAAGCGCGTGCCAGCGTGCCAATCTCGTCGCGGCGGGTTGGCAGGCGCGGAACAATAACATCGCGCGCTCGCCCCAGCCGGACGAGGACCGCCGCACGCGCCAGACGGCGAAGCGGGTCGACAATCGTGCGCGCCAGAAACAGCGACAGCAGCACCGATGTCAACGTCACCAAGCCCAACACAACGCCCAGCCGCCAGCGTTCGGCACGCACGGTGCGGGTGATGTCGCGCGCGTTGACGGTCATCAGCGCCAGTGCGCGATCATCAAACTGCACCGGCAACGCGACGCTGAACATCGGGGTGCGGTCGGGGGCAAATCGGATGCGATGTTCAAGCCGGTTGCGATTGCTGGCGGCGACCAGTTCGGGCCATGCGCTGGCGCTGGCGCTGGCGGGTTCGGCAAAACCCTCTGGCACTGGCGCGCCAACGACCCAGTCGAGCGAGCGGTCCATAATGCGCGCCGCTTCGCGGAACCACGGCTGGGCGTCGGGATTATTCAGGACATAGGTTGGCGCTGCGTCCTGAAAACTGTCGGCAACCAATCGGCCATCGGCGCTGTAAAAACGCAGCCGCGACTGTGTGTCGGACGTAAATGTGCCGATCAGGCGTGACCGCTCTTCGGGCCGGGCCGCTTCCAGCGCGCGGCTGAGCAGGGAGAGCTGGCCATCGAGCGTGGATAGGCGGGCATCGACCAGGCGGGTGCGATAGCTGTCGAGATAGAAAAAGGCGGCGGCGAGCAATGCGATGGCAAAGATATTGACTGCCAATATTCGGGTAGTCAGCGACCAGCGCGCCGACCATTTGAGCCGCCCGGGTTCAACTTCCGGCGCATTAATTGTCATCGGAAAAACGATATCCCGCGCCGTAAAGCGTCTCTATTGCGTCAAATTCGCCGTCAACTTCGCGAAACTTGCGGCGCAGACGCTTGATGTGACTGTCGATGGTGCGGTCGTCGATATAAACATCATCCTGATAAGCCGCATCCATCAACTGATTGCGCGTGCGGACGATACCGGGGCGCGCGGCGAGCAGCTCAAGGATGAGAAATTCGGTCACTGTCAGGGTTACTGTCTGGGCGTCCCACAACACCTTGTGCCGCGCCGGATCCATCACCAGCCGTCCGCGCTCTATGGGTTCAGCGATCGGTTCGTCGCTGGGCGCGTCGGGCTGGCGGTTCAGTTCGACACGGCGCAGGATGGCGCGGATGCGGGCGATCAGCAGCCGTTGAGAAAATGGTTTGGCGATATAATCGTCGGCGCCCATTGCCAGGCCCAGCGCCTCGTCCAGCTCGTCGTCTTTTGACGTCAGAAAAATCACCGGCAGCTGGCTTTTTTCGCGGATTCGGCGGAGCAGTTCAAGCCCGTCGAGCCGGGGCATCTTGATATCGAACACCGCCAGATCAGGCGGGTTGTCAAGCAATGGGCGCAGTGCTGCCTCTCCATCGGCATAGATGCGCGTCACAAACCCCTCGGCCTGCAGCGCGATCGACAGCGATTGAAGGATGTTCCGGTCATCGTCGACCAGGGCAATGGTGGCGGTCATCGGCGCTGCAGTTCCTATCCCGGCAATCTTAACGCAGCGACGGCACGTTCACAACTGGCAGCGGCACACTGCGCAATCATTTGGGACATAATCTGTACGATATAGGTTTTGACAAGCGGCATCAGGGGTGGCTAACGCGGCCATATCTAAGACAATATGGCAATCTCGCGGCGGACCACTGCCGGTGAGCAGGCCTTTGGCCCAGGGACGCATACGAATGCGCACACACCGGGGGCCGGGAAGGGAATGTAAATGACACAGCTGGCAATCGGCAATGCGGTCGTGACTATCGGCGGAACAATCTCGGAAAATCTGGGCACGGCCCAGCTGGTCGAAGAAGCCGTGCGCCATGGCGAGGGTATATTGGCGAAAGACGGCCCGCTCGTCGTCGCCACGGGCCAGCACACGGGCCGGTCAGCCAAGGATAAATTCATCGTCCGTGATGCAGAGACCGAATCGACGGTGTGGTGGGGCAAAACCAATGTCGCGATGACGCCGGAGCATTTCGCGGTGCTCAAGGCCGATTTTCTTGCGCACCTTGGCGCGCAGCCCCGCCTCTATCGCCAGCAGCTGTTCGGCGGATCGCAGGCTGAACACCGCGTCGATGTTCAGGTCATCACCCAATATGCCTGGCACAGCCTGTTCATCCGGACGATGCTGGTGCGCCCGACGGCGGCCGAACTGGTGGCGCACACCAGCGATTATACCATTATCGACCTGCCCAGCTTTCGCGCTGATCCGGCGCGGCACGGGACACGCAGCGAGACGGTCGTTGCGGTTGATTTTGCCCAGAAACTGGTGCTGATCGGCGGCACTGCTTATGCTGGCGAGATGAAAAAATCAGTGTTCGGCATCCTCAACTATCTGCTCCCGGCGGACGGCGTGATGCCGATGCACTGTTCCGCGAATATTGGTCCCAATGGCGATACCGCCGTATTCTTTGGCCTGTCGGGTACGGGCAAGACAACGCTCAGCGCCGATGCGTCGCGCACGCTGATCGGTGATGATGAACATGGCTGGTCCGACACTGCGGTCTTTAACTTTGAGGGCGGCTGCTATGCCAAAATGATCCGCCTGTCGGCAGAGGCAGAACCAGAGATTTTTGCGACCACCAAGCGGTTCGGTACAGTGCTCGAAAATGTCGTGATCGACACCGAAACGCGCGAAATCGACCTTGACGACAACCGCCTCGCGGAAAACAGCCGGGGTTCGTATCCGATTGAATTTATACCGAACACGTCGGCCCGAAATATGGGGCCAGTCCCGAAGAATATCATCATGCTCACCGCCGATGCTTATGGTGTTTTGCCTCCGATTGCGCGGATGACCCCCGATCAGGCGATGTATCATTTCCTGTCGGGCTATACTGCGCGCGTTGCCGGCACCGAAATTGGCGTGACCGAGCCAGAGGCGACCTTTTCAACCTGTTTCGGCGCGCCGTTCATGCCGCGTCACCCCAGCATCTATGGCAATTTGCTGAAAGAACGCATTGCCAAGGGCGGCGTAACCTGTTGGCTGGTCAATACCGGCTGGTCGGGCGGGATGGCGACGATGCCGGGCATCAGCCGCATGCCGATTAAGGCGACCCGCGCGCTGCTCAATGCCGCGCTCGACGGCAGCCTGAATGATGCGGAGTTCCGCAAGGATCCCTGGTTCGGCTTTGATGTGCCGGTCGCAGTGGCGGGCGTTGATGCCAAGCTGCTCGATCCGCGCGGGGCCTGGGCCGATCCTGTTCAATATGACACGACAGCGCAGCAACTGGTGCAGCAGTTCATCGACAATTTTGCAGAATTTGCGGCCCATGTTGACGAAGGCGTCCGCCAGGCCGCGCCGAAAGCTGCCTGACCCATCCGGTTCAGACCGGGTGGTGCTTCACCCGGAAAGAACAAATTGATGCCCACCGATTACTCCATCCGCCGGTTTGCCGATGACGCTGCTGTGCGGCACGTCGGCGAAGGGCTGCTCGCCCGCACCCTGCCGCACGACGAATGGACGCATGAGGCGCATCTCGCGGCGTGCCTGTGGCTGGTGCGTGAATGTCCCGACTTGGCGCTGGAGACCGAACTTCCCGGCATTATCCGCGCCTATAATGAAAGCGTCGGCGGGGTGAATGACGACAGCCAAGGATATCATGAGACGCTGACGCAATTTTATCTGGGT
>Ga0105045_10002951_pt1 | contig 14471 bp, 11 predicted proteins | sample MAT02_FD_78089 | JGI IMG/M metagenome (GOLD analysis project Ga0105045, IMG submission 78089) | Freshwater microbial communities from Lake Fryxell liftoff mats and glacier meltwater in Antarctica - MAT-02 (megahit assembly) | ecosystem: Environmental > Aquatic > Freshwater > Ice > Liftoff...
AATCGAGTTCGTTGAACCGATTCCGCGGGCGTAGGTGTAACATCTGCTTCAGGTTATGGGCAAGGTTGAATGTTGCACCCTTGTAAACATCGTAATCGGCTTCCCAATTCTCGGCCGTGATGATCTTCTCGTAGCGAATCCGCGATTCGATATTCCGAATGCCGACCTTAGGCAATTGCTGCAGAACACGCTCGCGGAACCGTGGCAGTTCTTCTTTCCAATTAATATTATTCGTTCGATGCGGAACGGGAACCAGAACGTACAGCGTGCTGCACCCTTCCGGTGACATGGTGTTGTCAGTCACTCCGGCATTCTGCACATAGAACGAGGGGTCTTCGCTCAGTTGTTTGCGATGCTCAATATCGTCTAGGTTCCCGAGATAGTTCCCAGACGTGTAGATGGTGTGGTGGGGCAACTCTTCGTGCAGGCCGTCGATACCCAAGTACATCATGAACGTGGAACAGGAAAATCGCTTGCTCTCGATGCGGGAATCGCTCCAGCGTTTCCGTAGATGGTTCGGCACTAGCTTCGTCATGGCTTGGGAAAAGTCCGCATTGATGATGACCGCATCAGCGCGGTGTTCTTCCACATTCGTGCGTACGCCCACGGCACGTTTGCCTTCAAATAGGATTTCTTCCACCCGTTCGCCAAGCCGCACTTCTGCTCCAAGTTCCTGGGCGACGCGCCCCATGTTATCGGAGACGGCACTACAACCGCCGGTTGGATGCCACACACCGAAATCGTATTCCAAGTAGCTGAGAATACTGAATAAACTCGGGCAATTGAAAGGCGACATGCCGAGGTATTTCGATTGAAAACTGAAGGCGAGCCGCACACGCGGATCGGAGAAGTATCGGCTCAATTCGCCATCGACCGAAGCCCACGGCCGCAAGAGCGGCAGCAACTTCACGAGGTTCCACGAAGCAAGATCTTTCCAACCGAGAAACGCTTTCTCGAGTACGGGGCGGAACCGTTCGAGCTTCACGCGATTTTCGGAAATGAAGCGTTGCACATTCTTCGCATCCGATGCATTGATTTTCGCAACTTCGGTGGCCATCTGTTCCAGGTTCGGCGTGCAGTCGATTTGGCCGCCTTCGGTTCCGAAGAGAACGCGATACTGCGGGTCGAGCCGCGTCATCGGCACTTCGTTCCACATGTCGCGGCCCACGGAACGATAGATGCCTTCCAATACGCGCGGGTAAAGAAAGAACGTCGGCCCCAGGTCGAAGCGATAGCCTTGCTCCTCGATCGCGGAACAGCGTCCGCCGACCCGTGGCATCGCTTCGATGATGCGGACATTCAGGCCCGCTTTCGCAAGAAGCATAGCCGTGGCAAGGCCACCCGGCCCCGCACCAATGATGAGGACGGATTTTGCAGAAGCAGGAGCGAAAGAGCCACGCGGCATGTGGAACCTGAGTGTGAGCAGGCGGGTACTGATAAGATACGATATAGTAGACGGATGAAAAGCGGAGTATCCAGTCCGGATTGTCTGATTGTAAGAATAGTTATATGAACGAAACCAAATGACTTTTATCAGCTGAATACCGTTATACCCATGATGGATTCACTCTCACGCGAAGTATGGCAAGCACATCGTGCCGCACATCGGCATCGATTCGCGCTGCGCGTCGACGATCGCATCGCCCGAAGCAAGAAGCAGATTAAGCACCCAGTGTACGACTTTCTGTTTGAATACTATTCGTTCCGCCCCGCTCATCTGCTGCGCTGGTCGCCGGGTGTTGACGTGCTGTTGGAGGGAACAGAAGCCAGTGAAACCGATTGGCCGAGCGACTTTCAACAAGTATCCGACGGCTGCATCTTGGATGCAGATCGCTTCCCGCAGCAACGCCGGGTATTTGTTGCGTGGGCCATTGAGTATCTCGAAGCGGTGTCGGCCCGCGAGCCGCTGTATCACTGCTTTGGTCTGCATGAATGGGCGATGGTCTATCACGAGCCGCAGCGCAGGCACGCCCGCGTTCCGCTGCGACTCAGCCAAGAAGCGACCGATTCCCTCGTCGATTCGGCCCCCATCCGCTGCACGCACTTTGATGCGTTTCGCTTCTTCACCCACGATGCCCAGCCATTGAATCGGCACCACCTCACGCGCGAGAATGCGATTGAGTACGATCAGCCTGGTTGCGTCCATGCCAACATGGACTTGTACAAGTGGGCCATGAAAATCGCACCATATATCAGGGGCGAGGTGGTCGTGGAGGCGTTCGAGATTGCTTGCGAAGCCCGCGAACTCGACATGCGCGCCAGCCCGTATGATCTGAGCGCGTGGAACTTCGAGCCTATCTGCATCGAGACGAAAGAAGGCCGCGATGAATACGTTCGACTGCAGAAAAGCATTGCGGTGCGTGCTGCCGAACTACGAGCGAAAGTCTTGAGTGAATATCGCAAGTTGAACGATGCGTTCCGCGTGAATGAACGCGATGTGTCCGCAGTTCGATCATGACGATAAGATGAAGAAGTTGTTTCTCTCCCATTGCGGAAGGTCAATCATGTCTGTCGGACCCGATCGCGTCTGCGTTATTGTGGCTCGTACCCGCCACAAGATGATGCAAGTGGAACTTCAAGAAGCAGCCAATCGCGGCGCGAAGTTCATCGAAGTGCGCCTCGATTTCCTGAGCAAAGCGGTCGATTTCAAAAGGCTCCTCCCCGCGAAGACCACCACCTGGATGGCCACACTGCGTCGACCCGCCGATGGCGGACGTTGGCCCGGCACCGAGCAAGACCGCCAAGTGATTCTCCGCCAAGCCATTGTTTCCAAAGCATTTGAATGGATCGATTTGGAGACCGATATTGCGAGTGGCATTCCGCGGTTTGGCACCGTGAAGCGCGTCATCAGTTATCACAATCTCGAAGAAACGCCGAGCGATTTGGATGCGATTTACGATGAGATGCTCAAGCAAGATGGCGATGTGTACAAGCTCGCGGTGATGGCGCAAACGCCTCAAGATTGCCAACGCATCATCGCCTTGCAGAAACGCGCACCCAAACCTACGGTCGCATTTTGCATGGGCGATCTCGGCTTCCCTACACGCTTCATTGCCCTGAAATACTGGGCACCCTGGATTTACGCATCATTCAATCAAGAGCGCGCACTCGCTCCGGGTTTGCCTACCTTCAACGACTTCCGCACGACATACCCCGTACGCGCTATCGGCCCAGATACACGCATCTTCGGGTTACTCGGCGATCCTGTGAATCAGAGTTTCAGCCCGCTATTGCACAACCACATGTTCCGCCGCATGAAGGTCGATGCGCTCTATCTGCCCTTCCGTGTGCCTGCCAGCCAATTTGCTGCTGCGATCGATGCTTTTCAAACGGCATCGGTCGCGGGCTACAGCGTGACGATTCCGCACAAAGAAGCTGCGGCCAAATACGCTGCCGATCGTGAACCTTCCGTGGATGCTGCCGGTGCGGCGAATACGCTGCTTGCGCGAGCCGATGGGAAGTTTCTTGCAACAAACACCGATACTGCTTCAGCTCTGGGTTCGTTGAACGATCACCTCGACGAAATCGCCAAGAAAACCGGCACTCCCGTTCCGCAAGCGAATCAGTTATTCGTGCTGATTCTCGGTGCGGGCGGCGTGGCGCGTGCCATTGCTCAAGCACTCCACGATAAAGGAACGCATGTGACGATCGCTTCGCGGACCCACGAACGCGCTGCAAAACTGGCCGAAGAAATTGGCTGCAAAGTCTGCGATTGGCAAGCCCGACACAACGTGACACCCTGCGAAATTGTCATCAATTGCACCCCCGTGGGGATGCACCCGAACGTGAACGAAACCCCTTTGCACGCAAGCTTCCTGAAGCCGGGCCTCATCGTCTTCGATACCATCTACAACCCGGAACATACGCAACTCATCAGCGATGCCAAGCAACGCGGCTGCACGATTATCACCGGCGTGGACATGTTCGTACGTCAAGCGGCAGCACAATTTGAACGCTTCACCGGGTTAGTTCCGCCACAAGATCAGATGCGCGAACTGATGCGAAAAGCATTACTCCCACTGACAAAAGCACTCGACGACGAAATCGCAAAAAGCGAAGGCAAGCAACCGGAACAAGAAGCTGATGCGGAAGTAGATGATTGATTAGTCGTCTTCATTGAGCAATCCCGCACGAGCCTGTTCCGCGATGGCGAGATTGCGATTCAACACTTGCATGCGCCATGCTTCCGAACGTGGGCAAAACAGTTCGCGGAGTTGCTCCTTCGCGTGAATTGTTCGCGCATCTTCGAGTTTGCCCCATTGATGTGCGCGATTCTCCGCACGCAACCCCGCCAGCATTTTCAACCCGGTATAAGTTCCATGCTCGACGCAAGCGAAGAAGTAATCCTTCGGCTCGACGCGAGCGTCGCACCATTCGCCCCAGCCGCCGCGCGCCTGATACGAGATGCCAGAGGTTGTTGCGAGTTCGTAAGAATCGGGGCCAAACCAGCTATCGAGCTGTTGTCTTCTTTCATCGGAAATGGCTCGGTCGATCAGCAATTTGCAGTCGCCCCAGTTGCCCAACCCGGTGTGAATATCGAGGTGAACAATGCGTTGCGCGTCGCCGAGCCACTCCGCGAAATGCTCGGCCATGATGCGATGTGATGCCGCCGGTTCTTTACCGCCGAAGAACAACCCCTGCGGAAATTCGTACTGCCCGGAAACGATCGCTTGCTTCAATGCGGGCATACCGTGCCGAGCGATTGTGGCGAGTGCCTGCACCGTGAAGAGTTCGAGGCGGGGCGGCGGCGATGTGGGATTCAGTATGCGATTGAGTTTCGTGTATGTTGGCGGGGCACCCTGAAACGCTTCGCCTTGAAGGAGGAAGTTCCGGTTCAGGTCGATGTTGTCTTCGTTGAATCGGCGATGCCAAGCGTAGCCATAGGGGTTCACTGCGTGGATGAATATACACCGCGGTAGCGCGTTGCCATGCCAGCGTTCTAACAGCACCAGTTGAGCGGCAGCACCGACTGGAGCTTCGACACCATGCACCCCACTGGAGACGATCAGGGCGCAATCGCTTCGCGTTCCTGGCGTGATGGCAACATCAATCGTCAGCGGCTCGCCATCTGGCGAATCGCAACCGATGGCATAGGTATGGTGCCCCCAACCCTGTTGGATTGCAAGCTCCCGAAAGCGGGTCCGCGAAGCAGAATAATCATTCGGATACGCCGAAAGCATGAGGTGCCTGGAAGTGTAGATCTTAAAGTTTCCGCACAGACTATCACTACAGCGCCCCTCGCGGATTGCCAAGAATAGTGATTCTCGGGAGGGAACCACTGACGGATCAACAAATTCAGGATTTTGGGCCCGCGTTCAACAGCAATAGTAGGGCTGATGCTTCGGTGACGGCATCAGGTCGGTTTGTGTTGCGGACAAGGCTGCCGCGCTTCTGGCATCAGAAAGCACGGCGGCCGGGGGGAAACGCCCGTGGCTTCAGTTCTTCGTCCATGTCACCCCTCGTTTCCTATGGCGTTCCAGCGCGGCCTCGATGCCTTCACGGTCCGGGAACGACGGGATGCTCGACCGGGCAACCTCGGCGATCAGTTCCACCTGTCGGGCGATCGTCTGCAGTCGTCCGGCATCCTGCGTCCGCCCGGCAACGACTTCCAGTGCTTCGAGCAGGGCCAGCAACACCGCGACGTTGCCTTCGGCGTTGCGGCGGATCTGGTCGAACGCCTCGCCCAACATGCTCGAGAACGACGGGCCGCGAGCGATGACTCGCAGTTCGCCATTGTCCAGCCGATAAGCTGTCTCGATGTGCTGCGTGGCTAGGCGAGCGAGGACCGCCGTCAGGTAGTTCACGCACGTCACGGCGGTGGTAGTGTCGTTGATGCCTGGCGACAGCGCCTTCAGGGCGATGTCTACGATTTGCCGGATTCCGAAGCCCGCGTCCTGAACCGTCGTCCGCTGGTGCCCGACGGTGAAGAAGGCGTTTAGCTCGCCGACCGTCTCCTCACCCGACGGCTTTCCTCCGGCGACAGAAACGAGCGGCGCACCCGCGACGACGAACTCGCCGATGCCGTGCTCCATACGAACGATGGCACCCCGCTGGCGGGCGAAGTCGAGTAGGGCATCATTGTCGATGCCCAGAAGGAATCCGTTCAGCCGGGCCGGGATGGTAAGCCAGAGCATACCACTTAGAGCCGATTCGCGTTCCGGGATCAGCCCCGTATCGGCGGCTTCGCCCAGCGCGGCAGGGAAGATCCGGTCGATAGCGTTCAACGTCTCGTTCGCCGCCAGTTGGATAATGCTTTCGGCCTGGATAGACGAAGCGATGTGGTGAATGAAAAAGATCAGACAACCGATGCCAACCAGTGCCAGCAGCATGGCGAAGAGGACCGCCAAGGAGGGAACAAATGCCCCCTCATCGCCGCCCCTAATGGTGCGGAGTACGACCACGCAGTAGACGAAAATTCCTAGAAAGGTGCCGAGTACCGTCTGGTTGGCGCGGTCGCGCATAAAGTTGCGCAACACTCGCGACGTGTACTGGCCCGATGCCATGGCCAGGGCAACAATGGTAATCGAGAACGCGACACCGGCCACGGTAATCATTGAACTGGCAATGGCCGTGAGCATACCACGCGACCCATCAGCGCCGGCCCCGAACAACCGCGGCCAATGTTTCTGAAGATCGTGCCATTCGATGCTCGAGTCGAGCTCGATTAGCACCAGCGCGAGGATGATCGCACCAGCGACGAGCAGCGAGGGCACGAACCACAGGCTGGATCGCAACGAGTCCCAGTGCGATTTCAGGTTGAGCATCGGTGACGAACTCCTCTTATGTATGTTGCTCATTCGTGATGGTGCCCCACGACCGCCGTCGTCACCCCCGTGGTCGGCCGCGAAGTTCACAGTGCAAACCCCGTGCCGACTTACCGACCGAGCGGAACGACCTCGGTCCGAAAGGGCTTGCGGGTGGCTTTTCGTCGTTGGACGGCGAAGCTAGAGGTGAGTTTGATGGGTTATGAGGGGAGCGTCAGTATCAAGGGCGATTCCGTCACATGATATTGTTTTTGTTGGTGTTTGGATTTGCCTCGATCCGGACAGATCATCTCAGGGTGGAAAGACCCGGAGATAACGATGGAGCAAGTGAGCCGAGCGCTGAACGTGCATCGCGAGGGAGTATTGGTTCGATGCCAAAGCGGCGGCCTGTACGAAGAGACGCGCTGTTGTTCTATCACTACAGGTCGGCGAAGGCTGCATCAGATCAATTGCTCTGCGTAGGCGATAACAGCCAATAAGTCGTCCGGTTCGAGATCTTCGTAATCTTCAAGAATCTCAGCGTGAGTCATACCAGAACTGATCAGTTCAAGGATCGTTTCAACCGGGTAACGCAAACCACGAATGCATGGCTTGCCATGACAAAGCATGGGGTCGATCGTGATCCGAGAGAGTAATGTATTTGTAAATATTAGTGTATTCGGATGAGAACTGGATACGCGACTACTCAAGATTGCATGGGTGCGTTGGAACAGGATTCGATAAATCACTCGGTCTCTTGCTCTTTCGCAACACGCACCCAACGCAACTTGGCCGAGCGGCTGCGGGGGTTGGCCTGCTTTTCTTCTTCGCTCGGACGGATCGGGTCGTCGCTTCCTTCCGCATATAACCCTTGGCGTAGCCCATCACGGAATGCAGTCTTTACGATGCGATCTTCACCGCTATGGAAGCTGATAATCGCCGCAGTACCGCCCGGTTTCAACAGAGTCGGCAGCACGCGCAACAACTGTTGCAGATTGGCAAGCTCGCGGTTCACCACGATGCGAAGCGATTGAAACACGCGCGTGGCGGGGAGCAACTTCTGCTTGCGCACGGGCGGAAAGCCCGGCCCAATCAGCGGAACAATAGGTGCCGCAGCATCAATGATTGTGCGGAGTTGCTTGGTGGTGAGTATCGGATTGTTCGCGCGTTCCTGCACAATCGCTGAAGCGATCGCTTCAGCTGCGGGTTCATCGCCGAGTTCGTGGAACCACGTGGCGAGTTCTTCTTGTGAACTCGACTGAAGCAATTCTGCTGCGGTACGACCGCGTGTGCGATCCATGCGCATATCGAGTGGGCCATCGCGCAGAAACGAGAAGCCGCGCTCGGCATCGTCGATTTGCATCGAGGACATTCCCAAGTCGGCGAGCAAGCCATCGACTTGCAAAATTCCTTGTCCGAGCAGTACGTTTTGCACGCCGGCGAAGTTGCTGTGGTGCGTTTGAAACGGAAGATTGAGTGCTTGCAGATTTGCTGTCGCACGGGGCAGATGGTCCGCGTCCCAATCGGTGGCGATGAGCATTCCGGTTGCACCGATGCGTTGCAACATCTCGCTGGCGTGGCCTGCGAAGCCAAGCGTGCAATCGACGATGGTCTGCCCCGGCTGCGGGTTCAACGTACTCAGCACTTCGTTCATCAGTACGGGAAGATGCTCGCCTTTCGGCGTGGCCCCCGTGCCAGGCGGAGCCGGGTAGTGTCGCTTACGATGGAATTTACGCGCCATTTTGGTTTCCGTTTGCCGTAGGTGGGGCTGGTTTTCGGAGCGACCAAAAACTGATAATGCCCAGCAACACGATGACTCCAAGGCCGATGGCAATAGCCGTGGTCCGCGATTGTTCCGGGCGTTCCGCGATGGTCTCTTGGTTGGCTTTCACTTCAAATTCGCGTGTCGCACGGTGGCCCATTTCTTCCTCGGCAACAACACGATACTGGCCCGGTTCTGGGCGCGGCAGCACGCAAGTTCCGGTTTTATCTGCAGTGGCTTTCGCAAACGGCTGCTTCTCACTCGCGCGAAAGAGTTCTATGGTTGCCCCGCCTGCGGTTTCGTCATCATCGAATTTTACCACGATGCGCAGCTCGGTTTCTGTCACGACAACAGTGGCGTGCATACCATGCGCGGCAACTCGCGGGAGCGGAGAAACTGCGCCAAGCGCGAACAGAAGCACTAAAACAAGCCGGGTTCTCACGGGGAATATCCTTTGAGCGCGAATCGGTATCTACCAGTGTATTAATCAAACCGACTCTTGTTAGCCCGCAGCGTAAGCAAGGGACTACGGTATTGAGATTCAGAATTGGCCCGATACCCACCCCCGTGCTAACGCACGGGTTTCACCTCCAGAGGGTGTGGGAACGTGGGGCAAGTTTCCAACTTGCCATAGTACCTGCTCACGTGCGGGGTTCACCCTAAGAAGTAGGAATCGGCTGTTTACCGGGCACTTTGCAGTAAACAACTTCCCGCGCACTACTTCAAAGCTAACGCTATTGGCTCACAAGAGTTGGCCGTAACGATCACGAAGGTTTCAACACGAATTCAGGGGATTTCATGGAGTTGTGGGAAGCGATTGCCTTGGGCGTAGTGCAGGGGCTCACGGAGTTCTTGCCGATCAGCAGCACGGCGCATCTGCTGTTCGTGCGGCAAGCGATGGGGCACGCGCACCCGGAAGATGCGTTCACCACCGTCATTCAACTCGGCACGTTGGTTGCGGTATTCATCTACTTCCGGAGCGATATTGCCAAACTCATTCGTGCAGTACTGAATGATGCCCGTACGATGCGGTTTGCTAGTAGCCCCGAGAGCCGTTTGGCCTGGCTCATCGTCCTCGGTACTGTGCCTGTCGTAATTGTAGGTTTGTTATTGAAGAAGTGGCTGAAAGCGAACTTTTACGATCTTCCTTCCATGGCGATCATGGCCATCGTGTTTGCGCTGCTCATGCTCGCTGCGGAACTCTGGGCACAACTGCGACGTGCAAAACCGAACTCGCCGGAAATCGTGGAACGCGACATCACCTGGAAGGAAGCACTCTGGGTCGGGGCGTGGCAAGCCCTGGCACTTTTCCCAGGTGCGAGCCGATCGGGAACGACGATCACGGGCGGACTTTTCGCGGGGATGTCGCGCGCCACTGCGGCAAGGTTTTCCTTCTTGCTATCACTGCCCAGCGTCTTCGCTGCTGGCATGAAAGAACTCTACGACGAGTACAAAGTGTGGAAGAATCCTATACCTGGTGCGCCGAAAAGCTTGTTCGCATCGAGCGATGAAACCGTGGCACTACTGGTCGGCACTATCGTTTCGGGCATCGTGGGTTATTTCGCAATTGCTTGGCTCATGCACTTCTTGAAGCGCTATTCGCTTTATGCTTTCGTTGGGTATCGCATTCTGTTGGGCATCGGCATCTTGATGTATTTGGCAATACGCTAACCACTCGGAGAAGCAATTCGCAGCGAGCATGAACGATACTGAAGGAAACTCATTCCCTCCTCGTTCTGGCTGTATACATGTTGCCGATGATCTCCAATACGCAAGAAGACGTTGCTACGACCAAGCCCTGCCAAGATTGCGAGACGCTGGCTTCACCTGTTCCAAAATCAGGCATGCTCTATCTCTGCCCAGCCGATGATGAACTTCTGGTTTCGCTGACGGAACTCAAATTGCTTTTTCTGCGCGTGATGCCCGGCGTGGTCTCGCTGCCAATTACAAATGAATTATTCCCCTTGCTCGCGGCACACCGTGCCGATTGGGGAATCGTGCGTGCGGCGATTGTGCCCGAGGGTATCGAACCCACCATGGCCGCGCTCATGACGAGCGTCCACCTGATGACCCTTCTCAAACAAGTTGAAGGGGAATGGCTGCGCGACCTACTCCGCGATCAACGCCTCACGACGCATTTCCAACCGATCGTGCTCGCGAACAGCCCTGCCGTGGTGCATGGCTATGAGTGCCTCACTCGTGGGAGAGAAACCGATGGCACACTCATTCCACCGAACAAGTTGTTCCGAACCGCACGCGAAACGGGGTTGCTCTATGTACTTGACAAGAGCGCACGCGTCTCTGCGGTGAGTCATTCCGCGAAACTGATTCCCTCGGCGAAGATCTTCATCAACTTCATGCCAAGTGCGATCTATAACCCGGAGACCTGCCTGCGCACGACGTTTCGCGCTGCGGAACTCGCCGGTATCGATCCGAAACGGATTGTGTTTGAAGTAGTCGAAAGTGAAGAAGTCCGCGATACGGAACACTTATTGAACTTGCTTTTGGAATATCGCAAAGCGGGTTTTCAAGTGGCCCTCGATGATGTCGGCGCGGGTTATAGTTCGTTGAAGTTGCTCACGAAGCTACGCCCAGATTACATCAAAATCGATATGGAACTCATCCGCAACATTAGCGAAGACCGTTACAAAGCCCAGGTCGTGGCGAAATTGCTGGAGATGGCGCACTCGCTGGGAATTCAAACCATTGCGGAGGGGATCGAGTCGCGCAAGGAATGGAACTGGCTGAAGAAACACAAAGTGCATTTTGTGCAAGGCTACTTGTTTGCGAAGCCGGAACAACGCCCGCCGATCCCTCAAGTACCGGCGGGTTGGTCGGTGGAATGAACTCGCTTAAATCGATGGCGAGGAGCCGGAACTGCTTCCGACTTTGCGAGCGAAGCGTTTGTTCGGGTCGTAAAGTCCATCAAATATAGAATCCGTCAGGTAGTTTGCTCGGCGATGGTGCGAGATGCCCGAATCGGCAAAAGAAAGGAGCATCTCACCGGCAACGAGCTTCGTGATTTCTTTCACATCATCACCCAGCACTTCTTGCCAAGCGCCGCGCGTTCCACCGTGGCGAGGAACGCCGAAGAGTTGCAGCACAGCGGCATTCGCAATCATCGTGGTCCAGTCGTTTGGGTAGAGGGTGCGAATTTGGCCGACATCTTGCCAGAAGGTCCAGACCTGTAAACCGTAGCCTCGCAGCAGGGTGATCGCCGTCTTCAACAGGGGCATATTACCGAGTTGGGCGGCTTCATCGACGATGAAGAGCGTGCGCAAATCGGGGATGGTCTCGCGGCGAAGCACGGTTGTGAGCAGCGTGATGATCCAAGCACGGAGGACCGCTTTGTGGCTTTCGAGCTTTTCGGGTGGCAGCACGAGATAGATCGTGATGGGGTCCCCGTTCAGGAGCGTCTTCAAGTCGAAGCTCGATTTCTCAAGCACTTTGGCGATGGGTTGGCTCCCCAGGCACTTCACATAGGTGCAAGCGGTCGAGCGGATGCAGGGTCGCGTTTTATCGGAGGGTGCCGAGAGATACGAGACGAATTCGTCGCGTGCCAGTTGGTTCGTGACTTCTTTTCTATCGAGCCAGGTCGCGATGGTGTAATCGAGATCATCGTGATACAGCAGCCTGCGCAGGCCGGTTGGGTTCCGTTCGCTCTCGGGGGAAGTCGTAGCCGTGTGGGCGATTAGGCCAGCCATGAGGCCGCGGCCCGTGTCGTCCCAATAACGATCGGTGCTGAAAGAATGGTCGGCACCGAATTGTGCGGCAAGCATTTCCGCATCCGATTCCGGGTCGCCTTTTGGGAGATCGAACAGATCGAAAGGATTCAGGCCGTCTTTGGCATCCGAGGCGAGGCCAAAAGGATCGAGGATGACGACTTTTTGGCCCATTTCGCGTCGGCGACGAGCCGTAACTTGTGCGAGTTCGCCCTTAATGTCGACGGCGATGATGGAGCCAGGGTAAGTAAGCAGCGTTGGGATAATCACGCCCACGCCTTTCCCGGCACCCGTGGGGGCGACGGTCATGAGGTGGCCATCGCCCGTGTAGACGATCGGTTCGATTGGTTCTTCATCGGCAACAGGGCTAGATGCGGCATGGAAGCCGACGGATTGCTGACTCGGCACGGTATCCTTCCAACCGAGAAAGAGATGATCCGCTTCCCAATTTGGTCGACTATCAGCTACTTTCTTTTTGCGGCGGGGTTTGTTATTGCTCGGGGTGTTCGGCTTCGGTTGCATCTGCGGTTCCTCTGCGACGGGGTTTGGACAACCGATACTTAATGCGACATCACATCATACGCTGTTTTCCAGGTGTCCGATATTTGCCATGAAATAATTTCCACATGCCACAACAGATGAATCAAAAATAATCCGCAAGATCAACCTCCGAAAAGTGAATGTTGTGAAGAGTCTGAGTTGCCGCATGAGGAATAGTTCCGAGAATACCCGTTCGATTTCGGCAGATACGATTTCAAGGAGACGGCGTGAAAAAGTCTGGTTCCGGATTTGTCAAGGGTGCCCTGAAATACCTGCTCGGCTTCGGCTTACTGGGTTACGTCATCGCGAGATACTGGGAGGGGCTGAAAGAACTCTTTCAACGCGAACCGAATCTCCTGAATCTTCTTGCAGTTGTTATCATCGTTCTGGTGTCTGTCGCATTGCAATACTATCGCTGGTATCTGCTCGTGCGCGCGGTCGATTTACCGTTCACAGTTCGTGATTCCGTGCGGCTTGGGCTTGTCGGCACATTCTATAATACCTTTTTGCCGGGTTCGGTCGGCGGCGACCTCGTTAAGGCATACTTCATAGCGAAGGGGCAACCGGGTCGGCGGGCAACTGCCGTCGCGACCGTCATTGCCGATAGGCTCATCGGACTTTTCGGATTAATTCTTTATGCTGGACTCGTGGGGGGCGCTTTTTGGCTCGCCAATGATTCCAAGATTGTCGAGAACGATTACCTCAAAACTGTCATTCGGGTTTGCCTCAGTATTGTCGGTTCCACTGTGCTGTTCTGGCTCCTCCTCGGGTTCCTCCCGCAACATCGGGCCGATCGCTTCGCAGGACGATTGCTCAAGTTGCCCAAGGTCGGCAAAACCGCTGCGGAACTCTGGTACGCGGTCTGGCAGTATCGTCAACGACCCAAGGCGGTTCTCACCTGCGTAGGCATCTCGGCAATTTGCCACACGGGTTTCGTCTTCATGTTCCATCTTGCCGTGCAAGTCTTCCCGCCCGTGAATGCAGCGCTTTTGGGCACGCTCCCCGAGCATTTTGTCATCGCGCCGATTGGCTTCATCGCCCAGGCATTTTTCCCAGCTCCTGGCGGAGTCGGTGGCGGTGAAGCAATCTTCGGCTACTTGTACGAAACCATTCGCGGGAAAGAGGCGGTGCCGATTGGCGTGGCGGGCCGACTGACGCTCAGGCTGTGCGAATGGGCGTTCGGGTTCTGCGGTTACATCGCATTTCTACGCATGAAAACGCAGATCACTCAGGCCGAAGATGCTGCCGAAAGTGGTGGTATTCCCGCTCCGCCGATCGCTGCCTCAAAGGAATGACCGGAGAATCGCCTATATTAAGGTGATGAAAACCCTTCCTGAATTCCTCGCAGAACTGGTGCGTCGCCCATCGATCAACCCGATGGGCCGTACCGACTTGCCGGCGGAACTGATTCATGAATCGCGTATCACGCAGTTTCTCGCTGAGCAGTTTGAGGAACTTGGCGTGGTCTACGAACGCATCGCCGTTCAACCGGGCCGCGAGAACATCATCGCGCGGTATTCTCCGAGGACTCCCGCACCGTTCACATTACTTCTCGAAGCGCATCAAGATACTGTTCCCGTCGATGGCATGATCGTGGAACCGTTTGCCGCAAAAGTTCAAGATGGCAAACTTTATGGCCGGGGTTCTTGCGATGTGAAGGCGGGAATTGCCGTCATGTTTCACACCTTCGCGCGACTCGTTCGA
>Ga0105045_10002952_pt1 | contig 14464 bp, 15 predicted proteins | sample MAT02_FD_78089 | JGI IMG/M metagenome (GOLD analysis project Ga0105045, IMG submission 78089) | Freshwater microbial communities from Lake Fryxell liftoff mats and glacier meltwater in Antarctica - MAT-02 (megahit assembly) | ecosystem: Environmental > Aquatic > Freshwater > Ice > Liftoff...
CGTCCCAGAACGGCAGCACGCGGGCCACGGTGTCTTGCAGGCATTCGGTCAGCGGCACCTGCGCGGGTGCAAGGGCAGCGTAACGGCGGTCGCCGCGCTCGCTGCGGGCATCGCCCGGCTCCAGTGCCGGGGGCGGGGTGTCGTAGCTGCGGCGCCACACCAGCACCTGCGCGTCGCCGTACTGGGCAGCGATGTCGGTCTTGTTCAGGCCCTGCAGCGCGCCGTAGTGGCGCTCGTTCAGACGCCAGTCGTTGACCACCGGCAGCCAGGTGCGGTCCATCTGGTCCAGGCTGTGCCACAGGGTCCAGATCGCACGTTTGAGCACCGAGGTGTAGGCGATGTCGAACTCGAAGCCGGCCTCTTTCAGCAGCCGGCCGGCCTGCTGCGCCTGGGCCACGCCGGTGTCGGTCAGCGGCACGTCGGTCCAGCCGGTGAAGCGGTTCTCCAGGTTCCAGGTCGATTCACCGTGGCGGATCAGCACGAGCTTGTACATGGCGGGTGGGCAGGCGAGGGGGGAGTTGCAGGTGGCAGGCTGCGCGACAGAGCTGGCCACGCGGCGGCAAAGCGGCAAATTCTATAATCCGCGTTTCCGCTAACCGCAGGCCCACCCGTGAAGTTTCTGATCGACAACTGGATGCTCATCCTCCTGGCCGCGTCCTCTGGCGGTTTTCTGCTGTGGCAGATGCTGCAGAAAAACGCCGGCGGCGGCGTGGGCACGGCCGAGGCCGTGCGCCTGATCAACCGCGAGAAGGGCGTCCTGATCGATGTGTCCGAGCCGGCTGAATACGCCGCCGGCCATGCGGTGGGCGCGCGCAGCATTCCGTTCGGCAAGCTGGAAGGCGCCAAGGAAGTGCCGTCGAACAAGGCGCTGCCGCTGCTGCTGATCTGCCCCAACGGCGCGCGTGCCGGGCGCGCTGCCGGTCTGCTGCGCAAGGCCGGCCATGAACGGGCCATGGCCGTCACCGGCGGCCTGGCCGCCTGGCGCGAGGCCGGCTTGCCGGTCGACAAGAAACCCGCCTGAACGTCGGGCCGGCCGTGTGCTCCGCCGGCAGGGTGAAGCCGCCCTCGGCAGAATCGTGGCTTTTCCGATTCGAGTCGTCGACACCATGAACCCCGTGCGCATGTACACCACCCAGGTCTGCCCCTACTGCATCCGGGCGAAGTCTCTTCTCAAGCAGCGTGGTGTCGAGGCCATCGACGAGGTGCGCATCGACCTCGACCCGGGTCAGCGTGACCAGATGATCGCGCTGACCGGCCGCCGCACCGTGCCGCAGATCTTCATCGGCAACACCCATGTGGGCGGCTGCGACGACCTGATGGCGCTCGACCGTGCCGGCGGCCTGCAGCCGCTGTTGCAGGGCGCCTGATCCGTCACGCCTGCTGCAGCGGGCGCGCCATGGCGCTGCGACATAATCCTCGCCGCCCCAGCCCGTTGCCCTGTCGGCAGCGGGCTTCTTGCCTATTTCTCAGGACCCTTCCGCCATGGCCGACCAAGACGATACCCCGGTGTTCCAGATCCAGCGCATGTACCTGAAGGACCTGTCGCTGGAGCAGCCGAACTCGCCGCAGATCCTGCTGGAGCAGCAGCAGCCCCAGGTGGACATCAACCTGGCGATGGCCGCCGGCGGTGTCGCCGAAGGCATCTTCGAGGTGACGGTGACAGCCACCGTCACCACCAAGGTCAAGGACAAGACCCTGTTCCTGGTTGAAGCCAAGCAGGCCGGCATCTTCGAGATCCGCAATGTGCCGCAGGAGCAGTTGCAGGGCATCCTCAGCATCGTCTGCCCGCAGATGATCTACCCCTACCTGCGCGCCATCGTGTCCGACGTCTGCACCCGCGCCGGCTTCCCGCCGATCACGCTGACAGAAGTGAACTTCCAGGCCATGTTCGAGGCGCAGCAGGCCCAGGCCCAGGCCGCGACCAACGGCAGCGCCAGCGGCATCATCACCAGCGCCAGCTGACCGGCGCAGAGGCTGACAGTCTGACCGGCTGACAGGCCGCCCGCCGACATGGCGCCGCCGCCGCTGCCGCTGCAGTTGCCCCTGCAGTTGCCCCTGGTCGTGCTGGGCGCCGGTGCCTGGGGCACCGCGCTGGCGGTGGCCGCCGCCGCGCGCCAGCCGGTGCTGCTGTGGGCGCGCGACGCCGCCCAGGCGGCGCACATGCAGGCCGAGCGCTGCAATGCCCGCTACCTGCCTGGCATCGGCTTGCCCGCTGGCCTGACGGTCAGCGCCGACACCGACCTGGCCCTGGACCTGGCCGCCACCGGTCTGGCTGTGCTGGGCACGCCGATGGCGGGCCTGCGCAGCAGCCTGGCCGCGCTGCGCCCGGGCACGCGCGCCTTGTGGCTGTGCAAGGGCTTCGAGGCGGGCAGCGGCCTGCTGGGCCACGAGATCGCCCACGCCACCCGGCCCGACCTGCGCTGCGGCGTGCTCTCCGGCCCCAGCTTTGCGCAAGAGGTGGCGCACGGCCAGCCCACCGCCCTGGTGGCCGCCAGCCACGACGCGCCGCTGGCCGCGCTGGCGGTGCAGGCCTTCCACAGCGACAGCCTGCGCGTCTACACCAGCACCGACCCGGTCGGCGTCGAAGTGGGCGGCGCGGTGAAGAACGTGATGGCGATCGCCACCGGCATTGCCGACGGGCTGGCCCTGGGGCTGAATGCCCGCGCCGCGCTGGTCACCCGCGGGCTGGCCGAGATGACGCGGCTGGGCCTGGCGCTGGGTGCACGGGCCGAGACCTTCATGGGCCTGTCGGGGCTGGGTGACCTGGTGCTCACCGCCACTGGCGACCTGTCGCGCAACCGCCAGGTGGGCCTGCTGCTGGCCCGGGGCGACGCGCTGCCCGACATCCTGCGCCGGCTGGGCCATGTGGCCGAGGGCGTGCACACGGCACCCACGCTGCAGGCGCGCGCCCGCGCCAGCGGCGTCGACATGCCGATCACCGACGCGGTGGTGGCGGTGCTGCAGGGCCGGCTGTCACCGGCGCAGGCACTGCGCCGGCTGATGGCGCGCGAGGCCCGGCCGGAGGCGTGATGCGGTTCATGAGGAAACGCCGGGCCGCTCCCAAGTTTCCTCATTCCCCCTCGGGGGGCCTGATGCGCAGCGGCAGGTCCGGGGGCGCTCTCAGGCCCCGCCTGCATAGCCGAGCTGGCGCCAGGCCTCGAACACCGCCACCGCCACGGCGTTGCTGAGGTTCAGGCTGCGCTGGCCGGCGCGCATCGGCAGGCGCACACAGCGGTCGGCCGCAAAGCCGTCGCGGATCTCGGCGGGCAGGCCGGCGGTCTCGCTGCCGAACACCAGCCAGTCACTGGGTTGCCAGGCGATGTCGGCCATGCCGGCAGCACCCCGGGTGGTGAAGGCGAACAAGCGGCCGCCGATGTCCTGCTGCGCCACCAGCAGCGTCGCCCAGCTGGCATGGCGCCGCACGGCGGTGAACTCGTGGTAATCCAGCCCGGCGCGGCGCAGCAGCTTGTCTTCCATCGTGAAGCCCAGCGGCTCCACCAGGTGCAGGGCGCAGCCGGTGTTGGCGGCCAGCCGGATCACGTTGCCGGTGTTGGGCGGAATCTCCGGATGCACGAGGACGATGTGGAACATGGCGGCGATTGTGGCGTGCCGTCCGGGCCCACCGGCCCTTCGCACGCCAGGTCACTCACCCGGCGCCGGCGTACGGGCCAGCACCCACACCTGCACGCCGGCGGCACCGGCCGCCAGCAGCGCCTGGGTGGCAGCGGCGGCGGTGACGCCGGTGGTCATCACGTCGTCGACCAGGGCGACCTCGCAGCCGGCCAGCCGGCGCTGGCCCTCGGGCGGCACCCACATCGTGTCGCGCAGATTGGCGGCGCGCGCGCGCCGGCCCAGCCCCACCTGGTGCGGCGTGTCGCGCAGCCGCTGCAGCCAGTCGGCGCGGGCCTGCAGCCCCTGGCGCGCGGCCAGCCGGCGGGCCAGCTCCCAGGCCTGGTTGTAGCCGCGCTCGGCCAGCCGGGCCGGGCTCAGCGGCACCGGCAGCACCCACTGCGCCGGCGGCAGGCCGGCCTGGCGGTCCAGTGCGCCGGCCAGGGCGTCGGCCAGCAGGCCGGCCAGTTCGGGCTGCTGCTGGAACTTGAAGCGGGTGATCAATCGATCCCAGGGAAATGCGTAGTCGGCCAGTGCCACGACATGGTGGAAGGGCGGCGGCGTGCGCAGGCAGGCGCCGCAGCGCTGGGCACCCGGGCTCCGCAGGGCACAACCCGGGCAGCGGGCCGCCGGTGCGTCGACGAAGCGCTGCCGGCAGCCGGTGCACAGGCCGGCGCGGTCCCACTGGCCGCACAGGGCACAGGGGCGCGGCAGTCGCCCCAGCCAGTTGGGGCGGCTGCGGGTCGCCAGTCCATCGCCGCCCTGTTGCATCGGCTCAATATACTGAAACCGCCATGTCCCCGAACAGCGCCGACACCGCGCGGCCACCGCCCGCCATCGACACCCGTGCGCTGCACCGGGTGCTCGACCGCCTGGCGCGCGCCGAATCGCCGCCCTGGCTGCACCAGGAGGTGGCCCGGCGCATGGCCGAGCGCCTGCCGGTGATCCGCCAGCCGCCCGCGCAATGGCTCGACTGGTGGGGCTTCACCGGCGCCGGCGCAGCGGCCGTGCAGGCGGTGTGGCCACAGGCCCGGCGCCAGGTGGTCGAGCCCACCCCGGCGCTGCAGGCGCGCAGCCGCCTGGCGCTGAACGCACCGTGGTGGGCCTGGGGCGCGCGGCGCCAGGCCGCAGCGCAGCCGGTGTGGCTCAGCAGCGAGGTGCCCGCCGGCCAGGCGCAGATGCTGTGGGCCAACCTGGTGCTGCACACCGCCGCCGACCCTGCCGCCAGCCTGGCCGCCTGGCATCGGGCGCTGGCGGTCGACGGCTTCCTGATGTTCTCCTGCTTCGGCCCCGACACCTTGCGTGAGCTGCGCGCCGTGTATGCCGACGCCGGCTGGTGCGCGCCGCACCCGCCCTATGCGGACATGCATGACCTGGGCGACCTGCTGGTGCACGGCGGCTTTGCCGACCCGGTGATGGACCAGGAGACGATCCACCTGAGCTGGTCGTCACCCGATGCGCTGCTGACCGAACTGCACAGCCTGGGTGGCCACCTGGGCCGCGACCGCTTCGGGGGCCTGCGCACGCCGCGCTGGCAGGCGCGGTTGCGCCATGCGCTGGCCGCCCTGGCTGGTGCCGACGGCCGCATCACGATGCGCTTCGAGCTGGTCTACGGCCATGCCTACAAAGCCGCACCCCGCCCGGCGCGCGGCGGGCCGGCGGTGGTCTCGCTGGAGCACCTGCACAGCGGCCCGCCCCGGGCCGGCCGGCCGGGAACTGCATAGGCTTGGCCGGGCCGCCGAATCGGCTGGGCACTCCGCTAGAATTCGGTGCTGATCCGGAGTGACAAGGCCTGCTGTCGGTGAGTGTCAGGCTGCTCAATCTGCCGCTACTGCCGATTGAGCGTTGTTGCTGCACTCCGATCTGACCTGTTTCCATCACCGAGCCGCCATGTCCGTCACCATTGCCCCCAGCCCCTGGCCCGCGCCACCCGCCGCGCGGCAGGATGGCGGCTGGCGCTTCGGCCGCGAACAATCGGCGCCGCTGGGCTGGTTGTTCGACCTGCGGCGCAATGTCTCGATCACGCCGCGCCAGCTGTTGGGCAGCTACGCCCTGCTATGCGCCGTCTCGTTGGCGGTGGCTGGTGGTTTCTGGTTGCACGGGGTCACCGTGGTCAGCCTGTTCACCGGGCTGGAACTGCTGGCTGTGGGTGCGGCGCTGCTGGTGTTTGCCCGCCACGCCGGTGACCGCGAGACCATCACGTTGACCCAGCGTGAGATCTCGGTGGTCAAGCGGGTGGGCCCGGTGGTCGAACAAGTGCGGTTCCGTGCCGAATGGATGCGGGTGGAGCCGGTGGCCGGTGACGGCTCTCTGGTGGAGCTGTCAGGTGAAGGCCGCAGTGTGCGGGTGGGCCGCCATGTGCGCCCGGAAATGCGGGTGGCGCTGGCGCAAGAGTTGCGGCGGGCCTTGCGGCTGGCGCGCGCGGCTGGCGCCCAGGCGGTGGATCACGAAACTGAAGCATGACGACGATGACGATGAAGACATGGATGTCCCGCAGCCTGCGGGGTGCTGCGGCCCTGGCGCTGTCCGGTGGTCTGCAAGCCGCCTGGGCGGTCGGCGACCTGGCCGGCGGCCCGGCCAAGAACCAGCTGGACCTGCACCCGCCCGTCACCCGGATCGCCAGCGAGGTGCAGGGTCTGCATTACTTCATGCTGATCATCTGCCTGGTGATTTTCCTGGCCGTGTTCGGGGTGATGTTCTATTCCATCTTCAAGCACCGCAAGTCGGTCGGCGCGAAGGCGGCCAACTTCCACGAGAGCGTGTCCGTCGAGATCGCCTGGACCGTGGTGCCCTTCATCATCGTGGTGGTGATGGGCCTGATGGCGACCAAGACCGTGGTGGCCATGAAGGACACCAGCAACGCCGACCTGACCATCAAGACCACCGGCTACCAGTGGAAGTGGGGATACGACTACCTCAAGGGCGAGGGGGAGGGCATCGGCTTCCTGTCCACGCTGGACATGGCCCATCGCGCCATGTCCGATGCCGGCAAGCCTGTGGGCGACAACTACCTGTTGAAGGTCGACAACCCGCTGGTGGTGCCGGTGAACAAGAAGATCCGCATCATCACCACCGCCAACGACGTGATCCACAGCTGGATGGTGCCGGCCTTTGCCGTCAAGCAGGACGCGATTCCCGGCTTCGTGCGCGACACCTGGTTTCGTGCCGAGAAGATCGGCGACTTTTACGGCCAGTGCGTCGAGCTGTGCGGCAAGGAACACGCCTACATGCCCATCCATGTGAAGGTGGTGTCCGCCGAGGACTACACCAAGTGGGTGGACGGCAAGAAAAGAGAAATGGCCGCCAAGGCCGACGACCCGAGCAAGGTCTGGACGCTGGCAGCGCTGGCCGAGCGCGGCGAGAAGACCTACAGCGTCAACTGCGCCGTCTGCCACAAGGCCGATGGCAAGGGCGCCGGTCCGATCAAGGGGCTGGACGGCGCCGCCGTGGTGCTGGACGACGAGACGAGCAAGGTGATTGACATCCTGTTGAACGGCGCCAACAACGGCACCATGCCGGCCTGGAAGACCCTGTCGGACACCGAGATCGCTGCCGTCATCACCTACACCAAGAACAGCTGGTCGAACAAGACGGGCCAGATCGTTCAGCCGGCTGACGTGATGGCTGCCCGCAAGTGACCCGCCGACCCATCTCCGATTCGAAGAATCAGCCGCTGAAAGGCAACGCCCCATGAGCGCCGTCCTCCCGCAACACGGGCCTCACGACCACACCCACGACGACCATGGCCACGGCCCGCTCAAGGGCTGGCGGCGCTGGGTGTTCGCGACGAACCACAAGGACATCGGCACGATGTACCTGTTGTTCTCGTTTGCCATGCTGATGGTCGGCGGCGTGCTGGCGCTGTGCATCCGCGCTGAGTTGTTCCAGCCCGGCCTGCAGTACTTCAACCCGGAGCTGTTCAACTCGTTCACCACGATGCACGGGCTGATCATGGTGTTCGGCGCCATCATGCCGGCCTTCGTCGGCTTCGCGAACTGGATGCTGCCGCTGCAGATCGGCGCCAGCGACATGGCCTTCGCGCGGATGAACAACTTCAGCTTCTGGCTGATGATCCCGGCGGCCATCATGCTGGCGGGTTCGTTCTTCATGCCGGGTGGCGCGCCGGCAGCCGGCTGGACCCTGTACGCGCCGCTGTCGTTGCAGATGGGTCCCAGCATGGACGCCGCCATCTTCGCCCTGCACATCCTCGGCGCCAGCTCGATCATGGGCTCGATCAACATCATCGTCACCATCCTGAACATGCGCGCGCCCGGCATGACGCTGATGAAGATGCCGCTGTTCGCCTGGACCTGGCTGATCACCGCCTACCTGCTGATCGCGGTGATGCCGGTGCTGGCCGGCGCCATCACGATGACGCTGACCGACCGCCACTTCGGCACCAATTTCTTCAACCCCGCCGGCGGCGGCGACCCGGTGATGTACCAGCACATCTTCTGGTTCTTCGGGCACCCCGAGGTCTACATCATGATCCTGCCGGCGTTCGGCATCGTCAGCGCCATCATCCCCACCTTCGCCCGCAAGCGCCTGTTCGGCTACACCTCGATGGTCTACGCCACCGCGTCGATCGCGATCCTGTCGTTCATCGTCTGGGCGCACCACATGTACACCACCGGCATGCCGGTGACCGGCCAGCTGTTCTTCATGTACGCCACGATGCTGATCGCGGTGCCCACCGGCGTGAAGATCTTCAACTGGATCGCCACCATGTGGCGCGGCTCGATGACCTTCGAGACGCCGATGCTCTGGGCCGTGGGCTTCATCTTCGTGTTCACCATCGGCGGCTTCACCGGCCTGATCCTGGCGATGGCGCCGATCGACATCCAGCTGCAGGACACCTACTACGTGGTGGCGCACTTCCACTACGTGCTGGTGGCGGGTTCGCTGTATGCGCTGTTTGCCGGCGTCTACTACTGGGGCCCGAAGTGGACCGGGGTGATGTATTCGGAGACGCGCGGCAAGATCCACTTCTGGGGCTCGCTGATCTTCTTCAACCTCACTTTCTTCCCGATGCACTTCCTGGGCATAGCCGGCATGCCGCGCCGCTACGCCGACTACCCGATGCAGTTCGCTGATTTCAACGCGATTGCCTCGGTGGGCGCTTTCGGGTTCGGCTTCATGCAGGTGTATTTCTTTGTCTTCGTCGTCATTCCGATGATGCGCGGCGTGGGTGCCAAGGCGCCGCAAAAACCCTGGGAAGGTGCCGAGGGTCTGGAATGGGAAGTGCCATCGCCGGCGCCGTTCCACACCTTCGAGAATCCGCCCAAGCTCGACCCCAGCGCCACGCGCGTGCTGGCCTGACCGGACGCCGCCCCGAAATGACCACTCCCCGAGATCCGCAAGCGCAGGGCCGGGCCAACCTGCGCCTGGCCCTGGCGCTGGCGTCGTTGGCTGCGACGTTCTTGATCGCCTTCGTCGCCAAGCTGGTTTTGTCCAGGTACTGAACAGCCATGGCCCTGCCCCCTCTGCTCGCCGGCCTGCACCGTGACAACCGTCGCATGGTCGGCAAACTGCTGGTCATCACCCTCGCCATGTTCGGTTTCGGTTACGCGCTGGTGCCGATGTACCGCACCATCTGCGTGGCGCTGGGCATCAACGTGCTGTCGGTCAGCGAACGCGTCACTTCTGGCGGAATGTCGGCGGCGGGCAAGCGCCAGGGCAACACCCAGGTCGACACCTCGCGCACCATCACCGTCGAGTTCGACGCCAATGCGCGCGGCCCCTGGGACTTCAAGCCGGCGGTCGGCTCCATGAAGGTGCACCCGGGTGAGCTGGTCACAGTGATGTACGAGTTCCGCAACAAGCAGACCCGCACCATGGCGGCGCAGGCGTTTCCCAGTTACGCGCCGATGCGCGCAAGCGCGCACTTCAACAAGCTGGAGTGCTTCTGCTTCAGCGAGTACATCCTGGCCCCCGGGGAGCAGAAGGCGTGGCCGGTGGTGTTCTATGTCGACCCCAAGCTGCCCAAGGACGTGACCACCATCACGCTGTCCTACACCTTCTTCGAGGTGCCGGGCAAGGTGGTGGGCCAGAACGCAGTCGATCCGGCCAAGCCGGCTGCCGGCAAACGCTCGTGAGCGGCGACCTGCGCCAGGCCGCAGCCCGCAAGGGCTCGTTGCTGCAGACCGTCCGCGCTGTGGGCTGGGCCTTCTTCGGTGTCCGGCGTTCAGCCGACCATGCTGAAGATGTCGCCAAGCTCAACCCGGTGCACGTGGTGATCGGTGGCGTGCTGGCTGCGGCCGTGTTCGTCGTGTCGCTGGTGCTGCTGGCGCAGTGGGTGGTGCGCAGCGGCGTGGCCAGCTAGGCTGTCGCCGCATCGCCTTTCGCACCGATCGACGACCCTTCCCATCCAGAGTCCCAGGTTTCGAGGAAAACACACAAGATGTCAGCAGCGACACCGCACGGGACCACCCCGTACTACTTCGTGCCCGGCCCGTCGCGCCACCCGGCGATGGCCGCGCTGGGCCTGTTCTTCGTCATCCTGGGCGCCGGCCAGTGGATCAATGGCGGCGGATGGGGGGCTTATTCCCTGCTGCTGGGCATGGTGATCTGGCTGTCCACGCTGTTTGTCTGGTTCAAGGAGGCGATTGCCGAAAGCGAGAGCGGGCTGTACTCCGAGCGCGTCGACGTGTCGTTCCGCTGGAGCATGAGCTGGTTCATCTTTTCGGAGGTGATGTTCTTCGCTGCCTTCTTCGGCGCCTTGTACTGGGCCCGCGCCCATGCGCTGCCGATGCTCGGCAACCTGGACCACCAGGTGCTGTGGCCCGATTTCAAGGCCATCTGGCCCAGCGCCGGCGGTGGCCTCACCGCGTCGCCAGCCGGCACCGTCGAGCCATTCGCCACCATGGGCCCGTGGCCGTTGCCGACGATCAACACGGCGCTGCTGCTGACATCCGGCCTGACGCTGACGATCGCCCACCACGCGCTGCTTGCCGGCAAGCGTGCCAAGACCATCACCTGGATGTGGATCACCGTCGCCCTGGGTGCCACCTTCATGTGCGTGCAGGCCTACGAATACATCCATGCCTACCGCGACCTGAACCTCAAGCTCACCTCGGGCATCTTCGGCTCCACCTTTTTCTTGCTGACCGGCTTTCACGGCTTCCATGTGTTTGTCGGCATGCTGATGCTGCTGTTCATCACGCTGCGGCTGCAAAAGGGCCACTTCACGACCGAACGGCACTTCGGCTTCGAGGGCGCTGTCTGGTACTGGCACTTCGTCGATGTGGTCTGGCTGGGCTTGTACTTTCTGGTGTACTGGTTGTAGGCCGGCGCTACACCCCTGCTGCGGTGCTGCCGCAGGCGTTCGGTAACGACCCGTTGATGCTGCCCTGTTGATGCCGCCCTGTTGATGCCGCCCAGTTGATGCCGCCCTGTTGACGCCGCCCTGTGCGGCGTTTTTTATTGGGCCACCGGTCAGCGGACTTGTCCCGCATCCGTCCCCCGGATTTCCCCAGCGCTGTCCACAGGTGACGTCGGGGGCGCAGCTTATGATCTCCGACACATCCTTCGAACCCGGCTTTGCCGAGCCCTTGCCCGCCCATGTCAGCCGTCTTTCGCGCCACCCAGCAGGCCCCCGGCCCCGACGACGAGGTGGCACGCCTGCGGATTCCGCCGCATTCGGTGGAGGCCGAGCAGAGCGTGCTGGGCGGCCTGCTGATCGACAACCTGGCCTGGGACCGCGCCGGCGACCAGGTCGGCGAGAGCGACTTCTACCGCTACGAGCACCGCGAGATCTTCACCGCCATCGCCGCGCTGATCAACGCCAACAAGCCGGCCGACGTGATCACCGTGTTCGAGCAGTTGCAGAACAACGGCAAGGCCGAGGCCTGCGGCGGGCTGAAGTATCTGAACGACCTGGCCCAGAGCGTGCCCAGCGCAGCCAACCTGCGCCGCTACGCGGAAATCGTGCGTGAGCGGGCCATCCTGCGCAAGCTGATCTCGGCCAGCGACGAGATCGCCACCAACGCCTTCAACCCGCAGGGCCGGCAGGTCAGCCAGATCCTCGACGAGGCCGAGGGCAAGATCTTCAAGATCGGCGAAGAAGGCTCACGCAACAAGCAGGGCTTCATCGGCATCGACAAGCTCACCATGCAGCTGATCGACCGGGTGACCGAGCTGGCCGAGAACGGCGCCGAAGACGTCACCGGCGTGCGCACCGGTTTCTACGACATGGACCGCATGACGGCCGGCATGCAGAAGGGTGACCTGATCATCCTGGCGGCGCGCCCGTCGATGGGCAAGACCGCCTTTGCGCTGAACATCGCCGAATACGTGGCGGTGAATGAAGAGCTGCCGGTGCTGGTGTTCTCGATGGAAATGGGTGCCTCGCAGTTGGCGCTGCGCATGATCGGCTCGCTGGGCCGCATCGACCAATCCGGCCTGCGCACCGGCCGCCTGCGCGACGACGAATGGACCCGCCTGACCGAGGCCGCCGAGCGCCTGGGCAAGGCGCAGCTGTTCATCGACGAGTCGCCCGCGCTGAACCCGGCCGAACTGCGCGCCCGCTCGCGCCGCATGGCGCGGCAGTTCGGCGGCACGCTGGGCCTGATCGTGGTCGACTACCTGCAGCTGATGAGCGGCACCGGCAAGAGCGATGGCGAGAATCGCGCCACCGAGATCAGCGAGATCTCGCGCAGCCTGAAGGCGCTGGCCAAGGAGCTGCAGTGCCCGGTGATCGCGTTGTCGCAGTTGAACCGCTCTGTGGAAACGCGCACCGACAAGCGGCCGATGATGAGCGACCTGCGCGAATCGGGCGCCATCGAGCAGGATGCGGATGTGATCATGTTCATCTACCGCGACGAGTACTACACCAAGGACCAGTGCAAGGAGCCTGGCATCGCCGAGATCATCATCGGCAAGCAGCGCAATGGCCCGGTCGGCACGATCAAGCTCACCTTCCTGAAGCCGCTGACCAAGTTCGACAACCTGGCACCGGGCAGCACCGGCAGCGGCGAGTACTGATTCGCGCTGCGCAACATAGCGCAAAGTACTGGACGAATCTACAGTGACTGTCTATATTGACAGTCATGCGAACCATCCCCGTCTATCCCAGCCGTCCCGTTCCCCCGGCCAGCATGGCTGTCTCGACGCTCAAAGGCCGAGGCACGGCCTGGGCGCTGGCGCACCGGTTCTCGCAAGACGATCGGCAGCCGCTGGACGACGGCTGGGGCAGCCTCGACCAGGCCGTGGCCGAGCAGCCGTTGCCGCCCGCCACACGGGTGCTCGAAGAGCAGGCCAGGACCATCCTGGCCGGCAATGATTCACCCGACATCGGCTTCGACCTCTCGATCAACCCGTACCGGGGCTGCGAGCATGGCTGCATCTACTGCTATGCGCGCCCCACCCACAGCTACCTGAACCTGTCGCCCGGGCTGGACTTCGAGACCCGCATCGTGGCCAAGGTCAATGCCGCCCAGCGCCTGCGCGAGGCGTTTTCGGCCCGCAGCTACAGTCCGATGCTGCTGAACATCGGCTCCGCGACCGACGCCTACCAGCCGGCCGAGCGCAAGCTGGGCATCACCCGACAGGTGATTGAGGTCTGCAGCGAGTTCCGCCACCCGTTCTCGCTGATCACCAAGTCGTCCGGCGTCGAGCGCGATATCGACCTGATCGCGCCGATGGCCGCGCAGCAGCTGGCTGCGGTGTATGTCTCCATCACCACGCTCGATCCGGCCCTGGCGCGGGTGATGGAGCCACGCGCCGCCGCGCCCGAGCGCCGGCTGCAGACCATCCGCAAGCTGGCAGCCGCCGGTATCCCGGTGGGTGTGAGCGTGTCGCCGGTGATCCCGTTCCTGAATGAACCGGAGCTGGAGCGCATCCTGGCCGCAGCGGCTGAAGCCGGCGCCAGTTCGGCCTTCAGCATCGTCATCCGCCTGCCCTGGGAGGTGAACCCGCTGTTCCAGCAATGGCTGCAGCAGCACTTCCCCGACCGCGCCGCACGGGTGATGGCGCGCATCCGCGAGATGCGGGGTGGTGCCGACAACAGCAGCCAGTTCGGTGAGCGCATGACCGGCAGCGGCATCTGGGCGCAGCTGCTGCGCCAGCGTTTTTGCAAGGCGGCCGATCGCCTGGGCCTGGCGCGGGCGCGGGTGGAGCTCGACCTCACCCAGTTCAGCAGTGCCCGCCGCCAGGCGGCGGTGGCACAGGCCCAGGCCAGCCTGTTCTAGCCAGCGGGGCCAGTTGCTCAGCCGGCCTCGTACTTGATGCTGCAGCCGTAGGGCGGGGCGCTGGGCGTGGCGACTGGCCTGCCGGCCAGCACGTCGGCCAGGGCGGCACGCACGAAGTTCTTGGCCGTCGGAATTTCAGCCGGGTTGGAACTGCGCTTGTCGTCGATGCCGCCGGCAAACACCAGTTTGCCGGCAGGGTCGATGACGTACATGTGCGGCGTGGTGCGCGCGGCATAGGCACGGCCCACGCTGCCGGCATCGTCCATCAGCACGGCAGTGGGCGTGGCGCCCCAGTCTTTGGCCAGCTTGTCCTGCAGCGCGGCCGGCGCCAGATGGTCCTGGTGGCTGCGGGCGGTGGAGCTGATGCTCAGCCACACCACGTTCTTCGCGCGGGCCTCCTTCTGCAGCGCCTGCATGTTCTGCGCGCCGTAGTGCTTCACCACGAAGGGGCAGCCGGGGTTGGTCCATTCCAGTACCACCGTGCGGCCCTTGAAGTCCGCCAGCTTCACCGCCTTGCCCTGGGTGTCCTTCAGTTCGAAGGCCGGCGCGGTGTCGCCCACCGACACGGCCAGCGCCGGCCATGGCAGGACGACCGAAGAAACCAGGACGGTGGCCACCGCGAGGCGACCTGCGAGGCGGCGTGAGAGGGGACGTGAGAGGCGAAGTGA
>Ga0105045_10002953_pt1 | contig 14457 bp, 16 predicted proteins | sample MAT02_FD_78089 | JGI IMG/M metagenome (GOLD analysis project Ga0105045, IMG submission 78089) | Freshwater microbial communities from Lake Fryxell liftoff mats and glacier meltwater in Antarctica - MAT-02 (megahit assembly) | ecosystem: Environmental > Aquatic > Freshwater > Ice > Liftoff...
GACTACGACGTAGACCCGAAGCGGATCTACGTCATGGGCCACAGCAACGGCGGCTTCATGTCGTACCGCATGGCGTGCGACCACGCCGATGTGGTGGCGGCGGTGGCCAGCCTCGAGGGCGCCACCTTCGACGACCCCGCCGATTGCGCCCCATCCGAGCCCGTTGCCGCGCTGCAGGTGCACGGGACCGCCGACGAGACCATCACGTTCGAAGGTGACGAGATCGCCGGTCGTCGCTACCCCGGGGCCGTCGAGACCGTCGAGACCTGGGCGGCATACAACGGATGTGGGGATGCACCGGACTCGCCCGCTCCGCCCAACCGCGACGTTGTCGCCGACCTTCCCCCCGCCACGATCACCCGCTACTCAGATGGCTGTGATCCCGGAGGCGCGGCGGAACTCTGGACCCAGCCCGACGGGGTGCACATCCCTCAATGGAGCGACTCGTTCATCGGGCAGGTCCTCGATTGGCTGCTGGAACACCCCAAGCCCTGACGGTGCAGCCCGGTCAGTCGGCGTCGGACACCTGCTCGCGCAGGGCGCGAAGCGTGCGACGCAGCAGGCGCGAGACATGCACCTGGCTCATGCCGACACGCTCCGCGATCTCGGACTGGCTCAGGTCCTCGAAGAACCGCAGGGCGATGATGGTCTGCTCGCGCTCGGGGAGCGACGCCAGCAGCCCCTGCAAGAGAAGCCGATCCTCGGGCTCGAGGCGATCGGCATTTCCCGACGTCCGCTTGGCGGTGGCATAGCCCGCTGCCGTCGCACCCTCGGTGGTATCGGTCGATGTGGTGCGATACGCGGCCCCAGCTTCGAGCCCGTCGAGCACGTGCTCGATGGATTCGCCCAACTCCCCGGCCAGCTCCAGCGGCGTCGGGGCCCGACCGAGCGAGACGCTCATGCGTTCCACCGCAGCGGGGATCTTCACGTGCAGGTCCTTGGCCCCACGTGGCACCTTCAGCGCCCACGTTGCGTCGCGAAAGTGCCGCCGCAGCTCGCCGGTGATGGTGGGAACGGCGAACCCGGCAAAGGGGATGCCCTTGCCAGGGTCGAACCGCTCCACGGCCTTCACCAACCCGACCATGGCCACCTGCTCGAGATCATCGAGGGGCTCTCCGCGGTTGGCGAATCGGCGGGCGCAGGCCTCGGCGAGCGATAGGTGCTCGCGGATCAAGTCGTTGCGCAGCGACCTGTCGCCCGAACGCTGGAACTCGCGGAAGCGAGCGATCAGCGGCGCGGGGTCGCCGCCGCTACGAGTGTCCTCGCTCACGACGGATTGGCGACCAGCTCGCGGTCGCCGAGCGATCGATCGAGCCAGCAGCGCACGATGGGTCCGTCCACGTCCAGTCCGTAGTCGTCGGCCACCACCGAGAGGATCTGACGCGAGAACGCGAATCGGTCGGCATCGCTGTCGTCGGTGCCCAGCGGGGTGGTGCCCACGATGCGTATGGACGAATCGATCGCCGTGACGATCTCGAACGAGATGGGGTCGCCGTTGCCCGCCTCACCCAGCGCGCCGCAGAGCTCGTCGACGCCGATGCGCAGGTCCTCGATCGCCTCGATGTCGAAGCCGACGAGGGTGGCGAGACCACCAACCGCGAGGCGGACCGAACGATGGAACCGAACGTCGGACGGGACGACGAGGGTGACAGATGCGGGAGCGTCAGCGATCATCAGCCCATCCTCGCACCTAAGACCGACCTATGGGTCGAGCAGCCCGGTCAGGCCGGTCATCGACAGGACGCGCTCGACCACCTGGCTGGCGGCGGACACGGCAACGCGCTGGCCGACGCGCTCGGCCTCGGTCACCGCAGCGGTCAAGACCCGAAGCCCCGAGGAATCGAGGAAGGTGACGCCACCAAGATCGAGCACGACCGCGCCGGCGCCGGACGACACGGCCACCGAGATCGCCTCATCGAGCCAGGGCGCCGACGCCGCGTCGACTTCGCCGACCGCGACCACGCGAACCGGAGTGGTGGCATCGTCGATCTCGACGTGGAGGTGCGCTTCGCCCGATGACATTTCCCGATCGTACAGATCAGCGCAACGGGGGCAGCGCTTGTTGCCGGCCGATCAGCGGATGCAGCGGATCGCCATCGACCTCGAGGCGGTCCAGCACGTCGGTGATGGTCCACCGATCGGGGCGCAGGTCGGGATCATCGAGCTCCTCCCAGCGAATCGGAACCGACACCGGCGCGCCCGGAGCAGGTCGGGTACTGAAGGGCGCAACCAGGGTCTGCTTGCGGGCGTTCTGGGTGAAGTCGAGCCGGGCCTTGCCGCCGCGCTCCTCGGTGCGCCACGCCCAGCTCACCAGGTCCGGCACGGTGGCGGCGATGGCGACCGAGATCTGCTCGACCCAGGCACTGGTCTGCGCGAACGTCGTCCCGTCGGCCACCGGGATCCAGATCTGGATCCCTCGCTTGCCGGTCACCTTGGGCATGGCCACCACACCGAGGTGGTCGAATGCGGTGCGATGGAGCTTCGCCAGGGTCACGAGATCGGCGAACGTGGTGGCCGATCCGGGGTCGAGGTCCACCAGCGCCCACGTGGGCCGGTGCGGGTCGCGGATCGACGAGGTCCACGGATGCAGTTCGAGCGCCGCGAGGTTGGCCATGAAGGCCAATGCCGCGGGACGATCAAGCACCGAATAGGTGGCGGTCTTGCCCGGCTTGGCATCGGGATCATCCCACCGGCCGAGCCACGCGGGGGCAGATGAGGGCACGGCTTTGTTCCAGAACCCGGGAGCATCGGCGCCATCGGGGAAGCGGTGCAGGTGTACCGGTCGGTCGGCCAGGTAGGGCAGGGCGTACGGGGCGATCCGCGCCTGGTAGCGAACGAGGTCCCGTTTGGTCACGGCCTCCCCCTCGCCGCGGGCCGCGAAGAGGACCTTGTCGAGGTTGGTGAGCGCAACCTCGTCACCGTCCAAGACCCACGTTCCGGCCCCATCCAGCTCGTCGAGGGATTCGAGTTCGTCCGCCGTGGGTGCGGTGAAGGTCGCTGGGCGCGAAGCCGGATCAGGCGGTGGGTCGACCACGAGGTAGCCACGGTACTCGTCGGCCGGTCCCTCGATCAGGGAAGGCGACGAGGTGGGCGCCATCCGCGATGATGTCGGCTCCGTTGACAGGAGATGACCGTGGAGCACTTCGCGAACAAGGTGGCCGCCATCACCGGCGCCGCATCGGGGATCGGCCGGGCCATGGCCATCGATCTCGCCAGCCGAGGTGCCGACCTCGCCATTTCAGACATCGATGAGGACGGACTAGCGAACACCGCCGAACTCGCCCGCCGGTCGGGTGTCGAGGTCACGACCACCCGCCTCGACGTCGCCGACCGCTCGGCCGTCTATGCCTGGGCGGATCAGGTGGTCACAGACCACCACCGGGTGAACCTGATCGTCAACAACGCCGGGGTGGCGCTCGGCGCCACCGTGGCCCAGATGACCATCGAGGACTTCGAATGGCTGATGGGCATCAACTTCTGGGGCGTGGTGTATGGCACCCAGGCCTTCTTGCCTCACCTCACGGCTTCGGGAGAGGGACACGTCGTGAACATCTCCAGCGTGTTCGGCTTGGTAGGGATTCCCTCGCAGGCCGCCTACAACGCGGCCAAGTTCGGCGTCCGGGGGTTCACCGAGGCCCTGAGGATCGAGCTCGACCTCGCTGACGCTGGCGTCTCGGCCACCTGTGTCCATCCGGGTGGAATCAAGACGAACATCGCCAAGAACGCTCGTCTCCACGCCGATCCAGCGAGCAGCGCGGATCTCGAACGCGGTCGCAGGGACCTCGAGCGGGCGTTCATCACCACGCCCGAGAAGGCAGCCGCGGTCATCGCGCGCGCGATCCAACAGGACAAGCGGCGCGTGCTCATCGGACCCGACGCCCGGGTTTTCAACCTGCTGTCGCGCCTGCCCGCGTCCGTGGCTCAGCGGGTCATCGGCGCCGGCGCCAAGCGGCGGCTGTAGACGGCGCCGGCCCGGGCGGCAAATCGCTGGGCCAACTCGTCACCGCCATCTTCGGGCACCGTGATGGCATTGATCTTGATGATCGCCATGGCCCCATCATCGCGGCGTCACGACCCTCCCAACAACGCGGGGCGGCCCCCCGGGCGCCTACCGTTCCTTTTTGACGTCTCTGGGTGGCGTGGAGCGGGTACCAAGGGGCCACGAACGTCACGATGCCGCAACCGGTCCAAGCCGAGCTTGGGCTGCAGCGGCCAGATCGGGGAAGGTCGAGATCGCTGAGCGGATGGGTGCCGGAGCGAGCGAGCCGCGCCAAGGCGGCGCCGCGAGCCGTCGCCGTCGCGTGGTCACCTCTGGCGACGAGGGGTTCTTGGCGGCGGCCATCCCCTTCGTCACCGACGGCATCGCTGCGGGCGACCCCGTGCTGGTGGTGCTGGGCGCGCGCCGTGAAGAGCTGCTCCAGCAGAAGATCGACGACCCCGAACCGATCACCTTCATCCCCGCGTCTCACGACATCCAGCGGCCGTCCAGCCGGATCGCATCGCTACGCCGATCGTTCGCGGTGCACTCGGCCTCCGGTGCCGAGCGCATCCGGCTCGTGGAAGACCTACCCCCCTCCCCCAGTGGATCGTGGCAACCGTGGCTGCGTTACGAAGCCTTCGCCCTGCGGGCCTTCGCGGCGTATCCGTTGGTCGATCTCAGCATCGTGGCCTCCGAGGACGTCCCTCGATCGGTCATCGACAAACTCACCCGGGTCGCAGTGCACGGCGAAACTGCGGAGCTCCTCGACGAACCGGTGCCACCGGTCGATGCGCCGCCAGCAATCCACCTCGAGCACCCGGCTCCGACTGAAGCCCGCCGACGCATCGCAGACATGGCGGCGCGGTTGGCCCTTCCCATCGACAGACAGGAGCACATCGTTGCGGCGGTGAGCGAGATCGTGACGAACGCGTTGGTGCACGGGGCGCCCCCGATGGAGCTGTGCGCGTGGGCGGTCGGTGGCGGGATCGAGGTGACGGTGACCGATCACGGCGGGGGGCCATCAGACCCCACCGTTGGCTTGGCCCCAGCCGATCGGGTCCCGGGCGAAGGCGGCTTGGGCCTCTTCATCGCCCACCAGCTCTGCGACGAGGTCACCCTGCACCGCAGGGGGATGGAGTTCACCGTCCGGCTGGTGATCTGCCGACCGCCGGGGGCCTGACCAGCGTGTCGCTCGGGCTGTAGGTCCGCCGTAGCGTGGAGCGATGGCCAGCGCCCCTCCCCCTCCGCCATCTGCCTCCTTCGCCAGCGACAACGCCGCTGGCGTCAGCCCCGCGGTCATGGATGCGCTGGCGGAGGCCAACCGGGGCCCAGCGCTCGCCTACGGCGACGATCCCTGGACTGCAGCCGCCATCGCCAACCTCCAGGATCGCTTCGAAGCGCCGGTCGAGGTGCAGCTGTGCTGGGGCGGGACCGGCGCCAACATCGTCGCCCTCGCCACCTTGCTCCAACCCTGGCAGTCGATCCTCACCGTCGATTCCGCGCACATCGTGGTCGACGAGGCAGGGGGTCCGGCTCGCTTCACCGGGTCCACGATCACCACGGTCGCCCACCAGCGCGGCAAGCTCGTGCCCGAGGCCATCGAGCCCTTCTTGGGTTGGAGCGGCAACGAACACCGGGCGCAGCCCCGGGTGGTGTCGGTGAGCCAGGCCACGGAGATGGGCACGGTGTACACCGTCGATGAGCTCGGGGCACTTGCCGACCGGTGCCACGCCCACGGCCTGTTGCTCCACGTCGACGGCGCCCGGATCGCCAATGCCCTGGCGGCAACCGGCAGCACGCTCACCGAGATGATCCGTGACACCGGGGTCGACGTGTTGTCGTTTGGCATGACCAAGAACGGCGCCATGTACGGCGACGCCGTCGTACACCTCCGCCCGGAGTTGGCCGAGCACGCCCGCTTCGTGCGCAAGCAGGCAGCGCAGCTGGTGTCGAAATCGCGTTTCGTGGCCGCCCAACTCACGGCGCTCCTCCACGACGACCTGTGGCTCCGCAACGCGGCGCACGCCAACGCCCTGGCTCAACGGCTGGCCCACCAGGTTGCGAACGTACCCGGCATCGAGATCATGTCCCCTCCCGAGGTCAACTCGGTGTTCGCCCGGATCCCATGGGACCGCCTCGACGACCTCATGGCCTGGTCGTTCTTCTGGCCGTGGGAGCCCGCCAACCACACCGTGCGGTGGATGACGAGCTTCGCCACCACCACCGACGACGTCGACGCCTTCGCCTCGGGCGTCAGCCAGATCCTCGGCCCCTGATCGACCTCAGGAGCCGTCGGCCAGGCGGTCCTCGACCCAATCGGTGATCAGCGAGAGGTAGTCCGCAGGCAGCGCCGGATCGGTGTTGGGCAGTTCCATCCTGGTGCTGACGTGAACGTTGCAGGGGGTCGCTCCGTTCGTCACGCAGACCCCCAGGCTCTTCGAGCGACCGGAGGGACCCTGCGCCACGATGGCCGCCCGCAGTGGCTCGTTCTTGCAGTCCGACGCGCCCATGGTGACCGATGGCGCGCCCGGGATGGGGCAGCTCATGGGGACGTCGGCACAGGTGGTGGCATCCCCGTGGGTCCACACCTGCATGACTGGCACCGTGAGCTGGCCGCTGGCCACGAGCAGGTGGGGCTGCGCCGCAGGCGCTCGCAACTGGGAGTGCACGCGTGGGGAGAACTTCGCCTCCCACTCGGGCGACCCGTACGGGCTGTTGCAGATGCCCTGGGCCAGCCGGGCGGTCTCCCACGCGTCGTTGCGGATGCCGCCGTCGGCGACGATGCCCGCAGGGGCCAGGCCCTGTTCCTCAAGGGACCACCCGACGTGATACGTCCCAGCGGACCCAGCGCTTCCTCCCGCGAGGAAGAAGTCACTCGTGGCGTGGCGTACCAGGGTGAACTGGATGGCCGCTTTGGTTGCGAGCAGACCGTTGGTGGTGCGCTGCTTGCCGTTCGCGTCGAAGTTGTTCGGATCGGGGTTGTTGGCGCCGCCATAGGTGTCGCGGTTGCACATGGAAACGGCCAGACCTCGGAACCCTGCCGGATGGTTCCGGATCCGGGTCGACAGACCCGGCTGGCGGAGCTGGCTGCGGAGGATGGTCATCCCATCTTCGGTCATGTTCTCGCCGCCTTGGAAGGGGGTCCCATCCGCCTCGAACCAGCCCGAGCCTCCGCCACGCATCCGCACCCAAAGTGGCCGGGAGGTCGACGCAGAGTCGCCGACCTTGGAGGCGATCACGAAGGTCTGGTACCCCTCGAGCGAGCAAGGGAACGCCAGGTTGCGGAAGAGCTCGTACTTCCAACCGTCGGAGGTGACGCTCTCTTCGACCTTGACGATCTGAGACGAGTTTGCTGGCGAGTCGAATGGCGCCTCGCACGCGCTCAAGCCCAATGCGAGCACTCCCACGGTGATCAGCCCCACCGTGCGCTTGAGACCACGGCGTGCTGGGACCAACGAATTGGAAGACATGACAACCCCCTTGGCGACCCGCTCCATGCTAAGGGTTCAGACGATGGGCGTCGAGGCCAAGTAGGTCCCGTAGCCGATGTTGCCAGTGCCGAGGCCGAGCCATTCCTTCAGCTGCGGCGAGAGTTGACCCTTCACTTCGCGCGAGAGCGCGCGACCCCAGTTGTTCTGGTGGCGGAGGAACGAGCGGGCGTACAAGGCGAAGAGCAGCGCTCGTTCACGCGACTCGGTGGTGTTGGCTCCGGAGGTGTGCCACAAGCGCCCGTCCATCAAGATCACCGAGCCAGCCGAGGCCTCGAACGCCACCATGTGGGCCGCGGGGTCGTCGGGCACCTCGGCAAACGTGGTGAATCGATGGCTCCCGGGGAGGTAGCGGGTCGCTCCGTTTACTTCCTCGGTGTCGTCGAGGCACCAGATCGCGTTCATGGTGTAGCGGGTGATCCACGGCTCGGGCATCACCGTGGACTGATCGTTGTGGGCGTTCATCGAGCGGCTGCCCGGCAAGGCGATGTTGGCCGAGAAGTTCGATACGGACAGGTCGGCATCGAGCAAGTGCGATACGTACCCGATGACCGCCGGGTGGACCACGAGGTCAGCGAAGACCGGGCTGTACTCGAGCAGGTCGTAGATCCGGATGTTGCGACCGCCGGGGTCGAGGTAGTCCATCGTCGTCGGGATGCCGCGCGCTTCGGACGCGGCGGCGGCCGCCACAAGTTCCGAGCGGGCATGGGCCACCTCTTGCTGGGACAGCACACCGGGCACCACGGCCCAACCATCGCGCTCGAATGCCTCAATGATCCCCTCGTCGATATCGGCCATGGCTATCGGTGGGGACGCTGACCGATGACCCCGGCCCGCTCCATGATCCGCACCTGTGGCCAGTGGTCATTCGAGGCGGCGATCGCGCGAACGACCTCGTCGGGTAGGTCCACCGGGAAGCCGGGAAGCCGGATCCGCCCCACCGTGGTGTCGGCCGCCATATCTGTCGTCGTCATCTGGCCCCCTTGGCTCCCCGAGCACGTTAGTGGGGTTGGGAACCCGAAGAGCGACGTGTTCAGCCGGTGACCCGGGCCAGCGACCCGGCCTGGCTGGCTTCGATGTCGGCGGAGACGAACCGCGACGCGGTGGACAAGATCACACCGGCGGCCACCGAGACCGGAACCATCACGAGCATGCTCGCTTGGAGACCGACGGCGTCCGACACGACACCGATCAGCGGAAGGAAGATGCCGATGCCCGGTACCGCGAACACCGCCATCGTGGAGAACGACGCGGCCCGCACTCGGGGCGGCGCAACCATCGACACGAGCGCGTAGAAGGCGGGTGCGAGGGTGCCGATGCTCGCCGCGAGCAGGGCATGAACCCCGATGGCGACCGACACGTTCGGCGCATAGGCCAGCAGCACCAGCAGTGCGCCGTCGACGACTCCTACGATCGCCACGAACCGCAGCAGGAACTCCGGACGAGTAGCCGCCACCCTGGCCACCACGGGCATCGCCACGAACACCCCGGCGATCTGCAACGGCTCGATGCCGGCTGCGATCAACCCGCGGCCGGCCGCGTTGACGCCGAAGACGTCCTCGTACAACAGCGAGAGCAGGTTGGGGATGCCGAACAGAGCGATGCCCAAGAAGGGAACGGCCATCCAGATGCGCCTGATGGTCCGCACCTGGCCGAGCGCCCGCATCGTGGCCACCACCTTCTCGGGCTCCTCCTCGACCGCAATGGCCGCCTCGTCCGCGCCGGCCGCCCGGCGCTCGTGGGCGCCGCGCACCGGCTCGCGCAACCGGAGCGCCAGGATCACGAAAACCGCCGTCGGGATCGCGAACAAGAAGAACGGTGACCTCCATCCGAAGGAGTAGGCCATGAGCCCGGCGATCAGCGGCCCAAAGATCTGGCCGATCGAGTTGGCCTGGCGGTGAACCGAAAACACCTTCACCCGCGCCGCCGGCTCGTAGTAGTCCGAGAGCAACGAGGAGTGGGTGGGGTTCACCACCGCGCGACCAGCGCCAGCGCCGATGCGCATGGCCACCAACATGAGGACCGACACCGCGAGCCCGGTGCCCACCGAGAACATGGCCCACATGGCGGCGCCCGTGGCTGCGATGCGCACCCGGTTGCGTCGATCGCAGTAGAACGAAAGAGGCACCTCGATGAACAAGACCGCGATGGTGGTGGCAGCCACCAGTGCCAGGGCTCCCGCGTCCGACAGTCCGAAGTGATCGCGGATATCGGGCAACAGAACGGCAAACGCCGTCCGGTCGAGTTCGTCGACCGCATTGAGCCCGAACAGCGCGGCGAGGGGAAAGGCGGGAGCGCCGAGGGTGACAGACGAGGGACGCCATTCGTCGGCCAGTCGCCGCAGCCGCGACCGGCGACCGGGTTCCGGGGCCGCCCCGGTCATGGTGCGGCAGATCCTCGCGCCCGTTCGAGGCCAGCGGCCACCGCAATCCCAGCGAGGACGCAGGTCATGACATCGAGCGGCAACCGGAACCGAGCGATGCCGTAGAAGATCGCAGAAACGGCGACCACCATGACCAGCGACGCCATCGCCGGCAACAGATCCCCGCCACTGCGCCGGAGAACGATCGAACCAACGATCGACAGCGGCGCCAGCAGCCAGAACGTGGCGTAGCCGGCCCACGATGCCCAGGTGGGCCGGCCCTCTCCGTTGTTGGAGAGGACCTGCTGGTCCACGTCCCACCAACCGAAGGTCCGGCCAAGGCGGGCGTACACGACCTGCGGTAGGCGATCGAGGTTCTCACGGGCGAAGCGAAGGCCCGTTGCGGTCTGCAGTTCGGACACCTCCGAGTTGTCGAGTCCGCGCTCCTGCGTTCGCTCGGCGTCGTTGAACTCGATGACGCAGGGGAGATACCACGATCCGGTGAGGTCACCGTCGTAGGTCTCCTCGCAGTTGGCGCCGAGCAGGGTGGTGCCCATGTTGGCCGAGATGACCACGACGTTGTCGAACTTGGTGGTGTTCCAAAGGGTCCACGGCGCAATGACGAGGACCGCCGCCGCACCCGCAAGAGCGGCGCGACCAGTACGGGCGCGCCACGGAACATCCCGAGCCAAGGCGATGGCCGGCAGGATCAACAGCGGAAGAAACAGCGCGATCTCGGCGCGCGCCAGCACGCCAAGTCCGCAGAGCGCTCCCGTCGCCACCGCCCAGCCCCAAGTGGGAGTGCGGCGAAGCTCGACGCCGGCCCACAAGACGCCGACGATCATCACCGTCGAGATCGTCTCGCTCATGATGACGGCATCGTTCATCCAGAGGTTGGGGTTCACTGCGGCGATCACCGCTGCCGCGACCCCGGCCACTGGGCCAGCCAGGCGACGGGCGAACAGACCGATCAGCACGATGGCGAGGGTGCCGAGCAACGTGTTGGTGACCCGCTGGGACATCACGCTGTCACCAAAGAGCCACCCCGTCGGCGTCAGGCTGATGACCGTCAGCGGCGGATGGTCTGCGAAGTGGGTGCCCTCGAAGCGGTTGAGGAACCACTGCCCCTTCGCGGTGTCGTGGGCCACGTTGCTGTAGAGGAACGCGTCACCTTCGTTGAAGAGGTTGTCATCGCCGGAGAACTGGCGGAACGTGTACCAGAGCCGCCACACCAACCCCACGGCGGCAACGCCGAGGATCGCGAGGGTGCTGCGCCGCGGCTGCCAACCGCTCCCACCATCGACCTCGATCTCCATCGACGCTGTCGTCATCGAACACCCATGCCCCAGCCTCCACCTTCGGTTGAGGATCGTAGGTCGCCGCTCCCGTCAGCAATTGCCGACGGACGGTCGACGCCGTGACAAACTGCGCCGGTGCCATACCCCCAAGATGAGGTCGCTACGGCGGCGAGCCGCTACCGCTCTTTGCGCGAGGCCATCGGTCGAGGCGAGCGACCGTGGACCGATCTCGCCGATCTCTTCACCGCTGACGCCATCTACATCGACCCGGCGTGGGGCCGGATCGAAGGACGAGACGAGATCCGCTCGTTCATCGAAGAGTCGATGACCGGGCTCGAAGACTGGTCGTTCCCCATCGAGTTCATCGCCATCGAGGGCAACGACGTGGTCATCAAGTGGACCCAAATGCTGCCTGGCACCCGGCCCGATGGCGGACGGTGGACGCAGTCGGGCTACTCCACGCTGATCTACGCAGGCGAAGGGCGGTTCTCCTACGAGGAAGACCTGCTGAACATGACCCACGTCATCGAAGACATCGTGGCCAGCGGGTGGATGCCCAGCGGCGGCTTCAACGCTCCGCCCGCCAATCCCAACCGCGACGTGGGCCGACCAGCCTGAACACCGCTCGAGGCTGGAGCTGGTGGCCACGTCTCGACGCAGCGGCGTGGGGTTGGGTTCAGCGCATTACGGGTACCCGCACGCCACTAGCTCGCAGACACACCACGCAAAAGGATCCATCACATGCACGTTGCGCCGCATCCCGCCACCTCCCCGGGGGCAGAACCATGAGGGCGACGTCCCAGCTCATCGGCCGCGTGCGCGCCGCGCTCGGGTGGGCCACCGCAGACCGCCGCGAAGAAGCCAAAGGCAAGCTGCAAGAGCTCGACGACAACCCGTCGGACTCCCCGAAGGCACCACAGGGCGAGGTGCTCGATGAGGCGGAGCTCCACGTCCGCTCCGACCATGGAGACCTCGCTCCTTCAGCCGAGCCAGGCGACCGGGCGCCCAAGACGCCACCAACAGCCGGCTGACGGGAGTCCTGGCGGTGGACGGATACACCGTGACGTTGGTCGGCGTCGGCGCCGCCATCTTCGGCGCCTCTGTGCTCCCGCTGTTGTTGAGCGACCGTCCGCTTTCGTTTCCGATCATCTACGTGGCGCTGGGAGTGGGCCTGTTCTCTCTGCCGCTGGGCCTGCCGGTCATCGATCCGTTGGCCGAGGGCCTCGCTGCCGAGCGCGCAACCGAACTCGTGGTGATCGTGTCGCTCATGGGCGCAGGACTCAAGCTCGACCGAGTCGCCGGGTGGCGGACGTGGCAGATCCCGTGGCGGCTCATCGTGATCGCCATGCCCCTCACGATCGCCGGCACCGCCGTGCTCGGCTGGTGGCTGGGCGCGCTGGTCCCGGCCTCCGCGCTCTTACTCGGCTCGGTGCTGGCACCGACGGACCCGGTCCTGGCCGGCGACGTGCAGGTCGGTCCCCCGGGCGGAAGCCCCGTGGGCGAGGACGATGTTCGATTCGGTCTGACCGCCGAGGCCGGCCTGAACGACGGCATGGCCTTTCCGTTCGCCAATGCGGCGATCGCCATGGCACTGGCAGGCTCGTCGGGGTTGACGAGCTGGATCGGCGGCTGGTTCATCGAGGACGTTGCCATCAAGATCGCGGTCGGTCTGGTCATGGGCCTCATCGGTGGGCGCGCCATCGGGACCGCACTGTTTCGACTGACGACGACTCGCCGAGTGGCGGAGTCCGCCGAGGGCCTCGTCGCCCTTGCGACCACTCTTTTGGTCTACGGCGTGACCGAGATGGCGCACGGCTATGGGTTCATCGCCGTATTCGTCGCCGCCTGCACGCTCCGCAACCACGAACGCGATCACGAGTACCACGAAGTGCTCCACGCGTCCGCCGAAAGCATCGAGAGACTCATCAGCGCCGTGCTGCTCCTGCTCCTGGGAGGCGCCATCGTCGGCGGCGTGCTCGGCCCGCTCGGCATCGCCGAGGCCGCCATCGCCCTGGCCCTCGTGCTCGTCATCCGGCCTCTCGCCGGCTGGCTGGCACTCCTGCGCACCACGACGCCCCGCCGCGAGCGCTGGGCCATCGCCTTCTTCGGTATCCGGGGGATGGGATCGGTGTACTACCTCGCCTACGCCCTCAATCACGCTTCGTTCGATGGAGCCGAGCAACTCTGGGCGACGGTGGCCTTCACCATCGTCGTCTCGGTGGTCTTGCACGGGGTGACCGCTGCTCCGGTCATCGCCCGCCTCGACGCTCGGCGATGCACAACAAGACGTGAGAGCGGTTCGTGAGGAACGTCAGCAGTTCATTGGTTCAGGTCGAGTGCCCACACCGATCCATCCTTGGCATCGGCGGTCAAGGGCCGACCGGCAGCGACGTTGCCCGCCCCACGGATCACCAGTTCTAGGTAGACCCGGTCGCCAGAACGGGCGATCTCATCGGAACCGACGGTCGCCGTGCCCTCCACCCCCCATGCCCGGACGGTGCCATCGGGCGACCACCACACGAGCGCAGCCGAGCCCTCGCCCTCGATGCCCACCGTGGACCCGTCAGCGGACCGCAGCTGGGTTCCCGGCTGGACCGGCGTGCCGAACAGCACCCCACCGTCTGGGGCGGCGACCACCTCAGCCCCACGGAGCGGGAGGTCCGCCCGCACGGATCCAACCCAGCTGGCGGCAGCGTCGAGCCCAAGGCGAACCACGGCGAGATCGGCCCCATCACCGGCATCGATGACCTCATCGCCGATCTCCACCTCGCCTTCGAACTGGCCCACCGCCCACAGTTCCTGGCCGTCGAATGCCAGGCCTTTGGCGATGTCGTCACCTTCGCCACCCCAGGTGGCCACTGCGAGCGGCAAGCCATCGGGCGACCAGGTCGACACCCAGGCATCGGCCCGACGGCCAGGCAGCGCGCCCGTGAGATCGCCGATGGCAAGGTCGCCGGTGGCGTCACCGCCAAGCCCAACGGTTCCATCAGCCGCCAGCGCGAGCGACTTGCCTCGCTGGGTCCCCGGGCCCGAGACCAGTCCAGCCCACAGGTCGCTCCCGTCGGCGTCGAGCCGCAACAGCACCACGTCGCGTCCGGCGTCGGTTCCAACAAACCCCGCCGGTGACTCCCACCCGCCTGCGGTGTCGAGTGAGGTGACCACCGACCCGTCGGCAGCTACCACCACCTCGTTGCACCCATCAGGGCCTGGGCCGCCGAGCGATCGAGCCCAGCGCACCGAGCCATCGGACGCAAAGGCCGCGATCACGCAGTCGGTGCTGCCGTTGCTCGTGAGCTCGATGTCGTCGAACGAGATGGTCCCCTCGAACCA
>Ga0105045_10002954_pt1 | contig 14454 bp, 14 predicted proteins | sample MAT02_FD_78089 | JGI IMG/M metagenome (GOLD analysis project Ga0105045, IMG submission 78089) | Freshwater microbial communities from Lake Fryxell liftoff mats and glacier meltwater in Antarctica - MAT-02 (megahit assembly) | ecosystem: Environmental > Aquatic > Freshwater > Ice > Liftoff...
GGCCTGCACCGCAATTTCATGGGCTACACCACCCACGCCGACAGCGACCTGGTCGGGCTGGGGGTCAGCGCCATCAGCCACGTGGGCGGTACCTACAGCCAGAACCCGCGCGACATCGCCGCATGGCGCGCACGCCTCGACCAGGGTCACCTGCCGGTGTTCCGCGGGCTGCTGCTGGGCGAGGACGACCTGCTGCGAGCCGACGTGATCCAGTCATTGATGTGCCAGGGCCAGGTGCCGATGGCGGCGCTGGAACGCCGCTACGGGATCGACTTCAACGCGTACTTCGCCAGCAGCCTGGCCCGGTTGCAGGTGCTGCAGGCCGACGGCCTGGTGCGGGTGCGCACGGACAGCATCGAAGTCACCCCGGCGGGCCGGCTGCTGCTGCGGGTGGTGGCGGCCTGCTTCGATGCCTACCTGCCCCCAACTTGACCTCGGTCAAGTCAGCACCCGGTGCGCTGCGGACAATGCGAGGCCAGCGCAACCAGGGGTCGGCAATGCTCGCAGGAACTTCCACTTCAGGCACCTACAACGACCGGGTGGTGCGCCAGTTCGCGGCCATGACCGTTGTCTGGGGCATCGTCGGCATGCTGGTCGGGGTGGTGATCGCCGCGCAGCTGTACTGGCCGGCGCTCAACTTCGACATCCCGTGGCTCAGTTACGGACGCCTGCGCCCGCTGCACACCAACGCGGTGATCTTCGCCTTCGGCGGCTCGGCGCTGATGGCCACCAGTTTCCACGTGGTCCAGCGCACCTGCCACGTGCGCCTGTTCTCGGACAAGGCCGCTGCGTTCGTGTTCTGGGGCTGGCAGGTGGTGATCGTGGCCGCGGCCATCACCCTGCCGCTGGGCTACAGCCAGGGCAAGGAGTACGCCGAGCTGGAATGGCCCATCGACATCCTGATCGCGGCGGTATGGGTGACCTACGCGGTGGTGTTCTTCGGCACCATCGCCAAGCGCCGGGTCAAGCACATCTACGTGGCCAACTGGTTCTACGGCAGCTTCATCATCGCCGTGGCGCTGCTGCACATCATCAACAACCTGGTGATACCGGTGGGGCCGCTGAAGTCGTACTCGGTGTACTCCGGCGCGGTCGACGCCATGGTGCAGTGGTGGTACGGCCACAACGCGGTGGGCTTCTTCCTGACCGCCGGCTTCCTCGGGATGATGTACTACTTCGTGCCCAAGCAGGCCGGCCGGCCGGTGTATTCCTACCGGCTCTCGATCGTGCATTTCTGGGCCCTTATCGCCATCTACATGTGGGCCGGCCCGCACCACCTGCACTACACCGCGCTGCCGGACTGGGTGCAGTCGGTGGGCATGGTGTTCTCGTTGATCCTGCTGGCGCCCAGCTGGGGCGGCGCGATCAACGGGATCATGACCCTGTCCGGTGCCTGGCACAAACTGCGCACCGACCCGATCCTCAAGTTCCTGATCGTCGCCATCTCGTTCTACATGATGGCCACGTTCGAGGGGCCGATGATGTCCATCAAGACGGTCAACGCGCTGTCCCACTACACCGACTGGACCGTCGGCCACGTGCATGCCGGCGCGCTGGGCTGGGTGGCGATGATCACCATCGGCTCGCTCTACTCGATGCTGCCGCGCCTGCTGGGCCAGGAGCGCATGTACTCGGTGCGCATGATCGACCTGCACTTCTGGCTGCATACCGCCGGCGTGGTGGTGTACATCGCCTCGATGTGGATCGCCGGGGTCATGCAGGGCCTGATGTGGCGCGCCACCAACGCCGACGGCACCCTGACCTACAGCTTCGTCGAGGCGCTCAACGCCACCTACCCCTACTACCTGGTCCGCCTGGCGGGTGGCCTGCTGGTGCTGGCCGGCATGCTGCTGATGGGCTGGAACGTGCTGCGCACCTGGCGCCTGTCCGGCGCCGCCGACCCCGTCCCGGTGCTTGCACCGGACATCGCATCCGCGCGCACCTGAGGTCCCCATGAGCCATTCACACGAAAAGGTGGAAACCAACGTCGGCCTGATGGCGGTGCTGATCGCGGTGGCGGTGTCGTTCGGCGGCCTGGCCGAGATCGTGCCACTGATGTACCAGGCCGAGGCGATCGAGCCGCTGCCCGGGGTCGAACCCTACCCGGCGCTGGAACTGGCCGGCCGCGACGTCTACGTGCGCGAGGGTTGCTACAACTGCCACTCGCAGATGGTGCGTACCTTGCGCTTCGAGACCGAGCGCTACGGCCACTACTCGCTGGCCGGCGAGTCGGTCTACGACCGCCCGTTCCAGTGGGGCAGCAAGCGCACCGGCCCGGACCTGGCGCGGGTGGGCGGGCGCTACTCCGACGACTGGCACCGTGTGCACCTGATCGACCCACGCGACCTGGTGCCCGAATCCAACATGCCGGGCTATCCCTGGCTGCAGCGCGCAAGCCTGGACGGGGCGCAGGTGCAGGCGCGCATGCGTGCCCTGCAGACCCTGGGCGACCCCTATACCGACGAGCAGGTCCAGGCGGCCGCGGCCGAGGTCGAGGGCAAGACCGAACTCGACGCGGTGGTGGCCTACCTGCAGGGCCTCGGCCGCCACGCGCCCAAGGGGGGCTGAGCCATGCTGTCCGGAATCATCACCGTGATCCTGCTGCTGCTGTTCCTGGCCGGCTGCGTGTGGGCCTGGAGCCCGCGCCGCAAGCGCGACTTCGACGCCGCCGCGCGCCTGCCGCTGTCCGGCGATGCGCAAGACCGTGCATCGGGCCCGGAGCACGAAGCGGATGTCCGGCAAAAGCCTGATCCGCGATCCGCTGCAACCGGAGACGAGCCGTGAGCAGCGCCTGGTCGTGGTATGTGATCGCACTGGTGGTCCTCAACATCGTCGGCTGCGTGTGGCTGCTGTGGTGGACCGGCCGGCGCAAGCCCGGCGACCCGGGCCCCGAAGACATCAGCCATATCTGGGACGGTGACCTGACCGAATACAACAAGCCGATGCCGCGGTGGTGGATCAACATGTTCTACCTGACCATCGTGTACGGCATGGGTTACCTGATCTGGTACCCGGGCATGGGTCTGTTCCCGGGGGTGTCCGGCTGGTCGTCGGCGCGTGAGCACGACGCCGACAAGGCCACCCGGGACCTGAAGCTGGAAGCTTCGTTCAGCCGCTTCCATGGCGAGGGCATCGACGCGCTGGCCAACGACCCGCAGGCGCTCAAGCTGGGGCAATCGATCTTCGCCAACACCTGCGCGACCTGCCACGGCTCCACCGCGCAGGGTGCGATCGGATTCCCCAACCTGGCCGACGGCAACTGGCAGTGGGGCGGCGAGCCCGAGCAGGTGCTGGCCTCGGTGCTGGACGGCCGCCAGGCGGCGATGCCGGGATGGGGCGCGGTGCTGCAGGGCATGGGTGGCGACCAGGCGGTGGACTACGTGGTGGCCTACGTGCGCACCCTGTCCACGGCCGACCAGTCACTGAGCAACGACTTCTTCGCCGCGCGTGGCAAGCCAATGTTCAACGGCGTGTGCGCGGCCTGCCATGGCACCGACGGCAAGGGCAACGTGCAGATCGGCGCACCCGACCTGACCGATGGGTACTGGCTGTACGGCAGCAGCCGCGACAGCCTGCGCCAGACCATCATCCAGGGCCGCCATGGGCAGATGCCCGCCCAGCGCGAGGCCCTGGGCGATACCCGCGCGCGCTTGGTGGCCGCCTACGTGTGGTCGCTGTCGCACAAGCCGGCGGCCGGCGCGCCGTGAGCAGCGCGCCGCTCCCGCCGCGCCCGGACCACCCGCCCAGGCCGCTGGCCCAGCGCCTGGGCGCGATCCTGTGGCCCAGCTTCTTTGCAGCGGCGGTGGCGACCATGGTGTTCTTCGCCCTGGTCGACCCGCTGGCGTTGCGCGACATCACCTTTCCGCGCCTGGCGTTGAGCCGCGAGTTGGGCTACAGCCTGGGTTTCTTCATGTTCTGGCTGGCCACTGCCAGCTCCAGTCTGTTCACCTGGATCCTGCTGCGACCGGCCTCGCGCTTCAACGCGCCGCTGCCGCCGGGCCGGTGACCAGGCCATGAATCGCGATATCCCGGTGGAGCTGGTTGAACCAGCCGGCAGCAGTCTTTACGCCAGCGAGCGCAAGATTTATCCGCGCGAGGTATCCGGGCGCCTGCAGCGCCTGCGCACCCTGGCAGTGTTCGTGCTGCTGGGATTGTTCTACCTGGTTCCGTGGCTGCGCTGGGACGGCCGCCAGGCGGTCCTGTTCGACCTGCCGGCGCGCCGGTTCCATGTGCTGGGGCTGGAATTCTGGCCGCAGGACTTCGTGTTCCTGGCATTGCTGCTGATCATCGCCGGGCTGGCGCTGTTCTTCTTCACCACCCTGGCCGGCCGGCTGTGGTGCGGCTATGCCTGCCCGCAGACGGTGTGGACCGAAGTGTTCCTGTGGATCGAGCGCAAGACCGAGGGCAGCCGCAACCAGCGCATCAAGCTGGACGCCGCGCCCTGGACCCGGGACAAGATCCTGCGCAAGGGCGGCAAGCACCTGGCCTGGCTGCTGCTGGCGCTGTGGACCGGCTTCACCTTCGTGGCGTTCTTTACCCCGGCCACCGGGCTGGCCGCGCGCCTGCCGACCCTGCAGTGGGGCGGGTGGGAAACCTTCTGGGTGCTGTTCTATGCGTTGGCCACGTGGGGCAATGCGGGCTTCCTGCGCGAGCAGGTGTGCAAGTACATGTGCCCGTATGCGCGCTTCCAGAGCGCGATGTTCGACCGTAATACGCTGATCATCGCCTACGACCCGATGCGCGGCGAACCACGCGGGCCGCGCCGGCGCGAACTGGGCAGCGTGCTGCAACGCATGCGCGGACTGCTGGACCCGGCCACCGCGTTCGGCCTGGTCGCCGCAGCCAGCGCGCGGGAAACGCACCCTGCCCCGGGTGCCTTGGCCGCGCCGCGGCTTGCGCCCGAGGCCCTGGGCGACTGCATCGACTGCACCATCTGCGTGCAGGTGTGTCCCACCGGCATCGACATCCGCAACGGTCTTCAATACGAGTGCATCGCCTGCGGCGCGTGCATCGACGCCTGCGATGCGGTGATGGACAAGGTTGGCTACCCGCGCGGGTTGATCGCCTATTCCACCCAGAACCAGATCGACGGCCAGCCCACCCGCATCCTGCGTGGGCGCGTGCTGGTGTACGGCGCGGTGTTGCTGGCGCTGTGCATTGGCTGGGCCTGGGGCGTGGGCCATCGCAACCCGCTGATCGTGGAAGTGCTGCGCGACCGCAATGCGCTGTACCGCAGCGTCGAAGGCGAGCGCACCGAGAACAGCTATGCCATCCGCCTGATCAACAAGGACGCCAGCCCGCGCAGCTTCCAGGTCCAGCTGCGCGCGCCGGCTGGCATCGAGCTGGTGGGCGGCGCGCGTACCGTGCAGGCCGGTGCAGGCGAGGTGCTGACCTTGCCGATGACCGTGTCGGCGCCGGCCAGCGTGCCCGGCAAGCAGGACATCGTGTTCGTGGTCGAGCGCAGCGATGGCCAGAGCGAGCGCAGCGTTCCCTCCACCTTCTTCGGACCGCCCCCATGAAAATCCCCCGCCTGTTCCACCATCCCATGCTGTGGCTGGTGTTCGGCCTGCCGGCCGCCTCGATGGTCGCCGGCATCGGACTGGTGGTGGCGGCGGTGCGCAGCGGTGGCGGCGACGTGGCCATCGACCAGGTCCAGCGCATGGCCCAGGTGCAGATGACCGAACTGGGACCGGACCAGCGGGCTACCGCGCTGCACCTGTCGGCCGTGCTGCAGGTGCAGGACGGCGGGCTGGAAGTGTTCCCGGCCAGTGGCGATTTCGCGCGCGACCAGGCGCTGACCCTGCGCCTGGTGCACCCCTCCGATGGCGCCCTGGACCGCACCGAGCAACTGCTGCCTTCCGCGCTCGGCTGGCAGGTGCCGGGCGAGTTCGCCAACGATCATGACTGGCTGCTGCAGCTGGCGCCCGCTGACGGCCAGTGGCGCGTGCATGGCCGCCTGGGTGCACGCCAGCAGGCCGCACACCTGCGCCCGGCATTGTCGTCGGACTGAGCCCGGCGTGGACATGCTGGCCAGCGTCCCGCCCTGCCGCCATTGCGGCGAGCCGGTCGCGGCCGACCGTGCCAGCGTGGCCGCCGATCCGGCCAGCGTGTTCTGCTGCAATGGCTGCGCCGCGGCCGCCGAGTGGATCGCCGCGGCCTCGCTGGGCGACTACTACCGCCTGCGCAGCGTGGCCGCCGGCCGGGTGGACGAAGACGCCGCGGATTTCCTGGCCTGGGACCTGGACAGCGTGCTGGACGAACACAGCCGCCCGGTGGACGGCGGGCGCGAGATCACCGTGCTCACCGACGGCATGCGTTGCGCGGCCTGCGCCTGGCTGATCGACCGCGCCCTGCACCAGTACCCGGGCGTGCTCGATGCCGGCGCCAACGCGGTGACTGGACGCATCGTGGTGCAGTGGGACCCGCAGCGGGTGCTGCTGTCCACGCTGATGTCACGACTGGCAGCACTCGGGTACCGCCCGTGGCTGGCCACCGGCCAGGCACGCGAACAGGCGCGCCGCAAGGAACATCGGCAGTGGCTGCTGCGCCTGGGCGTGGCCGGCCTGGGCGCGATGCAGGCAATGATGTTCGCCGAAGCGCTGTACCTGGACTTCGGCGCGCAGATGGCGCTGCCCACCCGCGACTTCCTGCGCTGGATCACCTTCCTCGTTTCCACCCCGGTGGTGTTCTACTCCGGCTGGCCGTTCCTGCAGGGCATGTGGCACGAGTTGCGCGGCCGGCGCCTGGGCATGGACACGCTGATCGCCGGTTCCACCCTGCTGGCCTACTTCGCCAGCGTGATCGAGACCGTGCGCGGAGGCCCGCACGTCTGGTACGACGCGGCGGTGATGTTCGTGCTGCTGCTGCTGGCCGCGCGCATGCTCGAGCAGCGCACCCGCGCCATCGCCAGCGCCCAGGTCGATGCCATGGCGCGCGCGCGCCCGGCTTTGGCCACGCGCGAACTGGGCGTTGCAGGTCTGGTGGAACAGGTCCCGCTGGCCACGCTGCAGGTGGGCGACGTGGTACGCGTGGCCAGCGGCGAGTCGGTGCCGGCCGACGGTGTGCTGGTGGAAGGGCGCGCCAGCTTCGACGAGGCATTGCTGAGCGGCGAGTCCGCGCCGGTGGCGCGTCAGTCCGGCGACACCGCACTGGCCGGCAGCGTGTGCCGCCAGGGGCCCGCACGCCTGCGGATCACCCGCACCGGGCGCGACACCCGCATCTCGGAACTGACCCGCCTGGTCGACCAGGCCCAGGGCTCGCGTCCGCGCATCGCGCGCCTGGCCGAGCGTGGCGCCAGCGGATTCGTCATGGCACTGCTGCTGTGCGCGGTGGGCGTGTACTTGTGGTGGTCGGTGCACGAGCCGGCGCGCGCGTTCGAAGTCACCCTGGCCCTGCTGGTGATCAGTTGCCCGTGCGCGCTGTCGCTGGCCGTGCCCACCGCCATGACCACCGGTTACGGCGCGCTGGCGCGCATCGGCGTGCTGGGCCTGCGCGCCGACGCGCTGCCCACCCTGGCGCGGGTGGACCACGTGATGTTCGACAAGACCGGTACGCTTACCGACGGCGCGTCGCAGCGCGGCACCACCGAAACCTTTGCGGGCCTGGACCCGCGATACGCATTGCAGGTGGCCGCGGCGCTGGAGCGCCACAGCCGTCATCCGCTGGCCCGCTCGTTTGCTGCAGTCGAGCTGGATGGCCTGGCCGCCAGCGAGGTGCGCGAGGTGGCCGGGGTCGGCGTGGAAGGCGTGGTCGCAAGCCGGCGCTGGCGCATCGGGCGCGCGCCGTGGGCGGCCGGGCGCGATGACGACGGTGCCTTGTGGCTGGGTGATGGCCGCAGCGCGCACGCGCGCTTCCCGCTGCAGGAGACCTGCCGCGAGGACGCGCTTGCCGCCGTGGCGGCTTTGAAACGCCAGGGACTGTCGGTCGAGATCTGCAGCGGCGACGGCGAGGAGGCCGTGCAGCGCCTGGCCAGGCTGTTGGGGATCGAGCAGGTGCGCGCACGCCAGAGTCCCGAGCAGAAACTGCAACGGATGCGGGCATTGCAGGCGCAAGGGCGGGCGGTGGCGATGGTGGGCGATGGCATCAACGATGCACCGGTGCTGGCCGGCGCCGACGTGTCCCTGGCCATGGGCGAAGGCGCCGCGCTGGCCCAGCGCGCGGCCGACCTGGTCATCACCAGCCCCACGCTGCTGCGCATCCCGCAGGCCGTCGCCCTGGCCCGTCGCACCCGCAGCGTGGTGCGCCAGAACCTGGCCTGGGGCCTGGGCTACAACGTGGTGGCGCTGCCGCTGGCCGCCACCGGCCACGTGACCCCGTGGGTGGCGGCGCTGGGCATGGCCGGGTCCTCCCTGCTGGTCACCCTCAACGCGCTGCGCCTGGCGCGCAAGGTGGGCTGAGCATGGGCATCCTGCTGGTCCTGGTGCCGATCAGCCTGCTGCTGCTGGGACTGGCGATTGCCGCCTTCGTGTGGTCGGTGCGCCGCGGCCAGTTCGACGACCTCGATGCGGCCTCGATCGACCTGCTGGCCGACGAGGACCGGCCGATGGAGCCGCGCGATGGCCATTGACTGGCTGGTGATGGGCGCGGCGCTGCTCAGCGGCGTGCTCGGCGGGGCCCACTGCGCCACCATGTGCGGCGGCATCGCCACCGGCTTTTCCGCGGCCGCCCCTCGCCAGGGCTGGGGCCCTGCGCTGGAAGCCAATGGCGGGCGTGTGGCCGGCTATGTCCTGGCCGGGTTGCTTGCCGGGGGGCTGGGGAGCGCGATCGTCGGCGTCGCCCGGATCGAATGGCTGGGCACCGGCCTGCGCATGCTGGTGGGCGCCGTGCTGGTGCTGGTGGGCCTGCGCATGCTGGACCGCAAGGGCCGGCTGGGCGCTGCGGGCCGGCCAGGTCTGCGGCTGTGGCGCTGGATGCGGCCGCTGCAGCAGCGGCTGCTGCCGGCTGACACCCGGGCAAAGCGGATCGGCCTGGGGATGCTGTGGGGCTGGCTGCCGTGTGGCCTCAGCACCACCCTGCTGGCCGCGGCCTGGTTGCAGGCCGATGCCTTCAACGGTGCGCTGACCATGGCCGCGTTCGGGCTCGGCACCCTGCCGGTGATGCTGCCGCTGACCTGGGCCGGTGCGCGCGCCGGGCGCTGGCTGCAGCGCCCGGCCCTGCGCGGGGCGGCCGCGACACTGGTGCTGGCGGCCGGCAGCCTGACCCTGGCCGCCCCCTGGCTGGCCAGCGTGCCGGCCCTGCATGCAGTCCTGGCGGCGCTGGGCTGCGCCAGCCTGCCGGCCTGACTTCAGGGCTGGGCGGCGTGCCTGCGCACGGCCTGTGTGCCGGGCACGTGGGCCAGGCGATTGAGTTCAGGCTGGTTCTCGATCGCCACCTGGCGGCCATGCACCGCGATCACCCCATCGTCCTGCAGCCGGGTGAAGCCACGGCTCACGGTCTCGAACGCCAGGCCCAGGTAGTTGGCGATGTCCTCGCGGCTCATCGGCAAGCGGAACCGGTCCGCCGGCTGGCCGATCAACCGGTAGCGCTCGCCCAGGCCATGCAGGAACAGCGCAATGCGTTCGCCAGCGTGGCGCCGCACCAGGATCTGCAGGTGGTCCTGGTCGCGGCCAACGCCCTGCCCGATCACCTTCAGCAGCTGCTGCTGCAGGCTGGGCAACTGCGCGGCGACCTGGGACAACTCGTCCAGGCTTATCTCGCACACGTCCGCCGGGGTCAGCGCGATCGACTCGCAGCGGTGCGCGCCACTGCCCAGCGCATCCAGGCCGATCAGCTCGCCGGGCAGGTGGAAGCCGATGATCTGTTCATCGCCGTCCTCGCTCAGGGTGACCGTCTTGAAGGCCCCCTCGCGTGCGATGAACACCGAGGCCATCGGATCGTCGATCCGGAACAGGCGCTCGTTGCGCTGCACCGAGCGCCGCGACTTGACCACCTGGTCCAGGCGCTTGAGGTCCTCGGCCACGATCCCGGCCGGCAGGCACAGCTGCTGCAGGGTGCAATGGCTGCAACTCTTGCGCAGGCGTGCCAGGTCGAAGGGGGATGCCGCGTTCATCGGTGCCATGGTGCCACGTTGCGTGGCCGGGCATCGGACCTGCACGCCGCGCGCAGGGCTTCTGGCAGCAGGCCCGGCATCGGGTCATACTCCGGGCGCTTCCAGGGGATTGCTGAACACCGAGACAAGGGCGGCCCGCGCGGCCGGCGATGGGTCCGTTGCGTGGTTCGACAGGCTCAGCAACCCGGTCACGGGTATTCAGACAAGCGCCTGGTCCGACATCCACAACCTTGGGAGGGGACATGCTGGAACAATATGGTTTGACGCTGGCGCTGGTCTGCGCGGCGGTCGCGATTCTCTACGGCATCATTTCCGCACGCTGGATCCTGGCGCAACCCGCCGGCAACGAGCGCATGCAGGAAATCGCGGCTGCGATCCAGGAAGGCGCCAGCGCCTACCTCAACCGCCAGTACGCCACCATCGGCGTCGTCGGGGCGGTGCTGTTCGTGCTGGTGGGACTGTTCCTGAGCTGGCCGGCGGCGATCGGTTTCCTGATCGGCGCGGTGCTGTCCGGCGCGGCCGGCTACATCGGCATGCATGTGTCGGTGCGCGCCAACGTCCGCACTGCGCAGGCTGCCTACAAGGGCATCAGCGCAGCCATGGACGTGGCCTTCCGCGGCGGCGCCATCACCGGCATGCTGGTGGTGGGCCTGGGCCTGCTGGGCGTGGCCGGCTATTACCTGGTGCTGCTGCGCATGGGCTACAGCCTGGCCGACACCCTGCACGCGCTGGTCGGGCTGGCCTTCGGCTCCTCGCTGATCTCGATCTTCGCGCGCCTGGGCGGTGGCATCTTCACCAAGGGCGCCGACGTCGGCGCCGACCTGGTGGGCAAGGTCGAGGCCGGCATCCCCGAAGACGACCCGCGCAATCCGGCGGTGATCGCCGACAACGTGGGCGACAACGTGGGCGACTGCGCCGGCATGGCCGCCGACCTGTTCGAGACCTACGCGGTCACGGTGATCGCCACCATGCTGCTGGGCAGCCTGATGCTGGCCGAAGCCGGCGCCAATGCGGTGCTGTTCCCGCTGGTGCTGGGCGGCGCCTCGATCATCGCCTCGATCATCGGCGCGCTGTTCGTCAAGGTGAAGCCGGGTGGCTCGATCATGGGCGCGCTGTACAAGGGCGTGATCGTGTCCGGGGTGATCGCGGCGATCGCCTTCTATCCGATCACCATGCAGCTGATGGCCGATTCCAGCTACGGCCCGCTCAACCTGTTCTGGTGCGCGCTGATCGGGCTGGTCCTTACCGGCGTGATCGTGTGGATCACCGAGTACTACACCGGCACCCAGTTCAAGCCGGTGCAGCACGTGGCCGCGGCCTCGACCACCGGCCACGGCACCAACATCATCGCCGGCCTGGGCATCTCGATGAAGTCCACCGCGCTGCCGGTGATGGCGGTATGCATCGCGATCTGGAGCGCGCACGCGCTGGGCGGGCTGTACGGCATCGCGATTGCCGCCACCGCCATGCTGTCGATGGCCGGCATGATCGTGGCGCTGGATGCGTACGGCCCGATCACCGACAACGCCGGCGGCATCGCCGAGATGGCCGGGCTGCCGCCGGAAATCCGCGACATCACCGATCCGCTGGACGCGGTCGGCAACACCACCAAGGCGGTGACCAAGGGCTATGCGATCGGCTCGGCTGCGCTGGCCGCGCTGGTGCTGTTCGCCGACTACACCCACAAGCTGGAGATGGTAGGCACTGCCCGGGGGCTGGAGAGCGGCATCCCGTACGTGGCGCTGAGCTTCGATCTGTCCAACCACATGGTGATCATCGGCCTGCTGATCGGCGGCTTGATCCCGTATCTGTTCGGCGCCATGGCGATGGAGGCGGTGGGCCGCGCAGCCGGTTCGGTGGTGGAGGAAGTGCGGCGCCAGTTCCGCGAGATTCCCGGGATCATGGCCGGCACCGCCAAGCCCGATTATTCGCGCGCGGTGGACATGCTGACCAAGTCGGCGATCAAGGAGATGATCGTTCCCTCGCTGCTGCCGGTCGCGGTGCCGGTGGTGGTCGGCGTGCTGCTGGGACCGCAGGCCCTGGGCGGCCTGCTGATCGGCACCATCGTCACCGGCATCTTCGTGGCGATCTCCATGACCACCGGTGGTGGCGCCTGGGACAACGCCAAGAAGTACATCGAGGACGGCCACCACGGCGGCAAGGGTTCGGAAGCACACAAGGCCGCCGTCACCGGCGACACGGTGGGCGACCCGTACAAGGACACCGCCGGACCGGCGATCAATCCGCTGATCAAGATCATCAACATCGTGGCCCTGCTGCTGGTGCCGGTGCTGCCGGTGGAGGGCTTGCTGGGTGGCACCACCGCGGCTCCCGCCACCACCACGATCCAGGCGGTCGGCGTGGGCGGTGAAGGTGCCCGGCTGTACTTCGATGCCGGATCGGTGGTGCTGCCGGACGATGCCACCGCGGTCCTGGCCCCGGTGCTGGGCGCGCTGGCGGCCGATGCCGACAACGTGGCCACGGTCACCGCCTACCAGGCGCCCGGTGACGGTGCCGGGGCAGCCCAGGCACTGGCCGGCGAGCGCGCCGCATCGGTGCGGCAATGGTTGCTGGCCAATGGCGTGGCCGCCGACCGGATAGATGTCAGCGTGCCGGTGGTGGCCGCCGGCATGGGCGAAGGACGGGACCTGCACCGCGTCGACGTGGGCGTTGCCTCCCTGTAGGAGCGCCCCATGGGCGCGATGCCGTTGGCGTGGGGCACGCATGCGCCAGCAAATGCGGCTTCGGATGGGCGGCGCCCGTCGGTTCGGGGGTTGCTCCGCCCCGCGGACGCCATCCATGGCTTTACGCGGGGCGTGGGCCATCCATGGCCCACTGCTCCGCAACCCCCGGACCGACGCGCGCCGCACCTGAACTGATGCATCGGGCACTCCCATGCATGCGGGGCAAGCCAGAGCCAAGCCGACGCCGAAGCCGAATTCCTGAATTGCCGACGCCCGTGGGCGGATGACCGGGATTCGCGTCAAGCGCGCCATGGATGGCGCGCGCCTGTAGGAGCGCCCCATGGGCGCGATGCTTTTCTTCAGCGCAGGATGACCTGACCGAGGGAAAAGCGATTCCCGGCCAGCCGAACGCGGCGTCCCTCCCGAGCCGCGTTTGCCAGCGGTATGCGGAGGCCCGCGCCAGGAGCATCGTGTCCATGGGCGCTCCGACGAAGGGCCGGTGCTCAAGTCGATGACGCGCCGCAACACCCAACCCAGTAGAATGCCGGCCCCCACCCTTCATCGCATCATCTGGAGCACTTCATGGGCCTGGACCACGTTGCCACCGGCAAGAATCCGCCGCACGAGATCAACGTCATCATCGAGATCCCCAAGGACTCAGAGCCGGTGAAGTACGAGGTCGACAAGGAGAGCGGCGCGATCTTCGTGGACCGTATCCTGTCCACCCCCATGCGCTACCCCTGCAACTACGGCTACGTGCCCCACACCCTGTGCGGCGATGGCGACCCGGCCGACGTGCTGGTGGTGCTGCCGCTGTCGCTGATTCCCGGCTCGGTGATCCGCTGCCGCCCGGTGGGCGTGCTGCGCATGAGCGACGAAGCCGGCAGCGACGAGAAGATCCTGGCGGTGCCCGCGACCGCTGTGTTCAATGGATACGCGCATATCGAGGACATCGGCCAGGTCTCGCCGCACTGGCTCGAACGCATCGGCCACTTCTTCGAGCACTACAAGGACCTGGAGAAGGGCAAGTGGGTCAAGCTGGACGGCTGGGGCGACGCGGCCGAAGCGCGCGACATCCTGCGTGAGTCGATGACCCGCTACGAAGACAGCAGCGACAAGCCCAGGTTCTGATCCCATCGCCGGCGGGCAGGGCCGCCCGATTCCGTCACCGCGCCATGGAGGCGCCGCTGCCGGCCCGGTACGGATAACGGGCGAAGATCTCGGCCAACGTGGTGCGGGTGCGCTCGGCGCGATCCTCGCGGGTCAGCCGCGCCATGCGGCCCACCGCGATGCCCTCCCACACCAGGCTGTTGCGTCGGCTGTCGACGAGGTCCACGTTGAGCGTGCCCTCGCTGTAGCGCTGCACGCTGGTGCGGTCGCGCCAGTAGGGCACGGCCACGTAACTGCGGGCCCGGTAGTTGTAGTAATAGGCGTAGTCGACGGTGGGCACCGAACTGACGCTGGTGCGCTCCTGCATGTAGGCGTTGAGGTTGACCCACAGGTCCGGGTTGCGCTCCTGGTACAGGTAGCCGCGTGATTCCATCTGCGCGCGGGTTTCGGCCTTGATCTGGTTGGTGGCGGGCGTGGCATAGCCTTCGCCCTCGATGGCCAGCGGGCTGTAGAAGGCGAAGGTGCGGTAGCTGCCAAAGTCCGCCGAAGGATCTACCTCACTGGTGATCCGCGGGCCGGTGGCGCAGCCGGCCAGCAGCAGCAGGATGCCCA
>Ga0105045_10002955_pt1 | contig 14447 bp, 11 predicted proteins | sample MAT02_FD_78089 | JGI IMG/M metagenome (GOLD analysis project Ga0105045, IMG submission 78089) | Freshwater microbial communities from Lake Fryxell liftoff mats and glacier meltwater in Antarctica - MAT-02 (megahit assembly) | ecosystem: Environmental > Aquatic > Freshwater > Ice > Liftoff...
ACTATCTTTGAAATCTTCTTCAGGTCTTATATCTGAATTAGGTTGCAACCCGAAAAGTTCTATTTTGTCCACATCCAACCACAATCTTCGCAATACAAAATCAAACCCAAGATATTTAGCTTTAAAATGCGCACCAGCTTGAATAAAGTACCTCTTTGCTTGAAAATTCAGATCATAGTTTTCATTAAAATTAAAGAAACTATTTCCCTGAGGAATGCTACTGTTTTTTGTATATCCATAAGACATACCAGCATACATATCCAAGTGCCTACCTATATCAATTGTTTTTTTACCATCTACATATTCCTGCAATTGATAAGGTTGGTATTTTGCACTATAAAAGCCCACGGCCACAGTGTGGTACATATGTTGTGTTCCGCTCGTTTTTAAGTCGTACAGTACGGCCAGATTATTAATAGGACTATAAGCAATATCTGCATGAATTCCGCCAGTACCTGAACTGCCGAAGTAGTCTGCTTCTACACTTATTTGTTTAGCTTTATAAACGGTCTCAAGCCCTTCTTGGCCATTGGTATATGCTCTATTTATTTTGCAATTTGTAAATAATATCAGGATGGAAATATACCCAATACAATGCATCGAATGATTAAATGTCATAACCAATAATTATATTTAATTATCGTATGAATGGATCTGAAAACTTAGGGCTGACCAATACATTTTGATCCGTCATGGTATTAAAGAAAGCTTTTAATGCATCTCGATCCTCATTTGACAAATTCATTTTGACAGGATTGCTTCCTTGTTTTAAGGTAGGGTCAAGTCCTTCGGTATTCTTAATTTCTGAACTATAATGATCCAAAACATCGTCTATTGTAGCAAAACTACCATCGTGCATATAAGGAGCAGTAAGCATGATGTTTCGTAAGGTAGGTACTTTGAATCTAGGCGTACCACCTATGATAGATGCAACTCCTTTATCTGGATATTCATTATAAAGTCCATTGTTTGATTCAGTTTTTCCGGGTCTTCCTGCTAAAATACCATGACAAGTAGCACACTTTGATAAATATATTTCCTTCCCCATATCTTCTTGAATATTTAATCCACTTATTGGCTTATTCTGTATATTGGTGTTGCCTGTTTTTGTAAAATGTGCATTTATCGCATGATCAAATTTTGTGTCGAAATTGGTTAATGAATTTATAAATTCTGCAATAGCATTAAGAATTTGGTCACTAGATGCATTTTCTATATTCAAAGCCTTTTTGATCAATGGTTTGTAATATTCCAAATCGTTTACCCTCTTGTAAACATCATTCATATGTATATTCATTTCATTAGGATTTGCTAGTGTTTTTATACTTTGCTCTTGGATAGTCATTGCTGAATTATCCCAGAAAAATGGAACTCCGTTAAAAACTGTATTTCCATAATATAACCTAAAGTTTATCACCGAACCCAAAGCAAGTGAATTCCTCTTAGTAACCCTTCCATTTACTCCTCCTGAAAATGCAACATCATCAGAAAACGCTTTTTCTTGTTTGTGACAACTAGCACAAGATACGGACTTGTCAGATGAAAGATTAGTATCATAAAACAATACTCTACCAAGTGTGGCCAAGTCATAATCAATATTAGGATTTGAAAACGTATTAAGGTACCGTGGATATACTAAATTGTAATCATAAGGTTCAGACGGGAGATTAAGGGCAGTCCTTATTTGAGCAAATTCTTCAGCTGTGTAATAATTTCTTTCGATAACTACATTTCTATCACACGAAATTAATCCAAACAAGGATATAATTAAAAGCGAGATCGTTAATTTTAAATTCATGACAATTTTGGTTTGAAAGTTCATTAATCTTACAAATGTAGGACAATAGGTTCAAATTAGGTCAATTTAAGTAATAAAGTTTTGACCTTTAACATTTGTACCGATGTTAATATTTGTATATTTTAGTTTTTATCTTCGGTTATGTCCTTTTTTTGATATTTTAAGGACATACTTTCCACTTTTTTAGTCAATCGCTGCACAAGTCTTTTGGGTGATAAAACCACCATATTATCTCCGAATCCAAGTATCTCTCGCTCAAGTTCAAAGTTGAGTTGCACTTTGATTGCTATGACGATACTACCATCTTCATATCGCTCCAATACCTGTTGACTATGATGCAAAGGTTTAGTTTCCACGTAAGGTGCATTGTATGCATCCACTAGGAGTTTGACATTTTCAGCTCTCAGATTCATACTTACTGATACACCGATGATATCATTAAAATAATCATCTATGGATTCGATAGGTGACGGTTTATATTTTTGATTTTCTGCAATGTCTATTGAAATAATTCTATCAAGAGCTAGGTTTAATATGGTATCTGCTTTTGATCCAAATAAAAACCATCTGTTTTTGTATTCCTTCAGCCACCAAGGGTGAAAGGTGATGACATTGGAAGATTCAGCTTTGAATGATTTATATTCAATGGACAACACTTTTTTGTCTTGAATGGCTTTGTAAAGCGTATCCAAATAATGTATCCCCGTGAGTCTTTCGTTTTTCTCAAAATGTATGATGGCTTGTTGCTCCTTAGATGTACTATAGACGTGGTCTTCTAGTTTTTGAACCACATCCCTGAGATTGTTAAAATGTTCGAATCCTTTGAATTGTTTGAGCAATTCTACCGCTTCAGACATCTGTTGCATATCAGCATGTGAGATAGGAAGATTGGTGATACTGTATTTGGGATCTTCGTAGGTATAATATTTTTTGTCTACCACGATGATAGGCGCATTATATCCAAGCTTATCACTCCGCATCATTTGAATGTCGTATTGGATGGTACGAATGGATGCGCCTTTGGAGATGCCTTCGTATTCATAAAGTGCATCACTGACTTTATCTACGAGCATGTCGAGTGTCCACTTTCGTTGACGATTTCGGAGGCAATTGTCTAAGACTTTGAATCTGATTAGGGCATTTTTATTTATGGGCATAAATCAAAAAAAATTACGTACAATTATTCTATTATTACCTTATTATTCTTTTCTTTTTGGAAGCATTAGTTATATTCTGTTTAAAATCTTGGAAAGAATATAATGAATCTAACTTAGAAATATCTAAAGTTTGTCCAATTAAGGTATAGAGCTCATCAATTTTTAAATCATGCTTCCGTTTTTTTGTTAAACCAGATCTAGCGATTCGAATAGCTTCTTCAATAAGTTCTTTAGGGTTAGCTACGCTTTCTGGATGTTTGTTTATTTTTAACTCATCGTCAGATTTTGTAGTACCTATTTGAATTTTTAATAATTCCTTATCAGATAGCATCCAAGCTTCAGTTTCTTGTATAGGAACTAAAGGTGCTATTGTTTTACATAGAATATCGTCTACAACCGTCAATGACTCAATGACTCTATTAATTTTAGTTTTATAAGTACTCTCCAAAGTTCTATTATCAGCATCAGTTTGTACACATAGTAAACTGATTCCATATAGATTATACCCAATCTTCAAAGCTTCAAAAACTTGTTCGTTAAAGCCTTTGCCTTTTTTATCAATAGTGATAGGTTGAATTGTTATCTCTATATCTAAATGACTTTGTTTGAGTGCTATTTGCAGAAAAGTTCTTTCAATTATTGGTTCCAAAAATCTGATGTCTGTACTACCTTCTGTAAAAAGACCAATGAAAATTTGATACATATTAAGATGGATTAATTGTCTCTAAATATTTTTCCACTGTGCTTAAAGTAATTCTTGTTTCTTCTTCCGAAACAAAAAATGGTAATTCTCTATTCTTGATTATAGGAGATAGGTTGGAAACTTGAATTTTAAGTCTACGTCCTTCAAAATTAATTATCCTATTACTCATTTTTGCAAACCACATGCTTACCTTAGGGTCCCTATTCCAATTTTGTAAATGCTTGACCATAACAGGCGAATGAGTGTTTACAATTATTTGTCTTAAAAGGATATCTTCTGTTTCAAAATTTGTGCTTAATTCTTTTAATAATTGAGCCGTATCCTTTATACGAAATGGATGAATTCCGTTTTCAGGTTCTTCAAAACATAGGAGACCTGAGAACTTATCATCATAATCTATAACACATAAAGTTAATATTCTAAGTGTTCCTTCTGATAATACACGGAAACTAGACTCCTTATTATCCTTGTCTTTAAGTTTTATTAAAAATTGTTTATTTTCTTTATCGTTAATAACATCTACGGAGATAAACTCGGGAAGAAATGAATTTAATTTTCTTGATATTTCAATTAAGTTATATTCATCCTTTTGTTTAATTCGAAATAAAGCCGTTGCCAAATTTTTACCGTGCTGATCTATAGTATCTTCTCCGCTGTCTTTTGGAGTTGGCTTTCTGAGTTCGTCAGGATTTAATTGTAAAAACTTCCAACTTTTCATTTCTTCTCTTGTTGCGAGTACGTGAGGAAAGTCAATCGTATCAAAACTACTTAATACTGTTCTGGAAGAATTATGTAATGGAAATCTTCTCTTGTTTGCTGTTGTTCCATCTTGTGGTACTAAAACGGTGGGAATATCATTTTCATTTTCAGTGGTAATGTAGGGCGTTCCTCTTTTCCCAGTTGTTACTTTTGGTCTCCAATAGTCCCTTAGGTTCGTGGGAATGATTTTTATCCATTTATCATTATTATGTTTGAGATTTTCTAGACTTTCATGTTTAACTATTAAGTCTTCCATTCCTGTATTAGGATTTACAATTCGTTGTAATTCAATTTCATATCGTAATCTTGTATATTTAAGTTTAGCAGTATTTCTCCAAGCATACGTTACATTTCTATTTACTAACATTTCAATAGCAAACTCCATTTTGTTAGAGACGGTATTTTTATCAAATTGTGTAAAAAGTTCACTAAACTCACCTCTTTGCTCTTTAAACGCTTTTTTAATGTTTTCGATTTCAGCTAGTCGGGAAACTAACATTAATGCATCAAATAGATTGCTTTTGCCAGAAGCATTTAATCCTGCAACTATAGTGAAGGGACTAAAGGTAATTTCAAAATTATAAAATGATTTAAAGCCGTTAATCTTGATATATGAAATCATATTACAATATTATATTCGGACAAATGTAGTTACAATTATTTGAATTGCAAGTAAATAGGTCGCCATTATTAAAGAAAACAGGGAGATTACAAGAGATCAATTTTACTTAAAAACATTGTCAATCTAAAAATATTTCGCAAAAATACAAAATATTTTTTACTACGCAAATAGATTGCGTACAGCCAATTTACCTTTGCATTGTCAATGATGATAAAGAAACAAAATGTTGTTTTTCAAATATAATATATCACAGTAATGTGTTGAAGATATTTCCTGAAGAAGGAAATCGTTGCAAACTTTCCGTATGGCGTCCATAGTTAAGAGTTTCTGTATGGCTCTATAGTGCAGTCCTGAATTTCCGGATTGTATTCTGACCCTGCTGATAGTGAGTAGCGATAATTTGCGGGTCGCGGGTTCGACTCCCGTTTCAGTCATTGGCTGAATAGCTCAGTCGGTAGAGCAGCAAACCTCGGACGAAGAAGGTTCGAACCCTTCACTATCTGGTTACTGTAGCATTTTTTTTACAAGTTTCAACACATGACGAATACACTCCGCAATGATTGACTTCGGTACATCATTGCAGTCTGTACACATCTTTGCAGTCGTGCAACGAAATGTCTTACTCTTATCGATATCAAGAACAGCGATTTACTCGTATTTGAGTACTTTAAAGACCTTTATAGCGCTCAGATGATGACAGTTCCGAACATGATTCCGGTGAGCATGGATGGGTGTATTCTGATTGTGTTTTTTAGTTAGTTCTCGATTTAGTAAAATAGGCTTATAAATTTATGGTTTTGCTATTTTAATGAGATTCAAAAGTCCTTCCTTTTCAAGGGAAGGATTTAGGATGGGTTAGTTTTTAAATATTATAAATATATTCAAAATGAAAAAAGTAGTAGTAAACACCAATTGTATCGGATTGATCTTCAAAAACGGAGAACTCAACCGTGTTCTAAACCAAGGAATCTATTGGCTGATGCCATGGATAGAAGTCAAAATTTATGATTTGTCAAAGCCTTTTCCTACGGACATCAATGCGGATGTATTGAAATTGAATAAGGAATTTGACGCAATCACACATATGATAGAAGTGGCTGACAATCAAATGGTTTTCGTATATAAAGACAAGGTTTATCATCGATTTTTGACTCCTGGCACATACTTCTTTTGGAATAATATCAATACCTACGAGTTCAAAATGGCTGACTTGTCCAAAATTGATATCGAAACGGATTTAGACAAAAAAGTTATCTCTAGCTTGATGGGTTTTTATGTTCGTGCTTACAAAATGGAAAGTCATGAAAAAGGCATTCTTTTTATTGATGGTGAAATGAAGCAGTTATTGGATGCAGGTACATACATGTATTGGGTAAACCCGACAGATATTTCTGTCTTGAAAACCGATATGCGGCTCATCAATATGGAAATACTCGGTCAGGAGATATTGACCAAAGACAAAGCACAGTTGCGATTGAATTTTACTTTGCAATACAAGGTGATGGACATCGTCAAGGCCTTGGTTGACAACAAGGAGTTCGAAAAACAACTTTACGTCATCATGCAGTTGGCGATACGTGGATATGTAGGCAAAATGACCTTCGACGAATTGATGGAGACAAAAGAAAGCCTGTCAGATATGGTTTTGGCTGATGTCAAAGTTCACGCTACCAACCTTGGTGTGGAAGTAATAACATGTGGTCTCAAGGATATCATCCTACCGGGAGACATCCGTGAGATTATGAATCAAGTTTTGATCGCCGAAAAACGTGCTCAAGCCAATATCATCACGCGTCGCGAAGAGACAGCTTCTACCCGTAGCTTGCTCAATACCGCAAAGCTCATGGAAGACAATGCCATGCTTTTCAAGCTCAAAGAGATGGAGTATGTCGAGAAAATCGCCGATAAAATCAGCAATATCACCTTGTCTGGCAGCGGTCAGATCGTAGATCAGTTGAAGCAGATATTTGTGAAGTAAAATAAAAGGAATGCAGGGATGCCGAATTTGGCATCTCTGCAACTTCACATAATCAGATCCGATAGCCAAATGCAGAATAAGCTGTGAATTTCGCGTGAGGGTTGATGATGCAAAAAAATAGATTGGTTTTGAGCGATTTTGATAGCAGCCCAACGTTACATAATCAGATCCGATAGCTTAAAAGGAAAAGCTGTGGTAAAATCACTGAGCCATGTAGTGCAAGGATATTCCTGTCTGACCTAAGCGGACAGATAGGTAGAATTTACAGATGCACCGAAAACTTTCTTAAGTGAGTAGGGAAGCGTATTTACAGCCTTGCTGCCTAGTAAAATAGGAATACGGGTTCGAATCCCGTTCGGATTGCTAGATAAAATATTTCTATTTCAATTGCTTGAAAAGATTCCTAAATAAGGTTGTGATTTAATAATTTTAAATGCATTAAATATTTTATCAGAGTACATTATCATCTGTAATTCTCCATGTTCTGTCAAAGTATATTGAAGAATGGATTCAAAATCAAGATTGGCTTTAGCAGAGATTTTTTAAAGTGTAATCCTTCACGGTTTTAAATAATCAGGAATTGGCGCATTATTCAATAATTTATTCCTAGCTCATTTCTATTACATTAGTTTATACTCATCAGTAACTCTATAGCTCTTCCTTCTTTTATGTCATTAAGACTTTCTTCGATCAGTGATAAAGTATTTTTATTCCAAGAATTTTAACTGAAATTTTTCATTTAAATCATATTGAACTACTTGTGCTGCATTCTGAAAATGTCCAGTATCTATTAATTTCTGGATATATTAATTTCTGGATATATTCATCATAAGGGTTTTCTATAGAAATTTGCATGAAGTAGTTGAATTTCCGTATTTGACATTAGATGCAGACAATTAGTTCATAAAAAGTATTTGAATGACAAGAATTTACTCACAGGTGACCCGAATTGCACAGATTTTTGATTTATATCAATAGTAAAATCTACTAAAAAATAAAAAATATTTTTCACTACGCAAAAATACTGCGCACACGACCTTTACCTTTGTGTCGGTAATGATATAATATGACATTCATCACAAACCTTCCATTCACCATAGACGCTCTCGAAGAGATGATATCCGCAGGATATGTCCGTATGACCAGACATCCTGAGCGGCCGCTGTTTATCTACAATTATACAGCTAAGGCTCAGTATGAGTACGTATGGAATGAGGTGACTATGTTGTGTCGTGGTCTCATATTGGATGAAAATTATCATATCGTCGCCAGACCATTTGCAAAATTCTTTAATTATGGTGAGACGGCTAATCAAGTCATTCCATCAGAACCATTCGAAGTATTTGACAAAATGGATGGATCATTGGGTATCTTATATTGGTGGAATGATCGACCTTACATCGCAACACGTGGATCTTTTACCAGCGAACAAGCCATCAAAGCAAACGTACTTTTGATTACCAAATACAAACATTGTATTGAGCATCTTGATAAGTCCAAAACCTATCTTTTTGAGATCATATATCCAGAAAACAGGATTGTCATCGATTATGGCCATAAGGAAGAACTTGTTCTATTGGCGATAGTGGATATTGCTACAGGATTAGAATCAACTTTGTCAGATATAGGATTTCCTATCGTAAAGAAATATGATGGTTTGAATGATCTAGATGCTATTCGGATGATGCAGATAGACGAAAAAGAAGGATTTATTGTCAGATTCAGAAGTGGTTATAGAGTAAAAATTAAATTTTCAGAATATGTTCGTTTGCACAGAATCGTCACTCAAGTGTCTTCCAAAACTATTTGGGAGCATCTCCGTGATGGACAACCAATGGATGAATTGATAGATAAAGTACCCGATGAGTTTTATGCTTGGGTACGCACGACGATAGATGAGTTTGGCATGGCATACAAAATTATAGAAGTAGCAGCAATATCAGAATTCAAAGAATTGGATGACCGTAAAGCCGCAGCTTTATATTTTCAGACATGTAAATATCCTGCCATTCTTTTCAAAATGTTGGAAAAGAAAGCTTATGATGCCATCGTCTGGAAGATGTTAAAACCGAAATATGAGCGACCATTTAGAAAAAATATAGAAATTTAAAAGAAATGAGTAAAACAGTAACCATACTTCGAGGATTGCCTGCAAGCGGAAAATCCACTTATGCCAAACAACTCCTATATGAAAATCTGGGAGCTTACAAACGTCTGAACAAAGATGAACTACGTGTCATGTTAGATAATAATCACCACACGAAACATAACGAAAAATTTATCGAAAAAGTGAGAGATATGATGATCGTCGAAGCACTCTTGGATGGTAAACATGTCATCATAGATGATACCAACCTTAGCGATAGACCTGTGGAGCGGATCAAAAATGTTATTCATAAATTTAACATCGACCATAATGATCAGGTACAGGTATTTATCAAAGATATGAATACTTCCCTTGAAGATTGTTTAGAAAGAGATAAAATAAGGGATAAAAAAGTAGGCGAAGATGTCATCCAAAAAATGTATCGTCAGCATATTGCCAAAGAAAGTAGTGAAGTTTCAAAGTACGATAAGAGACATCCGTCTTATCGCCACCAAGATCCATCCCTACCCAAAGCCATCATCTGTGACCTTGACGGAACGCTTGCATTAATGAATGGTCGTAGTCCTTTTGACGCATCAAAGTGTGATCAGGATCTTCCTAACATGCCTGTAGTCAATATGGTCCGAAATTACCATCAGCTTGGCTATAAGATCATTCTTGCGTCAGGAAGAGAAAATACTTTCAAGCCACAGACAGTGGCTTGGTTGGAGCGTCACGGTGTGGAATATGTGTTATTGGTCATGAGGGCAGCAGGGGATTTCAGGAAAGATGCCATTGTAAAACGTGAAATCTTTGACACACACATTGAAGGCAAATACTTTGTGGAATTAGTTCTTGACGATAGAAATCAAGTGGTAGATCTTTGGCGCAATGACTTGCAGTTGCCTTGTTTTCAGGTGTATTATGGTGATTTTTAGGTTACGAATAATTACCAAGTCAATGCTTCAGGATTTTTTTTGAAAAGATAGAATAACTTTCTATTTATACGCCATAGGCTTTTGTCGATATAACATCTCTGCATTTCTTTCCAGACACTCCTGTGTGCTTCTTTTTGCAATTGTGTGATCATTCCATTTTTTTGATCATCTGAGATAGAATTTTTAAAGGATTGATAATAGTGTAGTCTCATCATATACATTCCATAAGCATTTTCTCTAGCAACTCTTAAATACTCTCTTTGATCATTTAGTCTTAAGACCATATTTATTGTATAATCCGCCCTTTGATAATTGATCGTGTTTTCAGGATGTAATATTTCAAAATGGAATGAAGTAAAGTTAAGTTTACAAAACAACAATGGGTCTTCAATTCTAGGGTTAATCAACAATGATTGTCCAATAGGCGGCTCGATTGAACCATCTAAGTGGACTATTTCTTGATTATCGTGTCTGATGATTGCAAATTTATTGTTTTTTGGACCATTGCAAGTTCCACAGGCATACAAATAATTAGACCATACGAAGCATAAATCGGGAAACAAATCTTTGGGAAAGATGTGTTCCACTTCATCTGCTGGTGCATCTTCGCAGTAAGCACACCTTTTAGCACCACTACACATTTCGGTCAAAGATTTTTTTACGACATCAAAAACTTTATTACCCTTTTTATTATAGCTGGAAAAGCCTGGGGCACTTTTTCGTTTTACTAAATTCTTTTTTACTTCAAAAGAGCCAACAATTTTATCTTGATATTTTTTCAGCCCATCTAAAGTAATAAGACTTGGTGCTAAATCAACTAATTGTATCATTATACTTCGGTTTATGTTGATATGTTGGCATTCTTTGCTTTAGCACAGTAAATTCTTTATCTTCCCCATCATTTATAAGACCCATCATTGATTTTTCATACAATTCGCCAAGTCTATTTCTTTGTTGTGCAGCTTCTTTTTTTATACTTGTTTCAGCACCAAAAACTTCGGTACCATAAGCATCTAAAATATTACCAAATATCAACCTTTCTTTTTGAACTCCAGTTATTTCTTTTGATTTTTCTGAAGAATTCGGAGCAGCGAGCTTCCAGATGCTTCCTTTCTCACTTGCTCTGCAAATCAAAGGACTATGTGTTGTCACAATAAATTGGATATTCGGAAAATAAGTAGTAAACCAAGCTCCTATTTTAGCTTGCCAACTAGGATGCAGATGCGCGTCTACTTCATCAATAAGCACTATTCCCTCTATGTTTATAGTAGGTAAATCAAGGTTATTGTTTTCAAATACTTTTTCATGGCCGTATATTTTTAACATTTGTCTTATTAAGTCAAACATCAAACTCAGGATAGACCTGTATCCATCACTCAACTGTAAGACAGATACCTGATTTTTGTTTCCATCGGTGAATAATACATTTCCATCTACATCTACGTTCTCAAATGTTGTGTTATGTGGTAAAAGTTGGCTATTATTTATGAAATTTTTTAATCCATCAAAGATAGCTTGAGATTCGTTCTTAACATTTTGATTTTCATATTTTTCCTTTATCCGTTTTCTATCTAGTTCTATAATCCAATCCAATGCATCAGTTAATGATGCTTCTTCTCCAAAAATACTTAAATGTGCAGCAGCTTTGGGTAATGATAGCGTTATTTTATTTCTTTTTTCATCACCACCTGAAAGTCTCCTAAATGGACCATATCCAGCTGAAAAGAAATTTTTAGACTCGTCTGGCTCCACAGCTGAAAACAAAACAATGCCATTTTTATTACGTTCAAGTATTATACGATTCGGGTACTTGGTTGTTAAATTAACTTCTATCAAACCATGGTTTTTGCCTTTTTTCAACCATTCTTGCCATACAGGAAGTATTCCGTTGATTTCTTGAACTCCGATTAGATTAGCGGAGATTGCTTTCATTAGGCTGGATTTACCACTTCCATTATCACCTATAAATACATGCCATCCAGCTAAAACATCAGGAAAAGTGATTTTTAATTTCTCTATAGCCCGAATATTTTCTATTACTATTGACTCTATATACATGGTATCGTCTTTATTTATACAAAGTTAATATTTTTTTTAAATTCAATTATAAAATTGCAAAACAATATTTTAAAATTTTTGAGATTTCTGTCTTGGTTTCAGGCATATTCTAGTGGTTTTAATTTAAAAAGAAATTGAATGTAATTCTGTTTATCCAATGTGTGTTGAACTTTTTAGAGGTATTTGTCATTTACCTAGTGAATTTGTATTCAAAAAGTATAATCACCTCATGGAATTCGAAAACCAACAGCTTCCCACCCAACTTCTACCTAGCATCGACGATATTGTGTTTGAATCATTGGAGCTTAATTATCAGAAAGTTAGTATCTATTTTACTGCTTTCTTTTTTTTGGTGGCAATAATAATTTATATCGGGATTGGGATTTTTGTAGAGGAACTATTTGCTTTTCCACTGATATGGATTGTGCTTGGATCTTGGGTTTTGGTAACTTTATTTTTCATCTTTTTATCCTACAAATCCTATTTTTATGAAGGTTACGCACTTCGTCAGAGAGATGTAGTGTATAAATCGGGTATGTTATTTAGGTCCACCATAATAGTCCCATTCAATCGTGTCCAACATTGTGAGATCAACCAAGGACCGATAGATAGGTATTTCGGATTGTCAGAATTGTCCCTTTTTACAGCGGGTGGTAGTTCTAGTGATCTGAATATTCCGGGTTTGTCACAAGATACTGCAGCCAAACTAAAACAATTCATCACCAATCAGGTTGCCCAAGATGAAGAAGAGTGAATTTGACTTTACGGTACCCAATAGACAGTCATATGTTGCTATTCTGATGATTTTGTTTAAGACTGTTAATGTCTTATTCCGACAGTTGTTACCATTTGTGATCGTGGTTTTGCTCGGGGGCAGTAAGAGTAAAACAAGTTATATTTTGTATACTATTATTGCTATTGCAGTGTTATCGATGATCTATTCTGTTATCAATTTTTTTAAAACGTTTTTTATCATTCAAGATGGAGAATTAGTATTACACACGGGGATATTTAATAAGAAAAAAATGTCTATCCCATTTGCTAAAATTCAAACTATTAATTTCGAACAGAATATCATTCACAAGTTTTTTTCTGTTCTTCGACTGAAAGTTGATACAGCTGGATCAGAGAAAAATGAATTTGAATTTCATGCTCTCCAAACCAACAAAGCTTACGCACTTCGAGATCTTGTGATGGCAGAAAAAAAAGCGTATTTACCCTCAGATGATACTTCAGTTAGTGATGTGAATGAAGACTCAACAATTGTCTACAAACCGATCATGTCACTTTCTACCAACGAGTTACTAAAAGTGGGAATCACAGAAAATCACCTAAAATCAGGTGGACTTATCTTTTTGTTTTTTTTCTGGATCTACCAAAATTTACAAGAAGTAGGCGTCAATGTCGACGAATATTCTGAGGAAATACCTGATGTTGAACTCGGTTTTTCATTTGTCGCTTTTATCCTAGCTATGTTTTTGATCATTTCTATTTTAATATCGATGGTCAGAACAGTGGTACAACATTATTATCTTCAGTTTTTGAGATCTACCCGTGGATTTAAAGTTATCAGTGGTTTGTTTACCAAAAAGGAGATATCAGCATTTGATCATAAAATCCAACACATTTCATGGTCTGACAACCTACTCAAAAGAATGGTCGGTTTCAAAAATCTATATCTGAATCAAGCATCAAGTGCCGAGCTTACTTCAAAACAAAATATTAATATTCCTGGATGTAATATGTCGCACATCACCGAAGTTGTACACACACTTTTTGGCAAGGTAAATTTTGAGAACTTTTTGATGCATAAAATTGATATAAGATATTTTTACAGGTTTGCAATAATCATTAGTCTTATTTTTATAATGATCAGCGGTCTTGCTTATTACATAGATCAATTGGATAAAATACTTTTCATTACACTGGCATTTTTGTATTTTATTGTTATTAGGTATATTGGCTTTAGAAAAAAGACCTTTGGTCATGATGGTGAATTACTCTATATCAAAGGTGGTGTATTTGGCGATAGAGCTGAAGTCTTGCCAATTTTTAAAATTCAAGCCATCGAACTCCATCAGTCACCTTATCAGTTTCAAAACCAATTGTGCAATATATCTTTATACACTGCATCGGGTAGGATAATGATACCATACATCAATCTTAGTTTTGCCAAAAGTCTTTCAGATATCTTCCTAAAGAAAGTAGAGGTTGATAAGCGCAGATGGATGTAAAAGTAGCGAAAACCATAACCTTTTACTTTTATAAATTGCTATAAATTACTAAACTCCTATATTCTAATCTAAAATAAACAACCGATGAACAAAATAAGAAACGTTCCAACTACT
>Ga0105045_10002956_pt1 | contig 14446 bp, 13 predicted proteins | sample MAT02_FD_78089 | JGI IMG/M metagenome (GOLD analysis project Ga0105045, IMG submission 78089) | Freshwater microbial communities from Lake Fryxell liftoff mats and glacier meltwater in Antarctica - MAT-02 (megahit assembly) | ecosystem: Environmental > Aquatic > Freshwater > Ice > Liftoff...
CGGGCGCGCACCATTTGCACCGATCCGGCCCCCGGGCCGAGGGACCCGTCGGCCAGCGCCCGGACCAGGCGACGCGCGCCCCAGGTCGTGGGATCGCACACCGACACCGGACGGTCGGGTCCGATGCCCGCCTGCGCCAGCGCCTGGGCGTAGGTCTCGGCCCTGACGTGACGGGCCCGCGGCCCGAGCTCGGCCGCACGATGACGCAGGGCCGACAGCACCAGGTGGGCCTTGCGGCGGTGGAACACGCGCCGCCGGAACACCGCGGCCGACTCGACCAGCAGCACGCTGCCGTCGGGCTCGTCCAGGAAGTGGTCGCCCAGCTGGTCGGCGAAGCACCACCGGATGGTGCCGGGCGCCTGCTGCGGCAGCTCGGCGCCGACGAGCTCTGCGGTCGGGGTGCCGGACCGGCCCGTGGCGCCGACGGCCCCGCTCAGGCGACGGTTCCGCCGGACGGGGGCGTGCCGCCCGCGTCCTGCTGGGGGTCGTCGGGGAGCACGGGGGGCGACTGCGGTGCCGACCCCTCGGGAGCCTGCTGCGGTGCGGGGGCCGCGTCCGCCGCGGGCCGGGCGGCGCGACGCGCCGTGGACTTCTCCTCGGCGAGGCGGGCCTCGCGTGAGGCGTCGGCGGCCTCGGCCTTGGCCCGTTCGAGCGCGGTCTGCGGGTCCTCGAGCTGGGGTACGTCCAGGTCGTCGTCGCCGCCGGACGTGCCCACCGTGGCCTGGCCGAGGAAGCCGCCGGTGTCCTCGGCCTTGCCGCCCAGGGCCCGGCCGATGCCGCCGAGGGCCTCGGTGAGCTCGCTGGGGATGATCCACATCTTGTTGGACTGTCCGCGTGCGATCTGCGGCAGCATCTGCAGGTACTGGTAGGCGAGCAGCTTGTCGTCCGGGTTGCCCTTGTGGATGGCCTCGAAGACCTGGAGGATCGCGCGGGACTCGCCCTGCGCCTTGAGGATGGCCGACTGGGCCTGGCCCTCGGCGGTGAGGATGGCCGACTGCTTCTCGCCCTCCGCGGTGAGGATGGCCGACTGCTTGACGCCCTCGGCGGTGAGGATCGTGGCGCGCCGGTCACGCTCGGCGCGCATCTGCTTCTCCATCGAGTCCTGCACGCTGGCGGGCGGGTCGATGGCCTTGAGCTCGACGCGGTTGACGCGGATGCCCCACTTGCCGGTGGCCTCGTCCAGCACCCCGCGGAGCTGGCCGTTGATCTGGTCGCGGCTGGTGAGGGTCTGCTCCAGGTCGAGCGACCCGATGACGTTTCGTAGCGTGGTGACCGTGAGCTGTTCGATGCCCTGGATGAAGTTGGCGATCTCGTAGGTCGCGGACTTGGCGTCGTTGACCTGGAAGTAGATGACCGTGTCGATGCTGACCACGAGGTTGTCGGAGGTGATGACCGGCTGCGGCGGGAAGCTGACGACCTGCTCGCGCAGGTCGACGGTGGCCCGGGGCCGGTCGATGAACGGGACGAGGAAGTGCAGTCCGGCGCCGAGCGACTTCTGGTACTTGCCGAGGCGCTCGATGATCACCTCGGTCGCCTGCTGGACGATCCGGACCGCGCGGATCACGGTGACCGCCGCGACGACGATCAGCAGGATCAGGACGATCGTGGTCAGTACCTGTGTGAATCCCACGCTCATTGCTCCATCGGTGGTGGTGTCCGGCCCGGCTCGTCACCGGTGCCTGGGTCGTTCTGCTCGGGGGCGGGGTGCTGGTCCGTGGGCTGCTCGGCCCGCACCAGCGCCGTGGCGCCGTCGATCCGCACGACGACGACGTCGGCGTCGGCGTCGATGCGCGTCCCGCGGTCGGCCGTGCGGGCCGTCCAGGTCTCCCCGCTCAGCTTGACCTGACCACCGCGGTCGTCGACGGGGGTCAGGGTCAGCGCGGTGCGACCGGCGAGCGCGTCGACGTTCGTCGGCACGTCGGGGTTGGAGCGCATGGCCCAGCGCTTGAGGGAGGGCCGGACCAGGAGCAGACCGACCAGGCTCACCCCGGTGAAGGCGAACGCCTGGACCGTGAAGGAGAACCCGAGCCCCGCGGCCAGCGCCGCGGCCAGCGCCCCGGCCACCAGCATCGAGAACACGAAGTCCAGGGCCGTCAGCTCCAGCAGGCCGAGGATCAGCGCGCCGGCCACCCAGAGCAACCATTGCGACTCACGCAGGAACTCCTGCACGGCGCCCCCTCCGTCAGCGGACCGCGCGTGCGGTCCAGCGTCCCTCGTCGACCGTGAGGTCCAACGCGATGCCGAAGGTATCCGACAGGGCCGTCGGCGTCAGCACCATCTCCAGCGGACCCGCCGCGACCACCTCACCGCCGCGCAGCAGCAGGACGTGGTCGAAGCCGGGCGGGATCTCCTCCACGTGGTGTGTCACCAGCACCGTGGTGGGCGCCCCGGCGTCGCGCGCGAGGACCGCCAGCCCCGACACCAGGTCCTCGCGACCGCGCAGGTCCAGCCCGGCGGCGGGCTCGTCCAGCAGCAGCAGCTCGGGGTCGGTCATCACGGCCCGGGCCACCAGGACGCGTTTGCGCTCCCCCTCCGACAGCGTGCCGAAGGTGCGGTCCCCCAGGCCCATGACGCCGAACGCGGCCAGCAGGGCGTCGGCGCGCTCGACGTCGAGCGGCTCGTACTCCTCCCGCCAGCGCCCCAGGACGCCGTGCGCCGCGGTCAGCACGACGTCACGGACACGCTCACGGCCCGGCACCTGGGCGGCCAGCGACGCGCTGCTCAACCCGATCCGGGGACGGAGGTCGGAGACGTCGGTCTCACCGAGCGTCTCGCCCAGCACGGTGGCCCGGCCCTCGGTCGGGAACGTCCGCGCGGCCATCACGTCGAACATGGTCGTCTTGCCGGCTCCGTTGGGCCCCAGAACCACCCAGCGCTCACCTTCGCGGACGGTCAGGTCGACGCCGCGGAGCAGGTAGGAACCGCTGCGGAGGACCCCGAGCGCATCAAGGTCGACGACGGCGTCCGGCATGCGCGCAACCCTAACGGGGCGCCTACCCTGCTGGCGTGACCATCCCCCGCTCGGCGTTGCTCGCGGCCTGGGCCGGTGCTGTCGCCGCCGGCCGGGCCCGGGCCGCGGACGCGCTCATGGCGGTCGCCGGTGACGACGAGCCGCACGAGGTGCAGCCCGCGCCCGGTTTCACGGCCCCGGCCTCGCTGCCCGTGCCGGACCCCGGCTACCTGTCCGACCTGCTGGTCCTGCTGGCGGCCGCGGGCGAGCGGCACCCCGTCACGGTGCGCTGCGTCCTGCCCGTGCCCGGGGACGTGCTGGGCGTGCCCGGTCCGGGCGAGCTGCAGGCGGCCGCCGTGAGCGTCGGCGAGTGCGTGGTCGTCGGCGGGTTGCCGGACGTGGCCGGGTCCGTGGCCCTCGTGCCCGAGGTCGAGGAGTTCGGGTCGGTCGACGACGTCGGGGTGCACGTGCGCTGGCAGGCGCACCTGGCCCTGCCGGTGCCGGGCACCCCGCTGGCCACCAGCGTCGCGGAGGCCGACATGGCGTTCCGGCTCGCGCTGGCCGAGGCGACCACGGCGCTGGAGGGCCTGGACCTGTCCAGCTGGCGGCCCGACGCGACCGCAGGGCTGCGGGGTCGCCGTGAGGAGGACCCCCAGCCGCTGCCTCGCACCCTGGGGCCCCGCTCGTTGCGCCTGCTCACCCGCGCCGAGCGCGTGCTGGCCATCGTCGAGGCCGCCGGGGCCGACCACGGTGGCGTCGTCACGGGATGGGAGGCCGGACGTCGCAGCGCCTCGCTGGCGCAGCTGTCGCGCGCCACCCGGGCCGCGGTGGTGGCCGCGGTCAGCCTCCCCGGTTGAGCGCACCACCACCCCGCCCGGCCAGGTGGTCCAGCACCCGCCCGGGCGACGCTCAGGCCGTCGCGCCGAGGGCCTTGTCGTAGACGGCGAGGGTGCGCCGGGCGACCGTGGTCCAGGAGAAGTCGTCGATGGCTCGACGACGCCCCGCCTCGCCGTACGCGCGGGCCCGCGCCGGGTCGCTGACGGCCTCGCGCAGCGTCGCGGCGAGGTCGGCGACGTAGCGGTCCGGGTCGACGGGGGTGCCGGTGCCGTCGCTCAGCTGCTCGATCGGGACCAACCACCCGGTGACCCCGTCCTGGACGACCTCGGGGATGCCGCCGGTCGCGGTCCCGACCACGGCGGCCCCGCAGGCCATCGCCTCGAGGTTGACGATGCCCAACGGCTCGTACACCGACGGGCACACGAACACCGTCGCGTGGCTGAGCACCTGGCAGACCTGCGCCCGGGGCAGCATGTCCTCCACCCAGACCACGCCGTCACGCCCGGCCCTCAGGTCGGCCACCAGCCCCTTGACCTCGGTGGCGATGCCCGGGGTGTCCGGGGCGCCGGCGAGCAGGACCACCTGGACCTCGGGCGGCAGCGCCGCGCAGGCCCGCAACAGGTACGGAAGGCCCTTCTGCCGGGTGATGCGGCCCACGAACACGACGGCAGGCCGGTCGGGGTCGATGCCGAGCCGGGTCACCACGTCGGTGCCCTCGTCGCGGACCCAGTCGGTGGTGTCGATGCCGTTGTGCACGACGTCGACGACGTCCGGGTCCAGGAAGGGGTAGCTGCGCAGGATGTCCTCGCGCATGGCTCCGCTGACGGCCACGATGCCCGCTGCGTCGCGGTAGGCCGACGACTCGGCCCAGCCCGACACCTGGTACCCGCCACCCAGCTGCTCGGCCTTCCACGGCCGCAACGGCTCGAGGCTGTGGGCGGTGATGACGTGCGGCGCCCCCGTCAGCTTCGAGGCGAGGTCGCCCGCGAGGTTGGCGTACCAGGTGTGCGAGTGCAGCACGTCGGGCGTCGGGTCCTCCTCCGCCAGCGCCGCGGCGATGCGCAGGTCGACCCCGAGCGTCCGCAGCGCCGGGTTGGCCGAGGCCAGCTCCGGCAGGTCGGCGTGCCCGTGCACCCCGGGGGCGTCCTCCGGCTGACCGAACGCGTGGACGGACACGTCGACGCCCGAGGCCCGTAGCGCCCGGCTCAGCTCCACCGCGTGCACACCGGCACCGCCGTAGACCGCGGGTGGCCACTCCTTCGTGATCACAATGATCTTCACTCGGCACACGCTAGGGCAGGCCACTAGGGTCAGGCCATGCCTCGACGAACCGGTGCAAAGGTGCTCGCGATCGTCCTCGCCGGTGGGGAGGGCAAGCGGCTGATGCCGCTGACCGCCGACCGGGCCAAGCCTGCGGTGCCCTTCGCGGGCAACTACCGTCTGATCGACTTCGCGTTGTCCAACGTCGTCAACTCCGGCTACCGCAAGGTGGTCGTCCTCACGCAGTACAAGTCTCACTCCCTGGACCGCCACATCGCCCAGACCTGGCGGCTGACGACGTTGTTCGGGAACTACGTGGCGCCCGTCCCCGCCCAGCAGCGGATGGGCAAGCACTGGTACCTGGGCAGCGCCGACGCCATCCTGCAGAGCCTCAACCTGGTGCGCGACGAACGACCCGACTATGTCGTCGTGGTCGGCTCGGACAACGTGTTCCGGATGGACTTCTCCCAGATGCTGGACGCCCACATCGACACCGGGGTGGGGTGCACCGTCGCCGCGATCAGGCAGCCGCTCAGCCTGGCGGACCAGTTCGGCGTCATCGAGATCGGCGCCGAGCGCCCCGACCGGATCGCCGCGTGGCGCGAGAAGCCGACGGATGCCCTGGGCCTGCCCGACTCCCCCGACGAGGTCCTCGCCTCGATGGGCAACTACGTGTTCACCACCTCGGCCCTGGTCGACGCCGTGACGTCCGACGCGGAGACCGAGGGCAGCAAGCACGACATGGGCGGCGACATCGTTCCGCGCTTCGTGGACGCCGACGACTGCGGGGTCTACGACTTCATCCGCAACGACGTGCCGGGCTCGACCGACCGGGACCGTGACTACTGGCGCGACGTGGGCTCGATCGACGCCTACTACGACGCGCACATGGACCTGATCTCGGTCCACCCAATCTTCAACCTCTACAACTACGACTGGCCGATCATCACGGCGCAGACGTACTACCCGCCCGCCAAGTTCGTGCACGGCTGGCAGGGTCGGATCGGCCATGCGGTCAACTCGATCGTCAGCCCCGGCTCGGTGGTGTCCGGTGCGTTCGTCGAGAACTCCGTCCTGAGCCCGAACGTGTACGTCCACTCCTGGGCCACCCTGAGCGACTCCGTCGTCATGGACAACGTGCACATCGGCAGGCACGCGGTGGTCCGTCGGGCGATCATCGACAAGGACTGCGTCATCGGTGAGGGCGTCCGGATCGGCATCGACCCCGGGGAGGACCGTGCCCGCGGCCTCGTCGTCACCGACTCCGGCCTGACCATCCTGCCCAAGGGCATGGTGCTGGAGCGGTGACCGACGCCGGCACCCCCGCACCGGACGTCGCCTACGACGGCTCGCGGGCGGCAGGCGGGAGACCGGTCCGCCTCGGCGTGCAGCTGCAGCCGCAGCACGCCACCTACGACCAGGTCCGCCGGGCGGTCGAGGCGGTCGAGGCCGCCGGGGTCGACGTCATCTTCAACTGGGACCACTTCTTCCCCCTCTACGGCGAGCCCGACGGCCTGCACTTCGAGTGCTGGACCATGCTGGGGGCCTGGGCGGAGCAGACGGAGCGGGTCGAGATCGGCGCGCTGGTCACCTGCAACAGCTACCGCAACCCTGAGCTGCTGGCCGACATGGCGCGCACCGTGGACCACATCAGCGGTGGTCGCCTGATCCTGGGCATCGGCGCCGGCTGGTTCGAGCGTGACTACACCGAGTACGGCTACGAGTTCGGCACCGCCGGCGAGCGGCTCGCCTCGCTCGCCGATGCGCTGCCCCGGATCGAGGCCCGCTGGTCGGTCCTCAACCCGACCCCCACCCGCAGGATCCCCGTCCTGGTCGGCGGTGGGGGCGAGAAGAAGACGCTGCGGATGACGGCTCGCCACGCCGACGTGTGGCACGGCTTCGGCGACTCCGACGTCATCGCCCGCAAGCACCGCGTGCTCGACGAGTGGTGCGACTCCGAGGAGCGGGAGCCCTCGGCCATCGAGCGCTCCGCCGGGGTCGAGGGCGAGCCGGACGAGCGGGCCGAGACCCTGCTGTCGCTGGGCACCCGGTTGTTCACCGTGAGCACGGGCGGCCCGGACTTCGACCTGACGACGGTGCGGAAGTGGCTGCGCTGGCGGGACCAGGTCAACGAGCGGGACGGCCTCGGCGGGTGACGTCGCGGGCCCCTAGGCTCGCTGCGTGACCGGCCAGGAGCACTCCACCCTCCTGGTGACCGTGACGGGGCGCGACCGGCCCGGCGTGACCGCGGCGCTGTTCGCGGCGACCGCTATCCCCGGCGTGGCGGTGCTCGACGTCGAGCAGGTCGTGGTGCGGGGTCACCTGACGCTGGGGTTCCTGCTCGGCACCGGTCGGGTGGACGCGGCGGCGCTCGACGGGCTGCGGGCCCGGCTGGAGGTGGCAGGCCAGGAGCTCGAGGTGGCGGTGACGACCGAGCCGGGTCAGGGTGACGCCCCGGCCCGGCGCGGTGGACGGCTCCACGTCACCATGCTCGGCCGCCCGCTGTCCCCCGCCGCCGTGCAGGCGGTCACCGGAGAGCTCGCCGCCCGCGGCGCCAACGTCGACCGCATCCGCCGCCTGGCCTCGGAACCGGTCACCGCGCTGGAGCTGGACGTCTCGGGCGTGCCCGACCTGGGCGAGCTGCGTCGCAGCCTGACCCGCGCCGCCGTCGGCCACGGCGCCGACGTCGCGGTCTCCCCGGCGGGCATCGTGCGCCACGGCCGTCGGCTCGTGGTGATGGACGTGGACTCGACCCTGATCCAGGACGAGGTCATCGAGCTGCTGGCGGCCGAGGCCGGACGCGAGGCCGAGGTCGCCGCCGTCACCGAGCGGGCCATGCGCGGTGAGCTCGACTTCGCGGAGTCGCTGCACGAGCGCGTGGCGGCCCTGGCCGGGCTGCCGGTGTCGGCGTTCGCCGCCGTGCAGAGCCGGCTCCGGCTCACCCCGGGCGCCCGCACGCTGGTCCGCACGCTGCACGAGCTCGGGTTCACGGTCGCCCTGGTATCGGGCGGCTTCATGGAGGTCGTCGGACCGCTGGCTCACTCCCTGGGCATCCGCAACGCCCGGGCGAACCGGCTCGAGGTCGACTCCGGCAGCTTGACCGGCCGCGTGCTCGGGCCCGTCATGGACCGGGCGGGCAAGGCTGCCGCGCTGCGTGACTTCGCCCGCGTGGAAGGCCTGCCGATGGGCCGCACGGTGGCCGTCGGGGACGGAGCCAACGACCTGGACATGCTGGGCGCCGCGGGGCTGGGCGTCGCGTTCAACGCCAAGCCCGTCGTGCGGGAGCAGGCCGACGCCTCGCTCACCGGGCCCTACCTGGACTCCGTGCTGTTCCTGCTGGGGCTGTCCGCCGACGAGATCGCCGACGCCCACACCGCCCCCGCCTGACTGCGTGCCCGCTCAGGTGCGGGGGACGACCACGCGGGACAGGACGAGACCTTGGAGCGCTATGTCGGCCCAGGCGTCCCGCTGGCGCATGACGACGACGCCCGCCGTCGGGAACCGGTCGCTCAGACCGGCCACCTCCTGCGGGTCGGAGGTGGCGGCGTCGGCCAGCGACCGGGCCAGGGTCGACAGCCCCGGCTCGTGCCCGAACACCGCCACGGTGTGGACGTCTCCGCCGTGCTCGCGCAGCATCTCCAGGACCGTGTCGGCCTGCGCGTTGTACAGCCGTCGTCCCACGTGGACCTTGACGTCGGCGTCGGTCAGCGCCGCCCTGGCGAGCTCCCACGTCCGCGACGCACGCACCGCGGTCGACACCAGCGCGACGTCGGGGACGAGGCGCTCGGCGGCCATCCACCGCCCGAGAGCGACGGCGTCCCGCTCGCCGCGCTCCGTGAGGGGTCGGTCGTGGTCCAGGACCCCGTCGGGGTACCCCGCCTTGGCGTGACGGACGATCAGGAGCCTGCGCGAGCCCCGTCGCGCGGCCGCCGTCATCTCAGGCACCCATCGCGTGCAGGCCACCGTCGACGTGGACGATCTCGGCCGTCGTCGCCGGGAACCAGTCCGACATCAGGGCGCAGCAGGCCCTCGCGGTGGGCTCCGGGTCGGACACGTCCCAGCCGAGCGGGGCGCGGTCCTTCCAGGTCTCCTCGAACGCCTCGAACCCCGGGATCGAGCCGGCCGCGGTGGTGCGGACCGGCCCGGCCGCCACCAGGTTGACCCGTACGCCCTCCGCACCCAGGTCGCGGGCCAGGTAACGGGCGGTGGACTCGAAGGCAGCCTTGGCCACGCCCATCCAGTCGTACACCGGCCATGCGACCGTGGCGTCGAAGGTCAGCCCGACGATGCTGGAGCCCGGGTGCAGCAGAGGTCGTGCGGCCATCCCCAGCGACTTCAGCGAGAACGCCGACACCTGCACGGCCGTGGCGACGTCCGCCCACTCCGTGTTCAGGAAGTTGCCGCCCAGCGCCGCCTGAGGCGCGAACCCGATCGAGTGCAGCACCCCGTCCAACGCCTCCACGTGCTCGCCCACCCGCTCGGCCAGCGAGTCCAGGTGGGCCTGGTCGGTGACGTCGAGCTCGACCACCGGCGCCGGCGCCGGCAGCCGCCGGGCGATGGCCTGCGTGATCTTCATCATCCGGCCGAAGGACGACAGGACGACGGTGGCCCCCTCGTCCTGCGCCAGCCGGGCCACGTGGAAAGCGATCGAGGTGTCCTTGAGGACCCCGGTGATCAGCAGTCGCTTGCCCTCGAGCAGACCCATCATCGATTCCTTCCGTAGGCGCGCACGCGCTGGTTCAGTGACCCATGCCGAGGCCGCCGTCGACGGGCACGACCGCACCACTGACGTAGCCTGCCTGCTCCCCCACGAGGTACGCGACCGCGTCGGCCACGTCGCCCACCGCACCGAAGCGTCCCGCCGGGATGGCCGACAGGTAGCGCTGGGTCGTGGTCTCGTCCAGCGCGGCGGTCATGTCCGTGTCGATGAAGCCCGGCGCCACCACGTTGACCGTGATCCCCCGGGCGCCGAGCTCACGGGTGACCGAGCGGGCCAGGCCGACGAGCCCGGCCTTGCTGGCGGAGTAGTTGGCCTGCCCGGGTCCGCCGTAGAGCCCCACGACGGAGCCGATCAGCACGACGCGGCCGTAGCGGGCGCGGATCATGCCCTTGCTGGCCCGCTTGAGCACCCGCCACGCCCCGCCCAGGTTGGTGTCCAGGACCGAACCGAACTCGTCCTCGCCCATCCGCATCAGCAGCTGGTCGGCCGTGATGCCGGCGTTGGCCACCAGCACCTCGACGGGCCCGACGGCGGTCTCGGCCTCGGTGAAGGCGGCGTCGACGGACGCGGCGTCGGTGACGTCGCAGGCGACCACCCGCAGGCCGGTCGGGGCGTCCTCGCCGAGGGTGCCGCTGCGCGAGGTCACCGTGACGTCGTAGCCGTCGGCGAGCAGACGGGTGGCGACCCCGAGGCCGATACCCCGGTTGCCGCCCGTGACCAGTGCGTGACGGGGCTCGACGGACATGTCGTCGACGCTAGCCGATCCCGGTCGTCGCTCCGAGCGCCGGCGTGGACGCGTCCGCGTCGGGACCGCGTGCCCCGCTAGGGTCCTCACCGTGCGAGCCGTCGTCGTCCACGCCTTCGGTGGCCCGGAGGTGCTGGTGGTCCACGAGGTCCCCGACCCGGTGCCCGGTCCCGGCGAGATGCTCGTCCGCGTCGAGGTCAGCGGCGTCAACTACGCCGACACCCACGCCACCGAGAACACCTACCTGGCACCGCAACAGCTGCCGCTGGTGCCGGGCGCGGAGGTGGTCGGGCGGGTGGTCCGCACCGGCCCGGGCACCGAGGAGACCATGCTCGGCCGGCGGGTCGTCGCCCTCGTGCCCTACGGCGGCTACGCCGAGCTGGCGGTCGTCCCGGTGACGACGACCGTCGAGATCGGCGAGGACCTGCCTGGCCCTGAGGCCTGCGCCCTGGTGCTGCAGGGGGTGACCGCCTGGCACCTGCTGCGCACGTCCACCCGGATGGTGAAGGGGGACGGCGTCGTCGTGCACAGCGCAGCCGGGGGCGTCGGCACGGTCGCGCTGCAGCTGGCGCGGCAGTGGAACGCCGGTCGGGTCATCGCCTCCGCGTCGACGCCGGACAAGCGGGCCCTGGTCGCTGACCTGGGAGCCGACGTCGTCGTCGACGTCAGCGCCGCCGCCGAGGCGGGCGCCGGGGCCGTGCGCGACCTGCTGATCTCCGCCAACGAGGGCGCAGGCGTCGACGTGGTGCTGGAGATGACCGGCGGGGACGTCTTCAACGGCTCCTACCTGGCGCTGGCGCCGTTGGGTCGCCTCGTCGTGTTCGGGCTGGCCTCCCGCCGCGCCGGGCGCAGCATCGCCCCGGTCGACCTCATGGCCTCCTCGCGCACGGTGGCGGGGTTCTGGCTGCAGCACGCCCTGGCCCGCGGCGGGCTGGGTGCGGCCATGGCAGAGCTGCTGTCGATGACCCGGTCGGGGCTGCTGCGACCGGTGCTGGGCGGGGAGTACGCCCTGGAGGACGCGTCCCGGGCCCACGGCGACCTGCGGGCGCGTCGCACCGTCGGCAAGGTCGTCCTGCGCGCCTGACGGCACGCCCCGCCGCCCGCGGCCGATACGGTCGTGGGCGTGCCGAGCAACCGCGAGGTCGACGCCGACTTCCTCGACCTGCCCCTGGACGCCCTCGCCGACGCCGCCCTGCAGGTGGCGCGCAGCGCCGGCGCCGCCTACGCCGCGGTCCGGGTGCAGCGGGTGCGCGACGTCGTGGTCCGGGTCCGGGACCGCGCCGTGGAGGGCACCAGCGACGAGACCGACACCGGGCTCAGCGTGCGGGTGGTCGTGGACGGTGCGTGGGGCTTCGCCGCCACGGGTGGGCTGACGACGACGTCCGCCGCGGCCACGGCGGCCCTGGCGGTGCGCTCCGCCGCCGTCGCCCGTCGGCTGGTCCGGCGGCCGGTCGAGCTGGCTCCCGTGGCGGTCCAGCAGGGCAGCTGGGTGTCCGGCTACGACCTCGACCCGACCCTGGTCCCCTCCGACGAGCAGGCCGGGCTGCTGCTGGGCTGGACCGGGCTGGTCCTGGACGGGGGCGCCACGCACGCCGACGCCTACGTCATGTCCGTCAAGGAGCAGAAGTTCTACGCCGACCTGGCGGGCAGCCGCACGGTCCAGCAGCGGGTCCGGATGCACCCGGAGGTGACGGCGGTCGTCTCCGGCGACGAGGGGGACGTCGACACGCTCCGCAGCCTCGCGCCGCCGGTCGGCCGGGGCTGGGAGTACCTGGCCGGCCCTGACGCCCCGCTGGCCCGGGAGGTGCCGGGGCTCGCCGAGGCCGCCCGGGAGAAGCTCGCCGCGCCGTCGGTGACCCCCGGCCGATACGACCTGGTGATCGACCCCAGCCAGCTCTGGCTGACGATCCACGAGTCGGTCGCCCACGCCACCGAGCTCGACCGCGCGCTCGGCTACGAGGCCGCCTACGCCGGGACCTCCTTCGCCACCCCCGACCAGCTGGGCACCCGCCGCTACGGCAGCGAGAAGATGACGGTCACCGGCGACCGCGTGGTGGAGCACGGGCTGTCCACGGTCGGCTGGGACGACGAGGGCGTCCCGGCCCAGACCTGGGACATCGTCCGTGACGGCGTGCACGTCGGGTACCAGCTGGACCGGGCGATGGCCGCGGAGCGGGGAGAGGGGTCCAACGGCTGCGCCTACGCCGACACCGCCGTCCACGCCCCGCTGCAGCGGATGCCCAACGTCAGCCTGGCCGCCGACCCCGACGGCCCCGACCTCGACGGCCTCGTCGCCGGGGTCGAGGACGGCATCCTGGTGCTGGGCGACCGGTCGTGGTCGATCGACATGCAGCGGTACAACTTCCAGTTCACCGGGCAGCAGTTCCACCGCATCAAGGGCGGTCGGCTCGCGGGCATGCTGCGCGACGTGGCCTACCAGGGCAGCACGCCGCAGTTCTGGGCCGGGCTGAGCGCGCTCGGGGGCCCGTCGACCTTCTCGCTGCAGGGCGCGCTGAACTGCGGCAAGGGCCAGCCCGGCCAGGCCGCCCCCGTCAGCCACGGCTGCCCCGCGGTCGTCGTGTCGCAGGTCGCGGTCCTCAACACCGAGGAGGAGGGCGCATGACGCCGGAGCAGGTCGTCGAGCTGGCTCTGGCCGCGGGTGCCGCCGCGGGTGCTGACGACGTCGTGGTCGTCGTGGAACGCCACGACGCCACCAACCTGCGCTGGGCGGCCAACCAGCTGACCACCACGGGCACCACGGGCACCACCAGCGTCGGGGTGGTGGCCGTGCAGGACTCCGTCGCAGGGCGCGCCTACGGCAGCCTCACCCGTCAGGTGGAGGACGCCGAGCAGCTGCAGCGGCTGGTGAGCGACGCGGTCGCCGCCGCCCGCCGGTCCGGGCCGGCCGAGGACGCCGCCCCGCTGCTGGCCGGTCCCGTGTCGGCGGACTTCGCGGAGCAGCCCGAGCCCGCCTCGCCCGAGCGGTTGTCAGGTACCGCCGCGGCCCTCGGCCGGCTCTTCGAGGTCTCGCAGGCGACGGACCGCGAGATGTTCGGCTTCGCCGAGCACGTGGTCTCCACCACCTGGACCGGCACCAGCACCGGTACCCGGCACCGCGCGGTCGAGCCGTACGGCACGGTCGAGCTGAACGGCAAGAGCCACGCCCGCAGCCGGTCCTCCTGGGCCGGGGCCGGCACCCGCGACTTCGCCGACGTCGACGTGGCCGCCCTGGCCGCGGAGGTGGAGCAGGGCCTGCGCTGGCAGGCCCGCCGGGTCGACGTCGTGGCGGGTCACCACCGGGTCCTGCTGCCGCCGTCGGCCGTCGCGGACCTGATGGGCGAGTGGCTGTGGTCCGCCGACGCCCGGACGGCCTCGGAGGGGCGTGGCGTGTTCGCCCGGACCGGTGGTGGCACGCGGGTCGGTGAGCGGCTCACGGACATCCCGCTCACGGTCCGTGACGATCCGAACCATCCGGTGCTGGGGACCAGCGACACCCTGGCGACCACGAGCACGAGCGCCATGGCCAGCGTCTTCGACAACGGCATGCCCGTCCCCGGGACCCGCTACCTGGACGCCGGGGTGCTGCGCGCCCTGCCCGCGACCCGGCACACCGCGGGGCTGGCCGGCGTCCCGGTCGCGCCGTTCGCCGGCAACCTGCTGGTCGACGTGGCCGGCGGCGGCGGCGACGTGACGGACCTGGTGGCACGGATGGGCTCCGGCCTGCTGCTGACGTGCCTCTGGTACGTCCGCACCGTGGACGAGCAGACCATGCTGATGACGGGCCTGACCCGCGACGGCGTCTATGTGGTGCGCGACGGCGAGGTGGTCGGTGCGGCCGGCAACTTCCGGTTCAACGACTCCCCCGCCGCCCTGCTCGGTCGCGTGGCCGACGCCGGTGCGACCACCGTCTGCCTGCCCCGCGAGCTCGGCGACC
>Ga0105045_10002959_pt1 | contig 14440 bp, 7 predicted proteins | sample MAT02_FD_78089 | JGI IMG/M metagenome (GOLD analysis project Ga0105045, IMG submission 78089) | Freshwater microbial communities from Lake Fryxell liftoff mats and glacier meltwater in Antarctica - MAT-02 (megahit assembly) | ecosystem: Environmental > Aquatic > Freshwater > Ice > Liftoff...
AGCCCGAATTTACAATATTTTAGACAAAGTAGGTGCTACAGACACAGTAGAAAACGAAGTTGAAGAAATGAACGCGGCCATGGATGAAAGCTAAAGAAACGCTTTGTTTGGATTAGTTTTACTTATTATTTTTTGAATTAAAATGGCTGCTATCCCCAGCTTGAAGGTAAACCCATAATTATGTAAAAAATTACATAGATTCCCGTTTTAGAGGGATTAACAAGTATCTTAGATTCAGATGATAACCTAGTTTTTAATTCTAAGTGATGTATAATTTTCTTTTTTGTAATTGATAAGATCCTGAAATGAATTCAGGATGACAACTTACTCTTTTCCCATTGAAATAAACAATAACAAACAGATCATTTTTTTAAGCCACTTTCAAGGGGTTGGGGATGTTTGGATTAAGCATGGGGTGGCGTATAAAAATCTACCGCTTAGCTTCTTGCTCTAATTGAAAATAGTCTAAACTTCTACTTTCCTTTTTTCTTATTATTTTTTTTAACTGGTTTTTTCTTAGCTTTTTTGTCCAAACTTGGTATCGATTTAGCAGGTAAAACTAACTCGGCGACAGGAATATTTTGAACCAATTGGGCTGGATCTCCTGTCAATTCTATATTATTATCTGGGTTATTATCGCGGCTAGTTGGGTCAGAATCGGCAATGTCCATCATTAGTTTATCGGTGTGACTTGCGTAGTAACGAGTTAAGAAAATTTGGCGAACTAACGAAATAACACTACTGGTTATAAAATAAATATTAAGCCCCATTGGTACACTGTAGTTAAAAATGAAACTAATTACAGGTAGCATATAAATGGTCTGAAACTCCATAGCTTTTTGCATCACTTCTGGGTCTAGCGCGTCTGGTTCAGATTTTTTCTTTTTAGGGTCAACTTTTGGTTTTGGTAACTTAATTTGGGGTGACCACCTAAAGGTATACATCCCGTTTAGATACATTATAAACAATGTTGCTAGTGGCATCCATAGATATTCTGCAGCTCTAGCACCAATATTTATTGTACCAAACGCCAGGGCTGTGTCGGTGCTAAATTTGTAATTAGCCACATCTGGGCCAAAAAATAACTGATAAATTCCTTTTAATTCAGATCCTTTGACAACGTCTTGGATTACAAAAAACAAACCTGAAATAAAAAATAACTGAATAAATAAAACTAAAAATGTGTAGCCGTTGTTAATGCCATGGAGCTTGTTAAACTCTCGCATTTTGGCTAACATAACTTGGGGATCTTTTTTGTATTTGGTTTGAATTTCTTTGATCTTTGGTTGTAGAATTCTACTTTTTTGTAGACCAATATAATTTTTAGCAAACAGCGGTAAAATGATTAAATTTACAGCAAATGAAAGTAAAACAATTGAAAATCCGATATCGTTGGTTAGCTTAAAAAATCCAAATAAAATGTTTAATTCTGGCTCGTAAACAACAGTTCTAAAAGCTTCTTGTAAAAAGTTTCCCATAAATAAATGTAATTATTATAAATCAACTAAAGTGAGTGTTATTTGTCAAAAAGTAAAAATAATTCAACCGTTATCCAAAGAGAATTAGTGTCTTTGAGTTAACTATATTCAAATAATAATAAAACAAATTATGGCCAACAAATTAAAAATAAGTATGATTTTACTGCAAAGTTTAGACGGGTTTATAGCTAAAAATCAACAAGATAAATTGGACTGGGGAAGCAAAACTGATAAACAAAATTTTAAAGAAAAAACTATAGAAATTGGGACGATGATTTGTGGTACCAATACCTATGTACATATGCCCGATTTTGCTTTTAAAAATAGAAAAACTTATGTGCTAACTAGTAGACCCGATGAATTAATCCAACGTGAAAATGTAACTTTATTTACAGGTAGTCCCAGCCAATTAGTTCAGAAAATTTTGGATGATGGAATTACAAATGTGGCTTTGGTTGGCGGTGGCCATATTTACAATTCTTTTTTAGCCGAAAATCTGGTTGATGAAATTTTTATAACGATCGCTCCTGTAGCTTTTGGAAAAGGAATTCACGGGTTTGGCGAAAATGTTTTAGCGAATAAATTTAAACTAATTTCTATGTCAAAAATGGGCGAAGACGAGATTTATTTACACTATGAAGTTATCGAGTAGTTAAGTCTTGATTTTCTAAGCCAGAGTTAGGCTTAATAATTTCATAAGTTCTTTTTACAGTTTCCGCTCGTTGATTGTTGTTATCATCAACCAATATTTGAATCAAGTCATCTATAAATTTTTGTGCATCATTCATATCTCTAAAATCCTGGCCTATTGGATAAAATCTTTTTGGGCCTTTATTAGATGGTATTTCAATATGATAACCTTTTCCTTTATCTACAAATTCAGGATCTGATTCAGAAGTTGTAGTCAATCCATTACTTGTAAGTGGTAATTCTTGCATATAATTTTGGTATACACTATAAATTCACTCTTGTCTACTTTTTAGGTGTAACCCAGTAACCCAAATATTTACCCAAAATACCACGAATTTGAACATCAATTGCCGGTGGCCCCATAAACACAAAAATGGTTGGCGATACTATCCACTGAAAGCTGACTATGACCCAGTGATACCATTTTACAGGCATATTTTTGGTAGCCCTAACTGCTATGTAAGTGTAGGTTATATAACTGGCTATAACTAGAAAAATGAAACTAAGCCAAGTGAAATATTGTCCAAAAATCCACAGATTTAATTGAATACTACTTTCTTTATATTCTTGAGATCCAAATATATTTGGCAGAAAAATTACAATCGAAAATACCAGTGGTAAAGTCGCCCAAAAAAAGTGATTTAAAAACTCCAGACGAATCATTTTTATCCGTTTTCGGAGCTCTATTTTTTTACCTTCTGGATCTAGAAAAAATTTGTAAAACTTGTAGGGAAAACCTTCAATTCCGCCCCAAGCCCAACGTTGTAACTGTTTGTATTGATTTATAATCGCTTCTATATAATCTTCACCTTCCACAGCGTCACCTTCAAAAGTTCCATAAAACGGAATTACATGAAAATTACCTTCAAAACCTACAAAACATTTAGCAAAAAGTAAACTATCTTCAGCGATGACTTCACGATTCCAAAAATCAATTTTTCGCAGAACTGTTAGTGGTACACAGTAATTGGCAAAAAAATGTAATTCATCCAACAAGCTGGACTGTATCATATACCAAATAGTTGTATTTGTAGCCACCAATCGTGGAAAAAGATTACTACTAAAGAAATTATTGGTGTAAACTGGAAGAGGTTGAAACCCGCTAGAATGCCGCTCTGGGGTTAAACAAAAACGGTAAGATAACATTTGAAAAAAATTATCCCCTACCCGTGAATCCGCATCAAGACTGGTTAAAACTACCATTTCAGGATCCCACTGTTTGGCTTTTATAAATAAACTGGCTTGCCTTCCAGCCCAGTCTTCGTTGCTGGCTTTACCTTTTATCTCACCAGAAAGACCGTCGGGATGATAGGTAATTATGATATTTAATTTATCTTTTGAAATTTTAAAATTTGTAAAAACTGGATTTAAATAATCAAAACTATCGTGATTTGGGTTGTATAAAATGTCTTGATTTCCCTCTTCTATAACTTCTAAATTTAGCCAATTTTGTTGCCTTAAAACTTCTAGCAATTGTAAATGATGTGCAGCACCTGCCCTAGCTTCTTGTGACAAAAAAACTACGATTTTATCTAGTGGGTAACCAGATTCGTAAATTTGTTTTAGTGATCTTGCTAAAATTTTGCCGTCCTCGTCGTACACAGCAAACAGAGGAATTTGGATTATATCTAGGGGGTTTTTGTATTTGCTATTTTGAAGTTTACTAAATTGTTTTATATCACTTTCTAGTTTTTCTTGCCAGCCTATTTTGGTATCGTGTTTATTTTTTAATTTTTGAAGTGTATCAAGTGCCATTTCGGGATTTACATCCATATTATTTAATAATTCCTGCCAATTTACAGTTTCCCAGCGTAATAAATTTTTGTAAGTATAGATAGTATAAATACCGTGCACACCAACTTTTAAAACCATAAAAAAACTATAGCCAATTAAAAAAATTGCTAAAATAACTGGTTCAAAAATAGCTAATATTATTAAAATCAATAAAAAAGATATTGAAAATAAACCTAAAAATGCTTCTAAAAATCTATAGCTAAACTTTTTGCGAAGATCTAAAATTTTTGTCATGTGTTAGATAATTCTAGTTGGTAATTCTAATAAATCACCTTTTCTTTTTGGAAAGCCAGCCTTGATGTTTTGTCTAGTTTTGTTATATTTTGCAAGGTTTGTAGGCGGTTTATCTTCTCGCAATTGTTCTACGGTAATTGTTTGCATGATGTCGGTGGCTTCTATGCCAGTTGTATCTTGGGTTTGAATTTCAGTTACATAATCTAAAACATTGTTTAATTCAGTTGTATATTTATCCAAAAATTCTTGACTCGGACTACTTTGAAGTCTGGATAAATTGGCTATTTTGGTGGTTGTTTGGTGGTTAATTAGAGTAGAGGTTTTGCTGGCTGACATAATGATTTAAATTTAGGTACTTTTAGATAAAAGTCAACTAGTTTAGAATTTAATTTTATCTAGCCTTAAAATAAGCTAGAACTTTTATTAAACTTGAGTCATTATTAAACCCTCAAAATTAAGTCTGTTTAGATTTTCTTTGTTTTATAAAATACCAGCCACCAACACCAAAAGCTAGAAGTGAAAAACTAGTTATTAGTAAAGTAATTTTTAAAATATCAATTAGATTATTTTGTGATTTAACCGTTTCGTTTGATGATATTTTCTCCTCATTTTTATCTATTATAAATTTAGTTTCTGAGACTTTAAAACTATTTAATTCATCTTGCGTTAATTGTAGTTTATCACTTAATATACCACTGACTTTTTCGGTTTTAACTCTAGCTGGATCAATATTTTGTGGTTTAATTTTGTAGTCCAAAATAGCTTCTGTTTCCCCAATTTGATAGGCTTGATTAGTTACTATATAATAGGTTCTTTTACCCACATTTGGGGCAATTTCAGTAGAAAAAGTACTTTCATAGACTTCACCATTTTGAAATTTAATAGCGTATTTAGCTTCCAAAACTCCAAAGATATTTCCAGTATTTTCGGCTTCAAACGATAGCAACAAATTGTTTTTACCAAAGTAAGTTTTTTTAGTTTTTACATCTTCAAAATTTGAATCTTTTGGATCTAATATATTCAAGTTTGAAACTTCAGAATTTAGTTCAAAATCTTGACCGACTGCAATATAAATTCTAACTGCTTTTCGAACAGAAACTTTCACACTTTGATCAGTATTTGGATTTTCCATAACATAAACTCCAGCTGCATATTCACCATTTTTTGTATCTTTTGGAACATTTATTTTAAAAGGTATTTGAACAAAACTATTAGAATTTATAACTAAATTATTTACGTCTAATTGTACCCAGTTTCCTGTGTTTTTATTTGACTCTGAATCGGCTATAATTGTAAAAGCTCCATCGTCTAAAATTTGAGAATCTTTGGCTGCAATATTTACATTTACAGGATTGCTGGCGTCATTTTTTATCTTAAAAGAATCGCTAACAGTTTCACCAGCTTTAGCATTTAGAATAAACCAGTTTTTTTCTGTGGCTAGATTACTATTACTATTATATGGCGAAATGTCGATTTTAGCCAAAGCCTGTGGTGACAATAAAACACCAAGAATTAAACTTGTAATTATGGCTAGATTTGTTACTAAAAATAATTTTTTAAGCATAATTTTAAATTATTGTATAAACATACTGGGTTTCATAATTAGCAGAACGACTAAAAGCTGGAACTGTCAATCTAATATTGGTACTAATTTGAAAATCACCAAGACTGGCTCCGCTATTACCTCTAAAAATAGACATCGGGTCTATAGTTGATGTAATCGTCTTTTGATCCCCTACAGCTAGACCGCCTGTTTGTCCTGAATTTGAAACTATTGAACCTGGTAGATTTCTAAATTTATTTGAGACAGGAATTGAAAAAGCATTTTGATCCCTTGCTACAAAATCTGAAATGGTGGCTGTAAGTGTCCAGCCAGGGTTTGATAAACGAGTATCTATAACTTGAATCGGGGAAATATCTGCTGTTGTAAAAGCATCCACACTAGCAATTTTAAGTGTCGGTAGAGCAATAAATGGTGGTACATTTAAAATCAAAGCACCATTAGCGTATCCAAAAAACACATCGACACTATTGGTTAAATAGTTAATTAATTGAGTCTGAATATTTCCTCCAGTTGTGCTGGATCCACTAGGTGGGGCAATGATTGCAATTCTATAATTTCTGCCGTGAGATAAATTGTTAAAACAGACTGGGTTTGTAGTTGTCGTTAGGGTAGCTAGGGTTTCGCTGCCAGCAGCATTTTGTAATAATACATCAATACCTGCAGTTCTAATATCAGTAATATCGTATACGCCGTTACTGTTTAAATCGTCAAAAACTACAGGACAAATACTGGCTTGATAATTGCAACGAAAATCTTGACCTGCCCGAAGCTCGGCATCGGATAAATTGATATTTCTAGTCCCGCCAAGTGGGCTAATTGTATCACAAAAAATTTTGATAGCCAGCGTGTTCTCCATATTATCAACAATAGTTATAAAATCACTGGAAGCTAGGCTGGTATTGGTACCATAATTACCCAAATTTATATTATCGTTTGAGGCAAAATCTTCTACAATATTTGATTGCATTTGATACTCAATATACCCGTTTCCATTTGCAGCAAAATACAGGTCTGTGGTACTACTATCACTAACTGTTGCTCCAACTAAATTACTACAATCAGGTGTAAAAGTGGCTGAGTTGTTTACGGCTTGAACAAAATTTTCTTTGTCGCCGCCAGTTTGATTGCAGACAGTTTGGTGCAAATATCTTTGACCTAGTAAATCAATTGTTGTAGAGGAATCTACGGTTGTACCAAGTAATCCACAACTGGGTGTAAAGGTAGCTGAGTTGTTTACGGCTTGAACAAAATTTTCTTTGTCGCCGCCAGTTTGATTGCAGACAGTTTGGTGCAAATATCTTTGACCTAGTAAAGAAAAATTATTGGAACTGGTTACAAAACTTCCACCGTTTAATTGACTACAATTTGGTACAAATAAAGTGCTGTTATCAACGCTTTGAATAAAGGATTCGCTTTTCGCTGATTGAGAACAAACTGTGTTGTGAAGATATAAATTTTTACCCAATTCCAGATTACCACTAGCCGAACTGGTCGAGCTACCATAATAACCGCTGGAGGGATTTAGTACCAAATTGCTACCTGTAAATAAGCCGTCGTTTAAGGTTGCGCAGGTGTTTGAATTAACTAAACAATTTTTTAAAGTTCCAGGGATAAAAGTAAATTTACTATCTGGTAAACTGTCACTAATTACGCCGTTAGTGGCCGAGATTGGACTAGTATTTGAATATCGTAACCGAACTGTAATATAATCACCAGGAGCTACAGTTAAAGTTTCTACTTCATTTAAACCATCTACATAGTATTTGTTCAAGCTGACTATTCCACCGTTAAAGTTAACTTGAGCCGCTTCTACTTTAATATTTGAAAAATGCAATAAATTTACAACCATTGTTAAAATCAAAATTAAACCTAGATTTAAAAACCATTTATTTAGAATTTTTGTTTTAATCGGTGTTAGTATTTTAAACATAATTGCAAAGTTATTTTTGAACAAAATCTGGGTTGATATTAAAATTACCTGCTGGTAAATCGGTGAACTGGTAATTCCCATTATTGTCGGTAGTTGTATTTCTATTTAAATTAGGCGACAAAGGTAAAAGTTTATCCAAACTGATATTTAAATTCTTTATCGGAACATCGTTATCTTCTAGAGTTAGAGGGTTGTTATCGGCTCCATTAGGTTCAAGAATGTTGTTGCTATTTCTGTCTATAAAGGCTCGGCCAATAATAGAAGCGTTGTTGGTAATTGCTTGAAGATTCAAAAATAAATTGGATCTACTGACTTGATTTATATTACCATTATTAAAACTTATTGAAGCTTGTCTAACTAAACCATAATTTAAAGTACTTGGTTCGTATCTAGTAAAATTGGTAACTGTGGTTGTTTGAGCGTCGTTAGTATTGCGTAAAATATAAGAGCCTGGAGCCAAATTTTGTTTGAAAAAAGTGGTATAAAAATATGAACCATTTGGATCGGACGCAGCCGTTGCAAAAGAGTCTACTGGAATTATTTCACCATTACTTGTTTGAATTTCAAAAGTACAATTACTAGACCTTCTATCAAAACTATCGGAATCTGGGTAATATGTTATTTGCCCATTTAAATCTCTATCTTCATAACAAAATACTGAAATTTCGTTGGTATATCGGTAGTTAATATTATGAACATTGCTATCGTTATTTCTTAGGTTACTGGCAGCTGAATAAGAAGCTAAAACAATGTTGGAAAGATTGCTATTTGTTGGATCTAAAATTACATTTGGAATCTGGATTAAACCACCGTTAGCGAATTTAAACAGTTTATATTTTCCACTAGGTAAACTACTAAAATTGTAATTGCTGCCACTATTGGTATTTGTTGTGTAGGTTCCAAGCGGGCCAACTATAGAAACTGCGGTATTTGTTAGCGCCTCATCATTATCGTACAAAGTTGTAGGATTATTGTCACCGCCATTTGGGTTAAAGACGCCGTTTAATCCTTGGTTTACATTAGTATTTTTATCAATAAAGACATCGCCTGAAATAGTATTGTTGGTTAAGGCTGTGAGCGGGTAGTCTCGCTCTTGAGATTGAGATGGAGCTACAACCATCGTATCTGGATTACTATAACCTCTTAGATTTGATGGTAAATTATTTAGTTGAATTGTATAAGTTCCTGGAGCTAGATTGTTAAATTGAAACTGATCCCAGTAGCTATTATTATCAAAGTTTATTGGATTTACTGGATTACCTACCTGAGTTCCATCGGGTGCAATTAGGGTAAAAGTTCCTTGGTTTACATCAATTTCAAATTCGCTTTCTCGGATTAAATTTTCTATTGTGTCATAAAAACTCATAAGTCTTATTCTAGCATTATAGTTATATCTAAAATTATGAACAGCGTTGGCATCTTTAGCTACCCCTATTGCCACTGAGCAAGTTTGAATTTGGCAGATAGTCCCTACTGGAGCAGCACCAACAATTTCAATTGAGTATTTACCTTCAGCCAAACCAGTAAAAGTGTAATCACCTTCGCTATCGGTTACAGTAGATCTTATAAATTGATTTTTGTTTTCTCCAAAATATAGATTTACTGTTCTATTAGGAAGTCTTATATCATTATCAAAAGTAGTTGCTGCATTGCCATCTTGCCCATCAACTTCATAATTATCATCGACGTCTCTATCAATAAAGGCTTTACCTGAAATACTAGAGTTTTGAGTTGGATTTACCCCAAAATTAACTGCCTGACTTCCATTTACAGTAGAAATATTTCTAGTAGTTAACCCAATTATACCATAATCAACAGGGACGTTGGTATTACCGGTGGTATTTAATAAAGTTAGCGTGTAAGCATCTGGAACAACATCTTGAGCGAAGTTACCACCACCGTTAGTAAAGAATCTCAACCTATTGGTTTGAACTAGTCCTCGAATATTAGTCATTTCTAAATTGGTAGTGTACGGACTCCAAAAAGAACTATCCTCCCAGCCATCTTGTACACCATTTTTGTTTGTATCTACCCAAAAAGTGGCATTAACAGTAGGTGTATAATTGTAAATTACATTATATTCGATATTACTTCCTGGTAAAGTTCCCTGACCATTTGTGTTGTATAAACTATTGAAAAATGTATAGTTAGTGTTTGCATTACAATCTATCCCCCTGCCTAAAGTTGTAGTTTGTGCTTGGTTTGGAACAGCTGTATTTACAACCACAGCATAGGCTCCTGTTGGAATATTGTTGAAGGTATAATCGCCGTTATTATTGGTTGTGGTCGTTGGCATGTTAGCATTCCAGCTATTTACATCAGCTATGGTTTCACCTGGAACTGGGCCACATTTTCGGAGCGAGACGGACAAATTTGGGTACACAAAATCGTTGTCATAGTCACGATCAAAATCCCTACCCGATACGTTTTCAATACCTGTTGAATTGTCATCGCCGTCAGTATCTATGACGTTAGTTTTAGCTATTCTATCGTGCCAAATTTTTCCATACATTGAAGATAAATCATTGTTTGTATTAACATAGAATCGGATACTTGGGGCAGTATTATTTCCAAGAAACATTGTTGTTTGAGGGTTACTACTTGGGTCACGTAGAGTATAGTAGCTGGTGTCAAATCTAGCTGCAAAATTATTTGAACCTGCAATTTTTAAAGTGTAATTCCTTGGTGGCACTTTTATAATACAAGGACTAGCTGAATTTAACAATATACCGCTGCTACTACCGCCACCATAAGTTTGAGTACCACCATAACTTTGATATTCTAGTTGAACAAACACTCCACCTGTGGCTATTAAATCTATATCAGTACCATCAAATACCCCATTATTATTTCTATCTACAAATATACTTGGACAAATTTGGGCTGTGTATTGAAAGCCATACAAAGCGTAACTTTTTTCATTAGTTATAACCGTAAAGGTTCTAGTAGAAGGATTTGGCGTTACAGCTACTATACCTGTGTCATCGGCAATTTCCACTCTATAAATTCCTGGATCCAAACCTAAGAAATTAAACTCACCCAATAAATCTGTTACTTGAGTTGCTTGTAACACAAAATTATTACCACCACTATCTCTGAATAAATTGACTTGCTTTTCTACAATAGGCACATCATTATCGTAAATTGTTGCTTCAAGCCCATCTACACCTTTTGGATTACTTTCACCATTTTCTAGTCTGTCGATATAAACTAAACCTCGAAAAGCACCTTTAGCAAAATCGTTATTACTGGTATAACCAAAACTTTGAACGTTGTAGAAATTGTTATTTGTATCCAGAGTTATATTTGCCGTGTTGCCACCTGTAGTTGAAACAAAAAGATTATCATCCAACTGGCCTGCAGGAGTAACTCTGAGTTGGAAATCATTTGGGAATAACGAATTAAAACACACACTATTACTACTATTTGTGGTTACATTACCAATTGAATTTACCAAGTCTGACTGTAAATACAGATTTACATTTACATTGCCAATGTAGTTTTCAGCTACGTCTCTGCGACCGTTAAAGTTTGTATCGTTATATAAATCCACACAACTAACTCCAGAGCCAGAATAACCAAAAATTAAATCTTTATTTACAGAAGGACTAAGTGTAAAAATTTGATCGCCGCCTGTGGTTGAATTGGTTCCAGCTTCCCCAAGTTGAATTACTTTATATTGGCCAGGAGGTAAGGCGTTAAAACATAGTTGACCGTTATTATTGGTTGGTAAAATTTGCAAATCTAAATTGGCACCGTTGACACTAATTTTTGTAACCAGTCCGCTAATTGAAGTGTCTGTTCCAGAATCAAAACTACCATTACTATTGAAATCGTTAAAGGAGTTGGTTACACAAACTGTACTATTTCCATTAAATCCAAAACTTGGAGTATATCTTTGACCAAAGCTAGCCGCAATATTGGCAGTTAGTGGAGTTGTGGCGGTATAACCACTTGGTAGAGTTGCTGTTACTGAGTAATTTTGACCAATTGTAACTGCTGGGAAACATTGAACTAAGCCGTTGGAAACAATATCTGCACCGATTTGAATATTCCCCGAATCTAGCAATCTAAAAATAATACTAGTCAAAGTAATTTCACCGTTATTTTGAATTCCATCACCATTATCATCTCTAAACGACACAGGACAAATTACAGGGTTTCCATTATAGCCAAAAGCTACATTTTCAGTTACGCCTGTTCCCAAAGTAATATTTCTAGTTGTGCCCCCAGTTGTTGAAGTCGAATTACTTGGCGGGGTTTGGATAATTTGATAATTACCTTCTAGAAATTCGGTAAAACAATTACTGCCGTTGGTTAAAAGTGTATCAATTGTGGCACCGCTATTATTTCTTAAAATCGTAGTTAAACCAGATATCAAAGGTTCGCTGGCATCTTTTATTCCATCCGTATTTAAATCTTGAAAACTAGGATCAGGACAAATAGAACTTGTGCCTTTATAGCCTATAGATCTTGCCTGATTTACTCCAAAAGTTGAAGTCACAGGAATTGTAATTGCACCAGCATTTTGTGTACCTGGAGTTGAAGTTAAAATTGCTCCAACAGGGTGGGTTTGTTCTATGATATAATTACCTGGAATTACATTTGTAAAACAGTTACTACCATTGGTGGTTAGGCTAGCGATTTCAGAGTTATCAAAAGCTAATAATAATCTGGTTACCAATCCGTCAATGTTTGGCTCGGTGCCATTTTTGGTACCGTTTTTATCGTAGTCGTAAAAACTTGGATTTGGACAAATTGTGGCGTCGCTTGCGTATCCAAAAACTACATTTTGATTTGATGCGTTATTTAAACCAGAAACTGTTGCTGGGCTATTAGTCGTAGTGTTTGAAGTTATTAGCCCTTGAGTATTTATTTCCACGGTATAATTTCCGCCCAAGACTGAATTTGGCAATAAATTTATAAATTGATTCACTCCATTAATACTTAAATTAGATGAAATAGTATTTCCATTAAAGTCTCTCAAAGTTGCTGTAAAAATTCCATTTAAAACTGGCTCAGAATTATCTACACCATTTCTATTGTCATCTCTAAATGAACTTGGCGTGATAGAACTATCACCTCTATAAGCAAAAACTAAATTATTGGTTGTTTCTGGAAAAGGCGAAATATTTCTAGTTAAATTACCATTAGTTAGAATTGCACCAGTTGGAGCAGTTTGCGTTATTGTGTAGTTTATACCAGGAGCTATCGGTGTAAAACATGAAGTTCCGCCGATGTTTGAATTTACAGTTTGAAGTAAAGTGGCACCATTAAATAGTTCAGTTTGAATTCCTGCTAAATATGGCTCGTTGGTTTCCCTAGTTCCGTTTAAATTGTAGTCGGCAAAAGGTATCGCGCAAATTGTAGAATTTCCAGAAAACACTTCAAAATTGTGGGCATCTGAAACTAGATTTGTAGTTGGGCCTGTAATTGTAAAAATAACTTCGTTGTCATTTGCTTCTACAGTTGGAATTACCGATGAATTGTTAGAATTATCTACCACGCAAGAACCATTAATAACATCCAAATTTGAAACGGTAACTGAGCTAGCAAAAGATGATCCAGCAAAAGTAGCACTACAAATTCCAGTTCCGTTTAAAGATTGATTAGTGTTACTATCAACTAGTCCGTTGATGTTTGCAGAAACTGGATAATTTACAAAGGCTTTTTGGTTATAAGTAGGGTTTACTGTGGTTAGCTGAGCTATAGAAGTATAAATTGGTTTAGCTTGGTTTGGAGAATCTTGGGGCTTAGCTCTTTGGGAAGGAATAACTCTGTAACCAAATTTTCGATTTAAATTGGTACCAAAGTTTAGGGTAATGTTTTGGGAAACTGCTCCAGATACAATTGTGCCAGTGGTTGAAGTTGTGTTAGCAGGCGCATCTTGAATGATTGTGTAATTACCAGGAGCAATAGTTGTAAAACAGTTAGTTCCAAGCAAGTCTGTGGTAATTTGTTCTAAAACGTTGTTTAAATTGGCGGTTAAATATAATCTTGTGATTAATCCAGAAATATAATAATCACCGCTACCTGGTTCAAAATTTCCGTTCTCATTTATATCTATAAAACTTGGATTAGGGCAAATAACAGCGTCACCATTGTAGCCAAAACTTCTATTTTCTGTAGTTGCTACACCTAAAATAATTTGATAACTAAGATTGACTGTTTGCAAAGTTCCGCCAGCTGGTAAGACTTGCTCGATATAATATGTGTCATCAAATAAATTTGCAAAACAATTTGGCCCACCAGCAGAAGTAGTTAAAGTACTTAAAATAGTTGTGTTCGTAGCATCTCTTAGTCTGGTTATAACTCCTGCAAGTAGTGGCTCGGCACCATCACGGACGCCATTTTTGTTGTCATCACGGAAGGTTTGATTGGCACAAATTTGTGAAGTTGGCGGGTTTCTAATTGTAACAACATTATTACCATTTTCAAAAGTATAGCTAGGGTTAAAATCTGAGTTAATAGCACTTACTTGCGTTCGAAGATAAGCCGTGCCAATAGCTGTAATATTTACACCTGCTATTAAAGTTACGCACTGTCCATTTCCATTTAAAGTACCTGCAAATAATTGATCACTATCTGAATTTATTTTCAAAATATTTCTACAAGTAGCACCTACTAAATTAGCATTGTTTGCATAGTTTCTAACAACTGGTGAAGTTAAAGTAGTTGCTGTATTTAAAAGAATTGGGGTTTGGGAAGATGTCGTAACACCGCTTAAACTTCCACTAATTCCTGGAGTTC
>Ga0105045_10002960_pt1 | contig 14439 bp, 9 predicted proteins | sample MAT02_FD_78089 | JGI IMG/M metagenome (GOLD analysis project Ga0105045, IMG submission 78089) | Freshwater microbial communities from Lake Fryxell liftoff mats and glacier meltwater in Antarctica - MAT-02 (megahit assembly) | ecosystem: Environmental > Aquatic > Freshwater > Ice > Liftoff...
CAGAAACTTGTGTCCATAGCTATGCCCGCTGGGGAGAGGGTTTTGATGTTTTTTCACATAATTTAAGGCAAAAGACCAGCCATTCCCGCTCAAAAATAGTGTACAGATTAAAATGAGATCATCCACAACTCCAATGATTGCAGTATTTTACGGAATCAAAGTGTTCACAAATCCTAGTGTTCACAAATCCTAGTGAACACAATTACGAAGTGTCGAATATGCAACCAGTTGGTACGCAACGAGTTACGCCTCGTGCGGGAATCGCTGAGAAATGAGTGATATACCAAGGCACGAAAATTGATCAGTCCTTCCCTCGGCTACCCGGACTTCTCAACACTCTGCGTGCCGGGTAAACTGCACCCTCTCCCATGCAGACCAAGGATGCCCGAATGCTTGCGCGTTGGCTGACTCCTCGATTCGTATCGACCACATTCTTCATCTTGCTCGGCATCGTCTTCATCATCTCGGCGATTCAACACGATGCGAAATGCCGAGATCTGAGCCGCATTGGAACTCAGACCAGAACCGCCTTCCTCCGCTGGCGTACGCAACTCATCGGCGAAGAAACACCGGGCCGCGGTGCGATGCCCGGCTTCAGTAAAGGCGATGATGTCTACCGCCAGTACAACTACCCGAATCCCCCGATCATGGCGTTGCTGCTGCTACCGCTCGCCGAGTTGCCCCCGCGTTTCGGTGCCTTTCTCTTCTTCGTCCTGAAACTATTGATGACGTTCGCCATCTTCCGCTGGGCCTTCAAGCTCTGCGAGCCGATTCCGCAACCCCATTGGCGCTGGGTGATGATGGGAACGATCGTCATCAGTATGCACCCGATTCTCGGCGATCTTTCGCATGGCAACGTGAACATCTTCATCGCGTTCCTGGTGATGGGCTGCCTGGAGTTGTATCGGCGGGGCTGGGCGGAAGTCGCGGGGATCGTGCTAGCACTGGCGATTGCTTGCAAAGTGACGCCGGCCCTGTTCCTGCCCTACTTCGGCTGGAAATTCACTGTGGGAATCTACGATGCATTCCGCGAGCGCATTTCTTGGCGCACGGCGATGATCTCCCACTCACTCCGGCTATTGCTGGGCTGCGTCGTGGGCTTGGCGCTCTGGTTCGTCGTGGTGCCGGGCGCGATCATCGGCCACGATCATAATGTGAAACTGCTCGAAAGTTGGTACGACGTGATGGTGAAGCCGTTTATTATTGATGGCAAGATTACCAGCGAACACTCGAATCAATCCATACCTGGTGTGGTGGCGCGCCTTCTGACGAACGCGCATTCCGACTTCGATTACAATGAAGATGATCAAGGTTATGGAACCAAGTTCCATAACCTGACCGACATCGGCATCGAGAACGCGAAACGCATTGTGCAGGTGTGCCAGGCCGTGTGGGTTCTCGGTGTACTCGCCTTCGCCTGGAGCCGATCGCGGCATGGCCTCCGATTCGCTGCGGAAACCTCATTCGTGATGATGGGGATGCTGCTCTTCAGTGAGCGGACATGGAAGCATCACGCCGTGGTGCTGGTGCTGCCGTTCGCGGTGCTACTCACGTATTGGGCGGGCCGACCGCAGAACCGTTTCATTCCGATCTTGCTGGGCATGGTACTGTTGCTGATGTTGGTACCCAGCGCCCTCGGTGGTGATATGCAAGATCTGGCATTAACATACGGCACGCACCTCGCGGCGTTCTTGCTCATCACGCTCGGCGTGGTAGTTGTGATGAGTACAACAACGGATCAACAGCGTTAGCCCGAATCGCTAGAGCTGTCTATTACCGATGTCTCATTTCATCCACAAAAATAATCAGGCTGTTTTGCCCGGAGTCGTAGAACAACGGCAGAGTTTAGCCAGTGGGTGAAGTGAGTCGCAGAGAGAAATGTACTTCAAAACCTACGCTTCCGACACTCTCGAAACTGGAAATTACTGGTCAGCGACGGCGTAAACCAGCCGTTGCTCACTCTTCCGCCTCAGCACTCCACTCGTTCATGAATTTGCGTTGCGGAGCGCTGACAGGAAAATCGAGCAATTGCTTCGCGGTCACCCAGCGCGAAGCGGCATAGGCTCCGGGAATAAATAGCCCATCGAGTTTCTCTGCCGCGTGGAACGTCAGCGTGATCTTGTTCGTCGTGACGGTGTGTGTAATCGTGCGAAGCACTTCGCCGAGTTGCACCGTGAACCCCGTCAGCGTGCGCGCGAGCGCAACAAGATCATCCTGTTCCTCGGCGTGCGGGAACTCCCACATGCTCGCCCAGCGCGTGGCAGTGGCCGGCCGTTGGCAGATCAACACTTTCCCGCGTTGCGAAATCACGAAGCAAGCTTCGCGCACTTCGCGTTTCGCCTTGGCAATCGGCTTCGGCGGAATGCTCTCTTGTAGCCCGTCGCGGTTCGCAATGCACATGCTTTTCAGCGGGCACTCGTTGCACTTGGGGTTCTTCGGCGTGCAGACGAGCGAGCCGAGTTCCATGAGGGCTTGGTTGAAGTCGCCGATGCGTTTTTGAGGAAGCACTGCTTCTGCGAGTTCCCAAACTTGCGCGCGGCCCGTCCCCGTTCGTGGATCATCACGCAGACCAAAGACGCGCGGAAGCACACGCTGAATGTTCGCCTCGACAATCGGCAGCCGAGCGTCGAACGCTTGCGAAAGCACCGCCCCCAATATGTACCGCCCGACACCCGGCAATGCTTGCCAAACTTCAATATCATCCGGGAGTTCATCCGGGTGCGCCGCGTGCAATTGCTTCGCCGCAGCGTGCAGGTGCCGCGCCCGCCGATAGTAACCAAGACCTTCCCAAAGCTTGAGAACATCGGCTTCTTGTGCGTTCGCCAGTGCCGCGACATTCGGAAATGCTTTTAGGAATCGCTCAAAATACGGAACGACGGCTGCAACTGTGGTTTGTTGCAGCATCACTTCGCTGATCCAAATCGCGTAGGGGTCGCGTGAAACTCGCCAAGGGAGTTCCCGCCGATGGGCATCGAACCACTTCAATAGCCGCGTGCGGAACTGCTTGGGAACTTGCATGGGGCCTATTCGATAGTGAAAGCCCGTGCGGTTGCGACGGGCTTTCAATCATCATGTTAGCAAACAGTGTAAATGAAAGCCTGGAATGTAAGACAATCAATCCTTCACGTCGATGAAGACGACATTGGCTGCTTCCTTAGCCGCATCGACAAATGGCAGCAACACCAGGTCGGCCCCGGCAGCATTGAGAATTTCGGCATCGCGGGTGTGGTGGGCCGTCAGTGCGACTTTGCCATTGTGCCCGTACTCCCGCACTGCCCGCAGCACCGAGAGATTCGTCTCCCGACGTGGGGCCGTGCAGATGATCCAGTGAACACCGGTGAGGGGTAAAGTTGCGGCGAACTCGGGATCCTCAGCATCGCCATATTGGGCCAGGTGCCCGTGGTGGTGCCAGCTCGCGATTACTTCAGGGTCGAAATCGACGCCCAGCACCTTTGCGCCGCGGTGACGAAGGGCGCGAGCGATATTGCTGCCGTACCGCCCCAGCCCAAAGAGGATGAAATCGACATTCTCGGGTGTGGTTTCAATCTGCTGCTCACGGTGCGGCATCTTCCGCTCGAACACGGAAAGCCAACGCGCGATGCGTTCATAAATTGGGTGCGAGTAGAGAATCAGGTATGTGGAGAGGCCGATGGTGATGAGGCCCACAAGGGTGATGAGGCCCATCGTCGCTGGGACGATGTGCCCCAGACCGACACCCAATGCGCCGAGAATGAGAGAGAACTCGCTGATCTGCGCAACCGTGAGACCGGCCAAGAACCCGGTCCTTTTTCGATAGCCCATGTAACCCATGATCGCGATGACGATGAGCGGATTCCCGATCAACACGAACACGGAGAGGAGCATCGCTGGGAGGACCTGTTCGCTAATCAGGGACAGATCGATACCGGCCCCCAATTCAATGAAGAAGAACAACAGCAGGAAATCGCGCAAACTCACGAGTCGGCCACCAATCGACTCCCGAAAGGGGGTGGAAGCCAGTGACACTCCGGCCAGGAACGCCCCCACCTCTTTGCTAAACCCCAGGGCATCGCCGACACTCGCCAGGAACATGGCCCAACCGAGTGCAAAGAGAATCAGCAGTTCCTGAGATCGCGCCAGCCACCGCGTGAGTGCTGGGATGACATAGCGCATCAGCAGTCCGGTGACCGCCAAGAACAACACACCCTTCCCGGCGATCATCAGCCCGGTGGTGGCCGGATCCGTGCCTCGGCCCGCCGCTCCAAAAGCCGAAAGTGCGATCATCACTAAGACGACGACGATATCCTGCACGATGAGGAACCCAACTGCGATCCGGCCATGCAAAGCGTCGATCTCCCGTTTGTCGGAGAGGAGCTTGACGACAATGATCGTGCTCGAAAATGTGAGGGCGACGGCAACATACACCGCCGGGATGACACCCATTCCGAGAGCGAGGCAGATGATGAAACCAACGATGGAAGTAAACATGACCTGCCCAAGCCCTGTCGCCATCGCGACAAGCCCTAGGCTGCGAATCACATGAAAATCTAACCGCAATCCCACGAGGAAGAGGAGCACCGCGATCCCCATCTTCGCGAAGAGTTCGATGCCTTCTCCCGAGCGAGTGATTCCCAATCCAGACGGGCCGACCCCAATCCCCACGGCAATAAACATGACAATGAGCGGTTGCCGGAGCAACAACCCTACCGCCCCAGCTACTGCTGCGAGAACGAGAATGGCCGTGAACTGATAGAACGGGGTTTGAAGGATATCCATATTCACCTCGCTACGGGACTATCCAGCGGGCACCGCCGGGTGAATCCGCAAGTTGTCCAACTGAATAGGGATTTTTCTACGAGATGGTGTTGTGTTGTCGATCAACCGGATCGTCGAGTGGGTGATGCTTTCCAATGTATTGTGGACCAGCAAGCCTATCTGTTATTTTGTTTAGTATAGGCTATGCAATTCCAGCTACCGTTGGGCTTAGAACGAGATGCCGAGCGAGGCGAAGTAGTTCAAGTCGTTTGGTTTCGCGGAGCCGGGGTTGCTATCGTAACGTTCTTGAACGCCTAATCGCAGCATAATATTGTTACTGGGATCGATCAAAATCTGATACGCCGCACGGGCACGCACGCGGAACTGGCTCCAATCATTAATACGCGGATAGAAATCGACAATCGTCACGAACGATTGGCGATCATCGAGTTTCATCGTGAAGTCGGTACCGAACACGGCTTCTGGCACGAAGCGATCCGGTGCACCATTTCGACCAATTTCATACACCGTACCCGCACCGCCCCGCACCCGCCAATTGAAGCGATCACTCTCGTTAATCACATAGCCCGCACCCGCATAGAGGCCCACGCGATAGCGGTAGTTCCGCAATTCATCGTATTCCATGTTCGTCGAGCCAAATACCGACCACGGCGTGCCCGCGAAGAGAAGTTCATCGCGGCCATTAAAGAGGGCTTGCTGTTGGGTCGTCACGCCGTTGGTGGTGGTGTATGTGTACAAAAAGTCGGTATCAATCAAGTTTTGTGCGGTCTTGCGGCGCGCGTTGATGCCGAAGCGTGCATTGAATAAATCGGAATTGCCCGTCGCGCCGTTGAAGCCGAATTCCGCGCCGCCGGTCCAGGGGCTTTTCGGTGCAGCGGGGAGAAGTGGATCGCTCCCGGCACCGCCGAAGAGCGCGGGCGGAGCTGCGGCAGGCGGGCCAGATGGCACGGTTTTCAACATGGCGTTCGGATCGAAATTGGCATCGGGGCTGGCACCGAAGTAATTCGCACCCCCCGCTGGTGGAGTAACCGTTTTCGCAAACAGGATGCCACTGTACGCAGTAATGAAAGCAATGCTGAAAAGCATTCGGCGAACCATTCACAAATCCTCGACACATGGGCGATAAAATCGAGAGGCGTAAATAGAAAGTGGTTCTTCACAAATCAAGGCCAAGTAGAAGCCGGATCAGATAGATTCCCGTTTGTGTTGCGTGCAACGAGATTTTTCACTTGGCGCGGGTGCGATCCCAAGCTATGCCCCACACTTCGTACAGACCATGCCTGAATAATCTGGGGGATGATTCATGCGTATACTTCGTGCAATGTTACTTGCCGGCGGGCTGCTTTTCACCGCTTCCACCACTTATGCCCAAATCGGACAGATGCCGGGAATCGGTGTCGGTAGGCCCGTGATGTTGCAACCCGTGGGGAATCAACTCCCGCGTGTGGGCACGGCATTACCGCGCGTCGGCACGAATCCGAACGGCTTGAATATGTCTCAGCAGAATAAGCAAGATCCATTCGGTTTGAATGGTTTGGGAATTAAGCCGAGCCAATTGGCGTTCGATCCGAAAGATGTGATTTCGCCCTACCCACAGATGCCCAGCGGTGAGACATCGTTCTGGGACCGGGTCTATGATCGCTGGTTGGGGCTATTCGGAACGGATGCCCCCGCGACGAGCAGTAACTGGACCCCTGGCCTGAGCCGACGCAACAAGGAACGCCGAGAAGCCCGCGAATTCCGCCGCGATTAAACCCATTTCCCGTCGAGAACTGGCGCAGTGATACAGTTCTCGGGTTAGCCCGTAGTCCCTAGTATCCCGCGACCGAAAGGTGGTTCCGAGGCGGGGTATGCTTGCCTCGTTTCACTTGATCAAAGGTCGTCCGGTGTATGTCCAACGATACGGCTTCGCCCAGAGCCGATTGTGATACTCCACAGAATTCAAAACCTGCACCCACAAATCAATCACACTCCGAAAGTTTCCTCTCTGCAACGACCCCCGCGATAGGCCGTTGAACCCAATCTCCAGTTGGCTCAACCACAACGTGTGCTTCGGCGTGTACACAAACCGAATCCGATGACTCGCGTCTATCAGAAAATGGATGAGAATACGGGCAAAACAGACAAACTCCCACGCCAACGGAAGCCCGATTCAGATCAGCAATACTAGCTGGCGCTCTATCTATTACCAACATCTTCGTAAAAGTTTGCCTGGTAAGCGTTTGTGGTGTCATATTCGTGGCAAGATGTTGTCAATAGAGAGATCTGGCGCTACGCGATAACAAAGCATCCTTGCTTACGCTTGCGGGCTAACAAAACCACCCCCCTCCCCGTTGCTGCGCGATCATCCGCGCCCGATACTATCTCTCTCAACTATCGCTATCGTTGCGGAGAATCCCACATGGCCAAGAAATCAGCAGCGGACTTCCCGTACCCAGAAAGCCCAGATGAAATCCCCGAAGGGATCACCAAATTCTCGCCGGAGTATCAGCGGAAATCGCAGACACTCGGCATTTTGATGATTACGTTTCTGCTGATCTACTTCGGCTTCATCGGCCTCACCGGAATGCTTTCGGTTCTGTTCCTCGTTTACATTCAGAGTTTGCATATCTTTGCTATCGCGGGGCTCTTCTTCACGAGCATTCTCTTCATTTTTTTGGTGAAGGGCCTGTTGCGCAGCGATGGCATCGACACCGATTTGCACCTGCGAATTACCGAAAAGGATCACCCGAAACTCTTCGCGTTCATTCGCCAACTCTGCCATGAAGTCGGCGTGGAAGAACCGAACGCGGTGTTCGTGTCGCCGGATGTGAACGCGGCGGTTATCACGCGAACTTCTCTCAAGAACATCTTCGTGGCACCGAAGCGCGATCTGCTCATCGGCTGCGGTTTGGTGAACTGCTTGAACCTCAGCGAGTTCAAAGCGGCGATGGCGCACGAGTTCGGGCACTTCTCGCAGGGTGGCCGGTCGAACGCTTATTTCTATGCGGTGTATAAGGTCTGTTATGAAATTGTCGTGGGCCGCGATTGGTTCGATGCCATCGTGGAATGGCTGAAGAAAGCGGGCGGTGTTGGTACGCTGATTGGCTATATACTCTTCGCGGGCACCGGTTCCTTTCGCTGGGTGATGGATCAGTTCTTCCGGATGCTCTCATTCCAGCGACACGATTTACTGCGCGAACGCGAGTTCCACGCCGACCTGGTCGCGGCGAGCCTGGCGGGGAGCAACGCCATTACGCACACGCTCTTTCGGCTCGATTTTGCGAATGAATCGTTCAATCAGGCGCTCGGCGACCTGCGCCGCGCGGCGGATCACAAACTCTATTCATCCGATATTTACTACCATCAGCACGCCTGCGGCGACCTGCTGCGGAAGCAAAAGAAAGACCCCTACTTCGGTAAACCGCCGCGCTACGAAGACCCGATGGTGGGCCGCAAGGTGCAAATCTTCGACCCCGAAAAAGACACCGACCCCGGCGACGACGGCGACTACCACCCCGCGAACCACGACCGCGAAGAGAACGTGAAAAAGCGATTCATTCCCGCGATCGACGACGCACGCTCCGCCTGGATTCTCTTCACCAACCCCATCGAATTGCGCGAAGAACTCACCTGGCACATCTACCGCCGCGGATTAAGCATTCCCAAGCGCACCAAGATGGCGGACCCGAAGATCGTGCAGAAGTTCATCGACGATGAACACGAAGAAACCACCTACGACGACAAATACGAAGGTGCCTACGACGACCGATTATTGAACCCCGGCGACCTCGACGAACTCGACGAACTCATTCGCAAGGAACCCTGGGAAGATTCCCGGTTGCTCGCCGTTTTGGAGAAGCTCTATCACGACCTGAAAGATCGTGTCGAGGAACGGCGCGAGGTTCAAAAGGAACTCGACCGCGTGCAAAGCGAATCGGGTGGGGCGAAGAACCGCCGGCTCCGCAAGGTCATCAAAGATCTCGAAGCCGATCTCGATGAAGCCACGGATTGGTTTCGCACGCTCGATCGTCGAGTGTACTTGGTCTATGTGCAGATTTCGTATCGCGTGAATAACGACATGTATTACGACCTCGTGAACCGGTATCGCTTTCACATGGCGATTCAGGGCATCTTCAAAACCGCGATCGACAACTACGGGAAAGCCGTCTTCTTTGCCAATGCGGCCTTCGATGCGGCGACCGATCAAGGCTTGCCGCCCGATCTCTTCGCGGAAACGATGCACGTTCTCCGCGATTCGCGCACGGCATTACGTAAGTTGCTCCGCGATGCGAAACAAATCGACATGCCCGCTATGAAGAACTTCGAGGAGGGAGAACGGCTCGCCGACTTCTTGCTCGATCAAGACGTACTGCGGGAACCACGCGAGAACACGATTGAAGGGAAATGGATTTCCAAATTGCTTAGCCAACTCGAACAGGTCCGCGAGAAAGCCCGGCGATTGCACTTCAAGAGCATCGGTGGCATCTTGGCGTTGCAAGAGAAAGTGGCTGCGGAATTCATCCGCACGCGCACGCCGGGTTAGCAGGCACGTGCGTTAGCCGGACGCGCCAGCGAGGGGCAAGGCGGTGACTGAATCCTTCGATTCATCACTTCCATTTTGACTTGATTTTGACACTTGGCCCCTCGCTAACAATATTTTATCTGTCATACCTGGAGGATTACTATACTCGGGAAAAGTCCAGTTTCCGACGTGGAAAGGGTTTAACAGAGCGCCGTAAACCGCAGCAACGAGTGAGTTTCTGAATGCGGTTGTTCAGCATCCAAGCCGCATCAATCTACTCAGCCCACATAGAAACAAACCAGTGAGTAACACAAACGCATTTCGCGCTATAATACCTGCTATGACACTGCGAATCTCGAATCTCCGGCTCCCCATCGACGAACCCGAAGGCGAAGTGCCCGAGCACCTCGCGCGCGTTCTCGGCATGAAGTCCGACGAATTGCAACACTGGCGCATCATCCGCAAGGCGCTCGATACGCGCGATAAACGCGCGCTGCGCTTCGTCTACAACTTTGAAGTAGAACTCGCGGAAGATGAAGCTGCCGTGGCTCAACGCGCGGAGTATCAGTCGCTCGCGCAGGTGCAGGTTTATACCGAACCGCCATTCCGGATGCCCGACCCCGGCACGCAGCCATTGCCGCATCGCCCGATCGTGATTGGCTCCGGGCCGGGCGGCTTGGTCTGCGCCTACTTCCTCGCGCAGCTCGGATACAAACCGATTGTTCTTGAACGCGGAACGCGCGTCACCGAACGCATCCGTGATGTCAAGACCTTCGACGACGGCGGCGCATTTCACCCCGAAAGCAACTACATCTTCGGCGAGGGTGGCGCGGGCACATTTTCCGATGGCAAACTCACATGCCGAGGCACCGGGCCAGATGTCTTGCGCATCCTCGAACTCTTCGCCGAATGCAAAGGCCAACAAGCCGATCGACCGAACATTCTCTACTACCACCGCCCGCACCTCGGCAGCAATCGCCTGCCTGCGGTCGTGAAAGCGATTCGACGCAAGATCCAGGAATTCGGCGGCGAAGTGCGTTTCCTCACGCGCGTCGAAGACTTGCAATTGCAAGATGGCACGCTGCAAGGTGTGCAAACCAGTAGCGGCTTCATCCCCGCTTCCGTCGTGGTGCTGGCGATTGGCCATAGCGCCCGCGACACCTTCGAGATGCTGGTGAAACGCCAAGTGCCGATGACTCAGAAAGCGTTTCAATTTGGTGTGCGCATCGAGCATACGCAAGAAGTCGTGAACCGCGCGCAGTACGGTGGCCGACCGTGGGAAGAGACGCTCGGCAACGCCGATTACTCACTCGTCGCGCATGGCAAGAACGACTTGTTCACGTTCTGCATGTGCGCCGGGGGTTACATCATTCCCAGCGTGTCGCAAGAAGGATACTTCTGCACGAATGGCATGAGCCTCAGCAAGCGCGATTCGCCCTATGCGAACTCGGGCCTCGTGGTGACGGTACCCGTGGAAGCGTTTGAAGGCAGTGATGTTTTGGCGGGGATGCGCTTGCAACAGAAGTACGAAGCGAAGGCGTTTGAACTCGGTCGCGGTGGCTACCTCGCGCCGGTGCAGCGTGCCTTGGACTTTCTGAATGGCAAGGTTTCATCGGGCAAAGTGCGCAGCAGCTACCCGATTGGCACGGTCTCGGCGAACTTGAACGAGGTGCTTCCGCCGATGGTGGCTCAGGCCGTGCGACACGGTTTGCCCCACATGGATCGGCGTTGGTATGGCCGCTTCTTGAAGGATGCGGTTCTGGCAGGGCCAGAGTCGCGCGGCAGTTCGCCGGTGCGCATCGAGCGGGAGAATGAATCGCGGCACGCGCCGGGCTTGCCGGGGCTGTACCCGGTGGGTGAAGGAGCGGGCTACGCGGGCGGCATCGTGAGCGCTGCGGTCGATGGCCTGCGCACCGCGAAAGCGATCGTCGCGGCGTACGCTCCGTTGGAACCAAAGGGGTAGCAGTACCTCCGCCCATGCTTCCGGCTGTTAAGAATTCCGCATACAATGGCTGCTCCCCATTCCTTGGAGCATTGCCATGCCTCTCCCGCAACCGAATCGCCGTGCGTTTCTCGCCGGTTCTGCCGCACTCCTCGCCGTGCCCGCCCTGGGCCTCCGCGCTGAAGAACCCAAAGCCGACAATGACGGCTTCGTGGCGCTCTTCAACGGCAAAGATCTCACCGGCTGGACACCGAAAATTCGCCACGAAAAGCTTGGTGAAGACAAAGACAAAACCTTTCGCGCAGTGGATGGCGTGATTCAAGTCAACTACGAGAAGTACGAGAAGTTCGATGAGCGTTTCGGCCACCTCTTCTACAAAGAGAAGTTCGGCCATTACATTCTGCGTGTCGAATATCGCTTCACCGGCAAACAAGCGGTGAACGGGCCGGGCTGGGCGACGCGCAACAGTGGCATCATGTTCCACGGCCAAAGTGCGGAGAGTTTGCGCCTCGATCAAGACTTCCCGATTTCGATTGAATACCAACTGCTCGGCGGGTTGGGGAAAGGTCCACGAGCCACGGGCAATATGTGTTCGCCGGGAACGAACGTCGTCATGAACGATAAGCTCTTCACGACGCACTGTTTGAACTCGAAGTCGAAGACCTTCGATGGCGATGTCTGGGTGACGGCGGAACTCGAAGTGCATGGCTCGGACAAAGTGATTCACCGCATCAACGGCGAAGTGGTGATGGAGTACACGCAGCCACAACTCGACCCCAAGAATGCGGATGCCGCGAAACTCATCAAGGCCGCAGATGGCAAATTGCTACTTGAAGAAGGTACGATTTCCTTACAAGCGGAAAGCCACCCATGCGAGTTCCGCAAGGTCGAGATCAAGGTTTTGAAGAAGTGATCATTCTTGTTAGCCGGCAGCGTGAGCTTTGAAGTTGCGCAGATAGTTGTCTTGGTCTTGTGTTGCCGCGATTGATGCCCCACAATGAAAAACAGGAGTGAAACTCTTTGCCTCTCCCCGCTGGACGTAGCTAGGGACACAAGTTTATGATGCCACAGTTTGGGTCATTTACGCTGAGCGTGCTACCGCGTTTGTCTATTACCAACAAGTTCGCAAAGGGTTGCCTGGTCAGCGTTTGTGGAGTGATGTTCTGGCACCGGCGGTTCTTGTTGGTGGCAAGATGTTGGTAATAGATAGCGCACCCGCGTGGCGTGAGCAATCCAAAGTGTTGAAACAACAATTGACCTGATTATCATTCCGATGGTTTAGTAAGGTGCAAGCGAGACACCTGCACCGTAAACTCACGCGAACCGAGCGAGTGTTGAGTCCATCTTAATCCAGGGTAAATACTTCGCCGCCTGCGGGAGTGCTGAGGGCTTGAAGAACCGTGCCGCCTGTTGAACTTGTCGCGCTGTTCACGCCTGCCGTCAGGGTGCGCACGCTGCCATCCGCCATGCCCACCACCATGCCGCCGGCATGTGGAGTTTGTGCTGCACCTGCAATACAGGCTCGGGGCTGCGGCGCGATTTGAAACGCCATTCCGGGATCGAAACCAGGGCCTTGTCGATCGGATCTGTCGAAGATGTTGTAGCCATAGCCCATCGAAACACCATTGCAGACGCGATATCGTTCCGTCGTCAACAAGGTATTCGAGGTGCCATCGGTGAAGGTCGCGGTGAGGTTCGATCGGCCCGTGAGCGCGAGCGTGTTAATGGTGTAGTTGGAAAGCGCGAGCGTGGTTGCTGGAGTTCCGCGAGGCGAGGTGGGCGACAAGAACGAGCCGGTTTTATCGCCGTTCGCATCGGAGGGGCAGAAGTACAAGTTCACGGAGACACTCGAACCAGAAGTGTCGTAGTTCGCCGGGCTGATCTTATCGATATATTCACTGAAATCGCTGGTCCAGACCAAGATGCCCGAGGCCGAACCCCATGGGCTATTCGGCGGCAAGTACAAGACGGCAATGAATTTGCCAGCAGGGTAGTTTGTGCCCGAAGGACTCGTATAGCCGCCGGGCAACTGATACCCCGGCATTCCAAATCTGCCCCAATCGCCAAACGGCAATCCGCCGACATCGCCAGAAGTGGTAATGTTCCCTTGCTCGATGTATGGCAATATTGAGGTGTAATATGTGCGTTCGGCACCAAAGCCCGAAACACTCGAAATACCAACCGGGAACCGCTCGTTCGCCGAGTGGAACGAATGGCCAGCAAGAACGATCTGCTTGACTTGATTTTGACACTTGAGTCGGGCCGCTGCTTCTCGCACTTTCTGCACGGCTGGCAACAACAGGCCGATCAAAATTGCAATGATGGCGATGACCACCAGCAATTCAATCAACGTAAACCCACGGGCAATTCTCAGAGATCCGCGCATGGAAAGTCCCCTCAAAAAATGGTCGTTTACTCAATGGCAAGCATCGAGAATAGCAAACAGGTAGGCCATGTCGTGAGGAGAGTACGACGGCCTGTTCGGAGAAGAGAGAACAGGTAGGAGTCACAGTTGGAGTTTGTGACACACAACATGGTAGCGTCGCGCGGATTGGAATTCAATGAGAGATGCTAATTGGGTGTGCCCTGAGTTTTCGGCACTTGCAAACGGTTGAAAAATAGGCGGTTGCTTCGATCTCCCTGGAAAATGGCTGAATTCCCGGTGAGAACATCGCAATCGTCATGAAACGGGAATTGCCTGATTCCCAGGGTTTCGATACAGAGTACCGAAATCCACAGGGGCACACTGCTAATTGCGTCGGTCCTCACTGGGTCCAGGGCGACATTTGATTCCAGAAGAAAGTTCTGGAATCATTGCCTTTTTGGGGTCGAATTTGGGGGTGGAGCTTGAGTCGTAAGTCGTTGTGGCGCATGGTCATTCCGGAAATTGGGGATGATTCCAGAGTTCGTGGCCAAGGGGGGGGCGGCAAGGTGCTGGAATCAATGCCAACGGCCTCCGTCGTGCTAGGGCTTTGTCGTTAGTGCTTCTGGTTTTCTTCTTCAACTGCGTAAGTCTTAACTATTCATTCATTATGGATGATCGCAGGGGGCACTATCGATCTTTCTGAGATGGAAACCCGATTCGTACTGCCAGCGCGACGAAGCCGCTCCCCAGGAACAGAGTAGCACATGCCGCGACCGCGACGATCGGCGTGGGCGAGAATCGCAATTGTGGCCAAGTCTTCGCGGGCAATGTTTCCGTTCGTGGAGTGGTCAGCAAGATCGAAACGATCGACTC